>Ga0256841_1000851_pt1 | contig 28904 bp, 36 predicted proteins | sample 356308metaG_FD_185971 | JGI IMG/M metagenome (GOLD analysis project Ga0256841, IMG submission 185971) | Hydrothermal vent microbial communities from Mid Atlantic Ridge, Atlantic Ocean - 356-308 | ecosystem: Environmental > Aquatic > Marine > Hydrothermal vents | place: Atlantic Ocean: Mid...
GCGATGGAGTTCAACGCGCTCGACATACGTTACCAGGAGTTCAAACGCGGCCTGCGCGGCTACGCGGTCGAGGAGGTGCGCGCCTACCTGGCGCAGCTGGCCGACTTCGTTTCCGAGCTGGTCGAGGAAAAGCAGCGGCTCGAGCAGCAGGTGGCCGAGCTCGAGCAGAGCTTGCAGCAGCACCGTCAGAACGAGGAGGAGCTCAAGCGCGCCGTGGTGGCCGCCGAGCGCATCGCCCGTGACGTCAAGCAGCAGGCCCAGCGCGAAGCCGAGCTGATCCTCAAGGAGGCGCAGGGGCTCAAGGAGCAGACCCTGCGCGAAGCGGTCGAGCACGTGAAGCGGGTTCAGCGCGACCTGGACGTGCTGCGGCGTGAGCGCGACCTCTTCAAGGAGCAGTTCCGGGCCCTGCTCGAGGGCTACCTCAAGTCCCTGGACAACGGCAGCGACTGAAGCTTCAGTGGGTCAGCCCGAGACGCGCCAGCGCATAGAGCAGACGCTCGCGCAGGCGGTAGGCGTTCGAAAAGCGGCCGCGTACGGGCCAGCCGCGCGCTTCGATACCGAGCCGGCGCGCCAGCAGCAGCGCGCGCGGCAGGTGGGGGGCGTCGGTAACGATCCAGACGGGGCCGGGCTTGAGCAGCGTCCGGGCCCGCAGCAGGTTCTCCCAGGTGCTGTGGCTTTCGGTTTCGCAGGCCAGCGCCGTGCGGGGCACCCCGCGACGCTTCAGGTAGCGGCAGCCGGAGCCGCCCTCGCTGTAGCGGTCGCCGGGGGCGCGGCCGCCGCTCACCACGATGCGGTCGGCGCGTCCGCTTCGGTAGAGCTCGAGGGCTGCGTCCAGGCGGGCGCGGAAAACCGGCGAAGGGACGCCGTCGTACTGGGCCGCACCCAGCACCAGCGCCTGCCGGGGCGCAGCCGCAGCCTCGGGAACGCCGGCGCTCGCCAGCAGCCCCAGAAGCCCCAGCCCCGCAAGCCACCACCGCAGCATGCGCACGGCCTCACGTTACCCACGCGGCCGGAGAATGTCCAGTTCGTGGTAGAATGAAGCTGCGCCCGAGGCGCAACCGCGTACATGAACAAACTTTACGGAAACGTCCAAGGACTCAAACCTTCCCTAAAAAAGAGGCTCGGCAACCTGTACCGCCGGCGGGTGCCCGCGAACCGGCTCTACACCGCGGAGCTGGTACGCACGCTCGCGGAGCTCTCGCAGGAGGTGGGCCGGCCCATCAGCCTGCTGCTTGCCCGCAACGGCCAGATGCGCGCGGTCGCGGTCGGCGACGCCGCGGCGCTGCCTGTGCCCGAGCACGCCTACCTGGAGTCGCGGCTCACGGGCTACCGCATCGTGCACACCCACCTGGGCGGTGGCGGTCTCTCCGCCCCCGACCTCTCGACCCTCTTCCTGCACCGCTACGACTCGATCGTCGCCCTCGACGTCGAGGAGGGCCGGCCCGTAAGGGCCCACCTGGCCCACCTCGTGCCCCCCGAGGCCGAAGAAGAGGATTGGCGCATCTACCCCGCCCGCCCCTGGGACGCCTACCTGGAGTGGGACTACGGGGGCGTGCTGGCCGCGCTCGAGGAGGAGCTGGCGCGGCAGGCCGACCTGCGCGAGCTCGAAGACGGAGCCGGGGAGCGGGTCATCCTGATCGGCGTGGACGAGGGACAGGGTCCCGAGGCCGAGCTGCGCCTCGACGAGCTGGCTGAACTGGCACGCACCGCCGGGGGCGTGGTGGTGCACCGCGAGCTGGTCTACCGCCCCAGCCTGGACCCGCGCTACGCCGTCGGCCGCGGCAAGCTCGACGAGTTGACGCTCGTGGCCTACCACGAGAACGCCGGCACCCTGATCTTCGGCATCGACCTCACGCCCGCCCAGGCGGGGGCGATCGAGCAGGCGACCCAGCTCAAGGTGCTCGACCGCACCCAGCTGATCCTCGACATCTTCGCGCGGCATGCGCGCACCCCCCAGGCCGAGGCCCAGGTGGAGCTCGCCCAACTGCGCTACCTGCTGCCGCGGCTGGTCGGCAAGGGCAGGCAGCTCAGCCGGCTGGGGGGCGGCATCGGCACCCGCGGGCCCGGCGAGACCAAGCTGGAGGTCGACCGCCGGCGCATCGGTGAGCGCATCCACCGCCTGACCCGCGAGATCGAGCGCATCGCCAAGCAACGGCGCGAGGCGCGCAAGTCGCGGGGGCGCAACCGCGTCCCGGTCGTGGCCATCGTCGGCTACACCAACGCCGGCAAGACGACGTTGCTGCGGGCGTTGACGCGCAAGGGCGACGCGGGCGAGAACAAGCTCTTCGCGACCCTGCGTCCGCTCACCCGGCGCGGCTACCTGCCCGGCTACGGCGAGGTCCTCTTCACCGATACCGTGGGCTTCATCCGCGACATGCCTCCGGCGCTGGTGACGGCCTTCCGCGCCACCCTCGAGGAGCTCTACGAGGCCGACCTGGTGCTCCACGTAGTGGACGCGACCGCCGAAGGGGCGATCGAGCACCACCGCGTGGTCGAGGAGCGGCTAGAGGCGCTGGGCGTGGACGCGCCGCGGCTGGTGGTGCTCAACAAGACCGACCGCGCCGACCCCTTCGACCGCATGCAGCTCGAAGAGCGGCTGGGCGGCATCGCGGTTTCGGCACTCCGGGGCCGTGGTCTAGAGGCGCTTGCGGGGCGGATCGCCCGGGCGCTCGTGGGCTCCGGCTACCCCGCCCGGCCCTGGGCCCAGTACGACGTGCGCCCGATGGGGTAGCATGGGCGCATGCACCCCCGATCCCTCCCGCTTTTGCTGATCCTCGCCCTGCTGGCCGTTCCCGCGCTGGCGGGCGCCGATACCGTGGTGGCCCGTGTGGGCGACCGGGTCATCACCCAGGCCGACCTCGACCTCCAGTTCGACCTCTTCCTGCGCCAGAGCACCGGCGGCGTTGCCCTGAGCGACGAGGCCAAGGCCCAGCTGGCCGGTCTCAAAAAGCAGTACCTCGAACGCATGGTCCAGGACGCGGTGGTCGTGCAGGCGGCCGAGCGTCGGGGCCTGGCTCCCGACAAGGCCACGATCGACCGCCGTGTCGCCCAGGCGAAGCAACGCCTCTCCGGAGACGAGGCCTTCCGCGCGGCGCTCAAGCAGTACGGCATCCCCGATGTGGCCACCTACCGGCGCATGACCTACGATGCGCTGGCCTACAAGGCCATGATCGGCTGGATCCGCCAGCGCCTGCAGGTCTCCGATGCGGCCGCCCGCATGCTCTACCTGCTCGACCGCGCCGCCTACGCCGAGTCCGCGCAGCTCTGCAGCGCCCACATCCTCGTTCCCACCCGGGAGGAGGCGGAAGCGGTGCGGGTCCGGCTCGAAGAGGGGGCCGACTTCGGCGAGCTGGCCCGGGAGGTTTCCAAGGACCCCGGTTCGGCTCCGCGCGGCGGCGACCTGGGCTGTGTGGCCGTGGGCAGTTTGGTGCCCGAGTTTGAGAAGGCAGCGCGGAGCCTCCGCCCCGGCCAGATCTCCGAACCGGTGCAGACCCAGTTCGGCTGGCACCTGATCCGTTTGAACGAGTTCCGCCCCGCGCGCATCCGCCCTTACGACGAGGTCCAGGGGGCGATCCGTTCCCAGATCGAGGGGCTGGCCATCGAGCGCTTCGTCAAGAACCTGGTCGCGCACGCCCAGGTGGAGGTCTACCCCGACCGCGTGCAGTGACCCCATGAACCCCATCGAAGAACTCGCCCACGCCGCCCGTCGGCGTGGGTTCGACGTGCACCCCGCGCCCGCGCGCCTTCCCGAGGGGTACGGCCGCGCCTTCCTGGACTGGACGCGGGCAGGAATGCACGCCGGCATGGCCTACCTGGAGCGCGCTGCCGAGGAGCGCGCCGAACCCGCTCGTCGCTTCCCCTGGTTTCGCGGCGCCCTGGTGCTGAGCCTCGGCTACGCCTACCCCGAGCCGCCCCGACCCGAAACGGGCGTGCGCCTGGGCCGGGTGGCGCGCTACGCCTGGGTGCGCGACTACCACCTGCGCATCGAGCCGCACCTGCGCGCTCTCGAGGAGCAGTGCGCGCGCCTGGGGGGACGGTGCCGCGGCTACGTGGACCACGGCCCGGTGCTCGAGCGGGCCTACGCCGCGGCCTCGGGCGCCGGCTGGATCGGGCGCAACGGGCTGTGGCTGACCCAGGGGGGCAGCTACCGGCACCTTGCGCTGCTGCTTACCTCTTGGGAGGTGGAACCCACGGCGCAGCATCCGAACCGCTGCGGGTTGTGCACCGCCTGCGTGCCGGCCTGCCCCACCGGGGCGATCGTAGCGGACGGCGTCGTGGATGCGCGCCTGTGCGTCAGCTACTGGACGATCGAACACCGCGGTCCCGTGCCCCTGACGCTCTGGAACGGCATCGGCGACTGGCTCTTCGGCTGCGACGACTGCCAGAGCGTCTGCCCCTGGAACCGCAGGGCCTGCAGCGAGGGTCTGCCCGCCGATCCCGAGCTGGCCTGGCCCGACCTGGGGGCGTTCTTCGCCCTGTCCAACCGGGCGTTCGCGCGCCGCTATGCGGGCAGCGCCTTCGTGCGCAGCGGGCGCCCGCTGCTGGCGCGCAACGCCCTGATCGTACTGGCCAACCGCGACCCCGAGCTCTTGGGAACGTTCCTGTCCGCGGCCCTGGCCGATCCCAGCCCGCTGGTTCGCCAGACCGCGGCCGCCGCCGCGGCGCGCACGGGCCGGGCGGCGGAGGCCCGCCGCGCGCTTCGTGGGCTGAGCACAGACGGGCGCCGCTACGTGCAGGAGGCCTTAGATCTCTTCGGCTAGCCCGCCGTTGCGGATGGCCTGGGCCACCACGTCGGGCAGGCCCCAGGCCTGGACGTCGAAGACGGTCTGCCCGATGTCGTAGTCGATCTTCAGGGTCTCCACCTCGACGGTTTCGCCTTCGATGGTGAGAATCATCGCGTCGGCGCCGGGCTCGCCCCCCAGGGTCATGCCCACCGAGCCCGGATCGATGAGCCAGTAGTCACCGATCTGGCGGTGAAAGGGGACGTGGCTGCCGCCGGTGACGACGATGCGGCTCGCGAGCCGTTCGAAGAGGGGCAGCAGCTCGGCGGTGGGTTTGGAGAGCGGAAAGCGCTTCTCGGGCTGGTAGGGGAGACCGTGAAAGCCGCGCAGCCTGCCGAAGGGGGTGTGCAATCGGTAGGTGACCGGCAGGTAGCGAAGCCAGCGCACCTCCTCGGCTGTGAGCTGGTCGCGGGTCCACTCGAGGATTTCGTCGGCGACGCCTTCGCGCTCGGTCTTGGCGAAGGGGAAGGCCAGGTTGGCGTCCGCGGAACCCAGGGTGCAGACGATGCCGCGTTCCCGCAGCAGCTGTACCGTTTCCCGGGGGTGGGGTCCGTAGCCAACGACGTCGCCGAGGCAGAGGAGGAAGTCCACCCCCTCGTCGTCCATCACCCCCAGTGTGGCCTCGAGCGCCGGCAGGTTGGCGTGGACGTCCGAAAACAGGCCGAGGCGCATGGCTCTAGTTTACGGGATGCGCGCTCCGCGGTCGGGCAATTCTCACCCGCGGGGGTTAGCTTGAAGCCATGGTGCCCTTCCTGCTGGGCGTCGCGCTCGCCCTGACGCTGCCCCCGTTCACCTGGGGCTGGCTGGCGCCGCTCCCGCTCGCCCTTCTGTTGCGCAGCTGGTCGGGTCCGCGCCCGGTGCGCTCGGCTTTCCTGGCCGGCCTCGGCTTTTGGGGCGTGCACCTGATCTGGCTTCCCCAGAGCTTCGCGGCCATGTTCGGTCCGCTCGGGGCCCTGCCCTTCGTTCCCATGATCGCCGCCGAGGCGGGGTTCTGGGCTTTGCTGGCAGGAGTGCTGGGCCGGCGCGGGCTCGCCCTGGTGGGCGGGTGGGTCCTGCTGGACTACCTGCGCGCCAACCTGGGGGTGCTGGCCTTTCCCTGGGGCGACCTGGGCTACGCGCTCACCGACGCTCCCGGGCGCTTGCTCGCGGCCGCCGGCGGACTGCACCTGCTGACGCTGGCCGTCCTGCTTACGGCCTACGCGCTGGCGCGGGGGCGGTACCTGGTCCTCGTTCCTTGGGCGCTGTTGTGGTTGCTGCCCTTACCGCAGGCCCCGGCCGGCGAGCGGGCCTTGCTGGTGCAGGGCGCGATCGATCCGCTCGCCAAGGTGCAGGGTGCGAGGGCCGAGCGCCGCTACCTGGAGCTCTCGCGCGCGGGTCTGGTCGCGAACCCGGAGGTGGGGTTGGTGGTCTGGCCCGAAACCGCGGTGCCGCGGCTACCGGACGGAGCCGGTACCTGGCTGGGGCCGCGCGCGCTCGTCGCCGGCGTCGCCGCCTACGAGGGGGGCTACCGCAACCGGGTCGTCTGGTGGCAGGACGGCGGGGTGCGGGCGGTTTACGACAAGCACCGCCTGGTACCCTTTGGCGAGTTCTTTCCCTGGCGGCCGGTTCTGGGCTGGATCTACGGCTACTTCTTCGACGCCTTCGGCTTGGGGCCGCTGGCCGACACCGTTGCGGGCGAACGGGTGCAGCCGCTCGGTCCCTACGGCGCCTACGTCTGCTACGAGTCGGTCTTCCCCGGCATCGCCCGCTGGCTGGTGCGGGAGGGTGCGCGGGTGCTGGTCAACGTGAGCAACGACGCCTGGTTCGGCCCCAGCTTCGGCGCGGCGCAGCACTTCGCCATGGGCCGGCTGCGCGCCGTGGAAACGGGGCGCTGGCTCCTGCGCGCCGGCAACGATGGCATCACCGCGGTGGTGGACCCCTACGGACGCGTGACCGCCAGGCTCGAGCGCGGTCGGCCGGGCGTGCTCGTGGGCGCCTACGCCCTGCGGGGCGGGCGCACCCCCTACGTGCGCCTGGGCGAGGCCCCGGTCTTCCTGCTCGCCCTGGGGCTGCTCCTCTTTGGCCGGGCTCCACGCCGCGGCCCCTTCTGAATAGGTATGCAAAGCACTGGACGGCGGTAGAATGCCCCCATGCGCGCCTTGCTTTCGGTATCGGACAAGACGGGTTTGCTGGAGTTTGCGCAGGGGCTTGTGGAGCTGGGGTTCGAGCTGGTCTCCACCGGAGGGACGGCCCGCGCGCTAAGGGGCGCCGGGCTCGCGGTCACGCCGGTCGAGCGGGTGACCGGCTTCCCCGAGGTGCTGGCCGGGCGGGTGAAGACCCTGCACCCCTACGTGCACGCCGGGGTGCTGGCCCGGGGCGACCAGCTCGAAGAGCTCCGGGAGCTTGGCGTCGCGCCCTTCGACCTGGTCGCCGTCAACCTCTACCCCTTCGAGCGCACCGTGGCCGCCGGCGCGGACGCCGCGGAGGCGCTTGAGCAGATCGACATCGGCGGCCCCACGCTGCTCCGCGCCGCGGCCAAGAACCATCCCCGGGTCTGGTCCGTGACGCGACCCGAGGACTACCCCGCGGTGCTCGCGGCCCTCGCCGCAGACGACGCCGAGGCCGCCGCGCACCTGCGCGAGCGCCTGGCGGCGCGCGCCTTCGCCCATACCGCCGCCTACGACGCCGCGATCGCCGCGTGGTTCTCGGATCGGCTGGAAGGGCGCTTTCCCGAACGCAAGCTGCTCGTCCTCGACAAGGTCGGGAACCTGCGCTACGGCGAGAACCCCCACCAGGAGGCGGCGCTCTACCGGGTGCGGGGCGAGACGGGGCCGCTGCTCGAAGCCGAGCAGCTTTCGGGCAAGGCGATGAGCTTCAACAACTACGGCGACGCTGAGGCCGCCTGGAACCTGGTCAGCGCCTTCGAGGAGCCGGCGGCGGTGGCCGTCAAGCATCAGAACCCCTGCGGCGCGGCCACCGCGCCCACGCTCGCCGAAGCTTTCCAGAAGGCTCACGACGCCGACCCGGTGAGCATCTTTGGCGGCATCGTCGCCCTCAACCGCCGGGTGGACGCGGCCACCGCCGAGAAGCTGGCGCCGATCTTCCTCGAGGTGGTGCTGGCCCCCGCCTATTCCGACGAGGCCCTGGAGCGGCTCGCGCGCAAGAAGAACCTGCGGCTTCTGCGGGTGCCCGAGCCGGCGCGCGGCGGCTACCTGGACCTGAGGCGGCTGCGCGGCGGCCTGCTGGTCCAGGACGCCGACACCGCACCCCTGGAGGCGGCGGAGCTGCGCGTGGTCACCCGGAGCGCCCCCAGCGAGGCCGAGTGGGCCGACCTGCGCTTCGCCTGGAAGGTGGTGCGGGCGCTGCGCTCCAACGCCATCGCGCTGGCGCGGGACGGAGCGACGGTGGGGCTGGGCATGGGGCAGACCAGCCGCATCGACGCCGCGCGGCACGCGCTCGAGCAAGCCGGTGAGGCCGCCCGCGGCGCGGTGATGGCCTCCGACGCCTTCTTCCCCTTCGACGATGTGATCCGCCTCGCCGCCGACTACGGCGTGCGCGCGGTCATCCAGCCGGGGGGCTCGAAGCGCGACGCCGACTCGATCGCCGCGGCGGACGCGGCCGGCATGGCCATGGTCTTCACCGGCCTGCGGGTCTTCCGCCACTAACGGCGGCGGCCCCAGTAAACGACGGCCACCGCGGCCACGGCCAGGGCCGCGAGGGTGTTGGGCAGCCAGTGGTAGGCGCGGCTGCCCCAATTGTCGTAGAGGGCCCAGGCCACCAGCGCGCCCGCGACCGCGAGCAGGCCCAGACGTGCCGGTGCGCTCATCTCAGAAGAGGGGGTCCTGGGCGGAGGCCTTGATCTCGCGTTCGGGCTTGGGGCCGAGCCGGTCGAGCGCCTGTTTGACCGTCTGGATGTCCTTCCAGGTCAGGGCCTTGGGGCTGCCGGGGGCGCGCGAGGGGTTGCGCAGCAGGTAGGCGGGGTGGAACATCGGGAAGACCTGGATGCCGTTCCACTCGAACCACCGCCCGCGCACCTTGGTGATAGGAAGCTTCTCCCCCAGGAAGAACTGGGTGGCCACCGAGCCGAGCGGCACCAGGATCTGCGGTCGGATAAGCTCGATCTGCTTGAGCAGCCACAGCGAGCTGCAGATCTTGGCCTCGTCGGGCAGGGGGTTGCGGTTGCCCGGAGGGCGGCACTTGACGATGTTGGTGATGTAGACGCTCGCGCGGGGGATGCCCGCGGCCTCGAGGATGCGGTCGAGCAGCTGGCCGGCGCGGCCCACGAAGGGGCGGCCTTGGGCGTCCTCGTCGGCCCCCGGCCCCTCGCCCACGATCATCAGCTTGGCGTCAGGGTCGCCCTCGCCGAAGACCACGTGGGTGCGCCCTTCGTGCAGCCGGCAGGCGGTGCAGTGGGCGGCCTGAGCGGCAAGCTCTTCCAAACTCATCGCGGGTGCTACTCCATCGGCCGGCGCTGCTTGCGGGCCTCGCGGCGGACCTTGGGGTCGAGGCCGATCATCAGGAAGAAGTTCTCGAGGGCGTTCTCCTTGCCCTTGATCTCGGGGTAGGCGTCCTCGGCGGTGCCGGTGACGAAGGGCAAGGACTGGTAGAGCTCGAGCGCGTACTCGACCACCGCGTCCGGGCCCTTGCTCTCGGCCAGTTCGGCCAGCTGGGTGTACACTTCGCGGCGGGCTTCGGCATGCGTGCGGAAGACTTCGGGGTTCGGGGTCTCGGGGGCGCGCAGCACGTCCTGCTTGGCGATGCGGCGGTAGTGCTTCAATCCACGGACGATTTCCTCGGTGGATAGCGTGACCTTATACTGCATCCCGGCTCCTTTCGCATACCAAAAATCCGCCCATCGGGATCGGGCGGAGGAGATCTTGGGGCGAAGCCTGTTTCATCTACTCGATTATAGGCTGTGGAAAAATGCAGTGTCAACGAAATGTAATAAACCTTTACAGGTTCCTAACCGCACCCTCCGTATAATCGAAACGTGAACCACATTGGTCCGTATTTGCTGAACCGCATCCGCGCCCGCGAAGGCGCGATTGAAATTTGGGAGGGGCAGGACACGGTGACGGGCACCCCAGTGCTCGTTTACCGGCCGCTCGAAGGGGCGGCCCCGAGCTTCCGCATCCAAGGCATCCTCAACTGGCAGGGGCGTGAGGACGACGCCTGGATCGCCGAGCTGCCCTTCGGCGTGGTGCCGCTGGCGCAGTTGCAGGGCGAGGTTAGCCCTCACGAACTCACCGCCTGGACCCGCCGCCTGCTTGGGTCACTGCTGGAGATGAAGGCCCAGGGGCTCGAGCACGGCCGCCTCGACACCGAACGGCTTTGGGTCAAGGGTGACGAGGTCTGGATCGAGGGCGTGGGTCTGCCGGTGCCGGTGCGCGCCGCCGACGAGACGGCCCTGGTCGAGGCGCTGCGCGAGGCCGCGGGCGACACCTGGCCGGGTTGGCCCTTCCACCGCGTCATGGAGCGGCTGGCCGAGGGGGCCGTGGACCTGCGCGAGGCCGCCGAGTACCTGGCCGACCCGCGGTCGCTGTCCGAGCTCGAAGCCCTCGCCGAAGATGCCGAGGAGGAGTCCGAGGCCCCGCTCGAACCCCCGGAGACGGGCACGGTGCGTGTCCTTGGCCGCCCTGAGACGCCGCCCGCATCCGTGGAAGAGGCCGAACCGCCCGAACCCTCCGCGCCGGCCCCGCCGTCCGAGCCCCCCGCGCCGGAGCCCGCCCCCCAGGAGGCGCCGCTCTTCCCGCCCGAGCCCGAGCGCGCTCCTGCGCCGCCTGCGACCGGCGGCGCGGTCGAGGAGGGGGAAGCAGGGGTCCGCGTGGAGCCCCGGCCCACGGACCCCAGCCGCGTCGTGCGCATTGACGAGGTCAGCGAGCCCGCGTTCGAGGTCATCGAGCCGCGGGGCGCTGAGGCCGCGGGCGACCGACGCTGGCTCTGGCGTGCGGGCGCGCTCGTTCTCGTCGTGCTGCTGGCGGTGGCGGTCGTCTGGTGGAAGGGCCGCGCTCCGGCTTCGGGCGCGACCGAAGGCTACGCGGTCGAATTCCGCGTCGAGCCGCCCGACGGCCGGGCCGAGCTGGTGCTGCTCGACGCACCCGAGGCCTCGCAGCTGGTTCGCGGCCGGGTGCTGGCGATCATCCCGGGCAAGGTCTACTTCGACGCGCCCGGGGTCTACCGCATCCAGATCCGCGCCGAAGGCTTTCTGCCCCAGGAGAAGCTGCTGAGCGTTCCGCCCAGCGCGCGCAGCGTGACGGTCCGCCTGGGTCCTTAGGCTGGGTAGACTGGGGCCATGAGCGTCGTCATCCTCGACTTTGGTTCCCAGTACACGCACCTGATCGCGCGCCGCATCCGCGAGCTGCACGCCTACACCGTGGTGCTGCCGGGCCCCGCTCCGATCGCAGAGGTGCGCCGGCACGCGCCCGAGGCGGTCGTGCTTTCGGGCGGGCCCAGCTCGGTCTTCGACCCCGCGGCGATGCGCCCCCACGAGGGCGTCTTCGAGCTGGGCGTGCCGGTGCTGGGCATCTGCTACGGCATGCAGTACCTGGCCCAGCGCTTCGGGGGGCGGGTCGAGCGCGGCGGCCGCGCCGAGTACGGCAAGGCCTGGCTGACCCGCTACGAGGGCCCCCTCTTCGAGGGGCTCGCGGGCGAGGTGCAGGTCTGGATGAGCCACGCCGACGCGGTCACCGAGCTGCCCCCGGGCTGGCGCGCGGTCGCCGCCACCGAGGAGAACCCGGTTGCGGCGGTCCAGGACGAAGCGGGCCGCTTCTTCGGCGTGCAGTTCCATCCGGAGGTGGTCCACACCCCCAAGGGGATGACGATCCTCGAGAACTTCCTGCGCACGGCCGGGGTGCGGCGCGACTGGACGCCCGACCACGCCCTCGACGCCGCGCTGGAAGAGGTGCGCGGCAAGGCCGCCGGCGAGCGGGTGCTGCTGGCCGTCAGCGGCGGGGTGGACTCGAGCACCCTGGCCCTGCTGCTGGCCCGGGCCGGGGTGGACCACACCGCCGTCTTCGTCGACCACGGCCTCTTGCGCCTGGGCGAGCGTGAAGAGGTGGAGCGCGCGCTGGCGTCCGCCGGCGTCAACCTGGTCACGGTGGACGCACGCGAACGCTTCCTGGGTGAGCTTGCGGGCGTGGCCGACCCCGAGACCAAGCGCAAGATCATCGGCCGCGCGTTCGTCGAGGTCTTCAAGGAGCAGGCGGCGCGGCTGGGTCCCTTCCGCTTCCTGGCGCAGGGCACGCTCTACCCCGATGTCATCGAGAGCGCCGGCGGAACCGGCGCGGCCAACATCAAGAGCCACCACAACGTCGGGGGCCTGCCCGCCGAGCTGGGCTTCGAGCTGCTCGAGCCCTTCCGCTACCTCTTCAAGGACGAGGTGCGCGAGCTGGGGCTCTTGCTGGGCCTGCCCGACACCGTCCGCCTGCGCCACCCTTTCCCGGGGCCGGGCCTGGCCATCCGCATCCTGGGGCCGGTGGACGAAGAGAAGCTCGACATCCTGCGCCGCGCCGACGACCTCTTCATCAGCGCCCTCAAGGACCACGGCCTCTACGACGAGGTCTGGCAGGCGCTGGCGGTGCTCACCCCCGTGCGCAGCGTCGGCGTGACCGGCGACGAGCGCCGCTACGGCTACGTGCTGGCGCTGCGGGCGGTGACCAGCGTGGACGGCATGACCGCCGACTGGGCGCGGCTGCCCCACGACTTCCTCGACGAGGTGGCGCGCAAGATTCCCCAGCGCATCCCCGAGATCGGCCGCGTCGTCTACGACCTGACCAGCAAGCCGCCGGGGACGATTGAATGGGAGTGATGTAATATTGATGCATGCCGGGCACAGAAGGCCTTGATGACGATAGCTTAATTCGTTTTCACACTACAATTGCCAAGGAGCTTGAGTCGCTTAAAGACCGAGTGCGTTTGCTGATCAACAATGCCAATTGGTCTGAAGAAGGCAGATACAAAGAAGCTATTTTACGCGGTATCTTGCGCAAGTATTTACCATATCCATACAAACCTGCTACTGGTTTTGTAATAGCGAAAGCTGGTGAAATTTCGAAACAAATCGACATCTTAATTTATGATCGTCGACACCCTTTGTATTTTGCAGAAGGCGATTTTGTAATATCATCAGCATTGTCTTTTTCCGGGATGATTGAGGTTAAGACACGTGCAAGATCTATTGGAGACATCTCGAGTTCTTTGGGTTATTTTTCCACTCGATTTTTCCGCGGTATTAACCTGCAACGGTCCAGTGTGCCTAAATTCATGGGGCTATTCTTCTATGAATTTGAAGTCGACATACAAGAATCTGAAGAGGGATTAACGAGCATTAAGGACAGCCTTGCTAGCTCTGGTGGTGTTGTTAACCATATTGTGCTAGGCCCAGACGTTTTTATAAAGCTATGGGATACAAACGAATATCGTATTTATAAACTTGAAGGTTTGTCGTATGCATATTTTCTTTCAAATTTGTACGAAAACCTCGGGCAGCTAAGTGGCTTGCCGTTTTATGATCAAGCATGGTTTCGTTTCTCGATACCTGGAGGGAAGAGCAGTTATGAAATCGGACGTGTACGCGTCAGAGCAAACAACAACGGATGAGAAAGGCGGATTAAGCTGCACAGTATTTATTTTTACCGACGGCTCCGCCGACGACAAGCGGCGCGGCGGCTGGGCGGCGCTCTTGCGCTACAACCGGCACGAAAAGCTCATCAGCGGCGCCGAGCCGAACACCACCAACAACCGCATGGAGCTGACCGCTGCGGTGATGGCGCTCCGGGCGCTCAAGAAGCCCTGCGAGGTGCACCTCTACACCGACTCGCAGTACCTCAAGAAGGCCTTCACCGACGGCTGGCTCGAGAAGTGGCAGAAGAACGGCTGGAAGACGGCGAGCAAACAGCCGGTGAAGAACAAGGACCTCTGGCTCCAGCTGCTCGAAGAGGTGAAGCGCCACGAGGTCCGCTGGCACTGGACCCGCGGCCACGCCGGCCACCGCGAGAACGAGCTCGTCGACAAGGAAGCCCAGCGGCAGCGGCGCTCGCTGCCGCTGGGCTGATGGGGGCGCCTAGCCGAAGTAGTCGGGTTCGTTTCCCGGCTTCCACTTGATGTTGCAGCCCATGCTGGGGTGCTGGGGTTCGGGCGGGTCCTCTCCGGCCAGCAGCGCGTCGAGGGCCCGGATCAGGTCCTCGCCGCTGGGCGTGCCTTTCTCGGGCCGGGTGGCGTCGAAACGGCCACGGTAGAAGAGCTTGTGCTCACCGTCGTAGAGGAACAGGTCGGGGGTGCACATGGCCTTGTAGGCCTTCGCCACCTCCTGCGTGGCGTCGTAGAGGTAGGGAAAGCGCGCGCCCACACGCCGCGCCTGTTCGGCCAGCTTTTCCGGGGCGTCGGCCGGGTAGTGCTCCACGTCGTTGCTCGAGATCCAGACGGTGGCCAGGCCGCGTTCCGCGTAGGCGTTCGCCACCTCGGCCAGCTTGGCCTCGACGTGGCGGGCGTAGGGGCAGTGGTTGCTCATGAAGACCACCAGGAGCGGCCGGCCCGCGTAGTCGTGCAGGCTCACGCGGCGTCCGGTCGTCGCGTCGGACAGGTCGAACCCGGGTGCCGGGCTTCCCAGCGGGACCATCTGCGATTCCATTACGGCCATCGTGCTCCTCCTGGTTGCATTGTAAACAAAGCCCCCCGCGAAAGCGGGGGACCGGGAGGTGCGATGGCGGCTACTTCTTGTGCTCCGCGCGCATCCGTTCCGCTTCGGCCAGGATGCGGTTCACGTGTTCCTTGAGCGGCGCCCAGCCGTACCAGTGCATGTAGTCGTTGCTGACGTGGAAAGCGCCTTGGAAGGCACGCTGGCGGTACTCCATGTAGATCAGGTAGAGGTCCAGCTCGATGGGCGTCATGTTTTCGTAGTACTGCGCCACCGAGGGGGCCCACTTCCAGCCCTCCGGCTTCTTGAGGATGCCGTCACGGTAAAGGCCCTGCACCGCCTGGATCGCCTTGGCGAACTCGTGATCGGCCAGCTTGACCACCGTATCGGCGTTCTTGAAGAAGTCGTCCACGTAGTCGGGGCTGTGGCACTGCGTGCAAACCTGCTTCATCTGCAGGCGCAGTTTGTTGAACTGCTCGGGACCGCGGGCGGCGCGGGCCTGGGCCACGATCTCGAAGAAGCGCTCGGTGGGCTGGAAGTTCTGATCCAGGATCTCGTTGACTTGCAGGATCAGCGCCCGGTCGAGGGTCCACTGCACGTCGTCGTCGAGGTCGACGTAGTGTCCGCTGGGCAGCAGCTTGGCCAGCTTTTGCAGGTTGGCCTTCAGCCCCGCATCGTCCACGCTCGAGGCCAGCTTCTCCACGTTTTCGCGGGTAGGCAGACGCAGTCCTAAAAAGCCCCAGGCCGTTTCCACGTTGTGGTTGCCGCCCGGCATGTGGCAGGTCTGGCAGGTGGGGGCGCGGCCGCCCTGTTCCCAGCCCTTGTTGCCGTCGATGTCCCAGGTGATCCCGTGCTTCGACGACATGTACATCTCCCACTGCGGGTGGTCGAACCCCATGTGGCAGTTCGAGCAGGCGCGCGGGTCCTGGGCCTCGGCTTTCTTAAAGCTGTGGCGGGTGTGGCAGGCGTCGCACTGGGCGTTGCCGTAGCGGTACTCGGAGGCCTCCTTGCCGCCGTCCCACTTGAGCGGACCGGTGTTGCCGGCCTCGGCGCCGACGAAGCCCTTGCGCCCGATCTTGTGGCAGCCGGAGCACCCGCGGTACCCCTCACCCACGATGGCGCCGGGTTGCGCGTGCATGGCGCTTTGGGTTTTCATGGCGTACCAGGCGAGTTCGTGCTTGCCCGCGCGGAACTCCTGCACCTTGTCGGCGTGGCAGCCCATGCAGGTGTCGGGCGTGGGGAAGATGGCTTTCTGGTAGTCGTTTTCGTTGGTGTGCGCGCTGCCATGGCAGTTGCTGCAGTCGAGCGGCAGGTAGGCGTTCGTACCCATCTTGCCTTCGTGGAACTGGTGCACCACACCCGGAGTCACGTCGGTATGGCACTGCACGCAGGTCGAGTTGGACTGTTTGGCCCAAACGATCCCCAGCAGACCAGCTGCTACGACGATCCAAACCGCACGCTTTCTCCACCGTTGCATACAACCCCCTTTCGCGGCCTTCGGCCGCCGATCCTAGCAACACAAGGAATTCTGCACGTTGTTAGCAGCTCGACGAGGTATTTACTGCATTTTCGCAGGAACCACTAGGAAGAATGTCCTGGTACCGGGTAGAATACCCGTAGGGTGACCAACCGACGGATCGCATGGGTGGTTCTGGCCGCGATGGCTGTGCTGCTGACCCTTCTCGGGTCGGCTGGGAAGGAGGACACGATGAAGCTCGTCAGCCCCGCCTTTGATTATGGGAAGCCGCTGCCCCCGCGGTACGCTTACTGCGGGCCGGGCGCGGAGAACCTGAGCCCGCCGCTGGCCTGGTCCGGCGCGCCGGCCGGTACGGCGAGCTACGCGTTGATCGTTTCGGATCCCGACGCGCCATCGGGCAACTTTGTCCACTGGGTGGTCTACGACCTTCCGGCGGTCCTTGACGCGCTTCCCGAGGGCGCAAGCGGCAGCCCCGAGCTGGTCGAGGGTACCAACGATTACGGCGCGGTAGGCTACGGAGGGCCTTGTCCGCCGCCTGGGCCGGCGCACCGCTACTTCTTTCGCCTGTACGCGCTGGACGTTCCCTCGCTGGATCTTCCTCCTGGTGCGACTGCGGGCGAGGTCGCGTCGGCCATGAAGGGCCATCTGCTAGGGGAGGCCGAGTGGATGGGAACTTACCGGCGCTGACGGGGAGGGGTAGAGGGGGAGGCGGTTCGTTGCGTCTAGGCATCACCAAGCAACGCATCCTCGAGCATCTGCGCCTGCGCAAGGCCTCGGCGGCGGAACTCGCGGAGGAGCTGGGGCTTTCCAAGGTCGCGATCTACCGTCACCTGGCGGACCTGGAGCGTGAGGGTCGGGTCCGAACGAGTACCCGACCGGCGCCGAGGCGCGGCCGCCCGTTGCGACTGTACGAGGCGATCGACGAACCGACCGCCTACGCGCGTATGTGCCGGGATCTGATCGATCAGATCGAAGAGCTGTACGGTCCGGGTGCGGGGGTTCGGGTGCTGCGGGCGCGGTACCGCAAAGAACTGGAAACCTGGAAGCTGAGCTTCAGGGGCCTTGGCCTCGAAGATCGGGCAACACGGCTGGCGCAGTGGTTGACGGAGCGGGGTTATCAGGCGCGCAGCCGGCGGGAAGGGCCCGACATTGTCCTGGAGCAGCTTCGCTGTCCTGAGTTGGCGCTGGCCAAAGACTTCCGACCGCTGTGCGAAGTCGAGATGGAGTTTTTCAGCGATTTGCTGGGCGTTCCGCTACGGCGCGAGTGCGCGATGAGCGAGGGCGACGCCTGCTGCCGCTACCGGATCGAGCTCACCAAAGCGAACGAGGTTACGGAGCCGGAATCCAGATCTTTTCCCCAGGGTAGATGAGGTGGTCGTCTTCGATGGTGGCGTAGCTGGCGTCCGCATCCGCCCTCGCGTTGGTCGCTTCGCGGATCTCGCGGTAGCGCGCAGGGTCGCCCAAGAAGTCCGCGGCCAGCTTGCTCAGCCAGTCGCCCTCCTGGACCACGTAAGGGCGTCCGGCCGCAGTAACCGGAGGGGGGTTCGCTTCCCTGCCGGTCTCCTGGGCTACGCCCGTCTGCGTCCGGGCGGGTTCGGGCGCACGGAGTTCAAGCGTGAGCGGGTCGCTGACGCGCTCGGGCGACGCGGCGTAGGCTACGGTGAAGGTATGGCCTCCCGGAGGGGCTTCGAGGTGGAAAACCCAGCGGCCGTCTGGGCCCGCTACGATTGCGGGCTGCGCCGGTACGCGCTGGCCGTCGACGAAAATCTGCAAGACTTCACCCGGTTCTGCGCTTCCGCTCAGGACCAGGGGGTTGCTAGCGGGCGACGGTACGGGGTCGAGAACCAGCGGCGCAAGCTGCGCGGGTTGCGGCACGGTGAAGGCCACGGTTTCTGAAACGGCGGAGCCGAGGGCTGCGGTGACCGTGTAGCGGCCGGGCTCGAGCTGCACCGCCGTCATCCAGCGGCCGCCGTCGTCGGATCCAACCCGTTGGCTGAGCACCGGACCGTCCTCGTTTTCGATCGCCACGAGCACCATGCGGCGGCTGGGGGCTTGGCCCGTCAGGGTGACGGCTCCGCTGGGATCGACGGCCACGCTCGGCGTGGGCGGCGCGGTCTGGGGGCGCAGCCACAGGAGCAACAGAAGCAGTACGAGGGCCACCAGCGCCTTGAAGAGGTCGTACCCGATCGGGAAGAGGCGGGTAAGGGGCACGGCTCAGCCCTCCCTGCCGCCCCGGAGCGCGTCCTGGTAGTTCTTCAGTTCGTCCCAGCGTGCCTCGGCGGCCATTCGCGCCTGGCGGGGCCAGGTCGTGGGATCGGCGAGGCGAAAGCGGCGGCCTGCGGCAGCGAGTACGGTGCGGAGCTGCTCTACGGAGGTGGCGGCGAGGGTGCGGAAGGTGCGGATACCCGCTTCGTTCAGGACGCGTTCGATTTTAGGTCCGATGCCTTCGATCTTCTTGAGGTCGTCGGCGGCCTCCTCGGCGGGGGGCGGGCCGTCGCTCGCGGCGGACGTCCGTTGTCCGGCGCGACTTTCTGCAGCTCGAAGCTGCTGCAGTGCGGCATCGCGCTCGTCGCGCAAGCGATCGAGGTCGGCCTCGAGCTGCGCGGTGCGGGTGCGGAGGTTTTTGTGATCGTCCTCGAAGCTGCGCAGCTTGGCTTGCAGCATCTTAGCGCGCTCCCTCTCTTCGTCCAGCGCGCGCCTGCATTCGCCCAGCTCCGTCTGCAACGACCGCATGCGGCCCCGCCAGTACACCAGGTCAACGATCCATTCTGCGACCCAGCCGATCAGAACACCCAGCAAGATATACCAAACCACCATAACCACTCCATTTCCAAAGGTGCGTGCAGGTTTTGCGGTATGCACCCTAGAACAGTTTACCGTAAGTCGTTCCAGTGTGCACGGAGCGCGCTAGGGCAACGGTGCCGGGTGCTGCGGGGGCCGGCCTTCGAGGACCGCGAGCACGTCCCGGGCAACCATTTCGGCCATCTGCAAGCGGGTGCGCCGGCCGGCCGAGCCGATGTGCGGGGTGACCACGACCCGGGGATGGCCAAGGAGCGGGTGGTTCGCCGGAAGCGGCTCGGGGTCGGTCACGTCGAGCCCGGCGGCGAAGAGGGGGCCGTCGTCGAGCGCCCGCAGGAGCGCCTGGGTGTCCACCACCTTGCCGCGCGCGGTGTTGACGAGCACCGCGCCCTCCTTCATCTGCGCCAGCCGCTCGGCGTTCATCAGCCGGTGCGTCTCGGGGGTGAGCGGGGTGTGCAGGCTGACGAAGTCGGCGCGCGCGAGCAGCTCGTCGAGGGCGGCGCGCTCGGCGTGCAGCTCTGCTTCGGCCTCGGGCTTGGGACGGCGGCTCGTGTAGAGCACCTTCATTCCAAAGCCGCGCGTCCTGCGGGCGAAGGCCTGACCGATGCGGCCGAAACCGACCACGCCCACGGTGGCCCCGTGCAGCTCGGGGCCCAGCAGCAGTTCGGGGTGCCAGGTCTTCCACTCGCCCCGACGGACGTAGTCGTGCCCCTCGACCACCCGGCGGGCGGCGGCCGCCAGCAGGGCGAAGGCCAGGTCTGCGGTGGCGTCGGTGAGCACCCCTGGCGTGTGGGTCACCACGACGCCCCGCTCTTTGGCGGCTTCCAGGTCGACGTTGTCGAGGCCGACGGCGTACTGGGCGATCACCTTCAGGCCGGGGCCGGCGGCGTCCATCAGCTCGGCGTCCACGCGGTCTTCGAGCATCGTGATCAGCCCGGCGGCGCCGCGCACCTGCTCGAGCAGCGCTTCGCGGGGCGGGGGCAGGAACTCGGGCCAGACTTCCACACGGTAGCCGGCCTGGCGCAGTTCCTCGAGAGCGTTTCCGGGAAGGCTGCGGGTGACGAAGACGCGCTCCATGCCCTCAGGTTACCTTTTCGCCGAAGGTGCGGAAGAACGCTTTCAGCCCGGGTTCGGCCTCGAGCAGCTTCTTGTGCAGGTCGCGCCGCCGCAGCGGGGCGTCCTCCAGCAGGCGGCGCACGAAACGGTCTTCGCCTTCCTCGATCATGCGCGCGGCCTCGAGGGTGAACACCCCTTGGAACCACAGCTGTTCGCCCAGAGGGCGACGCGGGTAACGCTCGAAGCCCCCGAGGCTGCGGCGCTCGGGCTCGAGGCGGCTGGCCAGCTCGGCCCAGGCGCGCGCCTGGGCGTAGAGTTCCGGGTCCGAGTAGTGGAGCGCCAGCAGGTAGAGGTAGTTGGCCAGAAACTCGTCCACCCAGCGCACCCGCGCCCTGAGCTCCCAGGCCACGGCCACCGCGTGGGCGTACTCGTGGGCGATCATCAGGTCCAGAAAGACCGCCAGCGGCCCCGGCAGCCTGCCGCCGCGGCGGGCGGCCTCGGCGAGGACGTGGGTCAGGCGCTCGAGCAGCCGATCGGGGTAGCGCAGCGGCGCGAAGACGGCGTAGCCCGCGCCCGGTTGGCTGCGCTGGAAGGGGTAGCCGTAGGGGAGGCGGGTGAAACGCCGCCAATCGTGTTCGTCGAGAACGTAGAGGGTGACCGGCGGGATCGGCCGCAGCGGCGCCAGGGCGTCGTGCAGCCGGGCCAGAAAACGCTGCAGCTCGAGGGCGCGCAGGCGACCGCCGGGCGAATGTTCGGCGGGTACGTGGGGGTGGGGAAGGCGCTTCAGCACGGCTACAGCTTCAGTTCCAGGTAGCGGTCGTGGGGGCGGAAGCCCAGCCGCTCGTACAACCAGCGGGCGTCGTCGGAGGTGAAGAGCCGCACCCGGCGGAGGCCCTCTCCTTTGGCGTAGTCCAGGGCGGTGCGCACCAGGCGGCCTGCGACACCGCGCATGCGGCGGTCGGGAAGGACGTAGACGTTGTGCATGTAGGCCTCAACGAGGCGCGGGCGGCCGGGCTTGGGGGGCATGGGCTCGAGCGTCATCGCCAGCGTGCCTACGGGCTCGCCCAGGTCTTCGGCGATCCAGGCCACCTCGCGGTCGGTGGAGAGCGCCCAGGCGAAGTAGTTTTCCGAGGCGTGGGCGAACTCGGCTTCGTCACCCTCGAGCCGCCCCATCTCCCGAAAGAGCCGTACCCGAAACCGCGCCAGCAGGCCGGCGTCGGCGGGTTCGGCGAAGCGGAGGCGCAGCACCCGTTCATTCTACCGCCGGGGTGCGGGGTCGGCCCGCACCGCGCCGCTCATCCCCCTAGCTCGGGTTTCCGGCCGACCCGGGCCTCGACGGAGAGGATGCGTTGCTTAAGCGCGTCGGGCAGGGTCGCACCCCGACCGCCGGACACGAACGCCTGCACCGTGATTCCGTCGGCGGCCGGTTCGCCGTCCGCGAGCACCTGATACTCCATGGTGTAGCTCTTGGTTCCAAAGCGGGCGACCCGGCAGCCTACCCGCACCTTTTGCCCGAGGACGATGGCGCGCCGGTAGTTCACCTCGGCCCGCGCCACCACCACGCTGTCGTCGCGGGAGGTCCAGCCCAGCTCGGCGAAGTAGGCGACCCGGGCCTGCTCGAAGTAGGTGAGGTAGACGGCGTTGTTGACGTGGTTGAAGGTGTCCAGGTCGCGGTAACGCACGTCCACCGCGACCGTGATGGGGTAGTCGGCGAGCGGGTCCACGTCGGTATTGTACCGGCGCCGCGAACCTCCGTTCATCGTGTCCCGCGGCTGCGGTGCTAAGCTAGGGCCGATGCGCGTTCTGACACTGCTCTTGGTGTTGCTCCTCGTGGTCACGGCCTGCAAACCCAACAAGGCCCAACCGCTGGACGTCGAAGTTTCCATCGAACCCTGGCCTCCGCAGGTGCGGCCCTCGCGGGTCAGCGTGCGCGTACCGGCCTCGCTCGACCTGGTGAGCGTCAAGGTGGTGGGCGACATGACCCACGCGGGCATGATCCCGGTGGAGGCCGAGGCCACCCGCCAAGAAGACGGCGTGTGGGAGGTGCGCGGCTTTGACCTCAACATGCGCGGCGACTGGATCCTGACCGTCACGGCCAAGGACCGCGACGGCAGGAAGTACGAGAAGGAAGTCCGTTTTACGATCCGGTAAGGGGGGAACCGTTGCGCATCGACCTCTTGCGACTGCCGATCCTGGGGCGCTTCGTCCGCTGGCGCTACAGCCGTTTCGCGTTGCAGCTGCCGCTGCTCCTTCTGGCCGCGCTGGCCATCTACGACGGCTTCGCCGGCCGGCAGCTGGCACCGAAGAACCTGGCGACCGTTTCGGTTTGGCTGCACTACCGGGGATTCCTGGTACTGATCATCGCCGTTCTCGGCAACCTGTTCTGCAGCGCCTGCCCGCTCATGCTCACCCGAGGCCTCAGCGAACGGCTGCGCCGTTTCGCGCCTCAGTTTTCCTGGCCCCTGGCGTTGCGCAACAAGTACTTCGTCATCGCCTTCACCCTCGTCTACCTCTTCGCCTACGAATACTTCGACCTCTGGGCCAGCCCCTGGCTGACGGCGTGGCTGATGATCGGCTACTTCGGCGCGGCGCTGGTGGTCGACACGCTCTTCCCGGCCGGTACGTTTTGCAAGTACGTATGCCCGCTGGGCAACTTCAACTTCACCCTTTCCACCGTGAGCCCGACCAAGATCGGCGTCAGGGACCGGCAGGTCTGCCTGGACTGCGAGGGGCACTACTGCGTCAACGGCCGCGTGGACGCCGCCGAGGGTCCGTTGCCGCTGGCGTTCAACACCGGGGCCGCGGGCGAGCGCTACCCGGGTTGCGAAACCAAGCTCTACGCGCCGCAGATCGAGAGCAACTTCGACTGCACCCTCTGCTTCAACTGCGTGCGCGCCTGCCCGTACGACAACGTGACCTGGGAGGCGCGCACCCCCGCGCGCGAGTGGACGGGGGCGCGCTACCGCCTGGACTACGTCTTCCTGGGGTTGCTGCTCTTCTTTGCGGGGTTCATGAACGCCTTCGCGATGATCCCCGCCTACTACGACCTGGCCGAGAAGGCGGCGGCGCTCTTGCGTACGCACAGCGAGGGGCTGCTGCTGATGCTCGCCTTCGTGCTCTGGGTGGGCGCCGGCCTGGGGATGACGTGGCTCGCGGCCCGCGCGTCCGACCGCATCGCCGGGCTGCGGGACCCGGCCCTGGCCTCGGTGCGCCGTTGGGGGGCGGCGTTCCTGCCGCTGACCTTCGCCATGTGGGCCGGGCACTACGCCTACCACTTCCTGACCGGATGGGCCACGATCGTGCCCGTGACCCAGCAGGCCCTCGGGAACCTGGGTCTGGCCGTGGGCGAGCCCAACTGGCAGCTGGCCGCCCTGGTACCGGAGAACCTGCTCTATCCCCTGCAGGTAGCCATTCTTTACCTGGGACTGATGGGTTCGGCGTACGTGGTCTTCGCGCGGGCGCGCAAACTGGGCCGGATGAGCGCGGCGCTGCCGATGTTCGCCTACCTGGTGGCGCTGGTGGTCTTGACGCTGTGGGTGCTGGCTCAGCCCATGGAGATGCGGGGGACGTTGCTGGATCCGGGGAGCCAGCCGGGAGGGTTGAGATGACGCCGAAACGCTGGGTGGGGACGCTGCTGTGGACGCTGCTGGGGGGACTGGCCTGGGGGCACGCCGAGCCGGTGCAGGTGGTCGCGGTGGTAACGCCGGCGGGCCAGGAGCTGAAGGTCGACGTACAGATGGTGGGGGAGGTCAGCACCCTGCCCATCCGCGGAGCGGTGGTGGAGGCGCGGATCTACCCGCGCACCCCCGAGCTGCAGGACCTGCTGGTGCAGGGGGGCGGGGCCGTTTCCCAGGCGGGTAACCCGGACCTGCTGGGAAGGCCGCTGGCGAGCGTACCGCTCCGCGAGCCCAAGGAGGGCGGTTACCACGGCTCGCTGCCCTCGTTGCCCTCCGGGGAATACGTGCTGGCCGTCGTGGACACGACCTTCAAGGGCGAGGCCGCGGTGGCGGCCAAGCCGCTGGAGCTGCCCCTCCCGCCCACGGGCGCCACGCTGGCGCTCGAGCTCCCCGAGACCTCGACGCCCAACCGCTACCTGCTCTACGCCCTGCTGGGGTTGGCGCTGCCCGCGCTGGTGGGGGTCGGCTTCGCGCTGGCGGCGCGCGGCGAGCGCAAGGGCGGCTAACCTTCGAGCAGCCAGCGCGCCGCGTCGGGCGCGAAGTAGCTGAGCACGAACTGGGCGCCGGCGCGGCGCAGGGCCACGAGCGACTCGAGCACGACCCGCCGCTCGTCGATCCAGCCGTTTAAGGCGGCGGCCTTGACCATTGCGTATTCGCCCGAGACGTGGTAGGCCGCCAGCGGTTTGTGGAAACGCTGTTTGAGCAGCGGCAGCACGTCCAGGTAGGGGAGGGCGGGCTTGACCATGAGCAGGTCCGCACCTTCGCGGTCGTCGATCTCGGCTTCGCGGAGGGCGTCCCAGTGGCCGGCGGCGGGGTCCATCTGGTAGCTGCTGCGGTCCCCGAACGCGGGGGTGCTGTCGGCGGCGTCCCGAAAGGGGCCGTAGAAGGCCGAGGCGTACTTGACCGCGTAGGAGAGGATGGGGGTGTTCACGAAGCCCGCGGCGTCCAGGGCGCTGCGGATCGCCCCAACCTGACCGTCCATCATGGCGCTGGGGGCGACCACGTCGGCCCCGGCCCGGGCCTGGCTCACGGCCGTTTTGGCCAGGAGCTCGAGGGTGGCGTCGTTGTCGACCGTGTCGTCACGGACGATGCCGCAGTGGCCGTGGTCGGTGTACTCGCAGAGGCAGGTGTCGGCCAGGACGAGGAGGCCCGGGTGCTCGGCCTTGATGCGGCGGACGGCCTCCTGCACCAGGCCGTCCTCGGCGTAGGCGCCGCTGCCGGTGGCGTTCTTTTCCTGCTGCGGCAGCACGCCGAAGAGCATGATGCCGCCGAGCTGCAAGTGCACGGCCTCAGCGGCGGCGGTGAGCAGGCTGTCCATCGAGTGGCGCAGCTGGCCCGGCATCGAGGCGATCGGCTCGGGATCGGGGCCGCGGTGGACGAAGAGCGGCCAGACGAGGTGGCGGGGTTCGAGGACGATTTCGCGCACCAGCCGGCGCATGCTCGGTCGCAGGCGCAACCTGCGGGGGCGTTCCATGCCCCCTACGTTACAAAAAAACGCGCGCGGGCGCGCCCCTCCCTATAATGGGGGGCGGAGGGCGCATGAACTTTCAGAAACTGCTCAAGGAAGCGAAGAAAGCGCAGCAGAAGGCTGCTGAAATCCAGGAGAAGCTCGCCGGCATGACCGTGGTAGGCACCGCCGCCGGCGGACTCGTGGAGGTGACGGCCGACGGCCACGGCCGGATCGTGGGCATTGCCCTGAAACCCGAGGCCGTGGACCCCGACGACGTCGAAGCGCTCGAGGACCTGCTGCTGGTGGCCGTACAGGACGCCCAGGCCAAGGCTGCCGAGCTTTCCGAGAAGGAGATGGGCGGGGGCCTGGGGCAGGTGGGGCAGATGCTGGGGGGCCTCTTTTGAGGTACCCCGAGCGCATGCTGGCGTTGATCCGGGCGCTTTCGCGGCTGCCCGGCGTCGGTCCCAAGAGCGCTCAGAAGCTGGGGCTGCACCTGGCCCAGAACAAGGCCGAGGCCGCGGAGCTGGCCGCGGCGCTCGAAGAGGTGCGGCGGCACGTGGGCGTCTGCGAACGCTGCGGCAACCTGGCCGAGGGGCCGCTCTGTCCGGTCTGCGCCGACCCGGCCCGCGACGCCGCGGTCATCGCCGTGGTCGAGACCGCCGCGGACGTGCTGGCCATCGAGAAGAGCGGCGAGTACACGGGCGTCTACCACGTCCTCGGCGGTGCGCTCAACCCGCTCGAGGGGGTGGGCCCCGAGCAGCTGCGCGTGGATAGCCTGCTCGAGCGCGCACGTTCGGCGCGCGAGGTCATCCTGGCCACGTCGATGACGGTGGAGGGGGAGGCCACCGCGGCTTACCTGAGCGAGCGCCTGGCTGGGGGTCCGGCCAAGCTGAGCCGGCCGGCCTACGGCCTTCCGGTCGGGGGTACCTTAGAATACGTGGACGAGGTCACGTTGGCCCGGGCGCTGGCGCACCGTCAACCCATGCCCGAATGAGGAGGGCCATGCGAGAGTTTGAAGCGGTACTAAGCAACCTGGTGGTGGACGTGGACGGTCTTTACGCCGCCGCCCTGGGGGGTGTGGACGGGCTGATGATCGAGGGCTTCTCCCGGGCTTCGATGATCGATCTCGAAAGCGCTGTGGCCGAGCATGCCGGGCTGCTGCGGCAGGCGCGCGAGCGTTATGCGGCCACGATGAGCACCCCGAACGTTCGCGAGTGGCTGGTCGTCGGGGACACGCTCGTAGGCTACGTCTACCCAATCAGCGAAGACTACTTCTTGCTCGGTGTGGGCGGACCTGAGGTGAACCTGGGGCAGCTGCGGCTCAAGGTGGCCCAGGCCACCGAGGTGTTGAAGGGGGTGCTGTCGTGAGCTGGCTCAGCGAGTTGGAAGCCCTGCCCGCGGTGCGGCGTGCGGTGCTCTCCGGTATGGACGGGTTGGTCATCGAGTCGGTCGGCCGTGGGGGGCTTTCCGCGCAGGTCCTGGCCGCCGAGATGGCGGCGCTGGCACGCGCCATGGAGGGGCTTACCGGAGCCTTGAACGAAGAACTGCGACGTTTCACCGTGGCGACCTCCGGCTACGAGTTGCTGGCCGTCTGCTTCGAGGGGTACTGCCTGGGCGCGCTCATCGAGCGCGGCGGCGAACGCGCCGTGGTGGGGCAGACCCTGACCAATCTGGCCATGCGCCTGGTGGACCAGTTGTAACCCTAGGGAGGCGAGATGTCCATTCAAGAACTGCTCGAGCAACTTGCCGAAGACGAAGGCGTCAAGGCCGTGGCGCTGGTGGGCGAGGACGGCTTCGTGATCGAAAGCGTGCGCAAGGAAGGCGCGGCCGACCTCGACTTCGTGGGCGGGGCGGCCACCTCGGCGATGGCCAGCTCGCGCGCCCTGGCCGACCACCTGAACAAGGGTGAGGTGGAAGAGGTCATGGTCGAGTTCGAGGAGGGGCCGATGCTGCTCGAGCCCATCCAGGCTTCGGGCACCACCTACAGCTTGGTGCTGCTCCTGGCGGGTGCGCAAAACCTGGGCCGCGTGCGCTTCCAGCTCAAGAAGGTACGCGCGCGCCTCCAGGAGGCGCTGGCGTGAGCGGCGAACTGCGCCTCGACATCGACAAGGACACGGCCAAGGGTCACTACAGCAACCTCGCCGTTTTCAGCCATACCCCCAGCGAGTTTTTTCTCGACTTCGCCCTGGTGCAACCCCAAGGGGTGGCGCAGGTGGTGGCGCGGATCATCACCAGCCCCCAGCACGCCAAAGCGCTGATGCGCTCCCTGGCCGACAACATCCGCAAGTACGAGGCCCAGTACGGCCCCATCCCCGACCTCCCCGGCGGCGGCCTTCCCGGCCCCGAGGGTCCGCAGGCCTGAGCCGGCCCGCACGGCAACGCGCCCGGACGGATGCGTCCGGGCGCTTTTAGCGAGCCTGCGGTCAGACGCGTTTCAGCAGCAGCACCGCGTTCTGACCGCCGAAGGCGAACGAGTTTGAGAGCGCGTACTCCACGGCCGCCTCCCGCGGTTCGCCGGGCACGTAGTCGAGGTCGAGCTCGGGTTCGGACGCAACCAGGTTGATCGTCGGCGGGATCACGCCGCTGGCCAGCGCCTGTGCGGTGGCGATCGCCTCGACGGCGCCGGCCGCCCCCAGCAGGTGGCCGGTCATCGACTTGGTAGAGGAAACCAGGAGCTTGTAGGCGTGTTCGCCGAAGAGCTTCTTGATGGCGAGGGTCTCGGCCCGGTCGTTGAGGGGGGTCGAGGTGCCGTGGGCGTTGATGTAGCCGATCTGCTCCGGGGCCACCCCGCCGTCGCGCATGGCCGCCTTCATGGCCAGCAAGGCCCCCTTGCCCTCGGGGTGGGGCTCGGTGATGTGGTGGGCGTCCTCGCTGCGGCCGAAGCCCGCCACCTCCGCGTAGATCGTGGCCCCGCGCCGCCTGGCGTGTTGGTACTCTTCGAGGACCAGAACCCCCGCCCCCTCGGCCAGCACGAAGCCGTCGCGGTCCTTGTCGAAAGGGCGGCTGGCCTTTTGGGGCTCGTCGTTGCGGGTCGAGAGCGCGCGCATGACCGCGAAGCCGCCGATGGCCATGGGCGTGACCGCGGCCTCGGTGCCTCCGGTGAGCATCACGTCGGCCTCGCCGTGCTGGATCATCCGCGCGGCGCTGCCTACCGCGTCCGTGCCGGTGGCGCAGGCGGTGACGACGGTGGAGCTCGGTCCCTGGAAGCCGTACTTCATGGCCACGTGGCCCGAGGCCATGTTGGAGATGACCATGGGGATGAAGAAGGGGCTGAGGCGGTGGGGGCCGCGCTGGAAGTAGATCTTGAACTGGTCCTCCCAGGTCTTGATGCCGCCGATGCCGCTGCCGACGAGCACCCCGGTGGTTTCGGGCTCGAGTTCTTCCGCTTCGAGCCCTGCGTCCCGCAGCGCCAGTTCCGCTGCGATCAGCGCAAGCTGCACGAAGCGGTCGAGTCTTCGCGCCTCCTTGCGGTCGAGGTAGTCGTCGATGTCGACGTCCACCTCGCCCGCGATCTTGACGTTCAGCTGGTAGGCGTCGGGGTCGTAGCGGGTGATGCGGCGGATGCCGCTCTTGCCCGCAAGCTGGGCTTGGTGGAAGGCCTCGGCGCCGACCCCGATGGGGGTCACGGGGCCCAGGCCGGTGATCACGACTCTGCGCATGGGTTCAGTATAAGGGGGCCGCGGAGGGGTCCCGGGGACCGGTCCGCGGCCCGATCGCGCCCGTGCTCAGGCGACCTTTTCTTGGATGAACTTGATGGCGTCCCCGACGGTGCGGATGTTTTCGGCTTCCTCGTCGGAGATCTCCAGCCCGAATTCGTCTTCCAGGCCCATCACCAGCTCGACGATGTCGAGCGAATCGGCACCGAGGTCTTCGATGAAACGCGCTTCGGGCGTGACCTTGTCGGCCTCCACCCCGAGCTTTTCCACGACAACGGCTTTGACTTTGTCCAGAATGTCCATGCGAACCTCCTTCGGGAGTTTATCACACGCCAGAAAGCGTGTTTGAACCGGGTTTAGTGCGGGTAGAGCCCCCCGTCGACGGCGATCGTCTG
>Ga0256841_1000852_pt1 | contig 28894 bp, 21 predicted proteins | sample 356308metaG_FD_185971 | JGI IMG/M metagenome (GOLD analysis project Ga0256841, IMG submission 185971) | Hydrothermal vent microbial communities from Mid Atlantic Ridge, Atlantic Ocean - 356-308 | ecosystem: Environmental > Aquatic > Marine > Hydrothermal vents | place: Atlantic Ocean: Mid...
CGCATCGGCTATGACATGTTGGAAAGGTGCTTCATCAATGGTCAGTCGCCTTCTCTACCAACCATCCCTTACTTCACCTGAATTTGTGTCAGGTTACTAGTATTTGAGTCGCTCTGGGTGTGTATTGCGTGCCAACAGAGGCTTTGCAAGCCTACATATGCAGGATCTAATGGAACAAGCCAAGGAAGCTAGATTCCTATTCGATGCTGCTGATGAGAGGGAATTTTCGAACAGAATAGGGAATCGACGACATATTTCCCGCGATATTTACCGCTGGTCAGACAGACAGTTACTCAATCTGATCACAAGGATGTCCCGGGTTATCGGTAAACGCTTCAGGTTACCTCCATATAAATTGCCGAAACACATCCATGCCTACCTCGAACGTCAGACGAAAATTCTTAACTCCTCTCTTTGTGAAGTGACTGATGGACTGGAGGTACCCAAACAATACCTATGACTGGGTTCGTCAAGACACACGAGGCACTTGTCATCATTTTCTTGATCGGCGCCGCGTTTTTACTACGGCTTCCTTTTGTTGGTGACGAGTTGTTGCCAGAGGAAGCCACCAATATCCGGGCTGGTAGTGCAATTGTCCAGACCGGTTTCCCTATCATCTACCAGCAGGAGATCAAACCGCGATTCGTGCATTTGCAACATCCCCCCATGCTATTCGCTATATTGGCTGCTTCGTTCAAATTGCTGGGAGAATCAGACATAGTCGCTCGTTTGACCATGTTGGTCTTTGGTGTACTCTATGTGTTTCTTACCTATCTTTTCTGCCGCTATGCCTTCCGTGCAGAGGACGAATATTGGGTGCGTTTTCTCGCTCCGGCCCTCTTGTTGGTCAACCCGTACACGGTGCAAATGTCCATCGATATCGCTTGGGAAGGAGGGGTGCTCACCTTCTTTGTCACGCTGTGGATGTTGCTCTGTTATGTATGTTTGGTGCGAACATCCTCACCTACGCGATTGGGTGTGTTGGCCGTAGGAATAGCCTTCTATTTGCTTCTGTGGACCAAGATCGAAACCTCCTTGATCCTACTTTTTGCCCTGAGTGTCTTCTTTCTTGTCCGGCGCGACTGGAAACGGATAGGGATTCTTTACGCCACCATCGGAGTCGCGATGGTCTTGTTTCTACTGTCACTCTACACATATGTTGCCGCTTTTGGGCATCCGGAGGCCTTCTGGATACCGCTGGACTTTGCCCTTCCCTTTGAGCAAATCCTGGCTGTACTTCATCCAATGAAAGACCCGCTTACTGCTGTAGATTCTGCCAGCACGATATATCAGCCGCCCCGTACGTTGTATGTGCTTTCATTTGTCCTCTGGATCACCCTGGCCTTTGCCATCTTGGTTTGGCTCACCTTCATTCAGGGCATATTGAGAAGTATCTACCGCCCACGCCGCGCCGTCGCCAGTTCTCTTCACCTGTACCTTTGGTTGTGGGCTGTCAGTTTTGTCGTCGTCTATGTTGGATATGGATGGGCCGGTGCCTACCCCCGCTATTTCGTACCCTCCATGCCACCTCTAGCCATATTGACAGCCGTGTTGGTCAATCGCACTTTGTTGGTGCAGCCCAGGCGTGTTAAGTATTATGCCGTCTCGGGTGTACTGGTGATCTCGGCCTATGTTGGGTTGCGTATAGCGGGCTTTCTTGACCGGAGCCTGATCTATTCCAACCGCAATCCGACAGAAACTGGATTCCTAGTCGTGATTCTCGCCCTATTACTGCTGGGCGTCTTTTTCATATTCTCTCTTCGTCTGCGTTCGAATACACTCCGCCAGTCGATCGTGGTCATTTTGGTCGGCTTCTATCTGCTCAGCGCAGCGCATTTCTGGCTGCATGATCTCGTGACACCCAACTCAGTCCGTTCCACATTTGGTCAATATGGCTATCGACAGGCTGGTTTGTATCTCAGGGATCGTATCGATCCAGAACGGGATGTACTCTTCACTCTGGACAACATCGCTTATTATGCGGGCGCTCAGCACTACTACAGCCAATGGATCGTGGGACCGTATCCGTCTGTACAACAGCAACTCCTGGCTAATCTCCGAGATGGACAGGTTCACTTCGCCTATGTCGCGCTCCCAGCTAGTTGGTTGGGAAACGCTAGTCGAACCGGGACAGATCCTGTACTGAAGTTTCTTCTGGAGCGGGCTCGGGATCCGATCGATTTTGGCACGATCAGAGTGTTCGCTGTGCAGAACAGTCAAGAAGATAGCGAAAGTCTTCCATGAGCCTCTCGGTATCCGTTGTTATCCCAACCTACAATCGAGCAACATACCTTCCCCTCTGCTTGGAGGCCTTGCGCTACCAGACGCACCTCCCTCAAGAGGTGATTGTTGTCGATGCCTCTCCCAACAAGGCGACGGAAGCGATCATTCGCGAACGTTATGCATTTGTGCAATATGTAGGTGTCTCGGCCGAGCAAGCAAGCCCTTCCCTTCAGCGCAATATCGGCCTAAGCTGTGCCCAGGGCAATATTGTCGCGTTTCTGGACGATGACGCCATTCCCCAAGCACATTGGATTGCATCGCTGGCTGAAGGCTATAACGATCTCACCGTTGGCGGTGTAGGGGGGAGAGTTATCGAGCGTCTGGGACCGGATATTGCTGCCGATCACTGTGAAGACGGTTGTATAAGTATAGGACGTATTGATCGCAAACGATATTGGATCCGGGCCAATTTCTCTTCTTCACCACCTGCTCCCGTGGATGTCGAGTGGCTGCGGGGCTGTAATTTTTCCTTTCGCAGGGAACTGATTAATATGATTGGCAGTTTCGATCCCCAATATATGGCCGATCCTTCCTGGGAAGATACGGACCTCTGTCTGCGCGTACGACGTCAGGGTTATCGCATTCTGTATCACCCGGATGCCGTCGTTTTCCATCTCTCGGCACCACGTCCTCGATTCCTACGCACAGGGCAAGACCGTCGGTCAAAGATGGCCCGGGAACGCAATCGCACCTACTACATGCTCAAGGAATTCGGATTCGCTCATATCGTAGTGCGCTTTCTACTCAAGGAGTCCTATTGGGCACTGTTGCGTCGAGATTTCGACTTTTTCTGGTCAATATGGCCACGTAGTGTAGCCATCGGGCTCTACTGCCGCCGCCGTTTGGCAACTGCCTTCCGGCCTGGAGTGCAGCCCTAGCAAGGGTGATCCGTGCATTGGCGATCGGCAAGCTCGGCAGGACATATAGCGGATTCAGCGAACTCGTTTACGATCTGCTATGTCACCCAGGAGTACCCCCCTGAGACCGGCTGGGGCGGCATTGGCACCTACTACCACACCATGGCCAATGCCTTGCTTTCCGAGGGCCATCGGGTCGTTGTATTGACAAAGGCGATGGGGGAGGAACTCCATCGAAACGAGGACGGCGTGCATGTCTACCGGGTCCTGCCTCGTTTTGACTTGAGCCACCTGAGAGTGGTATGGCGGTTGAGCCGCTTCTGGCGTGGATATCGTCTGGCTGTAGCACTTGCCCTGCGTAGGCTTGTCCGAGACTACCATGTGGATATCATCGAAACGCCCGAGTTGCATGCGGAACCCTTCTTGTACTCATTGTTGTCCAGGCGACATCCACCCATCGTCGTGCGACTTCACACGGGCACTGCTTTGGGACTGCACTTCAATCGTCAACCTCTTATAGCGCGTTTTCGTATCAATCTTCCTTTAGAGAGATGGATCGTGCGCAACGCTGACTACGTGACTTCGCCTTCGGTTGCTCTGTTGACGAGATCGCGCCCTGTTCTGCCAATACCGGCACAGCGCAGCACGGCGATTCCCAACCCGGTGGACACGGAGCGGTTTTGTCCTACCCAGAGCATGGAGCCGGTGGCGCCGACTGTGTTATTTGTGGGACGATTGGAATGGTGGAAAGGACCTGACATTCTCGCACAGGCCATACCGGGCATCCAGCAGGCAATTCCTAACGTTCGGTTTGTCTTTGTAGGCACAGACGGCGCTTGGAGAGATGGGTGGCGGTTTTCAGATTTTCTACGGAAGAAGGTCTCGGAGCGATGTCTGGCAGCAGTCCGCGTTCAGCCGCCTGTCGCACATAGTGAGATGCCAGATCTGTACCGATCTGCCACTGTTGTTGTCGTCCCTTCCCGCTGGGAGGGATTTGGTCTGGTCTGTGCTGAAGCCATGGCCTGTGGTAAGGCCGTCGTGGCCAGCCAGATCGGAGGGCTGGCGGAACTGATCGAGGATGAAATCTCGGGCTTCCTGGTTGAACCGGAGAACCCTGCAGCTCTGGCCGATCGGGTGATTCGCTTGCTGCAGGATGAGAGAGGCCGGCAGCAGATGGGCCAGGCCGCAAGGCGTCGGGCTGAAAGGATGTTTTCCTACCATGTCGTCGTCCCCCAAATGATCGAGTTGTATCGTCAAGTGATACGCGAATAGCCTATCACTTCTATCCCTAGCGCTCTTGAACTCAGAGCCATGCCAGACGTGTCTGTCGCTGTCTGCACCTACAATCGAGCCTCGCTCCTGCCGCGCGCTCTGGATTCACTCCTGGCTCAGGAGGTGAACAGTCACCAGTTTGAGATAGTAGTTGTGGACAACAACTCCATCGATGGCACGCACGATGCTGTTGCTCACTACCAAGCTCAACGTTCCGATGTTCAATATGTCGTGGAGCCACAGTTGGGTATCGCTCATGCCCGCAATCGAGCGCTGCGTGAAGCGACTGGCGAGTACATCGCTTTCCTCGACGACGATGCCTGGGCAGAACCGACATGGATCGAGAATTTACTGAAGCCGGTTCGCACATTGCAGCCGGCGCCTGCCTGCGTGGTTGGGTCCGTTCTTCTGGAATGGGAAGGCGGCCGCCCAAACTGGTTTCCAAAGCGTTACGAAGCCCTCCTGTGCGCCTATGACATGGGGCCGTCACCGCGCTTCTTGGACGAAAACGGCTATCTTCTGACCACAAATGTACTGTTTCACCGGCAGACCTTGCTGGACCTGGGCGGATTCCGTCCCTACCTGGGTCGCAAAGGCAAAAGACCGCTGGGAGGCGAGGACAACGACGTGTACCAGCGCCTGATTGGCACAGGACATACGATCTATTACCAGCCCCAGGCACGGGTTCACCATGGTGTGCCAAAGGAACGGCAGACACGACGCTACTTGATACGGCGTGTGTTCTGGGATGGCGCCTCCCAGCCCTTGATGGCATTGAGCCAACTTTCCGATCGGAATGAACAATACCGACCGGGTCACGAAGCCTACATGGACCTGCGGCGCTGTGGCCGCTTTTCGTTTGATGTCATCCGTAACGCTATGCTTGGGCGATTCAGCAAAGCTCAGGAAGCGTTCTTGCAACTTGTCCAGCGCCTGGGTCGTTTGCGTACACATGTGGTCCTTGGGATGGGACAAGCACGCTACGATTGAAGAAACCAGGTTGTCCGATGCGCTTGGGATAGATTGTTGAACTTGGTGTGTTAGACAATTTTCAAAAGGGTTAGACAGATTTCAAAAGGGTTAGACAGAAAAATGTCATCGAGGTTATGGACAGTGCCCAATATCGAGAGCGGCAACGTGCTGTTCATGGTTATTCTGGTCGGGGCGGCATTCACCGGTTTTTCGCTCACCACCTGGCAGGATGTTCGCGGCGTTCTAAGCCAAATTATCGATGATACGTTCTACTATTCCGTGACCGCCTTCCACATCAGTCGGGGGCTGGGCTCCACTTTCGATGGCATTCATCTGACAAACGGCTACCACCCGCTATGGCTGCTGGTTCAGATACCTCTTTTTCTCGTTTTTCCACGGATGACGGAAACCAGCTTCCGCCTCATTCTGGGTGTCCAGGTGCTCCTGGCGATCTTCTCTGTGCTCCTCATCTACAACATTATCCGTCGCCAGTCGCACAACACAGTTGTGGCTTTTGCCGTAGCCAGCGCTTGGATAGCACTTCAGCGCCGTGACCTGATCACCGGCTTGGAGACACCTTTGTATACGGTGGCTCTGCTGTGCGTAGCCTATCAAATAGTCGTTGGTGTGGATACCGAGCACTCGATCCGTGATTACGTTCTCCTGGGGACGCTGTGTAGCGTCGCTGCTCTGGCTCGGCTAGACGGCATCTTCCTGGGAGTGGCAATTGGCATACCTCTGTTTTTTCGCTGGCTCAGGTCTCGCGACCGAACTTCGTTTGGGCGCATGATGGGGTTCGGGGTACCGATCACCATCACCATGCTCACCTATTTTGCGGTCAACATTGCCCTCTTCGGTTTGTTCATGCCGATCAGCGGCTACATCAAACAACTCGATAGGGCTACGAAGCCCGGATTTACCGATCCCGGGCTGTTCGATTATGTACAACTTTTGTTTTGGCCGCTGAGTGCTCCCAGAGCCCATTTGTTAAAGATTTTGGGGCTCTATGGATATCCTTTACTGCTGTCAGGGCTCTGGCTTTGGAGGCGGAAGCCAGGGGTGTCCACGTATTACGGCAAGGTGAAGCGTTGGTGGCCGTTTGGGGTTTTTACGTGGATGCTGCTGATTTACTATGTTGTCGCCTATTATGATCCTCAGGGTTCCACTGCATATTGGTACTACGCACCGGCAAGAATAATGGGGATTCTGACTGCAGCGCTGTTGATCGAGGTTACGTACAGCTTTCTAGTGGCGAATTTTCCTTCTGTGAAGAGTCATGCTTGGCCCACTCTTCTGATCATCTTACTGGGAATGCTCCTGGCGTGGCGTCTCCAATTTTCCTTCCTGCGGATAATCAGCGCTATTGGCGCCACAGGATTGTTCTTGATTGCCTGGCGTTTCACGGTTGGAAGAGCGAGACAGGTACTTGTAGCCGGTCTTGTCACGCTGTTGGCTGTACTTCTTCCACTTCTAACGGTTGCACGCACGATGCTGGAGTTCCGTCCCACGAATGCAACCGCGTACTATGACGCCGCCATGTGGATTCGGACCAATACACCTGACCAAAGCACTGTTGCGGCCTACAATGCCGGCACAATGGGATTTTTCTCCGGGAGACGAGTCATCAATCTGGACGGCTATATCAACGAACGGGCCTTTCGAGACAAAGTACAGCGGTGGGGGTTACTTGGCTACCTCGTAACGAACAGCGTGGACTATCTGGTCGATTGTTTCCCCCGCGATCCGCAGTTTGAGCAATTGCCTCCGTACATGGGCCATTCACTACAGTTGATTTGGAAAGCGCCCACCCTTTATAGAAGCTGTGAACTGCGCGCTTATCGAGTGGAGCCGTGAAGGACAAGAACCTATCCGGCTCAATCTTTCCCTCCCTTGGTGATAGAGTCATCGACACCCTCGGGGGAAGACGGTGAACATCTGCTTCCTTGCCTACGACTATCCCTCAGCCAGCGGCGGAGGTGGCGTGGGCAATCAGGTGCGCATCCTGGGCCGGGCCCTGGTGCGGGCCGGCCATCAGGTGACCGTGGTCGACCTGGCCCGACCTGGGTTGCCATCCTACCAGGAAGATGAAGGGGTGCGGATCTATCGTGTGCAGCCTGGCGGACTCCACTGGTACATCTCCAAGTTGCCCGGCATGGGATCACTGCTTAGCCAGGCATGGCGCGAGCTGGAATATGCCTGGGCCGGCTATGGCCTGGTGCGCCGGCTGCACAAGCAGACGCCCTTCGACATCATCGAGGGGACGGAGACCGGCGCCCTGGGCGTGGCCCTGGGCCTAAGGGACGTTCCGCTGGTCATTCGCCTGCACGGGGAGAAATACACCTTCTACAAGCACACGCCCGGCCACTCCCTGACGCCGGGATTGCGTCTCAGCCGGGTGCTGCAACGGATGGCCCTGCGCCGGGCCAGGGTGCTCATCTCGCCCAGCCAAGCCCACGCCCGGGAGATCGGCACGGAGCTGGGTGGGAAACATCCACCAATCCAGGTGATCCCCAACTGCATCGATCTGGAGCAACTGCCCCCCCGAAACGGTGTGGAGCGGGATCGGGCAACCGTCCTGTATGTGGGGCGTTTGGAAAGACGAAAGGGGGTACTTGTCCTACTGAAAGCAGCGGCTCTCGTGGTGCAACAGGTGCCCGAGGCCCAGTTTCTCCTGGCCGGAGCGCCCCACCCCACCATTGCTCGCTCTGAGATCGACGCCCTCATCGCCCGGCATGATCTACACGACCATGTACAGATCTTGGGCCACGTGCCCTGGGAAGAATTACTCCATCTCTACCAGCGCGCCACCGTCTGTGTCCTCCCCTCCTACTACGAGACCTTCGGCCTGGCCGCCCTGGAACCCATGGCTTTCGGCGTGCCTGTGATTGCCTCCAGGGCCGGTGCGCTTCCGGAAGTGGTGGAAGATGGGGTGACGGGGATCCTGGTGGATAGCAGCGAGGCCCAGGAGGCGGAACTCTGGGCATCTTCCATCCTGCGCGTGCTTGATGCCCCGGATTGGCGATCACGATTGGCCCAGAAGGCATATCAAAGACTATCCTCACAGTGGTCTGCCTCTCGCCTCCTGACGTCCAATCTCTCTGTCCTTCAGCAGCAGACACTTCGTAAAGGTGAAAAAGTCAGCATTGTTGACGAAAGACGAAGAACGGATCACATTTTCTTCTCTCCCCACCTGGATGATGTCGTGTTGTCTTGTGGCGGAAGGATTGCAGGTTTACAGAGCAGTGGCGATCATGTGCGGGTAGTAACCGTCTTCGCCGGCATACCGAAAGGAGAACCTGATAGCGCCTTTGTTGGCCACCTGCATCGGAAATGGTGTCTATCAAAGCATGTGGTCGAGCACCGTCGCCAGGAAGACAAGAATGCTTTGGAGGCGCTAGGGATACGAAATGTAGACCACTGGGATTTTCTCGAAGCCCCATATCGTGCTGATGCCTTTGGCGCCCCTCTCTATGCTTCCTACGCCGAGTTGTCCAGTGCTCCGGTTCCAGACGATCGAACACTGGGTGCGTCCATCTGTGACATGATTCGGAGCCTGGTGCGTGTTTCACGGGAGACAACCCGGTTATACTTTCCGCTTGCCATTGGCGGACATGTTGACCATCGATTGCTGTACCGAGTTGGCCTGCAGATGTACAGTCTGGGCTATCAGGTGCGTTTCTACGAGGAATGGCCCTACGCTGAGAAGTACACGGTTACATCCGATCGTTCGCACTGGGACGCAGAGATAAGCGACATTGACGTCACTCGAAAAATAGCGGCGGCCCAGCAGTACGTGTCGCAAATTCACGGATTAGGGGGTACACCAGAACGTCTCGCCCAGCGTATTACCCGTTATGCCTATCAGGTTGGTGGTGGGAAGCCGCGAGAGCGCTGCTGGAAGCCAAATCGTAGAGACGTAGACACAGCGTACTCCCTTTTGTCTCCTTTGTCAGAATGCAGGCCACCTTCGACGTTGCGCGACTTTCGTCGTTTTCTGCAAACCTTCACTTGGCATGATCTAGGCGAGGTGCTACCTCCTGGATCTGGTGTCTGCTTGGATGTCGGTTGTGGACAAGGGCGACACAAGGATCTGATCGAAACATGGGGATATCGATGGTACGGACTTGATAGAAACAGCGAGAGCCCTTCCTCCCAAATCCTTGCTGATGGCCAGAACTTACCGATAGCAACCGGCAGTGTGAATGCAGTTGTAGCGTGGCAGATGTTGAAATACGTGCTGTACCCAGAGCGAGTCATAGCCGAAGCAAGCAGGGTGTTGAAACCTGGAGGTGTCTTTTGTGGGAGTGTGTCCCATTTAGAGCCTGTGCACGGGCATACTTACTATAATCTGAGCCACTTGGCATTGGAGCGGTTGTTGCGCCAGCATGGATATGTGGATATTGTCATAAAGTCCGGTTTGAGTGGATTTGCTCTGCTGCTTTGGACATGGTTTCGCCGCTGGGCTGGTGATGCGGTTGCTCGGACGGCGATTCCATTCACTGCAGTCTGGATGATTCCATTGGCGGGGGCGCGTTTCGTTAGCAGTTGGCTTTGGGAAACTTTGGGGCAAGGTTCTGGCTACGGTATGCATTGGGTCGCAGACGTTGCTCCTTTGGAATTTGCAGGACATATCCTCTTTTCAGCACGTAAGCCGGCCCGATCTTTATGCACATTGGCTACGTGACCCCGGAATCACCCTTCGACAGTGACCGCTGCGGGGGGCATTGCTACCTATCTACGAGCCATTCGTTGGTTTTGATGGCGTGACGAAGCTGGGTGTCTTGTTCTTTTTGTTAAAGTAAAGACGATTCGTTTCGGCGTATCTCCTATTTTAGTGTTGCCTTGAATTCTTCACATCTTCCTGTAGCGTCATGTGTTCTACTACTTAGCCCCAAAGGTTATCAAGACTGTGCAACACTTGAAAGTGGTAATAACGAATTCATGTGTCTTACGTTGGCTCATGAGAATACCCAGAAAAATTGGATCAATATGGTTCTCGGGATTGGTATTGTTTGTTTCGTCTATAGCATTGACTCAATATCGTGTTTTTTATGGCAATCAAGCTTTGCAAATCCCGTTAGTTTATTGGTTGCAAGATCCATCCCTATATCCGCAGGATCCATTCGTATCGACATTAGTACGTTATCCCTCCATGCTTTGGAGAGTGATAGCATTCAGCAGCCAAGGCGTTTCTCTGGAGACAATTCTCTTTAGTGCTTTCCTTGTGGAACGGGCTCTGACCCTGTATGCTTCTGCCCAAGTGGCCAAAGCTTTTTCCACCAAATCAAAGCTTGCTCCTATCGGGGCGATGGCAATGTTCGCATTGGCACCCAAGCCAATTCTTGGTTCTGGCACAATAGTGATTTCGTATTTTGAACAGACCGGTTTTGCCATAGCTTTTCTTTTGCTTGCGGCTGCAGAATTTTACAATCGTAGGAACCCAATTCGGTGGTCCTTTTGGTTAGCAATTAGTTTTAATCTTAACGGCTTATATGGAGGCTATGCCTTAACATATTTTTTCTTCGTGTTTTTGGTAGACCCTGTTTATCGGTCAAATTGGAGAAAGTGGCTAAAAGCTTTTGGGATATTTATTTTATTGACTTCTCCCGTGTTGGCGCTTGCGTTTTCGACACGTTTTGCTCAAGAATCACCGAGTGCTAACCTGTGGTTGTTGGCAAGTCGTATTCGTTTTCCACACCATCTCTATCCATTAACTTGGGGACGTCGACCATTCTTGGAATATGGGGTATTGGCATTTACAACATTAGCGGTCTTATATCAACGAAGGACATCTTTGGAGGAGCAGAGACTTTTCAAACATGTTACAGTGTGGACAAGCGTAAGTGCTGCATGGCTGTTTCTTGCCTTTTTGGTTGCATATGGTTTCCAGTCTCCTATGCTATTGATTTTGCACCCGGCTCGAGCGTCTGATTTATGGTACTGCGTTGCAGGAATAGCTTTAATCACGACTATTGCATCAATGTTGGAAAGAAACGGGGACAAAAAATTTACCACTGTTGCATTATTGGCATCTATTCTCTTTTGGCATCCTATCCCATATGCACTCGCAGCTATGGGGGTGGTGGTATTAATATCGGAACCGTTGTGGAGGTTTGTTTTTCGGGGTGGAAAAGTCGATCGTTTGGTCTGGGTAGTAACCCTTTTTGTGTTTTCTCTGAGTATCTATGGTTGGATTACTAGGCGAGATCATATGTCCATAGAGGCTTTGACTGTGTTGCCTCCTCCTTCTTTGCGGGATATTGCTGATTGGGCCCAGAAAAATACTGCAAGCGATGCTGTTTTTTTGGTAGATCCTGGATGGGACGAATTTCGCAGTTTGGCGAAACGCCCTGTTTTTGTTACGTGGAAAGACGGTTCAGCTATGCTTTGGGATCGACCTTTTGTTACCGAATGGACAAATCGATTGCAAGCTCTCGGATGTGATATCTTGTCTCAATTATCGCCTTGCCTGAGTTCTGCTGACTTGGTTATTACGTACAGGCAGCTCACTGACGATGACGTAGTAAGGTTGGTTGAAAACTACAAATTGCAATACTGGGTGATAGCCGTGGAGAAGAAATCTAGGTTTTCTGTAGTGTATAGGAATCAACTATATAAAGTGCTTGATGTGAGTGAAGCAAGTCGGATAGGTCCATAGAGAGTAAAAATGCAGATCTGTCTCGTATCAACCATCGGTTACCCAACACGCACGAAGCTCGGCGGTGTTCCCACGTACACGCGCACCATTGCCCATGCTCTTGCTCGCGAAGGGCACCGCGTCTTCGTGATTACCCACGGAGCAGGAAAAGCCCTCACCCATGAACAAGACGGACCTGTGGATGTCTATTGGGCTCCAATGGGCAATGTTCACTACTATTTCGGAAGACTGTTCCCAAGATTAGGAATATGGCCTCGGGTTGCAAAAACGTTTGAGTGGGGTTTAGCTATTCGGCGTCTGTTATCACAGATTATGAAAACCGAAGGTGTGGACGTCGTTCAGTACCCCAATGTCTGGACAGAAGGCATTTTTCATCCGACACGGATTGGGATGGCTGTTCGAATGAATACTCCCCTCTGTGTTGCGCGACCGATCGCCGGCTGTGGCGATCAACCAGGGTGGGGAACGTACGAACGTCTCGAGCAGTCCATTGTACGGCGGTCCGATCTGGTTTCCTGCCATACATCTTCGATTGCCGATCTCGTCGCTCGTGAGTACGGCATCTCTCACCGGAAAATCGTGACCATCCCCAATCCTATTGATGTCGAACGTTTCAAACCGCTACCCAGGCCGCCCGGACAGCCGCCTCGCATCTTCCATCCCGGGCCACGCCTGGATGATTGGCAGAAGGGGACCCGCGTGCTTTTGCAGGCGATGGATCAGGTGCTGGAGGGGTTGCCGGCTGCTGAACTGTATGTCGCCGGTCGCGGTGAACTGCCTACGGCCGGCGTGAGCGACCGGGTGCTGGAAGCGACGACCGTGCTGGGTTGGCTTGATCACGCTGCGCTGGCCACACAATATGCCCTGGCGGATGTTACAGTAGTCCCGTCACTGAATTGGGAAGCTTTTGGGAATGTCTGTATTGAATCATTCGCCAGTGCGACTCCGGTTATTGCGAGCGATATTGGTGGGTTGTCTGATGTAATCACCCCTGGGCAAACAGGTTCTCTAGTTCCCCCTGGGGATGTCCAGGCCTTAGCCGATGCCGTTCTGGAAGCCCTTTCCGACCTGGATTCTTGTGCCCAAATGGGCCAGCAAGCACGCCAGGAGGCGGAAACACGGTACAGTTTCACGGCTGTGGCCCGTCGGACCGCGGATGCCTTCAGTTACATTGCCGGCTCGTCCCAATGATCCAGCAAATCACCAGACCGTTGGGGAGTTGGTTGCGTAAGTGGCTACGTCAGCGATGGACGATGGACAATGGTGATAGTGGGCGTTACGAGGCATTCTATACTTGCCGAGGAGATCGCTTCCTGTCTCTTACTCAAAGTCCATGGCGAACTCTAATGTACCGGGGCATCTGGGCCGCACCATACGCCGGACTACTGGCCTTTCGGCGTAGACGTCGGTTCCATGGCAGCCTCCAAGCCTGGTCGTTTGCGGGTCTGGATCGTGGGCTATGATCGATGCACATTGGCTACGTGACCCCGGAATCACCCTTCGACAGTGACCGCGGCGGGGGCATTGCCGCCTATCTGCGGGCCATCATTCCGGCGTTGCTGGCGAGAGGACACCGGATTAGCGTCTTCACAGGGGACTCTTCACAGGGGACGGAGCGCCGAGGGCGCCTGACCATCCATCACGTTCGGCTGCCCAATCTGCATTGGTATCTGTTTCGCCTGCTGCCCGCGGCGCGTACGGCTGTGTTGCCGTTGCGCCAGGTGGAGTGGTCGGCGAAGTTCTACCGGGCCGTGGCTGCGTCTACCCGACGGGATCCCCTGGACGTGTTGGAATGCAGCGAGGTGGGTGGCCTCTTCCTACATCGCCTGGTCCCATTGGTCGTGCGTTTGCACGGCAGCGAGTATGTCTTTCGCCGGCATACAGGGCAGCCCATTACCCTGGGCGTACGCCTCAACCATCGCCTGGAGAAGCGCATCTGGCGCCAGGCCGCGGCCCTCACTGCACCTAGCCGGTATCAGGCCCGTTTGGCGGCTCAGGAGCTGGGTTGGCCTACCAGGCAGATCCATGCCATTCCCAATCCTCTCGCCAAAGAGATTCTGGAAGCGGCGACCCAGATGCAGGAAATGGCCTGCGAGGTGAGGCAAAATAGGCGGCCCATTGTGTTGTACACCGGCCGTCTGGCTCCGGTGAAAGGGACAGAGGTGTTGCTCGATGCGGCCCGAATTGTGCTACGGGAAATGCCTGATGTGCGTTTCGTCCTGGCCGGTCCCTGGCAGATGCCTGGCAAGCCTGCCGACTGGGGCCTAATCCGCGACAATGGAGAGGAGCGCGATCGGGCCATCCGCTGGCTGGGGCATGTGCCCTGGTCGCAGCTGATCGACTGGTACCGACGAGCCGCCCTCTTCGTCATGCCTTCGTACTTCGAGAGTTTTGGTCTCAGTGTGGCAGAAGCCATGGCCTTCGGTCTGCCTGTAGTGGCCACTCGGGCCGGCGCCTTGCCAGAATTGGTGGAGGATGGCGTAACAGGCATTTTGACGCCTCCAAGCGATTCGCAGGCTCTCATCGAAGCCATTGTGAGACTTCTCCAGCGTCCTGCATTGCGTCAGCGCATAGGCCAGAGGGGACGAGCGCGGGTGCTGGAGGGATTTGCGCCGGAGCAAGTGGCGGGGCAGATGCTGCTCACATATCAAGAGGCAACTGAGAAGGGAAATGAAGATTCCTGAGCACATCCTCGGTCCGTCGGCAAAGCGAAAGTTGCGGGTGCTGGCCCGAGAACTGCCTAGTGGGCTGCGATTATCAATTCTACGACATGGATGAGAGAACTCGCCCTATGAGACTTTCTGCATTGAAGGCCAGTACTTTTCGGAATATCCTTGTCTGTTCTCCGGATACCGCCCGTCGAGCAAGATTGGCCGCCCTACCCGAAAGGATATCGTTTTGAGAACTCACCTGACGCCGGATACGATGCAAAGAGGCGCCACCGTACTGGCAGCTCTGGCTTTCGTTCTAACGGTCGGCTGGCTGGTCGTTTACATACGCACCGTCCCCTTCACCGGTTACGAGACCGACGGCGTCTATTACATGATCAGCTCGCGCCTGCTTTTCACCGAACAGTTTCGTCCACCCACCTTTGGTGGCGGCATCGGGATGCCGCTCCTGATCCGGCTCGTCAATGCCTTTGTGCCCAATACATTCGCTGCGGCAAAGATGGTGTCCATGGCCGCTGGCCTGGTCTTCCTGGTCGCATCCATCCGGGTCGTCGGTCGCCTGTTCGGGACTGGAACGGGTCTGGTTACAGGGCTACTGCTTCTTGTCAACCCCTTTCTGTTGATCTACAGCACAACATCTCTCTCCGATATGCTGGCAGCGGCGTGGTTAATGCTGGCGTTGTGGTGTCTTCTCAAAGCCGACCGACGCATGTTTCTGTTTCTCGCTGCTTTGGGGTTGGGATTTGCCTGGTCCACGCGCTCCGTTTATCTCGTTTTCTGGCCACTGTTGATAGCCCCTGTATTCCGGCAGAAGCACCAGGATCGTCGCCTCATATTCTCGATTGCACTGTCAGCCATTGCAGGACTGATCATCGGCTCTGCATACCAGGCAGTAGTCAACTGGCGTTTTTTCGGTTTCCCATTCTACAGTGACAACTGGCGCAACATCGCTGCGCTGGTATATGGTTGGGATAGCATGGCTCAGGTCCATTCGGCTCGGCAAATGCTCATGGAGAAGGGACCGCTGCTGGCGTTTCTGTGGATGAAACGCTTTGCCATTCAAATTCCCGAAGGACTGTTTCATACAACCTTTTGGCCTTTCCTCTTTGCGGCGCCCGGCTACTTCATGACGGCGAGATCGACAGAACGCCCACTTTACTACTTGTGGGGACTGACAACAGCAGCCTATCTTTTCCTGTTGGCTCCGGTGTGGCGCATTGAACTGCGCTACTTCTTGCCGGTCCTGCCGCTCGTAGTGGCGTCCGGTGTAGCCATGTGGCAAATTATCAGTGGACAGCGTCGTTATGTTATGGCTTTCGGTGTCCTGTTCGCGATTGTGATCAGCCTAGGGGCGGCTGTTGAAAATATCCAAGAGATGGTAGCCTCCCAAGCTCCTGAGTACCGCGAGGCGGGCCGCTTTTTGTCCATACATGCACAGCCGGGTGACATTGTTCTAGCGACCCAGCCCCACATCTTCTTTTATGCCAACTTGCCAGGAAAGATGTGGGGCGATTTGAATAGCCAGACTATCGATCAGATCGGACCGGCGGTTAAATCCAGCGGAATCGATTGGGTCGTCTTTGACAGTCGTAGAGGGGGATGGCAATTCCCCCAATTCAGCGAGCTCTTGAATCCTACTTCACAGGCAGCTTCGATATATGGATGGACGCCTGCTCACCGAATCGATAATTCCCAACAGCTTGTGATTTGGCGCGTTCACCCATGAGGGTTTTACTTTTGGCCTCATCCTATCCTCCCGTCCTCGGCGGCCTGCAAACCGTGACCCACACCCTGGCCCGGCACCTGATCGCCCAGGGCCACGCGGTGCAAGTCGTCACCAATCGCTACCCACGCGCTCTCCCCCGCCGCGAGGAGCTGGACGGCGTGCCCGTGGAGCGATTGCTCTTCCTGTGGCCTGAGCTGGGCTATCTACGCCGGCGGCGGTTCGATCTCTTCCTGGCCTCCTGGTTCTATGGACCCGCCACCTTGCTGCGGCTAGCGACAACCATGCACTTCTTTCGTCCGGACGTGGTCAACGTGCACTTCCCGGATGGGCAGATACCGTATGTGCTGTGGCTGCGCCGGCGTTTCCCCTTCCACCTGGTGGTCTCCTTGCATGGGGACGAGGTGCTGAGATGGACGGACGACGGACGACCGACGACCAGCGACCAACGAGGACTACGGCGACTGCGGGCCATCCTGCAAATGGCGGACGGGGTGACAGCCTGTTCCGGCTGGCTGTTGGGGAAAGCTGTGGAGTTGGAGCCGTCGGTGGCGGTCAAGGGGCGGGTCATCCACAACGGCGTGGACCTGGAACGCTTTCAGGATCGGACGCCTTATCGCTACCATCGGCCCTTCATCCTGGTCTATGGGCGACTGACACGCAAGAAGGGCTTTGACATGCTCCTGGAGGCCTTCGCCCAGGCCCAAACTCTGGCTCCGGACGTGGATCTGATCCTGGCCGGGTCGGGCGAGGAAGAAATGGCCCTGCGCCGTCAAGCTCAGCGCCTGGGTCTGGCGGATCGGGTTCATTTCTTCGGGCGAGCCACATCGGAGCAGGTGGTGCATCTGCTCAACGGTTGTCGTTTCCTGGTGGTGCCATCCCGAGAGGAGCCCTTCGGCATCGTGGCCTTGGAGGCCCTGGCCGCCGGCAAGCCGGTGTTGGCCACCCGGGTGGGCGGGCTGCCGGAGATACTGGAGCCTGTCGCAGGAGGCGGCGCGGTGCTGGTGGAGCCGACGGTGGCCGGGTTGGCGGAGGGGTTGCGGGCGTGCCTGGACCGGTTGGATGAGACGCCGGATTGGGGCGCAGGGAATCGCCAGCGGGCGGCGTGGTTCACGTGGGAGCGAATGGTAGAGTTATATCTCGAGGTGTACGGTGCAAACTGAATTTAGAAACTCTATCACCTCAATTCCTTCCACCTACGCCCGTGCTCTAGGTCAGTCCTTGCTCGTCTGGGCCATGAGCCTGGTCGCTCTGCTTTCACCCTGGACGGACACGGTCCCACGCAAGGTTCTCTTTCTGGCCACGCCCCTGGTCTTTTCCACCTGGATCACCCTGCTCCACCCGGCTGAGGGGTTCGCTGTCTGGTCGCTGGGCTTGACCGTGCTGGTCTCTCAGACCGGTTACCAACTGGACCTAGGGCGTTTTCGAACCAGCGCTCTGGAGCTGGTTCTGGTGGGGCTCCTGGTCCTCTTGCCTTTGGCTCGCAAGTGGGGGCGTTTGCCTCGCCTGCCCGCCCTGCCAGGGCAGAGGCTCTTTGCCGGCTTTGTTCTTTACGCCCTTGGAGCGCTGGCGTTCAGCCTCGCTCAGGGGACTCGCCTGGACCTGGCTCTGCCCCAGTTCAAGGGCTTTCTCCTCTATCCCCTCATGGCCTATGTGCTCCTGGCTGGGTTGAGTCGCCATCATCTGCTGCGCTGGATCTCTCTTCTTGCCATTGGGTGGTACATGGTGGTGGCCCTGGTGGGCATGCTCCAGTTCATTCAAGGCAGTCAAGGGGGTGCTCAGCTGTTCCGGGCCTCGGGGGACTATGCGCCCATCAACGTGTTCGGCATCACCCTGACAGCCATCTCCTTGTTTGCCTTGGGGATCTCTCTGCACGATGAGCGCCACGTGATTCGAGGCGTGGGCACCCTGGTGGCGGTCTGGATCTTCCTGGGGGCGATCGCCTCTGTCTCTCGCAGCGTCTGGATCGCCTTTGGTTTTGGCCTGTTGGCCCTCTTCCTGGGTAGGAGCCGGCGAGGCATTCTGCTCCAGATCGCCCTCCTGGCCGCGGTCCTCCTGCTAGTGCTCCTGCCCAACCCAGTCACCCATCGGGTGCTTCAGCTCTCGGACTCATCCACACAGAGGCGGTTGTTCTACCTGGAATCCGGCTGGCAGGCCTGGAGGGCTCGCCCGCTTCTGGGCTGGGGATGGGGGCAGGCCTTCAGCTACATCCCGGGTATCGGCCTGCTGCGTACGGGTTGGATCCCCTGGTACCACAACGACTATCTCAACCTGGCTGTTCAGACCGGCCTGGTGGGGCTGGGTCTCTATCTGGCTTTCTGGCTCCAGGTCCTCCGGCAAGGTCATGGCTGGCTGAGGCAGCACGCCGGCACGGCAACGGCTGGCTACGTGCATGGCAGCCTGGCTGCCCTGGTGGCCCTGCTGGTGGCTGCTACTTTCGAGCATGTACTGTGGCGCGCGGACATCGCTGGACTGGTGGGTTGGCTCCTGGGGATCTTGGCGGTGGCTATGCACCTGGAACAGGGCGAAGGGAAGCCACTGGTGGACGTAGAAGGGCGCAGATTCGGCCTGCGTCAGTCCGATCTGTGGGAGAAGGTACGGCGCAGGTAGCGTGTGGGCTACACAGACAGAATCCTGAAACCGTCCTCGATTCTCTCGCTCCGAAGTGTACAGCCGGTCCATGAAATCGGTGAGCGCGGTCTGTGGGTGAAATTCCAAGGTAAGTGCAATGCGTGTTCTGTTGGTGACAGAGACTGGCGAGATCGGTGGCGCAGAGATCAACCTGCTGACCATCGCCACAGAGTTACACGATCGGGGGTGGGAGGTGGCGGCGGTGGTCCCAGCCGAAGGGCCCTTGACCAGGCGTCTGCGGCAAGCAGGGGTGCCCGTTGTTGTGGTTGCCCGTCTCCCTTTCCTCTCCACGTCCCTGGAATTCCGCTCCAACCGCAAGATCCCTAACTTCTTCTCCCTGCCCATCAATGCTCTGGTGGGTTTGCTCTGGGCTGTGAAACTCTATGCGATCTTTCACCAGCGCCGACCTTGTATCGTGCACACAGTGAGTATGTGGACCCATGTCTTCGCTGGCCTGGCCGGGCGGTTGGCTGGTTGCCGGGTGGTCTGGCATTTTCAGGGCATTGTGAACCCAAAAGCAGGCTTGGGTCTTTACCGAAGGCTCGTTCGGTGGTGGGGAAAATACATCCCGGACCGCATTGTCTGCCTATCTACTCTAATTGCGCATCAGTTTGGTGGTCATAGGCTCTTGGACAAAAAAACTACTGTAATATGGCCTGTTGTCGATCTGGAGAAGTTCCAACCTCCCCATCGAGACTTCCACTCTAGGAGCAACAATGATGTAATCGTGATCGGAACAGTAGCCCGTTTGACTCCATGGAAGGGTCAACAGGTAGCTTTGGAAGCCGTCCGAATACTGAAAGACCAGGGATTTCGTTTTAAATGGCTCTTCGTCGGCGATGCCGCTTTGGGTTCGCTTGGATATCAGACCCTTTTGCACGATCTTGTCGAGCAGTGGAACATACTTGATTGTGTAGAGTTTACCGGATGGGTAGAAAACATAGCAATGTTTTATCGAGGGCTTGATCTGTTTGTTCACATTCCCCTCGAACCAGAACCGTTTGGGATGGTGCTGATCGAAGCTATGGCCACGGGATTACCTATCATCACAACTGCCGGAGGGGGAGCGGAGGAAATGATCGAACCTGCAGGTGGTCTTTTGGTGCCACCGGGGCAACCTCGGTCTGTTGTTGTTGCTATGCGAGCAATATGTGCTTCCCCTCAAGAGCTCTTGCGCAGGAGCAAAATGGCCCGAAGTTTCGCCGAACGGATGTTTAGCATAGATCAATATATGGATCGTTGGCTGTCCGTCTACAGATCTCTCTAAGTGGGTCGTATCAAAATGACTTCGTCTCCTCTCACAGTGATCGTCCCTACCGGCAACAGTGTGGACGTCATCGAGGACTGCCTGCGCAGTGTCCGCTGGGCCGACGAGCTATTGGTGGTGGATTCTTTCAGCACAGACGGAACTATGGACATCGCCCGGCGCTACGCGGATCGCATCCTGCGCCATGAATACGGCTACTCTGCTCTGCAGAAGAACTGGGCCATTCCTCAGGCCAGTCACGAATGGATCTTGCTGGTGGACACGGACGAGCGGGTGTCCAGCGCTCTGCGCCAGGAAGTGCGCCGAGTTCTTGAAGATGATGCTCCTTTCGTTGGTTACCGCATTCCCCGCCTGAACTACATGCTTGGCCGGCCGATCCACCATGCCGCCTATTCTCCGGACTACCAGATCCGCCTGTTCAAACGGGACCACGCCCGCTACCAACTACGCCGGGTCCATGCTCACGTGCTGCTGGATGGGGCCTGTGGAACCCTCCAGTCCCCTTTGATCCACTACGCCCACCGTTCTTTGGACCAGACCCTTGCCAATCTTCTGGTTCGCATGACCACCTGGGAAGCAGAGCAACGGCGTCTGGTCGATCCAGGGCGGGCCAGGTTGTCAGCTCTGGGGCTCTGGCCCCAGTTGGTCCTGCGTCCCCTGGCCGCCTTTGGCCTACGCTACGTCCGTCAAGGAGGCTGGCGGGAGGGATATCGGGGCCTGGTGGTGAGCATGCTGTGGGCCATGTACGTGGCCATTACCTACATAAAAATCTGGGAGGCAGAGCTGGAGCTGCCCGAGAGATGGTGGCAAGAGGATTGGAAGCGACGGATGGATCAGGGGAATGCTGAATGACTCCACGCATCCTTTTCGTCCACAATGGCCGGGAACGCTTTGTGCTGGATGACCTGGCCTTGCTTTCCCAGGAGCACACGGTCACCGACTGGCACCAGCCGGGACGCCGCTTCCACCTCGGGCGGCTCATGCGCCTGGTGCCCAGCCACGACCTGGTCTTCTGCTGGTTCGCCAGCTGGCATGCCCTGGCGCCGGTGTTGCTGGCCAAAGCCCTGGGCAGGCCGTCTGTGGTGGTGGTGGGCGGCTACGACACAGCCAATCTCCCGGATGCTGGCTACGGCGCGCAACGGGGTGGGCTGCCCCGGTGGGTGGCCCGAACGGTCATCCGCCAGGCCACCCGCTTGATCGTCAACTCCCAGGCGGCTGGGCAGGAGGCCATCGCCAACGCCGGGGCGGACCCGGCCAAGATCCATGTGATCTACCACGGCGTGCATCCCATGCCCATGGGACCGGCTCAGCGGGAATCTATCGCCCTCACCGTGGGCAATGTGTGGGAGGAAAACCTGTTGCGCAAGGGATTGTTGCCTTTCGTCCAGGCCGCAGTCCACCTGCCCCAGGTCCGTTTCGTGCTGGTGGGCCGCTGGTGCGATGGCAGCATCCATCGTTTGCAACGGATGGCCACCCCCAACGTGACCTTCACCGGCTTTGTGTCCGACAAGGAGCTGGCGGACTGGTATGCTCGGGCTTCGGTCTACGTCCAGGCCAGCCTGCACGAAGGCTTCGGCCTGAGCGTGGCCGAGGCCATGACAGCCGGCTGCATCCCCGTGGTAAGCCGGGCCGGCGCCCTGCCGGAGGTGGTGGGGAAGGTCGGTGGGTATGTAGACTCTCTTCAACCGTCTCGGTTCGCTCGGAGTGTGGCGGAAGCCCTGCCCGCGGCCTGTCCGGAGAGGCGTCGGCTGTGCAGGGAGCGGATCCTGCGCTGTTTTCCCATGGATAGACGCCGAGAGCAGTTGATGGAGCTCGTGAGGTTGGTGGTCCGGTGAAGAGCAGCTCGGAGCAGGATTGCTGGCGCCATGCCCTGCAAGATATTGTGGAGTGGGACATCCCCAACTGGTCTGTGGCCTTGGATTACTGGCGAGAGCACAGCTTCCACGCCCTGTCATCAATACAGGCTCTGGAGATCGGTAGTCGACACGGTGGGCTATCCCTGTGGCTGGCACTATGCGGCGCGCATGTACTCTGCTCAGACAAAGGTGCCCCTCGGAAGTCGCAACGGAAAAACACCGTGGTTACGGTGTGGCCCGGCAGATCGAATACGTCGATCTAGATGCGTTGAACATATCCTGTACGGAGGCCTTTGATGTGGTGCTCTTCAAATCCGTGTTGGGAGGCATTGGAAGAGGGAACCAGAAGGATCGACAGCGTAAAGCGGTCGCAGAGATGTATCGTTCGTTGAAGCCTGGCGGTGAGCTCTGGTTTGCCGAGAACCTGGTCGCCTCCCCTCTCCATCGCCTCTTGCGTAGAAGATGGGTCCAGTGGGGAATGCAATGGCGGTACATCACAGTGAGGGAGATGCTTGAGTTTCTCTCGCCGTTCTCGATGGTGAACTACACCACTGTCGGATTCCTGGGCGCGCTGGGCCGGAATGCTCGCCAGCGGACACTGCTGGGTCGATTGGATAGATTGGGATTCGATCGATTGATCTCGGAGGCCTGGCATTACATTATCATCGGTGTCGCACATAAGTAGCGTGTCTATGTCAACTTACAACTATTTTGTGGGGAAATTGAATGAAAAGGTTGCATTGTTTTGTAAGGAAACGCTTTATGGGCGCTGGGCAAAATCCCATACGTTTCGTCTTGTTTCGGAGGATTCCAATGTCAAGCTCTGCTGGTCCCGATCTGTTGAAGAGACCTTGAGAATTCGGCCTGCTATCACAAACAGCGGTTCTCCATTAAGCTCGTTTAGAGTCGGCGCGCACAAGATAGCGGCTCTTGATTTTTATATTAAGGAAGAGGTGCGTTTCCTCGGATCCTATTGCACACCAGTGGATAACGAAGGCAATTTACTCGCCTATGCAATTCTTCCCGAAAGTTACCAACACTTTCTCTTGCACGTTGACTTGGCATCTCTGTTGCGAGCAACTACACGCCACTGGTCCAGTAAACAGGACGCGATTCCCTTGGGGTTTTCATTGGTAAATGCTTGGAGTAGGTCCTATTTCCATTGGTTTGTCGAGATACTTCCGCGTTTCGTATTCCTGCTGGATTGGTTCGATCACATAGATGATACGAATTTAATCATTGAAAGGGTTCCCAATGGCTGGCAGGTGCGTGCATTGGAACTGCTCGGCATCTTGCCTGAAAATATTCTATATGGAACTAACCATCCATTATTCGTCAAAGAGTTACTGGTTCCTCCCCATTCGCACCAGCGTGTGGATAACATCGGTGTCTTTGTTCCTTCCATGCTTGAAAGCCTGCGCTGTCGAATCTTACGTAGCAAGTTGAGAACCGGTGATAGTAATCAATGGAAACCGAATATTTATATCTCTCGTCGCAAGGCAGTTGGGCGGCGGGTTACCAATGAAAAAGAATTGATCCAGAAACTTAGTCGACTTGGTTTTGGTGCTTATTGCCTGGAAGACATGACCTTGGATGAACAGATATCACTTTTTTCGCAAGCAGAGCTCATAGTTGCTCCTCATGGAGCAGGGCTGACGAACATCCTCTGGGCCAAGAATGCTACCATTGTAGAATTGTTCGGTGCTTACTGGAATCCATCCTTTTTTACTCTAGCCAATATTCTCAATCATCGTTATTTATGCTTCCAGTCAGCAGATCGTCACCCGGAAAATCAGAAAAATCGATTTCAAGTATTCTACAAACGGCAGGATTTTGCGGTAAATACCGGTGAATTGCTTCATTTTCTTCAGCGTAATGTCTGAACTCTTTTAGGTGTGTAGAATGTCACGACTATCGCGCAGATATCGGCGTCTCTTAAAAGGCTTACATTTCCAGCATTCATTGCCACAGACCTGGCGATGTTATCTCCATTTTTCTGATTGGCGCCGTCTGCTCTTGGCGTACACTGAGATGCATCCCCTGTCTGGTGTTGAGCGCTTTAAATTGCGAACACCAGAAAAAAACCTACATCACTGCTTACGAACCAGTAGATATAGTTACTATTTTTAACGTGTTTTGCCGTCCGGAGTATCTTGTTCGACCTACAGATACTTTGATACTGGATATTGGGGCGAACATCGGGGCATTTACCACGTATGCAGCTATAATGGCCCCCAATGCGACGATCATCTCCTATGAACCAGTCGATTACGTGTATGAACGCTTAAGTCAGCAATGCAAACAAGGACCCTTTGCAGCCCGAATAACGCCCGTCAATGCGGCCGTAGGTAAAAATGACGAGTATCGGAAAATTTTTTCGGGCGATAATGATGCTGTTTCGACTTTGTATACTCAGCCAGGCTTCCCTCCGGGAGCGGAAGTGAAGGTTTTGTCGATTCATTCTATTCTTGAGAGCATTGAAGGGCGGGTTTCACTGCTGAAAATGGATTGTGAAGGTGCTGAATGGGATATTCTTGATGCACTGACCGCAGAATCTGTTCGAGATATCGACAGGTTGTGTCTGGAATACCATCTAATTGGTGGTCGCGATTGGAGACAGCTTCTAGAGCGAGTACAGGGCTGGGGCTTTGTGCTGGAGAAACATGTCAGCTTCCGCGAGACTGGCACGGCGTGGTTTGAAAGATATTAACCGTGAGAATATTCCCCTCTGTCACCGTCATCATGCCCATCCGTAACGAGGCGGCCTACATCCGCCGTAGCCTGGGCTCCGTCCTGGGCCAGGATTATCCGGCTGAGCGTCTGGAGATCCTGGTGGTGGATGGCATGTCCGACGATGGCACCCGGGAAATCGTGGCCGAGTTGGCGAACGAAGCAGGATCGATGACCAACCGTCGCGGACAGACGACGCACCCCGCGCCACACAACCGCCTGCCCCCCGTGCGCCTCCTGGACAACCCCCAGCGCATCGTGGCCACGGCGCTCAACATCGGGCTGGACCACGCCAAAGGTCAAGTGATCGTGCGGGTGGATGGACATACGGAGATCGCTCCAGACTATGTTCGGCGTTGCGTAGAGGCACTGCAGCGAACTGGTGCGGATAACGTGGGAGGACGTATGGATCCGATAGGCGCCGGCCCTTTTGGCAGAGCTGTGGCAGTGGCTACCAGCACTCCCTTCGGTGTGGGTGGCGGCCGTTTCCACTATTCGAATCGCGAAGAGTGGGTGGATACAGTCTATCTGGGCGCCTGGCCTCGAGCCGTGTTCCAGCACATTGGCGCTTTCGATACGGAGTTGGTGCGCAACCAGGACGACGAATTCAACTATCGGTTGCGTAAGCATGGGGGCAAGATCTTGTTGTCGCCGGCTATTCGTTCTCGCTATGTGAGTCGAAATTCCCCTGGCCAACTCTGGCGCCAGTACTTCCAGTACGGCTACTGGAAGGTGCGGGTGCTCCAGAAGCATCCCCGCCAGATGCAGCCTCGGCAGTTTGCGCCCCCTCTCTTTGTCCTAACCCTGCTCCTTGGGGGAGTGCTGGCCCCCTTCAGCCGTTCGGTTCGGCGCCTGTGGACGCTCCTCCTGGCTCTCTACGCTGGGGCCACCCTGGTCGCCTCTGGGATCACCGCGGCCCGGCGGGGCTGGCGGCATCTGCCCCTGCTGCCTCTGGTCTTCGGTATCCTGCACATCAGCTACGGAACGGGGTTCTGTCTGGGGTTAGTGGCCTTCGCCCGTCGTTGGTTCCGCCAGGATGAGCGGGAATCATGATACGGACCGGCGACGCAGAAAGGATGGCCATGGCCCTGTATGCCTTTCTCCTGTTGTTGGCGCCTCTGTGGGGGCCAAGAGCCGGGGAGAACATCTGCCAGAACTACGTGACCGGTGTGGTCTTCCTGGACTACAACGGCAATGGCGTCCAGGAACCTGGAGAGTCCTACACGTCGGGGATGGTTGGGCTGGCCCAGGATGGACAGCTCTACGCGGAGAAGGAGGCAGACGAGTATGGCTTCATCTTCGAGAACGTCCCCTGCGGTGTCTACCAGGTGCTTCTGGATGGGGAGCCGGTCACCGAGGTGACGGTGGATGCAGTCAGCCCGCCACTGGCCTTGGCCCTGCCTAAGAAGCCCGCCCGGATCTATCTGCCCATCGTCAGCCGTATTCCGTGATTCGTTTCACAGCTTGTTCTGGCGGCTTCCGGAATTGCTGTCTGAGAACACCTCTCCCGCAATCGATCCTGCCGTCTCTGTAGATTGGATTTTCTGGCCCGACGTCCCGGGTTCCCGGAAGAACCGTGCGGTTGCAAACCGCACCTACCGCGCCACCGATTTCCCGGGCGAGTTTGCTGGTTTGTAGTGACGTACTTCAATGCGTCTACAATCGATCCTGCCGTCTCTGCAGACTGGATTTTCCGGTCCGGCGTCTCTGGGTTCCAGGAAGAACCGTGCGGTTGCAAACCGCACCTACCGCGCCACCGATTTCCAGGGCGAGTTTGCTGGTTTGTAGTGACGCACTTCGGTGCATCCGCTATGGGATGTTGGTGACGGCTACCTGAATCATTCCCCTTCCGGCGTCGCATCCACCACCTGGCCGAAACGATCGAAATCCCGCATACCCTGGGCTCGGAAAGCGTTCCAGAAGGCCTCCACGCTGTTGGGCGCGGCGGTGTCTGGTCCAAGGTTGCTGGCCTTGCCTGGAGCGAACCATTGTTTCCCCTGGCGGAAGAGAGGGCTCTCCTCAGGTATGGTCAGTTTCAGGACGGCAAAGGCCGGCTCAATGGTGGTGTCCTGGTAGATCCTTTCCACTGGCTGGGAGAAGGCCTGCTCCAGAGCAGCGATGGCTCCGTCGATCTCGGCCTCCGAAACGCCCAAAGCCTGGGCCTCCTGGCCCGGTTGGAGCACCACTGCCCCTTGCCCCACCGGAGACGAGTCCAGGAAGGCATTGTCCCGGACGGTCACGTTGGGGCCGGTGGCGATGATCCCCGGAGCATGGGCGAAGATGTTGTTGATTGCCAGGATGTTGGCCCCAGGCAGCCAGGCTCCCCAAGGGCCCTCACGCCCCGGCTGACCTCGTTGGCGCCAGAGCACATTGTTGGCCACCACGTGGTCCGAGCCGTCCATGACAATGCCCCAGTAGTGCCCGGCAACGAAGTTGCGGGTGACAATGTTGTTGCGGGCATTGTGCCAGCCATGGATTGCCCACCCTTCTCGGCCGATGAGGATGTTGTTGTCGATGATGGCGTGGCTGGACATGGATCCCTCCACGTAGCCGCCGGAGAGGTAGAGGGGATGACGGAAACGTCCTCTACCAGTGAGTACGAAACGGTTCCCTTGGAACAGTATGTACTCAGCAGAGCCTTGGAGCAGTTCGGTGTAGCCGAAGAAGGTGTTGTTCACGAATTGTTTTCCTCGACCGATAGGGCTGCCACCGAAAAAGACCTTGTCCCCTTCGTCGCCGGTCCGTCGACCACCCAGCCATAGCCCCTGCAGCCGCACATAGTCGGCCACGTGCACCTGGGGTGGGGTGTCGTCCGGCGCGGTGAGGATGACCCGCTCCCCGGGAGCGGCCCGGAAGACGGTCATTTGGTCGGGGCCCAGGCCGGCCGGACCGAAGCGGATCAGGGACATGCGATAGATGCCACCGGCTATCTCCACCACGTCGCCTCCCTGGATGCTGTCCAAGGCATGCTGGAGGGTGCGCCAGGGCCGGTCCCGGCTGCCGATATTGCTGTCATCTCCGTTGACGCCGTCCACATGGAAGATCCGGGCCCCGGAGGAAGTGGTCTCGATCCAGCCCAGCACGAGAGGGATGTATATTGTGGAGCTGGAACCAGGATCGCTGCCTGGGATGGTTCCCGGGATGGTCCCGTTCGTCGGGCTGTTTTCCGGGCCTGCCAGGATCTTTTGAACCCCCAGGGAAGAGAGAGGGGAGGAGAGGTAGGTGGGCCAGGCGAACAGCAGGACTGCGGCTAAACGCAATAGGAGGGCAAATTTCACAGGGTGTCTCCTTCCCTGAACGTTGTTTCCACCGTCGGCGATCTCTGGCAACGAGCATCCCAACGGATGCTTGCTCAGGTGTGCCGGTTTGGCCTTTCTTGGCTTGGCTTCGCCGGGCAGGCGCCGGTGCAAAAAACCGATACCCATCGGGCGCGCTTCAATGCCATGGGCGATCGAAGCTCCTCTGCGCATGGGGCTTCTACTACATCTGTCGGAAGATGCTCCGTGAACCTGCATAGCTACATGGTCATGGCTTCGGGCAAGGGTTTTCAGGTGAAAAACGGTGTTCGGAAAGCGACTGTAAGCTCTGTTGTCCAATTGCGCGAAATCGGGACCTTATTCGGGACTTATGTCCGTTGACTTGTGGTGGACGAGTAACTAAACTGAAGTTTAAATAGTATCGCGGTACCATCCCTGCCGGGGGCGTCTGTTCCCTCGTCGGTCTGGCTCTGGCACGTGAAAAAACCTCGCTGCAGGTGAGCTCTCTCCTCTTCAGCACCTGTCGCTGACTTCTTTCTACAGGTTTCTGCACAATCTCTACCGATCTTTGTTGACGCTGCCCAAGGACGGGCGCCGGGATCTTGGGAAAGGCGGGCTTGCGCCTGTGCATCTCAGGGTGTGCTCTCGTCCCTCATTGCCACCTTGCGAGATCATCTATTGGACCACTTCATTCCCTTCGCCTTGCCAGACATCGACGA
>Ga0256841_1000853_pt1 | contig 28846 bp, 19 predicted proteins | sample 356308metaG_FD_185971 | JGI IMG/M metagenome (GOLD analysis project Ga0256841, IMG submission 185971) | Hydrothermal vent microbial communities from Mid Atlantic Ridge, Atlantic Ocean - 356-308 | ecosystem: Environmental > Aquatic > Marine > Hydrothermal vents | place: Atlantic Ocean: Mid...
CGTATAAAAATTATTTCCGTCGATAAGCGGTGGGTTGAATGTAAATGAATTATTTTGTTTTGCTTGAATTATTTTGAGATTTGAAATCCCTCGTTCAAGTTTGTTTTTGAAATCGGCTTTATAACTTGCAAGTTTAATATTATTAATTCTTTTCTTTTTAATTAAAATATTATTATTTTTAAGTTCAACTTGTAAAACTGGTGATTTACCGTACTTCGATTCCAAGGTGTTAAGAAAAATATAATAAGTCTCTTTTGGCAAGAGGGAACCGGGGATATCCAGTAAATTATTTTCTTTTTCAAATCCGCAGGCAACAATATACAACCGTTTGGGATTTTTGTTTACGGTTAAGTTTTCCCTAAGCCAATTTTCATCTTCCGGTAATAACCCGGAATAGTTCAAAAGTTTATTTAATTTATAATTCAAACCTAAAACCGTAACGCCGTTTTTTGAATATGAGAATCTTCGCTGCAGGTTAATCCCATCGTTCAAGAAAGATTGTATTAAAAAATCACGGTATGATGCATCCGGAAAATAAATAACAGGAATGCTATCGGGAATTGTTTCGTTTAACATTTTAGACAAACTTGTTACTTTTGAGGAGGTAATCAAAACAAAATCGTAGTTCCGGATATCCGTTTTGACCAGGGAAAGATTATTCACTTCGTTTTTTATCCACAGGAAATTTATTCCCTGTGCGTAAGAAACATTGATGCCGAATATTAACGGGATTATCAAAAAGAATTTTTTCATTTTATAAACCTCAAACTCAAACATAATATAAACAAATCATAATTAGCGGAAAATTGATATTGCACCAATCAATATTTATATTTCGAGGCTAATAATTTTTTAAGCGAATGAAAAATATAAGAAATTTCAGCATAATAGCGCACATCGATCACGGTAAATCTACAATTGCAGATATGCTTCTGGAGAAAACCGGAACAATTACCGAGCGAGAAGCAAAGTCGCAATTGCTCGACGATATGGAATTGGAAAGGGAGCGCGGTATAACAATTAAGTCGCATGCGATTAAAATGTATTACACCGCAAAAGACGGTGTTAAGTACGATTTGAATTTAATCGATACGCCCGGGCATGTTGATTTTTCTTATGAAGTTTCACGTTCGCTGGCAGCTTGCGAAGGTGCAATACTTGTTGTTGATGCCGCTCAAGGTGTTGAAGCACAAACAATCAGTAACGTTTATTTGGCAATTGAAGCCGGACTTGAAATCATCCCGGTAATAAATAAAATCGATTTGCCCAGCGCGATGGTCGATACCGTGAAAGCACAGATAATCGATTTGCTTGGATGCAGTGAAGATGAAATTATTTTGGCAAGCGCGAAACAACGAACCGGTTACGAAGAAATTCTGGAAGCAATAATTCACCGGATACCGCCGCCGGAAGGTGATGAAAACAAACCTTTGCAAGCGTTAATTTTCGATTCTATGTTCGACTCTTACCGCGGTGCAATTGCTTACGTAAGAATTTTTAACGGTATTCTCAGAACAAAAGATCAAATCAAATTTTTTGCAAATCAAAACGAATACCTTGCCGAAGAAATCGGTATTCTCGGCTTGAAAAAAATCAAAACCGGTGAATTGCGAGCGGGCGATGTGGGTTATGTAATTGCCGGAATAAAAGATGTAAAAGAAACGCGGGTGGGCGATACGATTACCCATGCAAAAAACGGTGCCGCAGAACCCTTGCCTGGCTACCGCGAAATAAAACCGATGGTTTACAGCGGACTGTATCCTTCGAATTCCGAAGATTACGAAAGTCTGCGCGATGCAATTGAGAAGTTGCAACTTAACGATTCGGCGCTGGTGTTTGTTCCGGAAACTTCGGCGGCGCTCGGGTTCGGTTTCAGATGCGGTTTCCTTGGAATGTTGCACATGGAAATTGTCCAAGAGCGTTTGGAAAGGGAATACAATCAAAATATAGTAACAACTATGCCGAACGTTGAATATCATGTTTACAAAAAAAACGGTGAAAAAGTTGTTGTGGACAATCCAGCCGAAATGCCCGAGGTAGGTGAAATTGAAAGAATTGAAGAACCGTTTGTTAAAGCTCAAATTGTTGTGCCAAGCGAATATCTGGGAAGTATAATGAAACTGGCAATGGATAAGCGCGGTGTGTATAAAAATACAACTTATCTCGACCCTACACGCGCCGATGTTCAATACGAGTTTCCACTCTCAGAAATAATTTTCGATTTTTTCGATAAATTAAAATCAATTTCACGAGGATACGCTTCTTTCGATTACGAATTTATCGGGTACAAACCGTCCGATTTGGTAAAACTCGATATAATGCTGAACGGCGAAAAAGTGGATGCGCTTTCAATTATAGTACACAAAACCAAAGCATACGATTGGGGAAGGAAAGTTACATCGAAACTTAAAGAGCTTATTCCGCGTCAAATGTTTGAAATTGCGGTTCAAGCGGCAATTGGGAACAAAGTTATTGCGCGCACAAATATCAAAGCGCTCAGAAAAAATGTTTTGGCCAAATGTTACGGCGGGGATATAACCCGTAAGCGTAAATTGCTTGAAAAACAAAAGGAAGGTAAAAAACGTATGAAACAAGTGGGGAATGTGGAAATTCCACAAGAAGCCTTTTTGGCTGTTCTACAAATTGAAGATTAAATTTAATTCGATTGAAAACATTTTCCGGTTTTGAAAGTATAATGCTATAAAAAACGGATTTTTGCATAATTAGAAGAGAAAAAATTTATGACAACAAGGAATTCAAAGGAAAAAGAAAAACGCGGTACCAAGACACAAACTCAAAAATTTCTTGAATTTTTGAAGAACTTATTCTTTGCGGCAATTGCAGCATTATTGATAAAAACATTTTTAATTGAAACTTCAAGGGTGCCGACCGGTTCGATGGAAAAAACAATTTTGGTAGGTGACTTTCTGTTCGTAAATAAATTTATTTACGGGTCTTCATCGCCAAGAAATATTCCTTTTACGAATATTGCATTACCTTATTTTCAATTTCCCGCATTGCGCGATCCCGAAAGAGGTGATATAGTTGTTTTTGAATACCCTGGCGGAAGGGACGAATTGAAACCTAAAGAAATAAGTAATTACGTTAAAAGATGTATCGCAATTCCGGGCGACACAATCGAAATTATAAACAAAGTTGTTTTCATTAACGGGAAACGTGCGCCAATTCCCCCACACATTCAGTATCTCGATCCGGTAATTACTCCCAAAGGTGTTTCAAGAAGTGATATTTTCCCGAAAGGAAGCGGGTGGAACGAAGATAATTACGGTCCTTTAGTAATTCCGAAGAAAGGCGACGTTGTAAAATTATCTCCGGAAAACATAGAAATTTACCGTACGTTAATCAACCGCAATTACGGGAAAGAGGTTGTTGAAGTAAAAAACGGCAAGGTTTACATCGAAGGGAAACCGGCCGATACTTACACCATACCTCAAGATTATTATTTTATGATGGGTGATAACCGGGACGACAGTGCGGACAGCCGTTTCTGGGGATTTGTCCCGCGTGAAAAAATCGTCGGACAAGCTTTTATGATTTACTGGTCGTGGAATCCGAATATTCCTTTCTCCGATTTTTTCAGGTTATTGGGCTCGGTAAGAATAAACCGTATAGCAAAATTGGTGTATTAATTTTTTACTTACCTCGTTTTACTTTTTTGCCTAAATTTAACGGTTAACAAAATTGGTGGGGCATGCATTTTTTATTTAAGTTGATTCTGGTTTCTATTCTTATTACCGGCTCAATTTTTCCACAGCAAAAATATCTCATTTATTTCAACGATAAAGGTGAAACGGGAAATATTTTGTTGAAACCCGTAGAGCGGAATAAAGTGGCGGTAAAAACTTTATCCGCAAAATCCATTAACCGCAGAATTAAAACTCTGGGTACGGACAAATATTTCGATTATGATGATTTGCCTGTTCCGGAAAAATATATTTCAAGGTTACGGGAACTTGACATTAGAATAATTAACAAATTGAAATGGTTTAATGCCGTAAGTGCATATCTCACATTCAGCCAAGTGGAGAAAGTTAAGGCATTACCGTTTGTAAAAAAAATCGAACCGGTCAAAAAAATCAAAATACGCAAAAAGCTGGTAACATTGGAAGAAAAAACCTTATACAAAAACACAAATTTTGTGCAAAATTACAAGTACGATTACGGACCTTCGTTCGGTCAGTACGAGCTGTCACAAATTCCGGAAGTGCACAATTTGGGAATAACAGCAAAAGGTGTTACAATCGGAATTTTGGATAACGGTTTCCGGTGGAAAGCGGTTTCTTCGTTAATGAATGCAAACGTTTTGGCCGAATACGATTTCATTTTTCACGATTCCGTTACGTCAAACCAGCCGGGTGATGTAAAAACCCAAGATACACACGGAACGCAAGTGTTTTCGATTTTGGCCGGATTTGATGAAGGTATGATTGTCGGTCCCGCTTTCGATGCGGATTTTATTCTTGCAAAAACGGAAGATAACAGGAGTGAAACCCACGTTGAAGAAGATAATTATGCCGCTGCACTCGAATGGATGGATTCGCTCGGTGTTGATATAACAACCAGCTCGCTCGGTTACAGCCAATTTGACGATTCCGGTACGTCATATACTTACGCCGATATGGACGGCAAAACCACAATTGTAACGAGGGCTGCAGAGAAAGCATTTAAAAAAGGAATTCTTACGATCACCTCTGCCGGTAACGAGGGTAACAAAAATTGGCATTATATAACCGCGCCTGCCGACGGTTTCCGCACCTTGGCAATTGGAGCGGTTACTCCGGCTAATGTGGTTGCTTCTTTCAGTTCGAGAGGTCCGTCATACGACGGACGGGTAAAACCCGACTTGGTAGCACAAGGCGTTTCGGTTTATAATGCTTACGTGGTTGGCAATACTTATGTACGAAGCGCCGGCACTTCAATGTCGGCACCGATTGCAGCCGGTGTTGCCGGGCTTTTGCTTTCGGCTTATCCCGGTTTGAACAACCGCCAATTGCGCCACATTTTATTGGAGACCGGTGATAATTCGGCAAACCCGGATTACGACAGAGGTTACGGACTGATTTCAGCCGCAAGGGCAATTTCTTTCCCAAACATAGTGAAGAAAAACGGTACTTATATTTTGCGCAAAGCTTTTGTCGATTCCACTGACATTGATTCAAGTTCGGTTATGTTTTTCTATCACCTTGCTAATTCCGATGTTGTGGTTCCCGTGAAAATGAATAAAAACGGTTTCCATTACGAAACCACGGAAGTGAATACGGTAAACGGAGAAATTGAATTTTGGTTCGAAGTGCACGATACTGCCGGCAATGTTTACCGTTATCCGGAAAGCGGGAATTATTCTTGGGAAAGCGGCAAGGAAAATGTTTATTTCAATCTACCTAAAACAGAAGCCAGACTTCCGGAGGAATTTTATCTTTCGCAAAATTATCCTAATCCGTTTAACGGGTTTACAACAATAAAGTATGATGTTCCGTTTGATGAAAACAACGAAACACTTCAAATAAAACTAACCGTTTATGATATTTTAGGCAGGAAAGTTGCTACCCTTGTTGATAAATATGAAAAGCCCGGCACATACGAAATTTTATTCAACGGTAATAATTTAAGCAGCGGAGTATATATTTACAGATTAAGAGGTGAAAATTTTGTGCAGACAAGAAAAATGTTGCTTCTTAAATAAAAAACAATTCGATTTATTCAGTTAGTACAAAAAAAACGGCACGGAATTGTGCCGTTTCCAAAATCTTTCCGTGGAAAAGTGATTTTACTTTCCGCCTCTCAGTGTTTCCGCATATTTCTCCGCAACTTCCTCCACGGAGCGACTTGAAATCAAATTGTAAATTCTGTTTCGCAGTTCCGTCCACTCTTCGTGCAATGGGCATGGATATTCATCAGAGCATTCCTTCAAACCGGTAACACATTTCAAATTGATAACCGGACCTTCCACTCTTTCAACAATTTCCAAAATAGAACTTTTCTTTGCTAAATTTGTAATCTTAAATCCGCCGCCTCTTCCTTTGTAAGAATCCACGTAGCCGAATTTAGCCATTCTTTGTAAAATTTTTGCAAGATAATGGGATGGAATATCTTCTTTTTCAGCAATATCCGAAGACATTACCAAAGTGCCCTTTGGTTGCCTGGCAAGAAACAAAATCGCCCTTATGGCATATTCTCCGGTTTTTGTGTAAATCATTGGATTTTACCTCAAATTAATGAAACGAGAATTAAAATAGATTAATTGGAGTTTTTTATCTCATATAAAATTAGGTAAATAAGTACTTTTTGTCAAGTTTTGCAACTTTGCATATATTACTTTCGTTTTTTCATATTAATTTATAACTTTAATTTCAATTAATATGGATTTCCCATCGATTAGATACGGTTCTGATGTATGTTAAATTATGTATGGCTTGCACTTCTTGTTCTGGGAATCGGTCTGGCAATTTCAACCGATATTGTTGACGAGAATTCAAATAAATACAGAAACGGCGATTCACTTTACACACAAGTTTATTTCGAAAAACCGTTCGATAAAACCAAGCAAGCAACATATAATGTGAAAATCCGGCTCGGTTCCCAAGATTTCAATAAGTTTTACAATACCAACGAAAAAAATGATATAAACTACCCGGCGAAAATCTCTTACAATCCGGATAACGGTAAAATCACTCTTTTCCTGATTATGAACGAAAATGCTCCTTTGATTTGGAAAGAGATGGCAAAGGTTACAGGAAAGGAAAACGATTTGACCGGGGAAGTAAGATTATTCGGTTTTGCCGGTTCGAACCGGGCGCAAGCGGCAATAGTTTTTGAAAAAATCGGTTTTGCCAAAATGAAAGCGGTAACCAAAGCCGCCTTGGATTATGCCGGAATTGCCGTCGATATTTCCCTTGGTTTAATCGGAATTATGGCTTTGTGGCTTGGTGTAATGAAAGTTGCCGAAGAAGCCGGATTGATTAAAATTATTGCTAATGCCGTAAAACCGGTCACCAAATTTCTGTTTCCAGATGTTCCGCCCGATCACCCGGCAATGGGTGCGATGATTATGAATATCTCGGCCAATATGCTTGGACTTGGGAATGCGGCAACTCCATTCGGTTTGAAAGCCATGGAAGAATTGGATAAATTGAATCCGGATAAGGGTACGGCAACAAACGCAATGTGTACGTTTTTAACCGTGAATACTGCGGGATTAACGCTTATTCCGGCAACTGCAATTGCGGTTAGAGCGGCCGCGGGCAGCAGCGACCCGGCTATTATTATCGGGACTTCAATATTCGGGGCTTCTTGCGCCACAATTACAGGAATTACTGCAGCAAAAATTCTTGAAAAATTTTCAATCGAAGGATTCAGTTTTGTCAAATATTTAAAGGAAAATATCAAAAATATTTTAATCGTTTTTGGAATTATTGCAGCTTTGGCATTTGCAGTATCCAGCGGAATTTTATCGGCGGTTTCCGGTTTTGTTACTCCCGGGTTCTTTAAAAGTGTTATCCAGATAATTTCCATACTTGCCATACCGATGTTGATTTTTATTTTCATTGGTTACGGCGCATTCAAAAAAGTAAGGGTTTACGAAAAATTTGTTGAAGGGGCTAAGGAAGGTTTCGACGTTGCTGTAAGAATCATTCCATATCTTGTTGCCATGCTTGTTGCAATCGGTATTTTCCGCGCCGGCGGCGCAATGGATTTCCTCGTAATGATATTGAAACCTTTTACCGATTTTATCGGAATGCCCGCCGAAGCTCTTCCTATGGCGCTTATGCGACCGCTTTCGGGCAGCGGCTCGCTTGGTATTATGGCCGAAATTATTAAAGTTCACGGTCCCGATTCATTCTTGGGTATTTTGGTTTCCACTTTTTTCGGCAGTACCGAAACCACTTTTTATGTTTTGGCTGTTTATTTCGGCGCTGTTAATATTCGTAGAACAAGGCATGCGTTAGTTGCAGGTTTATTGGCAGATGCTGCCGGAATTCTCGGCGCTTTATTTATCGTTAAACTTCTGTTCGGTTCGTAATTGCACCCAAATTAATTTTGATAATGAAAATGAAAGTTTTTATCTCTCAAAAAATTCCTTCTGTTGCAGAAGAAATGCTGACCAAGCAGGGCTTCGATGTAAAAATTAACCGGAAGAAAAGCCCGCTTCCTTCAAATGATTTAATCAAACTGGCTAAATCTTCCGGTGGACTTCTGACTTTATTAAGTGACAAAATTGATAAATATGTGATTGACAATCTTCCGGATCTGAAAATTATTGCAAATTATGCAGTGGGTTTTAATAATATCGATGTCCGGTATGCCAACAGTAAAGGAATTATTGTAACCAACACACCCGGTATTTTAACGGATGCAACCGCAGACGTTGCAATGGGTCTTATTTTGGCATGCTCGCGCCGGTTTTGCGAAGCCGATGAATTTATGCGGAAAGGAAAATTCGAAGGTTGGAAACCGGATTTGTTTCTTGGGTCAGATTTAAAAAATAAAACTCTCGGGATTGTTGGCGCTGGCAGAATTGGACAAGCTACCGCAATCCGCGCAAAAGCATTCGGAATGAAGATAATTTATTTCAGCCGTAGCAGAAAACATGATTTTGAAAAACAAACTGCAGCTAAAAAAGTTTCCCTTGCCAAGCTTATGAAAACCGCCGATGTAATTTCCGTTCATCTACCGCTTACACCGGCAACATTTCATCTTTTGGATAAGGAAGAATTGGATTTAATGAAATCCCGTGCAATTCTCGTAAACACGGCACGGGGCGAAGTGATTAATGAGAAATATTTAATCAAACTTTTACGCAGTAAAAAAATCTTTGCCGCCGGTCTCGATGTTTATGAAAACGAACCGTCAGTCAATCCGTCGCTTTACAAACTGAAAAATGTGGTTTTGCTCCCGCACATCGGAAGCGCCACGGTTGAAACAAGAAATAAAATGGCTGAGTTGGCTGCAAAAAATATTATTAACGTTTTAAAAGGAAAAAAGCCGGTTACACCGGTTAATGTTTGAAAAACAAATTAGGTAAGTAAATTGACTAAAATTGAAACAAAAAAACTGAAAGAACTGCCCGCAACCGCAATTTGCGGAAACGATATAAGCTCATCCTGTTTGTATGTTTCCGCATTATCAATCATTTATGCGGGTCAATACGCATGGTTGGCACTACTGGTTGTAGCGGCTGTACTTTACTTGTTCCGGAAAATCTACGGCGAAGTAGTCGGCGCTTTGCCTCTGAACGGTGGTGCTTACAATGCCTTGCTCAATACAACAAGCAAATCGACCGCATCGCTGGCTGCAGCATTAACCATACTTTCGTATATGGCAACGGCAGTGATATCCGCAAGTGAGGCAATGCATTACGTTCATACCCTTTGGCATCAATTGCCCGTAATAATTGCAACAGTAATTTTACTTGCATTTTTTATGGGTCTTACAATCCTTGGAATAGGGGAATCATCAAAATTTGCAGTTGCAATTTTCATTTTTCATCTGCTTTCGTTAACCACACTTGCCTTGGTTGCAATTATTTTTATTGTTAACCACGGTCTGGATACTCTGTTTGTAAATTACGAAATGCCGGTGAAAGGCGGGATTATAACCGCTCTGTTTTTCGGCTTTTCAGCTGCAATGTTGGGCATATCCGGTTTCGAAAGCTCCGCCAATTATGTTGAAGAACAAGCGCCCGGTGTTTTCCCGAAAACATTAAGAAATATGTGGATAGTTGTCAGCATTTTCAATCCTCTTATGGCATTTCTTGCCTTGGCAATTATTAGAATTCAAGATGTGCATCAACACAAAGAAGCATTACTTTCTTACTTGGGAAACATTGCCGGCGGAGGATGGCTTTCAACCGTAATCTCGGTGGATGCGGCTCTCGTGTTGAGCGGTGCGGTGTTAACTTCTTACGTCGGTGTAAGCGGATTGATAGAACGGATGACACTCGACCGTGTAATGCCTCAGTTTTTATTGAAGAAAAACAAAAGGGGAAGTTCCTACCGGATTATCATAATGTTCTTTGTGCTCAGTGTTTCGATTCTGTTTATCACCGAAGGACATTTGGGCGCACTTGCGGGTGTTTATACAATATCTTTTCTCTCGGTAATGATTCTTTTTGCAATAGGAAACATTCTTCTGAAGATCAAACGTTCGAAACTGCCACGCCCGGAAAAAGCATCGTGGATTGCAATTATTTTAGCCATTATTGCTGTCGGTACTGCTATTATCGGTAATGCAATTATGAACCCGAAATATTTGATTGTGTTCTTTCAATATTTTATTCCCACCATGCTTGTTGTGATTATTATGCTCAAAAGAATTTGGATACTTAAATTTTTACTTTCTTTCATCCGTTACATTTTCGAACCCATTAGAAGATTTGTATTAAACTTAAATAAAAAAATAATTGATACTATAAATAAAATTAATTCACAAGAATTTGTATTTTTTACCAAAGGCGACGATATTGCCACGTTGAATAAAGTAATGCTTTACATTAAAGAAAATGAACAGACTAACCGGTTGAAAATTGTAACGGTTTTAGGAAAAGGACAGAAAGTACCGGAAAATTTTATGAGGGATTTGGATGTGCTGAACAGGGAATATCCCGAAATCGAAATAGAATTTGTTACCTTGGAAGGGAAATTCGGTCCTAAACTTGTACGTGAATTATCGGAAAAATGGAAAATTCCAATCAATTTCATGTTTATCGGTTCACCCGGGGACAGATTCCCTTATAAATTGGAAGAATTGGGCGGTGTAAGATTAATTATATAAATGTGTAAGCGGTCAATGTAATTTTAATATTGCTTTGAAACCACTTAATATCTTTTTAATTTTAAAACAAAAATAATAAAAGTTATATGAGAATAGGAATTCCGAAAGAAACTCTGTTTGAAGAGAAAAGAATTGCACTTGCGCCGGCAGGCGTGGATGCTCTTGTTAAATCCGGACACACCGTATTTATTCAAAGCGGAGCCGGTTTGGGCAGCAATTTTACCGATGAAGAATACCGGAAAGTGGGAGCCAATATTGTTTACACTGCCGAGGAAGCTTTTCAAAGAGCGGAGCTGATAGCTAAGGTTTCACCATTAACCGAAACGGAAACCGAATTTCTCCAGAAAAACCAAATTCTGTTTTCTTTCCTGCAGTTGGGTGTGGGACAGAAAAAAGTGATGGAAAAACTTTTGGAAAAGAAAATAACAGCAATAAGTTACGAATTGATTGAAAAGAACGGACAATATCCGGTTCTTTATTCCGTTAGTGAAATTGCCGGACAACTTGCCGTACAACAAGGGGAAAAATACCTGGGAAGCGATTTCCCGGGTGGAAGAGGAATTTTACTCGGTGGAATTTCGGGCGTGGCGCCTGCCGCAGTTGTTATCCTTGGTGCGGGAATCGTAGGACTAAATGCAGCAAGGGCTGCTTACGGCAGAGGAGCACAAGTAATCGTATTGGATAAAGACATCAGAAGGCTTAGAAGAATTGAGAATACGTTGACCAAAAATATCACTACCGTTGCAGCAAATCCCTACACAATTGCACGCGGTGTTAAATTTGCCGATTTGTTCATCGGTGCCATCGGGGAAAAAGTTGAGAAAATCCCCCACCTCGTTACAGAAGAAATGGTTAAAACTATGAAAAAAGGCGCTGTAATTGTTGATGTTGCAATAGATCAAGGTGGTTGCGTTGAAACAAGTTACCCGACAACAATTTCGGATCCCGTTTTTGTTAAACACGGAGTCATTCATTATTGTGTGCCGAATTTACCTGCTTTGGTTTCTAGAACCGCCAGTTTCGGACTTACAAACGCCTCAATTGAATATATATTGAAAATTGCCGATAATGGATTAATGAACGCCGTGCTTGGCGATACGGGCTTGGCGAAAGGAATTTGTACGCATAACGGTACTTGTACCAATGAGGTTATTGCAGATACATTTAATTTGGAATTCAGAAGAATTCATTTTTTCTCAAATAATTAAAGAAGATTATAATGACACTCGATGAAATAAAATCCGGAAAGATGCGCGAAGCGGTTTGGCTGGAAAAATATAACGCCAAGCTTTGCTCTTCCGATGAGGCTATGAAAGTTGTGAAATCCGGTGATAAAATTGTAGTTCAACCCGGCTGTGCGGCTCCAATGGAATTAATAAGGGCTTTGGTACGCAAAAAAGACGAGCTTATTGGCGTTGAAATTTATCATATCCTGATCGTGGGCGATTTGCCATACACAAAACCCGGAATGGAAAAACATTTTAAACATAAAGCTTTTTTTATTGGACAGAATACACGGCAAGCCGTTAACGAAGGTAGAGCGGAATTCATTCCGATATTCCTTTCGGAAATGACTTTACTGTTTAAACGCGGAATTCTTAAACCGGATGTGGCGCTTATTAACGTGTCGCCGCCCGATGAACACGGGTTTTGCAGCTACGGAATTGACGTTGGTAATATTAAAACCCCGGCCGAAAAAGCAAAGATTGTTATTGCCCAAGTGAATAAGGAAATGCCCCGCGGATTGGGAAACAGTTTTATTCACGTAAACAAAATCGATTACATTGTTGAGCACGATGAACCGTTGATGGAATTACCCCAAGTCGATCCTCACACTTCTCCCGAAATAATTAACGTTTACGATAAAATCGGGCAGTACGTTGCCGAAATGATTGAAGACGGTTCTACATTGCAAATGGGAATAGGCGCTATCCCCGATTCGGTAATGAAATATTTGCGGGATAAAAAAGACCTTGGAGTACATACCGAAATGTTTTCGGACGGAATTGTGGAATTGGTTCAAGAAGGTGTGATTAACGGTGAACAAAAAACACTTCATCCGGGAAAAATTATTGCAGGATTTGTTTTAGGCACAAAAAAATCTTATGAGTTTATCGATAATAACCCCATTATTGAATTTCACCCGCAAGAATACGTGAACGATCCTTTCATCATTGCACAAAACAGAAAAATGGTTGCCATCAATTCGGCAATTGAAATAGATTTGACGGGACAAGTTTGCGCCGATTCAATCGGTACAAAATTTTACAGCGGAATTGGCGGTCAAGTAGATTTTATCCGGGGAGCGGCACATTCCGAAGGTGGCAAGCCGATTATAGCTTTACCGTCCACTACTAAAGATTTCAGTATTTCCAGAATAGTTCCCACTCTTAAAAAAGGCGCGGGAGTTGTAACAACCCGGGGAGATGTGCACTACGTGGTAACCGAATACGGCGTAGCCCAGCTTTTCGGTAAAAGTATTCAAGAGCGCGCAAAAGCATTAATAAATATTGCCCATCCCAAGTTTAGAGACGAGTTAACTAAATTTGCCAAGGAAGTTTATCATATCTGATGGTTGCGGTAATCGGAGATATTCACGGATGTTTTTTCACCCTCGTTGAATTGGTGGAACTTATATGGAAAAATTATCCCGGTGTTCAAATTTATTCCGTTGGCGATTTGGTTGACAGGGGAAAGAACAGTTATGAAACGGTTGAATTTATTATCAATGAAAAAATCAAATTTGCTCCGGGAAACCACGATTATATGTTTGCACATTTTTTCAAAAAACCTACCAGCATTTTTGCCCGCTCTTGGGTGTTTAACGGAAGTGAATCGACGTTAATTTCTTATGAAAAACATGAAGAAGCTGTTTTCAAACATATAGAAGTAATTGAAAAAGCACCGCTTTTTTATAATTTGACCGATTGTTTCATTTCACATGCCGGAGTATCCAGCTATTACAGATCGGTTCTGCCCCCCGATTTCCGGAACAATTTGGATATTCTGAAACCATACATAGAACAAGATTATCCGGAAGACCACGGTGTAATGTGGAACCGCTCGCGCTTGCTCGATTTGGGTAAATTGCAAGTTGTCGGGCACACCAAACAAAAAGACGTGAGGTACGATAAAAAAGCAAATTCGCTTTATATCGATACCGGTGCTTATGCAGGCAGAAAACTTTCGGCTGTTGTTATAGAAAACAGCAAAGTGGTGGATAAATTCGGTGTGAAAACAAATATGAACGATTTAAGGTAATGCGGGCAAAAATTCGGTATATTCCTTTTATGCATTGCATTATAAAAGTCAATTAAATAATTTTGAATACAAACAAATAGGGAGGTTTTATAGAGTAAATTTTACTATAATTAAAATTTTATTTTTAGAGAATAGCCATCTCGATATTCATGAGAAAATCCGGATTGAAGGAATATGTACGATATCTGATTCCTTCTTTTTTTATTTTTAGTTTGGTTCTGCTTTATGCCGGCGGGGATGGGAATGCAAAGGAAAATCGGGTTGACAATAACAACGGTTTATTATCGTCATTCCTTCAGGTTCAGCAGGGCGGGGAAATTTTTCCGGTAATTAACGATTCCACTTATACCGGTTTCGCAACCGATTCGTTAAATAGTGACAGCCTTCAAAATGTTTACAAAACCGATTCGACCTACATAGATTCCACTGCAAGAATAAGTCAATTTAAGTTTAAATTAAAAGACAGGGTTTACATTCCGTTTAAGCCGCCGAGGAAATACGGATTGTTTGCTTATCCTTCGCGGAAATATTACAGGCGGCAAGTGCAACTCGATTCCACCGGACAATTTGTTTTAATAAAGGAATTTTATGGAAATCAGGAAATCCGCAATCCGCTTAAAATTCCGATTGATGAATATATCAAAATGCGGTTGAATACTGTAAATACCAGGCTTTGGGAAGAATTAGGCAGAAAATACGAATTGAAAAAAGGCGGTTCGGATCTCGGACAGCTTCTTTCGGACATTACAAATATCGATATTCCTTTGCCCAGTGTTTCTTTTCTGAGTATTTTCGGTCCCCCGAGAATCAATATTCGAATCAGTGGTGCCGTCGATATTCGCGGTGCATGGCGGAATGAAACCACCGAAGGCGTAACGGCTTCGCTTTTGGGTAACACAAGAAATGAACCCGATTTCAAACAACAGGTACAAATTAACGTTAACGGTACGATTGGCGACAAGCTTACGATTTCCGCCGACTGGAACACCGAACGCGATTTTGAATACGAAAATCAACTTAAATTAAAATACACCGGTTATGAAGATGAAATAATCCAAAGTATTGAAGCCGGAAACGTTTCCTTGCAAACCTCGCCGCTTGTTGGAGGCAGCGAGGCTCTCTTTGGAATTAAAGCCAAAATGCAAATGGGTCCGCTTACACTTACAACAATTGCTTCCCAGAAAAAAAGTGAGGTGGAAGAAGTGGCAGTTTCCGGCGGTTCCCAAAAAAATGAATTCGAAATTCACCCGTATGAATATTCACAAAACCATTTCTTCGTCGATACGGTTTACGCTTCGACAAAACCACAATTGAATTTATTTAACAGATATTACGGGAGACTCACGCCGGATGTGGAAGACCAGTATAGAATAAAGGAATTGGAAGTTTGGAAAACCACTACCGCACGTATCGATCCGCAAAAGGAACGTAAAGGTAATGCATTTATTAATTTACCTTCGCGAAACGGAACGGTTAATAATTTACCCGGTTACAACCCAAGTCTGAAATCGTTTAATCAAGATCCCGTGCCCGGCGCTTCTTTAATTGGCGCACGTTTTGTGTTGTTGACGGAAGATGTTGATTATGAATACAATCCGTACGTTGGTGTAATCAGTTTTAAAACACAAATTCAAGACAATGAAGCAATTGCCGTTGCTTACAGAATTGACGGACCTCCGGGAGAACAAGATATTTTCTACGGCGAATTCTTGCGTGAAATAGGGACGGATACGTCTGCAACCATTCTATTGAAATTGGTAAAACCGCCAAAATTACAACCTGGTGGCGCTTACGCACAAGCTTGGAGATTGCAATTAAGAAACATTTACCCGATTGGCGGTCGTGACATCAAAAAGGAAGGATTCAAACTTAACATCAATTACCTTCCTCCGGGTGGTGAACCCGTTGACGTTTTTGAAGGACAAAATTTGCTTCAAGCATTTCAATTGGATACGCACGACGAATCCGGTGCAGGAGGACCCGACGGTAAATTCGATTGGGAACCCGGCCGGTTGATTTTGCCCAAATCCGGAGAAATTATTTTCCCCGTCCTCGAGCCTTTCGGAAACGATTTCCCTTTGCCTAATAAAGAACTTGCTTATCATGCTGTGTACGATACAACCGTTACATTTGCAAAACAGGATAAAGCACACGATAAATTTGTAATTGTAGGTGAATATTCCGCACTTGCTTCTTCAGTTTATAATATCGGATTCAATGTCGTTGAAAATTCCGTACGCGTTACACTCGATGGGAAAACCTTAAACGAAGGAACTGATTATGTTGTCGATTACAATATCGGGCAAGTTATAATACGTAACGAAGCTGCTTTGGTTCCGGGTGCCAATTTGAAAATCACTTATGAAAAAAACGACCTTTTCCAATTGGCCTCCAAAACTTTATTGGGCGTAAGGGGATTATATGATTTCAGTAAAAATACTAAGTTCGGTTTTTCATTTTTAAACTTGAACCAAAAAACTTTAAGTGATAAAGTAAGAATAGGTGAAGAGCCGTTAAACAACTCAATATTCGGAATCGATTTCCAGACAGGAATAGACTTGCCCTTTTTAACAAAGGGGCTCGATTATCTTCTCTCCACAAAAGAAATGTCATCTTTCAAACTAAGAGGTGAGTTTGCTTATATCAATCCCGACCCCAACACTAAAAAAAGCACAATAGCCAGCGACGGTGGCGCAAGTATTGCTTATATCGACGATTTTGAAGGTGCCAAAAAAATAATTCCCATCGGAATTCATTATACCGGCTGGAGGGATTTGAGTATTCCGAACAATCTTCCTGTTATCGGAAATCTGGACAGACTTGAGCAGATGAGGTACAAAGCAAAAAGTTATTGGTTTGCAATTACTCCTTCGGATGTATTTGTAGATCAAATTTGGGGTAACCGGAAAAAAGCTTCCCGTGAGGAAAACCGGGTTGCGGTTTTGGACTTTGTATTTAATCCGGAAGACCGCGGTACTTACAATTACGATCCGTTGCTTGGCGACCCGAAATTACTTTGGGGCGGAATGATGCGGCCTCTCTCTTCAACTGCAAGTAATTTGGTGGAAGAAAATATTGAGTTTATCGAATTTTGGCTTAAAGTTGAAAAAGCACCGGCCGATGCTAAATTTTATATCGATTTAGGACAAATAAGCGAAGATGTGATCCCGAATAATAAACTTGATACGGAAGATAAAAACGAAAACGATTTGATTAACGAAGGTGAAGATACTGGTATTGACGGACTTACCGACGCCGAGGAACGTGCCAAATATGGAGACAAATTCAGCGATCCGAGTAATGATAATTTCGAATTTACCCAAGGGTCGTTTAACTTTTATAAAATTAACGGTACCGAAGGCAATGCCCAACTTACCGACATCGGGAGAATACCTAACACCGAAGATATGAACAGGAACTTCACTCTCGATAAAATCAACAGTTATTTCCGGTATGAAATTCCACTTGATACTAACAGGGAAACGAATCCCTTAATCAGTGGTGGCGGGGCTAACCAAGGATGGTATCAGTTCCGGATTCCGTTAAAAGAATTCAAGGAAAAAATCGGTAACCCGAGTTTTACACAAATTGAAGTAATAAGACTGTGGGTTGCCGGCGTAAGTGAATCGGTGCATCTCCGTTTTGCCGAAATGAATTTGGTCGGTAACCAATGGCAGAAAGTTCTTGTTCCAGGTGTTGTGGAAGATAATGATACTACTTTAATAATATCAACTATAAATTTCGAAGATAATCCGGAATATACCTCGCCGCCGGGAGTGTTCAGGGAACGCGACCGCACGAAACCGGATCAAGAAGTATTTAAAAACGAACAATCTTTGTTATTGAGAATTAACGATTTGCAAGATGGGGACTCAAGGGAAATAGTTAAATATCTGTTCAAACCTTTGGATGTGTTCAGTTACCGGGAAATGAAATTGTTTATTCACGGCGATTTGGATCAAAGTACAGGTTCAATATCCCATTACGTTAATGAAAACGAATACGGCGCCGAAGTCTATTTCCGGTTCGGTTCCGATACGGCAAATTATTATGAATACCGGCAGCCGGTAAAACCCGGGTGGAAAGAAATCTCAATCCGGTTTTCCGAATTAACGGCTATCAAACAATTGAGAAGTAATCCCGATTCCTTATTCCAAATTCCGGTTCCGGGGAAACCCGGGCACCTTTACGGCATAAAAGGCAACCCGACTTTAACAAAATTGAACTTTTTCACTTTTGGGGTGCTCAACCCGGTTCAAAGTCCCGATGACGGCACACAAACGGTTTCCGGTGATTTATGGGTGAACGAATTAAGAGTATTGAACGCCGACGATACGAAAGGTTGGGCGTACAGCACTTCTGCTTCGTTGAAAATAGCGGATTTGATGAATTTGAATTTTAACATGAACCAAACCGATCCTTATTTTCACAAACTTAATCAACGCTTCGGAAGCCGTGTTGACAGCCGGAGGTGGAATGCCTCGGTGGATTTTGATGTGTTAAAATTAATCCCGTTCAATCTTTCTGGAAGTAACTTGCGTGTGAGCTATTCGCATACCGAATCCGTTTCCCAGCCGCTTTACTTGCCGGGAACGGATGTGAACGTGAATGAAGCGGTAAAGCAACTTGTTGACGAACGCGTGAAGGAAGGTGTTCCCAAGCAGGAAGCGGAAAAGGAAGCGGCGGATCTGAAAGCTTCGGCGCAATCATTAAATATTTCCGATACGTGGGCGGTTCCATCGGTTAAATTGAAAATACCTTCAAAAAAATGGTATGTTAAAGATATTATAAACAACCTTTCCTTCGGTTTCAATTTCAATAAAACTTTTAGCAGAAATCCCTCAACGGTTTTTTCATCCAGCTGGTTGTGGAATGCAAACGCAAAATACTCGGTGAATTTTAGCCGCGAAAATTATTTCTATCCTGCAAATATTCCGCTCATCGGTGAACTGTTCAAAATTTTCAAAGATTACAGAAATGTAAAGGTTTATTACACACCCAGCAATTTCTCAAGTGGATTCAGTGCTTCGAGGAAAAGAGCCGCAAATTTGAGCCGCTCCGAAAATGCAAAAGAAAACGTTCAAAGGGATTTTACAGCCAAACGCGACTTTCAGTTTAATTGGAAATTAACCGAAGGCGGATTTTTCAATTTAAATTTAAACTATAATGTAAACATTTCCTCCTCGTTGGCGCATTTGCTTACCGATAACGGCATCGAACGCCCCGAAAGGGATATTTGGAAGGATATTTTTGCAGGTCAATTTTTCGGTAAAGATTTTAGATATTCGCAATCGGTGGGGATTAAAACAAAACCGAAATTACCATCACTTTGGAACATTAACAGATTTTTTAAATTGAGCGGAAGTTATAATGTAACTTATAATTGGCAGAATAATTTCCAACAAGAAGAATTAGGGCGAAGTGCCGGTTTTTCAAGCAGGTTGAATGCAAGTCTTACACTAAAACTTAAATCCCTCACTGCTCCGCTATTCAAAGAGAGCAAAAAATCCAATGTGAAGAGAGGGCGTAACGGTACAAGGAATAATGTTAACCGCTCCACCGGTAGAAGGCGCGGAAGGGGAAGGACTAACCGTAATAATGAATCCACAAAGGATAAAACCGAAAATAATAAAAATAAAAATAAGATAAATAAAAATAAAATAGATATTGATAATTTAAATATATCCGGAAATGCAGAGGAAGACAGTACCGATATTTCCGCAAAACCATCGGTTGTAAGCAAAGCTTTCAATTTTCTGAAACTTGCCGCCAAATGGGTGTTTTTCGATTATGATCAAATATCGATAAATTTTTCACAAAACAATTCACAAACAGGTTCGGGACTCCGTGCCGAGAATGCCGGATTTACCAATTTTTGGGGATTTCAACACAGTGATGAAAACGGTCCAAGCAGGGCATTTATGCTCGGACTTTCGTACGATATCGGACCAAGGGCACCGAACGGGAATCTATCCGATAAATTTTCTCAAAAAAATAATTTGGATTTCAAAACTTCCAGACCTTTATGGGAAGGCGCTACAATTGATGTGAATTGGAAAGTGGGATGGGGAATTAATAAAACCACCCGGCTAAACACAGATTCATTAGGAAACATATTTATTAACGATATAACATCAACCGGGTCAATCAACCGCTCTTTCTTGACTTTCCCGCTATTCCTTTCCAAAGTTGGAATTACCGAGGTACACGATATTTATGCAAATGATCCAAGTAAAGACTTATCAACTGCTTTTCAAGAAGGAATGGAAAGTTTCCCGTTGCTTTCGAACTTGCCTTTATTTAAAGATGTAACTAAATTTATCCCCCGCCCGAATTGGAGAATTACTTGGCGCGGCTTGGAAAAATTTTCTTTTCTGAAGGGCATTGCACAAAATATTTCACTCAATCATGCTTATACATCGTCGTATTCCGAAGGTTGGAAAATAGATCCCGACGGAAGGAAACAAATTCAAACACAAAAAATTTCTTACGGGTTTACTCCTTTAATCGGGTTGAATTTTTCGTTCAATAAAATTTGGGATGGAAACTTGAATGCTTCGATAAAATATAATTCGAAATCAAGTTTCGATTTAGGGGCTTCGACAAGGAATATTAACGAATCTTTAACCCGCGATATCAGCTTTACCGCTAGTTTCTCCAAATCGGGTTTCAGTATTCCGATGTTCGGACTTTCGCTGAAGAACGATATTGAAATATCGCTATCTTACTCAAGCAGCCGTAATTCCGTTATAGTTTACGAGATGGATAATTTTACCGAAGAAGGAAAACCGCAAGACGGAACAATAAGAACATCTATTGAACCGAGAATTAAGTATGTAATTAGTTCGAAAGTTACGTTATCTTTGTTTTATAAAAGAACAACGGTTGAACCGGAAGGCGCTTCGAGAATTCCGCCGACAACAACCAATGAAGCGGGTCTCGACGTTCACATAACCATTCAATGAGGTTTGAAAATGAAAAATAAAATTTTATGGATTGATGACGAAATAGAATTGCTCCGTTCCCATATAATTTTCTTAACGGAAAAGGGTTACGATGTAGATACTTCCGCCAACGGTTTTGATGCAATCGATAAAATACAGAATACCGCTTACGATTTGATCTTCCTCGATGAAATGATGCCCGGTATGGGAGGTTTGGAAACACTTTCCAAAATTAAAGAAATTGACCCCAACGTTCCCGTTGTGATGGTTACGAAAAGTGAGGAAGAATCCTTGATGAACGACGCAATAGGGAGTAAAATTGCCGACTATCTGATTAAACCAGTTTTACCTTCACAAGTTTTACTTGTGTGCAAAAAATTGTTGGAGAGCAAAAAAATTTCCGGTGAACACATTGCGAAAGATTACCTGCAAGCATTCAACGAAATATCCCGGAAATTGATGGATAATCTCGATTATGAAGATTGGATTGATTTGTATTTGGAACTGGTTAACTGGGATTTGGAACTTGACATCCATCCTGAAACCGGCTTGAGACAAATGCTGAACGAACAAAGAAAGGAAAGTAATAAGGAATTTTCAAAATTCATCGAAAGAAATTACTTGGACTGGTTGGAAAGTAAAGAAAACTCGCCTGTTTTATCCCCGCAAATAATGCGGAATTATGTTTTCGATGAAATAAAAAATGCTACCGGACCCGTTTTCTTTTTCGTGCTCGATTGCTTGAGGATGGATCAGTGGTTTGTTATTGAAAAAAACTTAATTGAATATTTTAATATTAAAAAGAATTACTATTATTCTATTCTTCCGACCGCAACACCATATTCCAGAAATGCTTTGTTTAGCGGACTTTATCCCTCGGAAATTGAAAAACAATATCCCGAACTATGGAAAACAGGTAAAGATGACGAACATAGCCAGAATAAATATGAAAAAGAACTACTCCAATATTTGTTGGACAGAAACAACATAAAACTGAAGACCGATTTGAAGTATATGAAAATTATAGATCCTTCGGTTGGACGTGCATTCGAACAAAATATTGTTTCACATAAAAACACGCATTTTATGGCAGTCGTTGTTAATTTTTTGGATATGCTTGTCCACGGGCGTTCCGATTCCGATATATTAAAAGAAATCGCTCCCGACGAAGCGGCGTACCGTTCGCTTACAAACAGCTGGTTTATTCATTCGTCATTGTTCGGAACCTTGAAAAAAATTGCCGGAATGAAAAACGCCACCGTAATTATCACAACAGATCACGGTAGCATCCGCGTGCACCGGGGCGCAAAAGTTTTGGGCGATAGGGAAGCGTCTAAAAATTTAAGATTTAAATATGGTAGAAATCTGAAAGTAGATGATAAACATGCACTGTTCATCCGGAAGCCCCTTCAATACAAACTTCCCGAAAGGGGTGTTACAATTAATTATATCATAGCGAAAGAAGATTATTATTTTGTTTATCCGACCGACTATCATAAATATCTCAGTTATTATAAGGATACGTTTCAACACGGCGGAATTTCTATGGAAGAAATGATTCTGCCCGTAATAAAAATGGAGAGCAAAGTTTAGGTGGATTTACCATTTAAAACCGTTTTGAATTCCGTGCCCGGTACGGAAAAAATTGCTGCGGATTTCAGTAAAATCATTTCCCCTGGTGATGTTGTTTGTCTTTACGGCGATTTGGGTTCGGGAAAAACTTTTTTTGTTAAAGCTGTTTGCGAAAATTTCGGCATTCACGATGTGAACAGTCCCACTTTTGCAATCGTGAACGAATATTCGGGCAAAGTAAAAGTCTATCATTTCGATTTCTACCGGTTGAAGAATACCGGTGAATTGTTGGACATAGGATTTTACGAATATTTAAATGACAAAGAAGCAATTACGTTTATAGAATGGAGTGAAAAATTTCCCTCGATATTACCTGAAAACAGATTGGAAGTTCATTTGGAATTTGCCGGTGAATTAAAGCGGAAAATAGAGATAAAAAAATTATGATACCTTTATTAGCCATAGAAACTTCAGGCGAATTGTGCAGTGTAGCAATTCTAAAATCGGATAACATTTTTTATGAAATAAACATTGCTGAAAAAAACGTCCACTCCGAAAAACTGATGCCTGCCGTGGAAAGTATTTTGCTTCAGAGTGGTATGAAATTGTCGGACATGAAAGCGATTGCGGTTTCAATTGGTCCGGGTTCATTCACCGGTTTGCGAATCGGAATGTCGGTCGCTAAAGGTTTGGCATTCGGTGCAGGCTTGCCGGTAATTCCGGTAAAAACATTTCACGCACTTGCTCTCGAAATTTCAAAATATCTGCCGGTGGGAACAGTTTTTATTATTGCAAATGTTCTTAACACGACTGAGCTGTTTTTTACAAAATACAAGGTTAAGGAAAATCCGGAATTCGAAATAATTACAGACGTAACGGTTATCAATAAAAACGATTTTGCGAAAATGAAGAACGAAAACGAAATGGTATTCGGTAACTATATAAATAATAATACGGGAATTCGGTTGCCTGTTCCGGCTGCAAAATTTGTTGGTGAATGGGCTTATATTTTTGGAAAAGATTTATTAACTTATAATTTCGATTATCTTGAACCTGACTATATTAAAAAATTTATCCCGGGTAAAAAGTGATGAAAAAAGTATTTTTGGCGATTTTGTTCACTTGCGTTTCGTTATTTGCACAGTTCTCCGGTCCCAAAGTGTCCGTTCAATCCGATAAATACGATTTTGGCAAAGTTAAACAAAAAACAACCGTAACACATGAATTTACAATAAAGAATACGGGCAACGCCGATCTGGTGATCAAAAACGTAAAAGCCTCTTGCGGTTGTACCGTTGCGAAACCGTCCAAAGAAATAATAAAACCGGGCGATTTTGCTAAAATTAAAGTGTCGTTCAATACCGGTAGAAGGAAAGGAATACAACGTAAACACGTTTATATTTTTACGAATGATCCCCAAAAGCCGGAATTAAGGTTGACATTTACCGCAACCGTAATGGAAGATAAGAGCAAATCGGAGGTGCCGAAAATTAAGCTCTCCAGCAAAAGAGTAAATTTGGGAAATATAAAAGAAGGTAAAGTTGTCGAATTCAAAGTTAAAGTAATCAATGAAGGAAAAAAACCGTTGATAATCAAAAAAGTTGTTTCAAGTTGCGGTTGCACCGCGGCGTTAATGAGTAACGGGCAAATTCCTCCGGGCGGTTCCGAATGGTTAAATGTGAAATTCGACAGCTCGAAGAGGCACGGTAAAATTTCCCGCACGGTTTCCGTTTACTCTAATGACCCCGCTCGTCCTGTGGAAACAATTACTTTATTTGCAAATATCATTAAAGGTAAGAAATAATGGGCTGGTTTAATCGTTCAAAAAAACGCATCACTCCAACTGCCAAAAAAACCGTAATTCCGGACGGTCAATGGATTAAATGCGATGAATGTGGTGAATTGTTACACGTAAAACAACTTGAAGTAAATTCATGGGTATGTTTGAAATGCAATAACCATTTCAGAATCGGCAGTGAGCAATATATTAAAATTTTGCTGGACGAAAATTCATTTAAAGAAACCGAAAAGAAAATGCGTTCCGCCAATCCGTTGAATTTTGTTGATACGAAAGATTATAACGACCGTTTGAAAACAACAATGAAAAAAACCGGTTTGAATGATGCGGTAAGAACCGGTACAGGAAAAATAAACGGTAAAAAAGTTGCCTTTGCAGCAATGGATTTCAAATTTATCGGTGGAAGTATGGGCTCGGTTGTCGGAGAAAAAATAGCCAGAATTATCGATAAAGCCCTCGAAAATAAAATACCTCTCATAATAATTTCCCAAAGCGGTGGTGCACGGATGATGGAAGGTGCCCTCTCGCTTATGCAGCTTGCAAAAACCAGCGCACGCTTAACAAAATTAGCCGATGCCCACATTCCTTATATTTCGGTTTTAACTGATCCTACAACCGGCGGTACAACTGCAAGTTATGCAATGTTGGGCGATATAAATATTGCCGAACCGAAAGCATTAATCGGATTTGCCGGTCCGCGCGTTATAAAACAAACCATCGGTCGCGATTTGCCCAAAGGATTTCAAAGATCGGAATTTCTATTGGAAAAAGGTTTTGTGGATATGATTGTGAATAGAAAAGAATTGAAAGAGAGAATCAGTCTGTTGTTGGATTATCTTAGTCAATAAAATAATTGATTGTTAATAATTATATTATTTATATTTTATCAATTAGCTTTAAATTAGTACAATTTATAACAATAAGACATACCCGGAATTCTTTGTTCCGGTCATCCCAGCCGGATTCCCGCACCGGTATTGAAACATATCTTAATACAAACTTATTTACGTTAATCAAAATCAGACTGTGGAACAAACACGGTTTAAGTATATTAACACTCCGGAAGTTGTAAAAATAATTTACTGTTTGATATGATTTGCAAAATCATGAATAAATATTCATAAAAAACATAAAAAAATAATGAATTTTGCATAAATATATTGACAATATTCATTTTTGTAATTATATTTCCAGCCATGAAAATTTCATTCTTCCATATCGGAACGTTTGTAATCAGTTCAGGGATATTACCTACCCGCCTTCTTCGTCGCCCCCTTTCGGGGTAATCATATTTCGTCTTACATATTCAATTCTTTTTAAAACAATTTTTTAGGTTAAAAATGATTTCAGTCGGGTTAATAGGTGCAACCGGTTACACGGGAAAATATTTAATAAAGTTTTTACATAAACATAATTTGGTAGAAAAAATTTCCGTTTACGCAAACAGAAATGCGGGGAAGTATTTGTACGATTTGTTTCCTGAATTCGAAGGCATAGTTGAAAACAAAAAAGTTTTGGATGCGGCGGAGTTATCTGAGGAGCTGGATGTGTACTTTTTCGCGTTACCGCACGGTGAATCGGTAAAATATGTTCCCGACTTAATCCAACGGAATAAAAAAGTAATTGATTTAGGTGGGGACTTTCGATTGGATGATAAAGAGCTTTACCCCGTGTGGTATGGTTTTGAGCATTCTTCCCCTGAATTATTATCACAAAAAACTTACGGTTTAGCCGATATTCATAATTCAACCGGTTCACAATCGAATCTTGTAGCCAATCCGGGCTGTTATCCCACTTCATCATTGTTGGCATTAATTCCGTTGGTGAGTGAGTTTTACGATTCTATCGGTAACGTTGGTATTGTTTCTTATTCCGGAACGAGCGGTGCCGGCAGGAAAGCCAAAGAAGAATTATTACTTTCGGAAATGGATGGAAATGTTAAAGCATATAATGTAAATAAACACAGACACAAACCGGAAATAGAACAAGAGTTAAAAAAATACGGTTTTAAATCCAATCTCGCATTTACAGCTCATTTACTTCCGGTCTCAAGAGGAATTTACACAACTGTAACAGTACATATGGAACAAACCTTTCATGAAAGGGAAATTAAAGAAGTTTTCGAAAAAAAATATTCTGATTCCAAGTTCGTAAGATTGAGAAACCAACCGCCTGAATTAAAATGGGTGGTTAACACCAATTTTTGCGATATAAATGTTTCGGCAAATGAAAACACGGTGGTGATTACATCTGCAATTGATAATTTGGTCAAAGGGGCTGCGGGGCAAGCGGTTCAAAACATGAATAAATTATTCGGATGGGATGAAACTTTAAGTTTATTAAATTAAATTTTTACATAAGTATAGAGATTGAAAATGATGTTCAGTTATATTCCCAACGGGTCAATTACTTCGGTGCAAGGGATAAAAGCCGCCGGAATACACTGCGGGCTAAAAAGAAAAAGAAAAGACTTGGCGTTAATTCTTTCCGATTATCCTTGCACCGTTGCCGGTACGTTTACGTTGAATAAAGTTCAAGCCGCACCTCTGCAAATTTCAAAAGAAATTATTAAAGCCGGAGGAAAAGTAAGAGCGGTGTTGATTAATTCAGGCAATGCCAATGCGTGTACGGGTGAACAAGGAATCAACGATGCCAAACTTTCGCAGGAATATTTGGCCGGAAAACTTAAACTATCACCGGAAGAGGTAATTGTAAGCTCAACGGGAGTAATCGGAGAATATTTGCCAATGAATGTTTTGCTTTCCGGGATAGATTCGATACTGCCGAAATTATCATATTCCGGTGGATACGATGCAGCAAAAGCAATAATGACAACCGATCTTGTTCCTAAGTCTTTGGCTGTTAAGCTCGAATTAAGCGGTGGTGAAATTACAATAGGCGGAATTGCAAAAGGCAGCGGAATGATTATGCCGGATATGGCTACAATGCTTGCTTTTATTGCCACCGACGCTCTGGTAGATAGCAAATTATTACAAAAAATTATCTCCAAAACGGTAAATAATTCTTTCAATAAAATTTCGGTGGACGGCGATACCAGTACAAACGACATGGTGGTGATTTTGGCAAACGGTGCTACCAAAGTGAAAATTGAGGAAGGGACGGAGGACGAAATTAAATTCACTGAAGCGTTACAAGCGCTCGCTATTGATTTTGCAAAAGCTATTGTAAAAGACGGGGAAGGTGCAACCAAACTTATTACGTTAAATGTAACAGGCGGGAAAACGCAAGAAGATGTTGACAAAATTGCAAAGGCAATTGTCAATTCACCTTTGGTTAAAACGGCAATTTACGGAAACGATGCCAACTGGGGTAGAATTATTGCGGCTGCCGGAAGAAGCGGGGCGGATTTCAACCCCGGTAAAGTTGAAATTAAATTTAACGATTTGGTTATCCTTAAATCGAATTATGTGCATAATTTCGACGAACGAAAAGCTTCGGAAGTATTGTCAAATCCGGAAATTACGATAACCGTTGATTTGAAAGACGGAAATGCAAAAACTACATGGTGGACTTGTGACTTCAGTGAAGAATATATCCGGATTAACGCTTTATACAGAACATAATTAAAAAAATATATATCAAAAATGAAAATAATTATAATTAAATTAAGTGGAAAAGCGCTGAACGAATTCACTTCGAATGAAGAATATGCTAATATGTTAAAAAAAATAGGTTGTATTTATGATGGTGTGATTTTAGTTCACGGAGCCGGAAAATTAATCAGTGAATGGTCGGAAAAATTAAATGTCAAATCTGAATTTATTGAAGGGCAACGAAGAACAACACCCGAAGTGATGGAAGTTGTAGCCGCAGTTCAGAGCGGACTTACGAATGCAAAAATTACAAGTTATTTAAGTTCAAAAAATTTTAATGTAACCGGACTTACCGGCATAGACAGAAATCTGTTTGTTGCCGAATATATTAATGATAAATTAGGATATGTTGGTATTCCCAAACCTAACGGTAATATTAATTGGTTGAAGGAATTACTTGCCGATAAAGTCATTCCCGTTTTTTCTTCGGTCTGCAGAGATAAAGTTGGCAATTTGATGAATGTAAACGCCGATGTTTTTACGAAGGAGCTGGCCATTTTGGTTAAAGCACATACCGTTCTTTTCGTCTCGGATGTAGAAGCAATTAACATAAATGGTAAAAATTTGAATGAAATTTCCAGTAAAGAAATTTTACAAGGAATTAAAAACGGACATATATCCGGTGGAATGATTCCGAAATTGGAAAGCAGTTTGGAATTGCTGAACAACACGATTAAAAAAATCTGGGTGGGAAACAGTTTGCCTGCTTTTGAATTTAATTCAAAAGAATTACATAATAAATATGGAACATGGATTATTAAATCGAACAAAGTAATATTCGGACAATGAAATATTTGTTAAACACATACGCACGTTATCCGGTAGAATTTGAGAAGGGTTCGGGAAGCCGTCTGTTTGACGTACAT
>Ga0256841_1000854_pt1 | contig 28824 bp, 28 predicted proteins | sample 356308metaG_FD_185971 | JGI IMG/M metagenome (GOLD analysis project Ga0256841, IMG submission 185971) | Hydrothermal vent microbial communities from Mid Atlantic Ridge, Atlantic Ocean - 356-308 | ecosystem: Environmental > Aquatic > Marine > Hydrothermal vents | place: Atlantic Ocean: Mid...
CTTTTCAATAAATGAAGAAAACCTGAAATCTCTTTTCGGAAATGATTTTGCCCTGGTGGTCCTGCCGCCAGCTCAAGGGGAAAAAAGAAGTGTTAAAAGCGATAACGGACAGAATGACAAGAGCAATAATCTTCTGTATGATGACAACCTAACGCCGGATTTTGAATTTTTTTTCCGACTTGATGCCAAAGCGCAGCTTGGCTCAATGGCCATCAAATTGAATTCATGGCTTAAAAATGATTCTTCATACAGCACTCAAGAATACCGGGGGCATACCCTTTACCTGGTCAGTAGCGAGTCGTTTATTTACCCTCACATAAGCGTACTTTCTGAAAATCAGCTTCTCGTTGTCTCAAACAGAACCTCATACCTAAAATATGTTATCGACCAACTCGAGGACGGAAACGGAGTTTGCTTCTCGAAATTGCTATCGAGGCTACCCGAGAAGTACAATATGCTTGCGTATATGAACAATTCCCTCTACCAGCGTTGGTTTAACCGCATGATTGAATCTCTAAGGTCTGGATTGGAATCACCATCGCAAGAAAAGTGGCGTGAAATCACGGCAGGTTTTAGTAATGAAATGGCCTGTTACGGTACTTTAACTGATGGCCTCTTTGAACTTAAAGGAAGAGACGAAGTCCTTGATCCCAAGGGATTGCTGGGATCAATTTTATGCAGGGAACCTCAAGAGGCAAATATTGCCGGATTAATACCAGGGAATGCATTTTTTTGCTGGTGGACCAACACCCTAGATTTTCCGAAAATCAGGAAGTTAGTTGACACAATAGTCATGCAAGACAAGAGGGTAAAAACCGCATACGATAAGTTATTTGGTAAAATCCAGGCAGAACGCGGGATTGACGCGGAAAAACTTCTTTCTTCCCTTGGTCCAAGGCTGGGCCTGGTTCTCATGAACCCTACAACTGATGCACCGATAACCCTACCCGGAGTACTTTCCTTTCTGGAAGTTAGAGACAGAACTTACATTGAAAAGGTAATTACTAAGGTCTTAAAAGAACCCGGTAACAGGGAGTTCAAATTACCCCTTGCTTTCGGTTTCAAGGAGCTACGCAAAGGTAAGCTGGTACTACACTACGTGCCAACTCCTATTTTCCTTACCCCCGGGTACATGTTTATTGATTCCTACGTTGTAAGCGGAATACGTCTATCTGACTTTGAAGCTGTAATGAACCTCGCAGATACAAATAGTAACGGTAGTATTTCGAGAAATAACCGGTTCCGGGATCTCATTCCAGAAAGCAAAATAAACAGCTTTGCCTTCCTTGACATGGACGGACTGATAAAAACTGTCAGGGATTTGGTTGACCGTTATCCGATTATCAAGGTGAAGTGGACAGAGGAAGACGAGGAAAATTTCGAAGGCTTGCTTGGGCTATTAGAGGGAATAAAGGGAATGGGGTTTATTGCATACTGGCAGGATCCCGAAATCAAGTTTGCCTACAGGATTCTCTTGCGAGACACTGGGAAAAAGAGACCGGGAGTTACGGCTTCTTCTGCCTCATCTGATAACCCTGCGGTAGGAGGAGCAAAATAAGAGTGTTGTGAAAAAGACTCGCACGCTCTTCGTATGTGGTTTGATTATTTTCAGGGTTAAAACTTTCAGTAAATGGGTGATAAGATGAAGCATATTGACACAGGTTCGGTCATCGTAATCATTGCTACATTTGTCCTTTTCCTTCTTGCTCTTTTTGCTACCGGGCTTACCCACGACCTGTTGTTGGAAGCAGGTGTTTTCCTGGTTTCGGTAAAACTTATCATGATGTCATACCGGTCAACTGAATCATCAAGTAAAATCCTTCAGGAATTGGAAGACATAAAGAAACTTCTAAAAGAATTAGATAACCGGGTTTTGTAGGCCTTGGGAGTATCTCCTTTATTACAGGTTTTTATCTCTAGGATCGCTTTCCGGTAGTTTTCGAAAATTTGCCCAGACGTCTACAAAACCGATTATCGATACCGCAATTGTAAGAATCTGCTGAAAAAATATGAAGAAATAAACAAGGAAGCGGATGGACTTAGGTGTTTTCTTGGTTTCAAAGTAAAAACCTAGTATTGCCAGCCCCTGGAAAAAATAAACTGCAGCCATAATTAGTAACACGTTGTAGGATAGTATCTTTATGTTGTGGGCGGGCAAAAAAGCTCCGAACCCAGCAGAAATTACTATCCAAACAAGTCCATCCGGTGCTTTCCAGCGGGTAAGATTTTGTAGTGGCGGTGGGATTTGGCGCAGACGGGCATAGAGAAATTGCTTGGCTAAAATTAGGTTGAGCCATATGATTATTGCAGTAGCAACTATTATGATAGACGGGAAGAGCCTTGCTAGCCAAGGCACCATGGTGTTCAGCGACTCTGAAAGCCACTTCATTTGATCTTCGGTTATCCCCCGGTCCTTGTACTGCTTCATGGACTGTTCAAAATTTTCCTTGATACCTTTTTCTAAGGTTTCAACGAAGTTCCCCTTTTCCTCCCTGCCAAACATGTAAAGAGTAACAGCGTTAAGCACAAGAGCAGCAATACATGCTGCTACTATGATTTTGGGAATGTCGAAATTGTTGGTGAGCAATTCACCGCAGATGAAACCTAAGAGGAGTAACTGCATCAGGTAAATGAAAAGCGAAGGCATCCGAAGTGCCAATACGACCGTGGTCACCACCAGGACAGTAATAGCAATTAACTGGAGAGCTACTTTTCGTCCATACTGGTAATAGTAGATGATAATGGGAAGAGGGGTGAGAGTGCTGATCAATACACCAACCACTGGGACGAATATGGCCCCTAGGAAGAAAGCGACGGTAACAAAAACTCCTTTGAAGAGTTCATGGGTCATCGGCTCTTGCGGTAAGTATTACCCGCCCAACCCTGGCTTTTATGCCGGGTTGGGAGAAATTATTAATAAGTGCCGGTTTTATAATCTTATTAAAAAGTGGTGGTGGTGGTGTATGGCATCAGAGCAATATGCCGGGCTCTCTTGATAGCGAGCGAAAGCTGTCTTTGATGCCTTGCACAATTTCCCGAAATTCTTCTTGGTATAATCTTGCCTCTTTCCGTCACAAAATACCTAAGCGTTTTAGGATCCTTGTAATCAATCTTCAAAGAACTGTCAGCGCAAAAGCGGCATATCTTTCTTCTGTGGAAAACTCTACGGCGACGTCTTCGAACAACCATTATACATAACCTCCAATCACGGGTTTAGAACGAATGCTAAAATTATAACCCAGTTGCATGAAAAACAGAAATTGATTTATTCCTTCTTGGATGGTGCTTCCCCCGATTCAGTGTCTACTTCTGCTTCTTCCTCTGTTTCAGAAGATTCTTCTGACTCTTTCGTTTCCTCTTCAACAAAAGCTTCCCCAGTCTTCTCTGGTACTTCTTCAGGGGGCGCTTCCTTTTGCTCTGGCGCTTCAGCCGCTTTCATTTTCTCCAGGTCTTCCTGGTCAAAGGAATCCGAAAGCTTAACAGTGATGTACTTCAGTATACGTTCATCTATCCGCATGTTCCTTTCAAGCTCGTTTACGATGTCCGAGGGACCGCAGTAATCGAGGAGAACGTAAAATCCGTACTCACGCTTTCTCACGGGGTAGGCAAGCTTTCTCTTTCCCCACTCGTCGTACTTGATGATGTGTCCCTTATCGGCGAGAATTATGTTTTTGAATTTTTCTGCAACGTCTTTAAGACCTTCGTCGGTAAGCTCCGGATCGATGATAAAAAGTGTTTCGTATCTTCGCATTCTACTACCTCCTCACGAGTTATAGCCCCGAACCTCTTTAAACGCTGCCCGGAGCAAGGAGAATTATTTAAAGTGTGGTAGCTAACATTAATCCTGCGTATAAGTCAAGAAAAATTTAAGAAACTCCGGTAAATACAGATGCATAAAATCGCGGTACCGCAATAAGGTTTAAAGAAAAATAACTTTATTTTCCATTATTATGTATAAGGCAACGGATAGAGCCAAATTTCAGCATAAGCTAGCTTTTTGCCTCCTGTTTTTTCTTAATTTTAGCCCATGTGTCTCTCAAGGCTACAGATCGGTTAAATACTGGGGAATTCTCGGTAGAATCTTTGGTGTCAACGCAAAAATACCCCTGCCTTTCAAACTGGTAAAAGCTACCCGGTTTTGCGTTTTTTAGGCTCGGTTCGAGTTTGCAATTGTTAAGTTCAATCAGAGATTCTGGATTTATAAATTCCTTAAAATCAGAGTCTTTTATTGCACCAGGTTCAGGGACGGTAAAAAGGTGATCGTAGATCCGGACCTTGGCGGTTACAGCATGGTTTGCCGAGACCCAATGTAGGGTTGCTTTTACTTTCCTTCCGTCGGGCGCTGCGCCTCCCCGGGTTTCAGGATCATAGATACATCTTAATTCGACAATTTCACCGGTATTTGGGTCCTTGATGACGTCCACGCACTTAATAAAAAATGCGTAACGCAGGCGAACTTCTCTACCCGGTGCCAATCTGTAAAACTTTTTAGGGGGATCTTCCATGAAATCATCTCTTTCGATGTACAGAGTCCTGGAGAAAGGCACCTTCCTTGTTCCCATGCTGGGATCTTCTGGGTTGTTGATAGCTTCCATTTCTTCGACTAAACCTTCGGGGAAGTTTTCAATCACCACTTTTAAAGGATTCAATACCGCCATGACTCTTGGGGCTCTTTTATTGAGGTCAACCCTGAGACAGTGTTCAAGCAAGGCTATATCCACCACGCTTTCCCTTTTTGCCACCCCGATCCTGTCGCAGAAATCGCGTATCGATTCCGGCGTATAACCACGCCTTCGCAGTCCCGCAAGGGTTGGCATCCTCGGGTCATCCCACCCGTCTACGTATCCGCCGTTTACAAGTTCCGTTAATTTCCGCTTGCTCAAAACCGTATAGCTAAGGTTAAGCCTTGCAAATTCAATCTGCTGTGGATGATAGACACCGAGCTGATCGAGAAACCAGTCATAAAGGGGTCGATGATCCTCGAATTCCAGGGTGCAAATAGAATGTGTAATTCGTTCAATAGAGTCGGACAAACAATGCGTAAAATCATACAATGGATATATGCACCACTTGTTACCTGTTCGATGATGTTCAGCACGTAATATTCTGTACATTACAGGATCACGCATGTTGAGATTGGGTGAAGACATGTCTATTTTGGCTCGCAACACCCGTGATCCATCTGGAAATTCTCCCGCCCTCATTCTCCTGAAAAGATCCAAGTTTTCTTCCACCGACCTGTTTCTGTAAGGACTTTCTTTACCAGGTTCCGTGAGAGTTCCCCTATACTGCCTGATCTCTTCAGGGCTAAGGTCGCACACGTATGCCTTTCCCATCTTTATTAATTCTATGGCATACTCATAGAGTTGTTCAAAGTAATCGGAAGCGTAATAAAGCCTGTCACCCCAGTCATATCCAAGCCAGCGGACATCTTCGATTATCGAGTTGACATACTCAACATCCTCCTTGCTCGGATTGGTATCATCAAATCTAAGGTTGCACAGCCCGTTGTATTCCTCAGCAATTCCAAAATTCAGGCAAATGGACTTTGCATGCCCTATGTGGAGGTAGCCGTTTGGTTCCGGTGGAAACCTAGTGTGTACTCGCCCTCCATACTTGTTGGTTCTTAGATCTTCCTCAATTATGGCCCTAATGAAATCCTTGCTCTCTCTTCCTTTTGATTCCGAAGTCCCCTTTTTTCCAGCTTTTCCGTTGCCAGCTTCACTTTCCATGTCTGAAGCTCCTGTAGTCTGGTAAAATAATAAGTTAACAGTAACAGCACAAAGGAATATCACAGTTTCCAAGTGTTTAAAGAAAGAATCTGTCTGTGTCAATAGCGTTATATTGAAAAGATCCGGTTTTGTGAGATCTCCTTTGCAGCTTATGTATAATTTAACCCAAGAATTGAATCCCTGCTAAACATTTGGGATAAAGTTTAAAAATCGCTCGAACCCCAATTTATTATCTGGTAATTTCAGTTCATAACAGGAAATCTTATGTAAGGAGGGAATAGTTAAGAAAGTGAAGATTTTATTGATAAACCCTTATTGCCTTGAAAGACGGCTCCAGGAAGATGACATAAGCGTTGTACCTATTGGCTTGTATTATGTGGGAGCGGTTTTAAAAGAAAAGGGCTACGACGTGGAAATATTGAATTGGTATAACATAAATGAAAACCCCAAACTAATTGAGAAAACCTTTGTCGAAAAGAATCCGGATGTGCTTGGTTTTTCGGTTCTGCATGCAAATCGCTGGGGTGCTATTGAAATTGCTGAAATAGGCAAAAAGCTTAATCCTGACATAAAAGTTGTTTTCGGTGGAATCGGAACAACATTTTTATGGGATCATTTCCTTAGATTTTTCCCTGTTGTTGACTACACCGTTATCGGTGAGGGTGAATATTCTTTCCTGGAACTCCTTAGCCACATTTCCGGGTCTTCTGGGGAGATGATCGAGAACATAAAAGGTATTGGATTCAGAAAGGACGGAGAACCTTTCAGAACGGAAGACAGAGACTTTATTGAAAACCTGGACGAATTGCCTCATCCTGCAAAGTATTTCAACTTTAGGCACCTTTCTTCTACCAGAGGTTGCCCCTGGAATTGTTCGTTTTGTGGGTCACCTCGATTCTGGAAACGCAGGGTTCGTTTCCACTCCCCGGAGTATTTCGTGGATGAACTCGAACTCCAGTACAAAAAGGGAATAAACTTTTTCTACGTGTCAGACGATACCTTTACCATTGACAAAAAGCGAGTTATTCGCATCTGTAAGCTTATTATAGAGAGAAAACTGGAAATAACATGGGTAGCAATTTCGAGGGTGAACTACGTTGATGATGAAACCTTGAAATGGCTCAGAAGGGCAGGGTGCATCCAGGTTAGTTACGGCGTTGAAAGTGGATCCGAACAGATTCGGAGAACTCTCAATAAGAAGATTAAAAGAGCCGATGTCCTCAAGGCATTTCAACTGACGGTTAGATATGGAATCATGCCAAGGGCTTATTTTATCTATGGTTCACCAGGAGAATCTCGGGAAACAATTGAGGAAAGTATTAAGTTAATAAAAGATATCAAGCCGTTGAGTGCTATATTCTATATTCTTGATATCTTTCCTGGTACTGACTTGTACGAAGATTTTAAGAAAAGGTTTAAAGTGGGCGATGAAATATGGCTTAAAAAAATAGAAGACATAATGTACCACGAAACAGATCCTGCACTTACGAGGGAAATGGTACTTGCTTTTGGGAATAGATTAAGACAGGCGTTTTTTGGTAACCTTCCCGAGTTTGTAGAAAGTATTCGCTTGGTAGACGAGAAGGAATTTTACCCGTTGCATGCAGATTTTCTCTCAAGGCTGGGGCTTACCTTTAGTCACGGTGATTATTCTAAGAACAGCTATATTACCGACCCTGATCAAATTGCCGAACGCCTCTTTAGGAAATCGCTCAGCTACCATCCCAATGCCAGGGCCTATGTGGGGCTAGGCATGCTGCTCCAAAAAAGAAAGTTGTTTAAAGATTCCATTACCATTTTAAGGGAGGGCTTAAGTAGTTTCCAGAGAAATGACAGGCTGAACATGTGTCTTGCAATAAGCTACATGAACTTGCAGCGATTTAGCGACGCGCTGCACCACCTGTCTCGCTGCCGGGAAACAAGAGAGGTTTTGTACTACATGGCTTGCTGTTACCGGGCACTGGGTGACACTTTAAATGAACGAAAATATTTAAGAAGGATGCAACAAGTTTATCAGGGTGGAAGTTAGCCATACATACCTTGGTACTAATCGGTGTTTTTCTTCTTTTTCACTGAAATCCTATCCACTATTTTTTCGTAGTACACCTGCTGTTCTTCCATGTTAACCGGCACAGAACGTGCCATGTTCAATTTCATGATTAGAAAATTCAATTTTTTTATCTGCCTGTATTTTTCACGTTCGTCTTCAATACCTTCAAGCAGTTCTTCGACAGTCTGTATTTCTTTTTTCAACTCGATTTCGGGCGGCAAGCATGAAGCATTTTTCAATATCTTGTAAGCGAGCCTCAATTCCTCGGGAACGATGTACCTGTCGTCAAACTCAATGGGCTTTCCGGCCCCAGGAAGATTATCGAATTCACCTCTGTCTAGCGCTTCTTTTATCCTTTCTTCGGCTATTTTGTGTATGCAATCAAAAAAACCCATTTCCCTGGCGAATCTCCCTTGAAAATGTTGTGCTAGATATCAATTCTCGTCAGATGTGACCTTTTTTATGATATTTAGTAAATCCTTTGCTCCTTGTTGTTTCAAATGCCTAGGAAGGCCTTTTACATTCTTGATTTCTTGAAGGGTTCTCGGCTTTTGTTTTGCCAGCCTGATCATTGCTTCGCCATTAATGACTCTGAAGGAAGCCTTGTTTAATCTTTGGGCGGTTCTTTCCCGATACCTGTAAAGTGCTTTCAAAACATCGATACTTTCACGGTCGAGGTTCTGGACACCCTTGAGACGCCAGAATCCGTTCGGATTAAACTTTTTGGGAGTTTTTTTAAGCCATTCAAGATTTCTCGTCGATTCCTTGAACTGGCGCAACAGGTTCCTTGCTTCTAACTTTTTGTAAAGTAGGTTTCGGAGCCTAATTAGGTAGTGGGTATCTATTTGAGCGTATTCAAGTTGTTCCTTTGTAAGTGGTCTTCTTCGCCAGTCCCATTTCTGGTATTTCTTGTTATGAGAAACCCCAAAATGAAGTTCAAGCAAGTAAGCAAGGCCCTTGAGTTCCCCCGAAATCATCCTCCATGCTATCGCCGTGTCAAAAATATTTCGACAGTGGAACCCAAAATCTGCTTTCAGGCCAGTAATGTCGTTTGTTCCGTCGTGGAAAATCTTTTCGATATGTTCGTTTTCAAATACTGTCTTAAGCGGTTCCATCTTATGTATGGCGATGGTATCAATTATGTAGTCATCTGTGTCCGTTGATATCTGGATTATACACACCCTATCCTGGTACGAATAATAACTGTCAGACTCGGTATCCACCCCGAGAAGTTTCTTTTTTTCCAGTTCGGGTACAATTTTTTCTAAATCTCCATCGGTGTCTATAATTACTGCCGGTTTCATGAAAACTTTCCTAACATAAACTTCTGTGCTATAAAAGAAAAAAGTTGGCGTTCACCCTAATATAACAGATGGAGGGGGATTATGACAAAAAAAGCCCCCCGAGCGACGAAGGGCAAAAAGAGCTCTTCGTTAAGAAAACCTCTCTTATATTCGCCTTTCAAAGATCTTGATAAAAAAGTTGCAGCGGCAAAGAGCAAGAGTGGTATAAAATGGAATTGTTCGTTGGAAGGTAGCCCGGATCCCGTTGAAGATGAAAGCAGGATTTTTGCAGAAGAAATGAGTAATGTTGTACCATTGCGAAATCGAACCAAACGTCGTTTTGCCAGTAGTTCAAAACCGAAACCTCCCAGGTTGTTTGTGCAGGAAGAGGAGGCTGAGGCACTTGCCCGGCTTGCGGAACTTGTAGCTGGTTACGGAAAGTTTGATCTCACCTTTTCGGACGAATATGTTGAGGGTGGAGTTTCTGGGATCAACCCGGTGATACTTAATAAGCTTCGCTGTGGCGAATACTCTTACCAGGATTTTGTAGATTTGCACGGGCTAAATAAAACGGAAGCCAGGGACAAAGTAGCCCGATTTTTGCAAGAGTCTAGCAAAAAGGGTTACCGCTGTGTGCTGATAGTACATGGTAGGGGTCTGCATTCGGACAACAAGGAACCGGTGATAAAGAATTACATAAGATCATGGTTGTGCAAGGGACGAATAGGGCGAATGGTTCTCGCTTTCAGTTCGGCCAGAGCATGTGATGGCGGAACCGGGGCGCTGTATGTACTGTTGAGGAAAAAGATCTAGCTATTAGACGAGGAGTAAAATCAGATGGTCTTGATCGTTGCCGTCGCGGTCGTGTTGGTGATTGAGTTCGTTTTGCCTGGAACATCCTATGCCTGGGGCCCAGGCATGCACGTTTACGTCGGGGCTTCGGCCTTGAAGTATATACAGGAACTGGTTCCGGCTGTTGCTGTTATCCTCGAAAAAAATCCTATTTATTATCTCTATGGGTGCCTCAGTGCAGATATATTTTTCGGTAAAACTGGTAAAAGTACAAAACAAAAATGCCATACCTGGGAGATAGGGCATAAGTTACTTGAAGTGAGTAAAAACGACCAGGAAAAGGCATATGCATACGGTTTTCTGTCACATCTTGCAGCCGATACCATTGCTCACAACATGTGCCTACCATATTTCATGTCGCTGGATTCTAGGAGCAGAAAATGGCAGCATTGCTTTTGGGAGTGGCAGTTTGATCGAATCATAGCCAACGAGTACAGGCAACTGGCTAAAAGAATATTCAGGCAGTCTTTCCCGGAGGTTGACCGGAATCTTTGCCTACTTACCAATGTTCGTTTCCCCGTTTTCTGGACCAAAAAAGTCCTCTACGCAAGGACGATGGGCGGTAGCCCAAGGGACAGGAAGAGTTTCTCATGTGCCATCGTTTTCGCTTACCTGTCCTATCACCACAAAAGTATCGAACATCTCAAAAAATCTATGTCCCTTTCACTAATTTCTGTCCTTGACGTTCTTAAAAATCCCGGCGCAGCCTCGTGCCTGGAGTTGGATCCTTTGGGGAAACTTTGTTAAAGGAGGGAGGTGTATGATGGAAAAGATATTAAACCATTTGCATTGGCTAGGGCACGATTGTTTTCTCTACGACGGGGATCCCGTAATTTACTTTGACCCTTACGAATTGAAAAAAGGCAAGCCAAAAGCAGACATAATCCTTATAACCCACGAACATTTCGATCATTGTTCCCCTGAAGATGTCCGAAAAATTCAGAAAAGTGACACTACAATTATCACCGATTCCAAATCCGCCCAAAAGTTAAAGGGGGATGTAAGAGTGGTAAAGCCCGGGGATTCAATTACGGTGGGAAACATCAAGATAGAGGTCCACCCTGCGTACAATACTAATAAGCAGTTTCATCCCAGGTCTTCGGGAATGCTTTCTTTCCTTGTTACCATCGATGGAGTGTCAATTTACCATGCGGGAGATACCGATTTAATAGAAGAGATGGGAAACATTCGTGCCGATATAGCGCTTCTCCCGGTATCTGGGACTTACGTAATGACTGCTGAAGAAGCGGTGGAAGCAGCCTTGAAAATAAACCCCAGGATTGCCATTCCCATGCATTATGGTAGCATTGTCGGCTCTGAGGAGGATGCGGAAAAGTTCAAAAAAATGCTTGAGGGAAAGATTGATGTCAGAATATTGACGAAAGAGTAAGGGTTAGATGTTAAGTATTCTGTGGGGGGGGAGCAAAAGATTATGGATGTGATTGAAGCGATTAAGAGCAGGAAAAGTATCAGGGCATTCCTCGATAAGCCTGTGAAGAAGGAAGTTATTGAAGAAATTCTGGCTTGTGCTGTATGGGCTCCCTCGTGGGGAAATACTCAACCGTGGGAATTTGCGGTGGTAAACGGTGATCTTGTAAAGCAAATTGGAGCCAGGAACCAGCGAAAACTGTTATCCGGGGAAAAACCAAATCCGGATCTTGAAATGCCGGAAAAGTGGCCGGATGTGTATAGGGCCAGGTACATAACTGTTGGCAAAGCGCTTTTTACCACCATGGGGATTAAACGGGGAGACAGGGAAGCCAGAGAGAAGCACTACTTGAACATGCAGCGTTTTTACGGAGCCCCATGTGTTATATACGTTTACATCGACGGAGCCCTCGTGGCTCATTATGCAACTCTGGATGTGGGGTCTGTGACTCAAAATATATGCCTGGCAGCCCTAAAGTATGGCCTTGGAACCTGTATAATGGCAGCAGCGGTACATTACCCCGATGTAATTAGAGAGCTGATAGATTTACCCTCGGAAAAAAAGTTAGTTCTGGGAATTGCTATCGGGTATCCGGATCCGGAGGCTCCTGCAAACCGGTTTAGAAGTACCAGAACTTCCCCGGAAAAAATCACAAAATGGTATGGTTTCTGATTTCTATTTGGTCAGTTTTACCTTTCCTTATCCCTAGACCTCGTATTTCCTGGCAGGCTCTTCTGCCTGCTAGCCCCAGATAATCGGAGCTGTTTCCGAATAACAGGAGTACATGTTTTTACGATAACTACTGTAACCGATTGAAATTATTGCATGCTTAAATGTTATGTAAGGTTTGTGCCCTTCTTTCTTTTTTAATATACCACAGAGCCATAGAGTTCACAGACAGGTATCTTTTTCGCCGATCATTAGATCCTGATTGGCGAAAATGCTCATTCCACTACCCTGGCAAGTATTAGCTAAAGTAGGATGCGTTTTCATGCTTAGTTGTAACGCGTAGCGCAGTGGGAGTTCGTCTATTTTCGCCGGGCGGTTGAGAACCTTCAAAATTATCAACAGAGAAGTTGAATAACTCCAAAATTTAATGTATTTTCGCCTTTATGAAGGCAATTTTGAAGCGAAAAAGGGTTATTATTTCACTGTTGGTAGGACTGGTTCTCCTTGTTCTCGTAGTTTCTTTTGCAGACATACACCAACTGGAAAATATCTTATCAGAGGCAAATATAGTATGGTTGGCTCTTTGTGTTGGGGCAAGCCTAGCTAGCTACTGCTGCATTGCTGCAGTGATGTATTACATACTGATCGTTCTGAAAGAGAAACTCCCTTTTAAAGACGTGTTCGAGATAGCGCTTCTTTCCTGTTCGGTCAACTACCTTGTTGCCTTTGCTGGTTTGAGCGGGCTTGCAGCCAAGATATACATGCTTGCCAAGGAAAATGTTCTTCCGAGTAAAACACTCTCGGTTTCAATTCTGCATGGTTTTCTTACCAACACTATAGCCGTACTTTTTGTTTTTCTTGGATTTTATTACTCTTTTAGCTACGTGAAGATGAGCGCTTATGAGCTGCAATTCGGTATCCTGGTTCTCATAATCGCTTTTCTGCTAACCTGGGTTACGATAAAGATAATGCTAGACAGGAAATTCAGGCAATCTTTTTATCGCATCGGTTCCAAGTTGTGGGAAAAGGCAACTCAATTCAGACTTACGAGAAGATGGCGGCTTGACAGAGAAAAAGCTGACGAATTTTTTGCATCCTTTGACCAAGGGATGCAAATGCTTGTAGAGAACGTAAGAAACCTGTGGAAACCCTGTCTTTATGCCGCCCTTGATTGGGGCCTAATGATTCTTTGTCTTGAATTGTCTTTTGTAGCAGTGGGTTATCCGTTGAGTTTTAAGATTTTGATAATTGGTTTTTCTGTTAACATATTTACAAGTCTTTTTTCGGTAGTACCCGCATCTCTAGGGATCATGGAAGGTGCTATGGCGGGTTCTTTTGCCCTGATGGGAGTATCTTATGAAAATGCCTTGGCCGCTGTTATTATTTATCGGATTGCTTACTATTTAATTCCGATGATCATTAGTGTATTCTTTTATTATAGATTCTTCCCCAGGGAAGAAAAACTGGAATCTGAATCCGGACTGGTTGATTGAGAGAAAATGGACCCTTTATATCTGGAAACGTATGAGAAAGGATTGTTAGAGGAACGAGTTGAGCAGGCTAGAGAAATTCTCAGGGAGTGCTCGCTGTGTCCTAGGAAATGCGGTGTGAACAGGTTTGGAGGAGAAATGGGGGTTTGTAAAACGGGTGCACAGGCAGAAATTTCCAGTTACGGTCCGCATTTTGGAGAGGAGAGACCCCTGGTTGGATATTCCGGTTCAGGAACAATTTTTTTAACTAACTGCAGTTTATTGTGCGTCTTTTGCCAGAACTACGAGATTAGCCACCTTGGGCAGGGTTACCAGGTTACACCCGAGGTAATGGCAGGCATGATGATAGACCTTCAAAAACAAGGCTGCCATAACATAAATTTCGTTACACCAACTCACGTTGTTCCCCAGATACTTGCAGCCCTTCTTAAAGCCATACCTTCAGGGCTCAAGGTACCTCTCGTGTATAACTGTAGCGGATACGAAGAAGTATCAACCCTCAGGTTACTTGAAGGTATATTCGATATTTACATGCCCGATTTCAAGTTCTGGGATGCTGATAAGGCGAAGCGTTATTGCAAGGCTCCGGACTATCCCGAGAAGGCAAGAAAGGCGCTGAGGGAGATGCACAGGCAGGTGGGAGATCTACAACTTAATTCTAGAGGTATTGCCACCAGGGGTCTGCTAGTTCGGCACCTTGTTATGCCCGACAATGTCGCTGGCACCAGAGAAATACTTAACTTTATAGCGAAAGAAATATCTAAGGATACCTATGTGAATATAATGAACCAGTACCGACCGTGTGGTAAGGCCTTTGAATACAAGGAAATAGCAAGGCCGATTACGAGAAAAGAGTACATCATGGCTGTTCAATGGGCGACTGAAGCGGGGTTAGAACGTCTTGACTGACATGTACGAATTATCCCTACCGCAAAGTGCCTTCTCAATTTTTCAATGCACCTGTATGAAGGTCTCCTTTGCCAACGGCTCTAAACACCCTTCGGTGAGACCTTCGTTGTGTGTTGCGACGGACCCAATCTGGTCACATCAATGCTGGTTAGGAAGAATATGGGTATGAAGTCTGGAGAGAAGTTTTTCGTTATATCTGACATTCACGGTTGTTTTGACAAGCTTGTCAATCTGGTAAAAATCATAGAGCCCGAGCTCTGTAATGGTACCTTGGTATTTTTGGGGGATTACATCGATCGCGGTCTCGATTCGTGTGAGGTAGTCGACTATGTGTTACAGCTAAAAAAAGAGTATAACGCCGTTTTTCTAAAAGGGAACCATGAAAAAATGTTGCTAGATTTCTTAGTGGGCATCAACCAGTTCCTTTACCTTGAAAATGGTGGTGAATTAACGCTGGCCAGCTATTATAACAAGTACCGTGCAAGGGAAGGAGAAATAATAATTCCCCAAGTACACCTAGATTTTTACCAAAATCTGAAATTGTATCACGAAACGGAAGACTACTTATTCGTTCATGCTGGTGTTCGGAACGGCATTTCCATTGAGGAACAAAGTGAAGAAGACTTGCTATGGATAAGAGAAGAGTTTATCTATTCGAGTTACGATTTTGGAAAAACAGTGGTATTTGGACATACTCCCTTTTTGTACCCTTTTATAGGATTTAAGAAGATTGGAATAGATACCGGGGCTGTTTACGGAAACACCCTCACAATGTTAATCCTACCCGATATGGAGTTTATTAGCGTTTGAATAGACGTTTACCATCCTCAGGGCACTTTTGTTTGACAAAAAAGAATCCCCAATACTATAAAATGTTTATGCGACTATATGTTTGTCCAGGTTTATTGGTGTCTGTCCCTCGATAAATATTAATTTTATCCGGTAGAAAAACGTAAAATGATACCCAGATAAATCCTAAAAGAAATCCAGGAGGGTAAACTGCATGGCAAGAATTGATGCCTTCTTTAAACTAATGCATGAACATCAAGCATCAGACCTTCACCTAGTTGCCGGTTCCCAGCCGATTCTGAGGATTCGAGGGGACCTTGAGAGGGTAAAGTACAAGGTTCTGGATGACGATGAGCTTAAAACAATGCTTTATGAAATTACCCCGGAAGAAAAAATTAAGGTCTTTGAAGAAACCGGGGACCTCGATTTCTCATATGAAATACCAGGACTGGCACGTTACAGGGTCAACTTTTTTCAGCAGAAAAACGGTATCGGTGCTGTTTTCAGGGAAATTCCAAGCAAAATAATGACTGTTGAACAGCTCGGGCTGCCGCCAGTGATCTCGAAACTTGCTATGCTCCCCCGCGGCCTTGTGCTTGTAACCGGCCCCACGGGAAGTGGTAAATCGACAACGCTGGCAGCCATAATTGATGAAGCGAACAGAAAGCGGAAAGACCATATTATAACAATTGAAGACCCGATAGAGTTTGTTCACAAGAGTCAGGGATGCTTGGTTAACCATCGAGAAGTTCATACACACACGAGGTCGTTTGCTGCGGCACTTCGCGGGGCTCTCCGTGAAGACCCGGACATAATCCTGGTAGGTGAAATGAGGGACCTAGAAACCATCAGACTTGCCATTGAAGCGTCGGAAACGGGTCACCTTGTTTTTAGTACCGTTCACACTACAAACGCTGCAAAAACGGTGGACAGGATTATTGAGGTATTCCCCCATGAAGAACAAGGGCAGATTCGATCCTCCCTTGCAGATGGACTTAGAGCTGTTGTCTCCCAAGCCTTATTTAAGAGAATTGACCAGCCCGGACGAGTGGCAGTGCTTGAAATCCTTATTGCTACCCACGCAGTGAGGGCCCTAATCAGAGAAGGAAAAACGTTCCAACTCCCCTCTGCAATTCAGACCGGGAAAAAATACGGTATGCAGACACTTGACGATGCTATCATGGATCTCTTGAAAGCGGGTATTATCAGTGGCGATGAAGCATACATGAAGTGCGTGGACAAGGAAAAGTTCAAACCCTATATTTCCGCACCTCCTGTAGATTTCACAGAAGTTTAGGGTGATTTGGGGTTCAGGGCTTTTTTATTAGAATTGGGAAGAGGAAGCAATGAGACGAAGAGAACTAGAACACATACTCACCAAGATGATAATGGAATATCCTCATCTGTCAGATTGCAATTTTACCGTGGGAAAAACTTTGCAGGCGGAGGTGGACGGTGAATTGAAAGAAGTTTACAAGGATCTTGGAATCCTTCAACTAACACCCTTTCAAACAGAAACAATTGCTCTGAACCTCATTGGTTCCGACAAGAGAAATATAAAGAATTTACTGGTTCACGGATCGTGCGACCTTTCGTACCATCTGGCCGGTAGGGCCAGGTTTCGAGTAAATGTTTTCTCTCAAAGGGGAACATTTTCGGTGGTGATGAGACAGCTCCCAACCAGGATTCCCACTATTGAAGAACTTAGATTGCCCGAAATATTTCGCGAGATTGCGAAAGAGAAAAACGGAATCGTATTTGTCACCGGTGCTACCGGAAGCGGAAAAACAACCTCTCTGGCCTGTATCCTAGATGAAATAAACAATCACTTTCCCGTCCACATCGTTACCCTTGAAGATCCCGTGGAATACGTCCACGAGCACCGAAAGTCTACCTTTAATCAACGCGAATTGGGACTCGATTTCGATTCCTTCGCAAGCGGTCTCCGGGCAGCCTTAAGGCAGGCACCAAAAGTCATACTCGTGGGAGAGATGCGTGACAGGGAAACTGTGGAAATCGGACTAAGTGCTGCTGAAACCGGCCACCTCGTTTTTACCACCCTCCATACAATAGATGCCGGACAAACCATAAACAGGCTCATCGGCATGTTCGATACCGACGAGGAACAAATAATTCGTATTAGGCTTGCAGATAGTCTCAAGTGGATAATCTCTCAGCGACTGGTACCAAGGGTGGGTGGTGGACGCGTGGCTGTCTTCGAAATAATGGGTACCAACTTGCGGGTGAAAGAAAGCATCCTGCACGGAGAGTCAGAAGGTAAGACCTTTTATGAAATTATCGAATCGAGGGAACCCTTCGGATGGTGTACTTTCGATATGTCCCTTGTTAAGGCCTACGAGGAGGGACTCGTGACCGAAGAAACGGCTCTAGCGTATGCAAGCAAGAGGGCCATTGTTAAGAGAGGTATTGACTGGATTAAAGCTCAAAGAGGTGAAAAGACCACCGATATCGAGGGTCTCAGAATCGATCACGATTACAAGCGGAAAATACCTCGCTAAAGACGAATGTTAAAAGGAGTTTTAAGTGCGGATCAAGTGCGACGGTTGTAATGCCAAGTTTGAAATCGCGGATGAGAAAATACCCAAAAAAAAGGTAGTCAGGATTATCTGCCCTAAATGCCAGAACAAGATTAGGATCGAGCCGCCTGAGTTGGAAGAGGATCCCTTCCTGGAAGAGGGGATCACGGAGGAACTGGGGATAGATGACGGAGAGGAGACGTCAGGGATAAGTGTATCAGGTTCTGATGACGATGATGAGTCACCTTTTGAATACTACGAAGGTGAAAAAAAGGTAGCCCTTCTTTGTATAAGTGACACAGTTAGGCTGGAACGTGTCAAGGGGGCCCTTGAAGACCTAGACATGCACATGAGCATTGCCGATACGGTAAAAATGGGGCTTAGCAGGCTTAGGTATAACCAATATGACGTTGTTATCCTCGACGAATCTTTTTGCGGAGAGAAACTGGAAAAAAATACAATATTGCACTACCTACAGCCAATGCCAATGTACCAGAGGCGCAACATATTTCTTATACTGCTAAGCGAAGAGCTGCGAACCTTTGACAATTTAGCCGCTTTCATTCTCAGCACAAATATGATAGTTAATTACCGTGACCTGAATAAGTTTGCCATACTGTTGAATCGTGGACTTAGAGAGAATGAAAGATTTTATAAAGCATTCAATGACTGCCTTAGGGAACTTGGTAAGATCTGATAGCAAATGCTCTTCGGACGGAAATCAAGTGTCAAAGAAGAATGATGATACAAGAAAAGAACTCGCGCTGAGAATCGACAGTTGTTCTCAGACTGTGTCACAAGTGAAGAAACTGCTTGCTGAAAATTCAATCAGGTCTGATATACAGGAACATTTTGATACCTTGCAATGCACTCTGGACAACCTGGATATAGACAAGTTAAACGTGTCGGACGTGGAAAACATCGAAGGGGCAATCAACAGAGCGCTAAGAGCCATTGCCAAGTTTTTACCCGATAGCGCCCTCGAAAAAAGTTTTACGAAGAGAATACATTGATTCTTCTCACCTTCCTATCTCAGCTTTACTATGATATGGGAAACTCTGATAAATTCGGATTTCTAGAACTAGCGAACAATATAATAAGTGGGACGAGCACAAGTTAGAATACGTCATTCCAGCCGAAGCAAAGCGTAGAGCCGAAATCCACTTCCGTTAATAATGGGACCAGTATGATTTGCGAGTGGTCCAGGGTTATTTGGGTGATTAATTACAGTTTCCTATACTTCCGCTGTGGAGTGAAGCTTTGATTTTTTTACTCCGTCGGGTTCTCTCCACCCACAACAATCTCGGGTATCCTAAGAGTAGGTTGAGCATCGGAGACGGGAACACCTTGTCCGTCCTTGCCACAGGTCCCGATGGCGAATCCGAGATCATTTCCTACCCGGTCAATTATCCTTAAAACCTCGGGACCATTCCCGGTTAGAAGTGCTCCCCTAACTGGTTCACCCAGTTCGCCGTTCTCAATCCTATAGCCTTCTGAAACTTCGAAAACGAAATTTCCGCTGACGGTGTCTACCTGTCCTCCACCCATTTTTTTCACGAATAACCCCCGGTCGGTTTCTTTTAATATAGCTGCTGGATTGCTTTCTCCGGGAGCAATATAGGTATTGCTCATCCGTGGTATAGGGCGATATCGATATGATTCCCTGCGGCCATTTCCAGTCGATTCACAGCCATCTTTAAGCGCTGTGAGGCGGTCATACAGATAACCTTTTAGAATCCCGTTTTCGACCAGCACGTTACGCCTCGATGGTGTGCCTTCATCGTCTATTCCGTATGAGCCCCTTTTAAAAGGAATCGTGGCATCGTCTATCACTGTTATGAGCTTAGATGCGACTTCTTCTCCAATTTTTCCGGAATATACTGAAAGACCTTCCTGGGCCAGGTCAGCTTCCAAGCCATGCCCCACAGCTTCATGTATCATTGTTCCCCCCGCTTCGCTGTCCAGTATCACCGGCATTTTGCCCGCTGGAGCCTTGGGAGATTCAAGCATTAAGATTGCTCTCCTCGCAGCCTTTTCCGCTATTTCTTCAGGGGGATTTTCTTCAAAAAGTTCAAATCCCAGGAATCCCCCCACCGGTTCATAGCCCGTTTGTATAACATCATCCTTCGCCACCACCACCTGCACAGCAAATAAGATGCCGTATCTTTTTTCCTCAGCCAGTATCCCTTCGGAATTTGCGACGGTGATCACCTGGACCCTGTCCTGGTATACAACTTTTACCTGTTTGACCCTAGAGTCATATTTCCAGGCTACTTCGTTAGCCCGTTTCACGACTTCTACCTTTTTCTCTATTGGAACTTGCTCGGGGATCAGCTTTATTCTAAAACCGAGATCAATATTCTTCTTTCGTAAATCAATGTCAGGAATCGACTTACCTTCCCCAGAAGCCTTTCCAACCACGTGGGCAAGTTCTACAAGTGACTTCTTCGAAAGATCATTCGTGTAGCCATAAGCGGTGTGCTTGTTAAATATAGTGCGTATACCAACACCCGTATCAATGCCGCTTATGACCTTCTCCAACCTGTTTTCTTCGTACACTATAGACGACGTATGAGTGTGCTCTGCGAATATATCAGAGAATTCACCATCATACCTCATATTTTCCTTTAATATATCGCCAAAATCCAAATCAAAAACCATATGATAACTCCTATCACCTATGTAACATATTGTAGGCGCTGTTGTGATTTAAAAGTGAGCTTGATAAATACCAAAATAATGTATATGAGCACGATTAGCAAGCTTGTTTGTGATGCTTGAGATGAGCGAGAGGATAAAAACTTGAAAACGATTCCGATTATTACGTGCTTTTTATTTTATGAAGGGAAAGTTTTGCTGCTGAGAAGGTCCTCCACGTTGAGATCTTATCCCGGAAAATGGGGTGCCGTGAGTGGATACCTTGAGGGGGACCCTGTGGAGCAGGTTTACAGGGAAATCAAGGAAGAACTAGGTTTGAGGAATTCTGACATAAAACTGCTCAGATCATCGAGCCCTGTGAGCGTGGTGGATGCTCAAAAAGATATCGAGTGGAAGGTACACCCCTTCCTTGGGGAGATAATTAATAAAGAAAGGTTGGTACTTAACTGGGAAAATGATGAATTCCGGTGGGTTGACGTTAAGAATGTGAAAAATTTTAATACCGTTCCGGGACTTATGAAAGTCCTGGATCATCTCCTGGGGTTAGAGACGTAGAATAAAGCTAATGAGCTCAATGATGTCAAGCATAAAATCGCAAAAATGCAATAGGGTTCTTGAAGAACAATTTTATTTTTGTTGCGCGTGCCTAAGTGAAAAGCAGACCCAAGAGATCCCCAACGTGTTGAAAGATTTCCCGGAGCAGGTTAGGCTTCATGATGTAGGGATAATCCTGATTTTTGTTCTTGACTTAACCACAGTCGACGACTTATATAATTGAATCTATCAAATCCTAAGTCTTATTAATACGATGCAAGTAGGTTGGAGGTTCTCCACCGAATTGCCCCTTTTCGAGCCCCGGGCGAAAATTTTTTAGGAGGAATGGTAATGACGGACGACAAATACAGGGAGTACCTAAAAGCTTACCAGGATATCAGCAAAGCAATCACGTCCACTCTTTCTTTGCCGGAAGTACTGGATTTGTTGGTAACGCATGTTAAAGAACTTATGAATCTAAAGGCATGCGCTATTCGGCTGTTGAATCCGGAAACAAACAGGTTGGAAATGGTTGCTTCACATGGTTTGAGTGAAAAATACATTAATAAAGGACCCGTGGATGCAGACCAGAGTATCGTCGACGCCATGAAGGGGAAAACCGTTTCGGTTTATGATGTGACCGAGGACCCGGGATCACAGTACAAGGAAGTGTCGGCAAAAGAAGGAATAAAGACCATCGTTTCTGTGCCTCTTCGATTTAAAGATAGAATCATTGGTGTTATGAGGCTTTACACATCGGAACCGAGAAATTTCAGTGATGACGAGCTCAACTTCGTAATCGGCTTGGCAGAACAGGGAGCTATCGCGATCCAGAATGCGAAGATTCATGAGCAAATAGTTTCTCAAGAAAGGAAATTCTTAAAAAGCTTCCAGCAGGTGAGTAAAGCGGTTACTTCCACTCTTGCCGTGAATGAAGTTCTCAATATGATAGTTACCCAGGTTGCCGAAGTGATGGATCTCAAGGCGTGCGCTGTTCGGTTACTTGACGAAAAAGCGAAGGTCTTGGAGCTTGTGGCATCTCACGGCTTGAGCGAATTTTACATCAAAAAGGGCCCTGTTGATGCAGACAAAAGTATTGCGGATGCCATGACGGGGAAGCCGGTAATAATTAAGAACGCGCAGGAAGATCCACGAACCCAGTATCCGGAAGAAGCGAAGAAAGAGGGGATTTTTACTATTGTTTCGATTCCCATGATAATAAAGGGCAAGGTAATTGGTGTGCTCAGGATGTACACAGGCGAACCGAGGGATTTTACCCAACAGGAAATAGATTTCGTCTCTTCCCTGGCGGAAATGGGAGCAATCGCCATCGAAAACGCTCGCATTTATGAAAGAATCAGGAGCGATTATGAAAGTATCATGAGCGATATCTACCAGTACATCGGATACAGAAAGAGTATTTAGACAGCCGAATCAAGGGTACTTCCATTATGAATCAAAAGGGGCCGTGTAGCCCCTTTTTCAGTTGTGATGAGGCTTATTTCTTTTCGCACCAAACAACCCTCGTCTTAGAAGGCGAGGGTTGATTAGTTAAAGGAGTAGGACAGGAACAATTCAAGATTTGTCATTACAGCCGGAGTGAATCGTAGAGAAGATACATGTCACCGTTTATTTAGATGCGGAATCAAAGCCTGCCCCTGACTAGATCACGGGGCTAGCATGACGTGAGAATGGTCCTTAAATATTGGAGTATTTAAGGAGAGGTTTCTTAATAATAAATGGTTCTTGTTCGGTGGTAGGGGTATCTTCTAAAAGCGTTTTCCTGCCCAAGGCTCCAAAGCCATTGGTCTACATCTAAACTTGTTAGTTGCAACCCTTTCTCAGTTTGCGCTTTCCTCCTTATCAACTCGCAAGCCTGTATCGTGGCTGCCCTTATTTCTATTTCTTCTTCACTCCCTGCCGTTAGAAACTGAAAACTGTCAATTTTACCTGCAAGGTAGGAGTCGTATTCCATGATACCAAGGTGTCTTAACACCTGGGGTAGCTTATAGTCGGCAAAGGCTGTTAGCATATTTACGTCTCGGAAGCGCCCCCATGATTTTCCTCCGAGCTTGGCATGAAGATCGGCTGGAAATATCTGGGCTCTTTTATAGAAATAGACCTTATTCCCCAGATACTTGGCCTCGTCCTTGAAACTCCAAAAATTATCTTTCAATAACTCCACAAGTTTTAAAGCGGAACCTCCAGCTTCTTCTATAACATTAGTAATGCTCCCCTCCCATCGTTCCAGAAGTATTTCCCCGGCTTCTTTTAGATTTTCCAGGCGTTCCTTAAAGAGCGGTATTTCGCCTCTCCCTGAGAAGATATTCTTTAAGTCCTCCGTATTTAAGCCGGCTAGAAATTCGGCTTTGTGGACCGGCATTCTATATTGCTGTAAAGCTCTTAGAAGACTGGCCTCAAGAGCCCAATATCCGGAATACCACTTCCCCTTATACTCGATTTCCCACCTAGGTTTTCCGGGATCAGGCCAAAAACAATGGTTCAAAATTTCAACTACGAATAACCATTCTGCCAGTTCATTGTCTTGGAGAAAAGGGAAGAGTTCTTTTTCTTCCGGGTGTTTCTTGCCCAATCTATCCACATACTTGTCCAAAAGAGTGGACACGTTGCCTTCTTTAATCTTTACGTGTTTGCTTCTCTCAACTACCCAGCCTGTGCTGCTTAGTATGACGTCCCTCATAATCTTTCCCAATTTTACGAACAATGTCCTTCAAGGTATCTGGAGTATTTTTTTGGGGATCTTTAATAACTTCATCCATGAGTCGCCGAAGAACCTGGCCCACAGCAGGTCCAGGAGAAAGTCCTGTTATTTCCATAATTTCCTTGCCACCTATCGCCAAATCTTTAACTGAAAACACGTCAAAAGTTTCCAGGGTTCTCTTGATTTGCTGGTTCAAAAGCCTGAAATCATCTTCCACTTTTTCAGGTGGTTCGGTGCCATGAGCAAGTCTATCTGCTTTCCACAATTCAAGAAGATCTTCAATGTTTTCCTTGCCAACTCTTATAACCAGGCGCCTGAAAGCGGACGCCTTCCAGAGCTTGAAATTATGAAGCATGTGATTAGCTATTAATTTCTCCGCTTTCTCTATTTCTGCATTACTAAATCTCCACCTTGACATTATTTCTCGTGCCATTTTCGCGCTAACCTTGGCGTGGCCATAAAAGTGACAGACCCCATTTTTTATTGTCCTGCATCTAGGTTTACCTATGTCGTGGAGCAGCCCAACCCATCTTTTGAAGGCGTTTTTCGGAAGATAGTTTATGGTCACAAGAGAATGCCAGTAGACATCGTAAACGTGGTAACGGTTCTGGCGCATCCCGTGGCCTTCAAGGAGTTCGGGCAAAATAACTTCAAGTATTTCGAGTTTATGACAGGTTTCCACGGCTTCTGAAGGCCTTTCTGTCTCGAGCATCTTAAGGAATTCCTCACGTATTCTCTCAACAGAGACATTTTTTAACCTTCGGGCATAACGGGGTATTGTCTTAAATGTTTCATTATCTATTTTGAAATTAAAAGAGGCGGCCAACCTTATCGCCCTGAGGACTCTCAAGGGATCTTCCTCAAAACGCTTCGCTGGATTTTCTACACCTCTAATAATTCCCTTTTCAAGATCTGCCATTCCCCCCCACGGATCAATAATTTTATGAGTCGACGGGTTGTATGCCATAGCGTTAATGGTAAAATCACGATGTCTTAAATCTTCTTTAAGTTTACCAGATAAATGACCGCCAGCCCTGAATTGTGTCACTTCAATGGTCTTATTATTAAGCAGAACTGAAACGGTGCCATGTTTTATCCCGGTAGGTATGACTCGTGGGAATATCTTGGTAAGCTCAGATGGGGAAGCATCTGTAGCTATGTCCCAATCTTCGGGCCTTCTTCCAAGCAGAAGGTCTCGCACTGCCCCTCCCACGATAAATGCCATGTAGCCACGCGCCTCGATCTTTGCTACAAGAGAGGAAACATGTTTAGGTATGGGTAATTTTTTATTCAACTCTTTCAAAGTAAACTCGCGTCTGGTAAATTAACCGCAAATGGAAGCTTAACATTTTCTCTCATTTCTGAAATCTTGATATTGAATGAAAAAGCTTATCAGATCAAGAAAGATTTGACGTTAAAGCTAAGTGGAGATGTCAAAAAATGAGGTATTTGATTATTGGTAATGGCATTGCTGGAACATCTGCCGCAGAGACCATAAGAAAAATCGATGCCGAGTGTAGCATCACAGTGGTGTCCAGGGAAGAAACTATTCCTTATTCCCGTCCGCTTATAAGTTACTTGGTCTCCGGTGAACTGGATCGTAACGATATCATAATTCGTTCCAGTGATTTTTATGAAAAACTAAAAATCGACGTCTACCTCGGAAAAAGCGTAGAGAAGGTAGATATCGAAAAACGGCAAGTCTTTCTAGCTTCCGGGGAATTTCTCCGGTGGGATAGGTTGCTGGTAGCTACTGGCGCCGATCCAAGAATGATGGACGTTGAAGGCAGGGATTTAAGAAATATTTTTGTGTTGAGAAATATCGGTGACGCATTTGGGATTGTTGAGAGTTGCCTAAGCGGAGCAAAAAAAGCGGCGGTACTCGGGGGTGGGCTTGTTGGTTTTAAAGCTGCCTACGGGCTTCTCAAAAGGGGAATCGACGTATCAATTTTCATCACTTCCCCTTATCCGCTGTCTCAGGTGGCGGATGAAAGAAGCGGCAAATTGATTAAAGAGACCCTTGAAAACCATGGTTTGAAAGTGGAAGTTGGTAAGTCCGTTAAAAAGTTTGAGGGGAATAGAGGTAAGGTTTGTGGAGCATTGCTAAATGATAGCAGTTTCGTTGAATTTGATCTCGTTGTGGTTGCAAAAGGGGTCAAACCCGTCGTAGGATTCCTTAAGGAGTCTGGAGTTGAGATAAACAGAGGAGTAGTGGTAAATGATTTCTTGGAGAGCAATATTTCGGGAATTTATGCCGCAGGAGATGTTGCAGAAGCCCCCGACATGGTATGGGCTGAAAACAGGATTAATGCCATATGGCCCGTTGCCGTGGAACAGGGGAAAATAGCCGCTTTTAACATGGTGGGCCTAAGAACCAGGTATCCCGGGAGCCTGGGGAGAAACGTAATAAGAATATTTGACCTCGATTTTATGTCCGGTGGAATCGTAAATCCCCCTAGTTCTGGAAAATACGAAATATTGAGCAGATTTGATCGCCTCTCGAAAAAATATAAGAAACTGGTGCTTAAAGATGACCGTCTGGTGGGGATTGCACTGGCCAATTGCGTTGAACAGGGCGGGGTACTCCTTAACTTAATTTCCCACGGGAGAAAAATTGGGAAACTAAAGTTTGATCTCTTGGAAAGGGACGACTACTATTCGGTAATTTCCAGGACTCATTGAGTTAACCGGTTTTATCATTAGCGGGGGCAGGTGAATGAATTTTTTAGACTACGTAATCATAGCTCTGCTGGTTGTGTTTGTTGTGCGTGGGATATGGATTGGAGCCACAAGGCAGATTTCATCCATTGCAGGCATTGTGGCAGGTTTCTGGGGTGCTTCCCATTATTATGGTTTTCTTGCAAGAAACCTGGCGGATAAAATCCCCCGATGGCCGTACCCGGATCTAACCGTTTACGCTGTACTATTTTTTGTCATATGGGGTGTTTTTGCTTTTATCGGGTTTCTGTTCAGCAGAATGTTCCAAAAGACTCCCCTTGTGTGGGCCGATAGAGTTCTGGGAGGATCAATAGGCTTACTCAAAACGGTATTGGTGGCCGTAATACTTATCTCTGTTCTAACCCTGTTTTTACCTCCCCGGAGTTCTATTCTGAGAGATTCAAGGTTAACACCATATGTGCAGGTTGGAGCGAGCTTAATAATCAGGGCCACACCTAGAAAGGTAAAAGATCTTTTCGAAAAGAAAAGGAAACAACTACTCGATTACTGGTACAAGAAGGAACACATGAGGAAAGTGAAGAGCGCTGACTACTGTCCGGGGCTTAGAAAGGCCTTGGTCTACAGGTAAGGTTGATAGGCTATGAGCTTGGGAAACGAGTTCGAAAAACTCATCGAAATAATTGAGGCTCTCCGGGGTGAAGGGGGGTGCCCGTGGGACAGGGAACAAACACCTGAAACTGTGAAGCGTTACCTTGTGGAAGAAGCTTATGAGGCGGTGTCAGAGGTGGAAAAAAATAACATCCCAGGAATTATGGAAGAGCTTGGGGATTTGATTTTCATGAGCCTTTTCATGGCTTATCTTTTTCAACAGGATGGAAAATTTACCATCGAAGACGTGCTCAGAAAAGCCGCTTCCAAGATGATACACCGGCACCCCCATGTGTTCGGAAATCAAAGTGCGAAGTCAGCAGAAGAAGTTAAAAAGAACTGGGAACGGTTAAAAAAAGAAGAAAAAAACAGCAAGAAGCTTGATATTCCGAGAAATTTGCCAGCCTTAATGAGGGCTCACCGTTTGGCAGGAAGAGCATGGAAAATTACGTGCCCATCTGATGAAGTGACGGGACTTGTATCTTTTATTACAGAAAGAATGGGCAGAATAAAAGATCTGTTGGACAATGACCACCCAGAAGAAAGGGGAAAAAATCTTGGAAGAATCCTTCTTGCCATGGTATGCCTTGCTCGCAAGCTAAATATAAATGCGGAGGATGCTCTTCATTCAGAAATAAACGCAAAGCTAGATTGATCCAACACACTAGAGACTAGCATGGTAGTGCTTCTCTGGTTTGAACCTACTGAATTTGCTTCATGTGTTTTGGTTTGACCCATCCCAATCTTTGTGTTAGCTTAAAATTACTATGGGTTTGGCAGTAAAGGTATACGAAGCATTCAAGGATGACGAGAAAAAAGCTAAAGTTCTGTCCGAAGTAGTGGATGAGCTGGAAAGCCGCATTTCTCCCCTCCGGGACGTTGCCACAAGAGGGGAACTTGAACTCGCGAAACTTGCTTTACAGAAAGAGATAGAACAGGTTAGGGGAGAGATAGAACAGGTGCGAGGTGAGATAGAGAAGGTGCGGCTCACCCTTCAAAAGGAGATAGAACAGGTACGGGCGAGTATTATTAAGTGGGTAACTGGATTACTCCTGGTTCAAACCGGAGTAATAATATCTGTAATTACCCTTATCAAATAAATTGAGCGCAGCTAAAAGCGTATCAGACTTAACAAATTTTCATTTTAGGAAACTCTGGCAAATTAGGATGACTCCAATCCAAAATCTGTCATTCCAGCCGGAGCAAAGCGTAGATCCGGAATCTATCTCTAAATAGACTGGATGCCGAATAGAGCCTGCCCCTGACTAGGTCAGTGAGCGGCACGACATGAAAGTGGTGCTTAGATTACTTCCCTATAAACATGTAGCGTTTTATCGTGTCATAATTCTTATACTACCAGTGTCCGTCATAAATGAACCGCCCGCTTCGCTTAAGGCGCGAAGGACGTGAAGAAGGAAAATATTGCGGCCGGCGGGTTAACGCCGCCCACAATGCCTTGCACCCTTTCAGGGTAACAAGGGCAACGGACAAGACGCATATCCTAGGAAGCGCACACAAAAGACAAAGCTTCAGGCGCCAACTCAGATTGTCTGTACCAACAGCATGCCTGAAGGGCAGTCTTCTTTCCTTGAGCAGTTACACACTGCTCAAGGAAAAAAGAATATCCCTTTGCGCTCTTAGCTTGCCCCGTTAAATCTTGTAACATTTAACTGGGGCGTCTTAGCGGTTCAAACTTGGTTGCGGCTTCGGTGCCTTTGTTCTTTGAGTAATTAGTCAAAAGTTCCGTTTCAATTCTGGTTTGCCTTTCTGGTGTTAGCTTTATGCGTTTTGGTTTGACCCATGGCAGTCTATGTGTTAGCTTAAAATTACTATGGGTTTGGCG
>Ga0256841_1000855_pt1 | contig 28820 bp, 29 predicted proteins | sample 356308metaG_FD_185971 | JGI IMG/M metagenome (GOLD analysis project Ga0256841, IMG submission 185971) | Hydrothermal vent microbial communities from Mid Atlantic Ridge, Atlantic Ocean - 356-308 | ecosystem: Environmental > Aquatic > Marine > Hydrothermal vents | place: Atlantic Ocean: Mid...
CTGCTCCGGCTTGGCCAGATCGAGCGTGGGATAGGGGCAATCCCGAACACATAATCCACAGCGGATGCACGCCGATGTGAACGCTTCTTCCGGCAATGCCCCGGGTGGCCGGAACGCAGTTGCCGGCCGCGCCTGACTCTTTTTAGCCAGACTGGCCAAGCCCATGGAAATGATCGCCGTGGCACTGGCGAGCCGGGCAGAGTCGATCAGAAATCGCCGCCGGTCATAGGGTGTTCTGGTTGGGCCCTGAGACATTCTTGATTCTCACCTGTGTCGGATCAGGCCTTGTACACCTTGACCGCACACTTTTTATAGTCCGTTTCTTTGGAAAGCGGACAGGTCGCATCCAGTGTGACCTTGTTGATCAGACGACTGGCGTCGAACCAGGGTACGAAGATCAACCCTCTGGGCGGCTTATTACGCCCACGTGTTTCTACCATGGCTGTGATCTTCCCCCGTCGCGACTCCACGACGGCATTCAGTCCCCGGCGTAACCCGCGCTCTTTTGCATCCTCCGGATGCATGAAGATCACGGCATCGGGTACGGCACGATAGAGCTCCGGAACACGGCGGGTCATGGAACCGGAATGCCAGTGTTCCAGCATCCGACCGGTACATAACCACAGATCAAACTCTTGATCGGGGCTTTCAGCCGGTGGCTCATAAGGCGCGGTGATAATATTGGCCCGACCATCCGCATTGCCATAAAACCGGATCCCTTCGCCCTTGGCCACATAGGGATCATATCCTTCACGGTAGCGCCACAGGGTTTCCTTGCCATTGATCACTGGCCAGCGCAGACCCCGTGCTTCGTGATAACGGTCAAATTCGGCCTGCTCATGCCCCTTTTTGGGGCCTTCATGCTGGAAACGTCGATATTCTTCAAACAGACCTTTCTGAATATAAAAACCAAAGCTTTCCATCTCATGATTGTCGTAAACATTCCCTCTACTGTCCGTCACATTCTGGGCAGGAAATTTATCCACCTGGCCATTGGCATAAAGAATCTCGTACAGCGTTTTACCCCGATATTCCGGTTTTTTATTCAGTAATTCTTCAGGCCAGACTTCTTCAGCCTTGAAGCGTTTAGAAAATTCCACAATCTGCCAGAGATCGGATTTCGCCTCACCCGGGGGCTGGACCTGCTGGCGCCAGAACTGTGTACGGCGCTCGGCATTGCCATAGGCACCCTCCTTTTCTGTCCACATGGCGGTGGGTAGCACCAGATCCGCCGCTTGGGCGGAAACCGTCGGGTATGGATCGGAGACGACGACAAAGTTCTCTGGATTGCGCCAGCCGGGAAAGGTTTCCTGGTTCATATTGGCAGCCGCCTGCATGTTGTTGTTGCACATGACCCAATAGCAATTAAGCTTGCCATCGTGCAACATCCTGTTCTGTAAGACAGCGTGATAACCCACTTTACCTGGAATTGTCCCCTCGGGAAGTTTCCAGATCTTTTCCGCAAAATCACGATGTGCTTTTTTCTTTACCACGTAATCGGCTGGCAAACGATGGGCGAACGTCCCTACTTCGCGTGCAGTGCCACAAGCAGAAGGTTGACCTGTCAGGGAAAAAGGCCCATTGCCGGGTTCCGAGATCTTGCCCAATAACAAATGAATGTTATAGATCAATCCATTCGCCCATGAACCTCGTGTATGCTGGTTGAAGCCCATGGTCCAGAAGGAGGTGATTTTTCGATCTGGATCGGCGTAGAGTTTTGCCAACCGTTCCAGTTTTTCTGCAGGCACACCGGAAAGCTCAGCCGTTTTTTCCAGTGTGTAGGGCTTGACGGACTCGGCATACTCTTCAAAGCTGATCGCTGTCAGCTTTCCTTTACCGGGGTTCTTGGCCTTTTTCTCCAGCGGGTGCTCGGGACGTAATCCGTAACCGATGTCCGTCGGTGTTTTCTTGAAATTCACATGCTTGTCGATAAATTCCTTGTTATAGGCTCCGTTCTCAATGATGTAATTGGCAATATAATTCATGATGGCAAGATCGGTCTGAGGCACGAACACCATCCCGTTATCAGCCAGTTCAAAACAGCGATGCTTATAGGTAGAAAGGACATGAACTTCACACCCCTCTTTGGTCAGGCGAGTATCGGTAAGACGTGACCAAAGTATGGGATGCATCTCTGCCATGTTTGAACCCCACAGAACAAAGGCATCAGCATGTTCGAGATCGTCATAGCAACCCATGGGTTCATCCGCACCAAAAGCCCGGATGAAACCAGCAACAGCGGACGCCATACAGTGACGGGCATTAGGATCAATATTATTGGAACGGAAACCAGCCTTGTAGAGTTTGGAAGCAGCATAACCTTCCCACACCGTCCACTGACCTGATCCAAACATGCCAACAGTTGAAGTGAGCTCTTCGGCCGGCTTGCCTTTGTTCGCTTCCAGGTCTCGTTTGATCGCGGCCTTCCACTTCTCGGCCATGATATCGAAGGCCTCGTCCCAGGATACCGGCTCAAATTCTCCATCCTTGTCGAAGGTGCCATTCTTTTTACGCAACATCGGCGTGGTCAGACGATCCTTGCCGTACATGATCTTGCTGAGGAAATATCCCTTGATGCAATTCAGCCCGCGATTGACCGGCGCATCCGGATCTCCCTGGGTGGCAACCACACGCCCATCCTTTACGCCCACAAGGACGGAGCATCCTGTCCCGCAAAAACGGCAGGGCGCCTTGTCCCAACGTATCGTTCGGTCTTCCTTCGCCGTAGTCATGCCTGGAACCGAAATTCCAGCGGCAGCAGCAGTCGCTGCGATGGCATTTGTCTTTATAAAGTCACGTCGGTTGATTTTCATTGTGACACTTCCTCCACGTTCTCGAATTCCTCACTCGGCATGTTGATAGATCAAGGCCGCCGACAACACACCCTTGATATCATGAAAACAACTAATGACCTCGGTCATTTTTGGCTCCTCCGGGGGGGAGCTATTCTCAACTGTAACGACCAAGCGATCATTGTCGGTAATAAGATGTACTTCCACTTGAGGCCATCTTTCCAGTTGGTCTCTCACAAGATCCGTAAAGCCTGGCTTTACATGAACCAAGACACCGCACACTTCGATATCTTCTGTCATCTCGACTTTTCCTCTGCAATAACGATGGCTGAAGTGGGACACACGCTGACACAATCACCGCAGCCAGAGCATGCATAAAGATCGATTTCCGGTTTTGAAACACATCCGACAACCAAATGAAACCGGATTGCGGATTCCTCACAGACTTCACTACAGGCACGACATTCAACACCCTTCATAGCCAGACAACGAACGTTTATCGATGCCTTCAGTTGCCAAGGTGATTGTTTCAGCGTAGAAAACGCGTCCACAGGACAGGCCTTGACACATTCCCCACAGAAACTGCAGCCACCCAAATTGAAATCCACGACTGGAAAACCACCAGCTCCTGCAACTATAATCTTTTCTGGGCAAACTGCTTTACAATCTCCACATTGGCGACAACCGAAACATTGTTGAATAAAATATTTTTCTTCTTTGCACCATGGCGGTCTTATAGGAGTGTTCTCCTCACCCCAATGGCCACGCAAAAACTGAGCACGACTGACCTTGACCATAAATCAACCCTTTACGTCCTGTTGACTGTTCCAGATACGAAGAATCCTAAAAGTAAAATAACCAAGTTCACTTGATGCAAATCAATTTTTCGTAAAACATCAAGCTGTTTACATAGAAAAATTGATTTGGATCATTTTTAGCGTGGTTTTCCACGTCCATAATCGAAACGAAAATTCGTTTACTATCTTGATTGGGGAAATACAGTGATCAAAAAACCGGTAATGAAAAGATCTCATAGACTCTCGGGGATTTTAACGGCAGCCCTGCTTGCTTCAGCAATTCCTGTTCAGGCAGCAGATACATTCTGGACAGCAGTAACAGGCGGCAAGCCGGATTTCAGCCTGCGCCTGCGTTATGAACGTGTGGATGAAGAAGGGAAACCACGGTACGCCAATGCAAATACGGCACGGATCACACTGGGCTACCGGACTGGCAGCTTCTACGGATTCGGTTTCTACGGTGAGATGGAACATGTCCAGGAGGTCTTCAGTGACAATTTCTCACACCCCGCCCGGCCCCAACCAGGATTCCCGGTGGTGGCCGATCCGGAAGGCACAGAAATCAACCAGGCTTATCTCTTCTTCAATGGCATCGCCGATCATGAATTCAGGCTCGGACGTCAGGCTATCACCTATCGAAAAGCACCATTCCATCGCTTCATCGGTACGATTCTCTGGCGCCAGAACTGGCAAACCTTCGATGCCTTTTCCGTGGTCAGCACCGCCTTACCGGACACCCGGTTAAGTTATGCCTATATTTGGAATGTGAACCGGATCTTCGGTGATGATGCGCCCGATCCACTCAACGACTTCGACAGTAATTCACACTTTTTCAATGTGTTGTACACCGGTTTCTCGAATCTGAAGCTTGAGGGCTATGCCTATTTGCTGGAGTTCGATAATGCCGAGAAATTTTCCACCAATACTTATGGTCTAAGGGCCAACGGCACATCCCCCCTTAACGAGACCATGCAAGTGGTGTACACCGGAGAATATGCTCACCAGAATGATGCCGGAGACAACCCGAATCCTATCAGTGCTGATTATTTTCTGGGCGAACTGGGTGCAAAATTTCAGTTTAAAGGACCATTGGAATCATTACTTCTCAAAGCCAGTTATGAATTGCTCGGAGGTAATGGTGGTGCGGATCGTTTCGTGACCATCCTTGGCACCAATCACGCCTATCAGGGGTGGGCTGATCGCTTCCTGATCACACCCGGAGATGGAATCGAGGATCTCTACTTCACTGCCGTGGCCAAAGCATTTGGAGCGAAGTTCGTGGCCGTCTACCATGACCTGTCCGCTGATCGCAACGGCTATGATTACGGTACTGAGCTGGATCTGTTGGCCACCAAGACCTTCTATAAACACTACACGCTAGGCGTCAAGTACTCTGACTACAATGCCGACAAAAACAGCCTCAACACTGGCTCCACGGCACTGGATATCAACAAGTTCTGGGCATTCCTGCAGTTCAAGTTCTGATCCCTCGGCTCCAAACGCCCCTGTGTTCTCTGCCAAACTTGTTGAAAGGAAGAGGACACGGGGAGTGGTTGGGCCACACCGGTATCATTCCCTGTCACTCCGGTGGCGTTTCCAGGGGCTGCGCAACCACTTGCCCAACCTGTGAGCCGCTTTCTCTACTTTGGAGATTCTCTGCTTACGCATCTCCAGGGCACGTTCATACAGCCGCACATCCCGGGAATGAAACACCTTGAGCTCCCACCGCATGTGTTCGTCGATCGGATAGCGCTTGCCCTCGAAACCGATATTGACTCGTTTCGGAGGAAGGGAAGTACCAAGGTAGTGTTGGGAAAAAAAAGCAAAATCTTCATCGTAGTGTTCGGTGATCCCGATGAATGAAAAATATTCGAGGGGAAACGCAAAAAGAAACTGCGTGTAAAAATCCTTGAGTTCCTCTGAAAAACAGAACCTTTCCAGTGACCAGTCCTCCTCAACGATCTTTTTGTGTAAAGGAGGCGAATTTTCCGGATTGTACTCCCTCCTCCAAAAGTAATAATGGGACAGGACTCTTTCCACTGGATCACGCATCCAGGTCACGAACTCAACATTCCGCCTGTTCGACAAAAGCAGATATTTCGCCGGAAGAAAATGGCCATGGATACATTCGATACCATCGAAATTTTTCTCGGCATTATCAAGGCTTGCCTGGAATGCATAACGATTGCGCTCATAAACAGGCTTGTTTATTGGAAAATCTTCATAGTCTCTCAATAACTTTGAGCCAAAGTGATCTTCGAGAGAGGACAACAGACTGGAACCGGCTGTCTTAGGTAGATGCACCGAAATTAACAATTCACTTCCCCTTTTGTCGATAAATTCTGAATACTTGAAATTTTCCGGAGGAGTACGATCTCTATCACAAGAACCCCTTATCCATTACCTTCCAGAGATCTGAAATTTTCACCCGCCGCTTACTCTGAATCTGTTGGCGTTTTGACCAGACAGATCGAATACCCTTGATTGCATCCCATTTGGCTCGGCAGACAGCCCCGGCCCGGCCCTTGATCGTAAATCTGAGCATATTTCCAAAATTGACCGCCACATGCAAAGGTAACAGCAGCCAAAACAAAACAGCGGGCATATTTTTAACGAAGGTCCAGATCAAATTACGTTGACCATGATAGACAGAAAAGTCACTGTGCCGATCACCGGTTAGCGCCGAGCCGACATGGGTGACAACGGCATTCGGCACATAAATGGCCCGATATCCGGCAAGGCGCAACCGAAAGCCCAGATCCACATCCTCGAGATAACAAAAAAAATCCTCATCAAATCCACCCACGAACTGGACCGCATCCAGCCGGTACATTGCCGCCGCTGCACACGGGGAGAAAATCTCGCCAGCAGTGGCTTCGCCCATGTTTTGTGAACGACCAAAATCCCTTCTTTTCACCAGACCGCTGATATGGTAAAGATCACCCGTACCATCCAGCCTCTCCGGCTGAACATGACAAAGCTGACGAGAACCAAAAGCAACCATTTCCGGATGCTCTTCAGCCGCCTTCACCAGTGCCTGTAACCATTCCGGTTCGGGAAAGGCATCCGGGTTCAGAAGCACAACCCACGCTGTCTCACACTGTTCAAAGGCAAGGTTGTTCGCAGCGGCGAATCCCAGGTTTTCCTGCATGCGCAAAAGGCGGACATTTCGCCGATCGCTCGCACACGCGAAAGAGTGATCAGAGCTGTTATTATCAACCACGATGATCTGCTCGGGAACATGTGTTTGACTGTCGAGTGCCTCGAGGCATTTTCTCAGCAGATCGCCAGAATTCCAATTAACGATGATCACGGTCACGTCCACAGAAAATGCCCCGTCACCCCTGGATCAGCCGGACTTCAGGCAGGCAACCGAAATCCACGAATGAGGTCATATAGCTATTGCCGTCTGGCAGAACCCTGAACATGGCGATGTCGATCAGGCGATGCAGATAACACTCGCTTCCATTTACATCACCCATCACACCGGCATTCAAAAAGTAAACCCCCGAGTTGAGCAGACAGTTGAAATGAAACTCCACCTGATACACCGATCCGGCAGCCACCATGGGAATCTTTCCGGCCGGGGAACGGTTCGAAATGGCGCCTCCCAGCCCCACACCGGAGACCGTTTTTATCATCATGCCGAACTGTACATGGGTTGCACTCTGGTTGAATCTGACGCGGTAGGTGTAACGGTAGCTTCTGCCACGGACGAGATGATTCACCCGCTTCCCACTTGCAGTGAGAATCATAGGTTCCTCGATATAGGCACCATGAGATTCGTATTCGATAGTGCTGGTAGGTTTCAGCTCCGGATCGAACCGCTCCTGGAGTCCGGTTTCGGAGACTACGGACTCAGGCTTTGAACTTTTGGCTGCGGGTGATCGGGTTTCTTTTTTAGTTTCCATCCCTGCATTTAGTTGCCGGATCTGTACCCGCACCTCCTCCTGCTTTTCAGCAGGGGCATAGAGCAATTTCTGATAACAACCGACGATCTGCTTCGGAGTCGCAGTTGCCAGTCTTTCCCCTGCATCCAGCAACAGGGCACGATCACAAAGCTCCACGATCGTCGCCCCAGAATGAGAAACAAACAAGATAGTCGCCCCGCTTTTCTTGATCGCTTCGATACGAGAAAAGCATTTGCGCTGAAACAGTTCATCACCGACGGACAAGGCCTCATCTACCACTAAAATCTCCGGGTCCACATTGATGGCAACGGCAAATGCCAGTCGTACCATCATGCCACTGGAATAGGTCTTGACCGGTTGGTCAATAAAAGGGCCGATATCTGCAAAGGTGACAATATCATCATAACGCTGATCAATTTCTTCACGGGACAGGCCCATGATGGCGGCATTCATATAGACATTTTCACGCCCGGTGAAATCGGGGTTGAAACCGGAACCCAGCTCCAGTAAAGCAGCAATCCGTCCATTTGTTTCCACTCGGCCATTCGTGGGAAAAAGTGTTCCGCAGATAATTTGCAGCAAGGTCGATTTGCCTGAGCCATTGCGCCCGACGATACCTACAGTTTCGCCCTTCCGGATCTGGAAAGAGACGTTCCTCAACGCCCAGAACTCATCGTAATATCTTGGTGGTTCCTTTCTGATCAGCCGGTATAGCGGTGGGATAAGAAACTGTTTCAGTCGATCATGCGGTGTTTCATAGATCTGATAGCACTTGCTGAGATCCTCCACCTGGATCGCAATTTCATCAGAGGACATCGGCAAACCCTTTTCTGGTTTTCTGGAACCAGGCATAGCCGACCCAGGCAAAAATGGAGGCAAACACCGTGTACAGGATCAATCCAGACCAGTCGGGTGAGTGGCCCCAGATCAATACCTCCCGTGCTTGTTCGATGATGAAAGTGAGCGGATTGATGAACAGCCAGTGCCGGTAGGCTTCAGGCAGAGCTGAAACCGGATAAAAAACCGGTGCCAGAAACAGCATTACCATGGTGACAATATTGATCGTCAAACTAATGTCCCGCAGATAAACACCGAGTGACGCCAGGATCCAGGCAGCACCCAGAATCAATATCGCCAGCGGCAGGATCACGAAAGGGAAAAAAACGATCGTAGAGGGCAAGGCGCCCTTGATGATCAGTGCCGCAACCAGTAACACGAGCAAACTGACGATCGTATGGAAAAAGGCAGAGATGAAACTGATGACTGGTAGGATTTCCAGAGGGAAAATGACCTTTTTGACATAATTGACGTGACTGAGAATCAACCCCGGTGCGCGGTTCAGAACCTCCGCGAGCAACGCATGTACCGTCATACCCACGAACAGGACCAGAGCAAACATTGACTTGGTTTCCTCCCCGCCGCTACCCCAACGCGCTTTGAAAACCACCGAAAAGACAAAGGTGTACACTGCCAGCATCAACACAGGATTCAGAAATGACCAGAGCAACCCCATGACCGAGCCTCTATAGCGGCCGATCACTTCACGCCACGCCATTTGCCGGATCAATTCCCGGTGTTGCCAAAGGCTTTTGAAGAGTGAAGTCGGGGAGGTGGGCTGTGATGCGTGTGGATTCACGGCCATACCCCCACTCTGATGTGAAAATTATGCACGCAGGCCCAAAACATCCTGCATATCATAGAGCCCCATCTGTCGCTGAGCAATCCAGCCCGCGGCACGAACGGCCCCGCGAGCAAATGTCATGCGGCTGGATGCTTTGTGGGTGATTTCGACCCGTTCTCCCTCAGCGGCAAACATGACGGTATGTTCCCCCACGATGTCTCCGGCACGGATGGTCTCGAAGCCAATGGTTTTGCGATCACGTTCACCTGTCACCCCATGGCGTCCATAGACGGCACAATCTGCAAGATCACGCCCCAGTGTTTCGGCAACGACTTCCCCCATGCGCAAGGCCGTGCCTGAAGGGGCGTCGATTTTGTGACGATGATGGGCTTCAATTACCTCGATATCAACCTCATCGCCCAACACACTGGCGGCCATTTCCAGCAGTTTGAAACAAAGATTCACTCCAACGCTCATATTCGGGGCGAAGACAATCCCGATCTGCTCTGATGCCTCCTTGATAAGGTCCTTTTCCTGATCAGAAAACCCGGTCGTTCCGATAACGATACTTTTTCCGGTCTCACGGCAAACAGCAAGATTTTCAAGCGTTGCATTCGGTACGGTGAAATCAATCAGCACATCGAAATCATTAATGATTTCCGATAATGAGCCGTTGACTTTTATCCCCAAGGAACCCATGCCGGCCAATTCGCCCGCATCGACTCCGATCAGGCTTGACTCTGGTCTTTCCAGTGCACCGGTCAGTTCTATACCGTTCGCCTGCTGACAAGCTTCGATCAATGTCTTTCCCATCCGGCCTGCAGCGCCGGTGATAGCTACTTTTACCATGCTTATTTTGATCCCAAATCTTCAAAAAAACCCTTTACCCGATCCAGCCATGAAGACTCCTGAGGACTGTGGCGTTTGCCACCCTCCTGCATGCTCGCTTCAAACTCACGCAGCAGTTCTTTCTGCCGTGCGGTGAGATTGACAGGGGTTTCAACCACAACCTTGCAGAGCAGATCACCGGTATGATTACTACGCACTGTCTTGACCCCTTTGCCTCGCAAACGGAAAACCTTCCCGGACTGTGTCTCTGCAGGTATCTTTAACGAGACCTTGCCATCCAGTGTTGGTACTTCGAGTTCCCCACCCAAGGCTGCTGTGACAAAACCGATCGGTACTTCGCAATACAGATCAGCGTCTTCGCGCTTGAAAATCGGGTGCTCTTTGACGCGTATATTGACATAAAGATCACCAGGAGGCCCACCATTTTCACCCGGCTCACCCTCACCGGCCAATCGAATCCGATCACCAGTATCGACACCTGGTGGGACTTTTACCGAGATGGTTTTGTGATCACGCTTCTTTCCCTGACCATGGCAATCAGGACACGGCTCCCTGATTATTTGACCTGTACCACGGCAGTCAGGGCAGGTCTGCTGGACCGAGAAAAATCCTTGTGACATCCGTACTTGACCGTGACCATGACAGGTCGGGCAGGTTGTTGGAACAGTCCCTTTCCTGGCACCACTACCACCACAGGTGGTACATGATTTCCAGGTTGGTACACGGATTTTTACCGTATTGCCAGCGACGGCTTCTTCCAGTGCCATCTCCAGATCGTAGGCAAGATCGCTACCCCGATAAACCCGGCGCCCACCGCTGGCACCACGAGCAGCACCGCCAAAAATATCGCCAAAAACGGAATCAAAAATATCGCTGAAGTTACCGGGACCATAATTACCGCCGCCAGCGGAGCTATCAACACCGGCATGACCAAACTGGTCATACGCAGCTCGCTTTTGGGCATCGGAAAGAACTTCATAGGCTTCTTTCACTTCCTTGAATTTTTCTTCAGCCTCTTCGCGGTTCTCTGTGTTGCGATCAGGGTGATATTTCATCGCCAGCTTGCGATAGGCTTTTTTCAGTTCGATTTCACTGACGTTTCTACTGACGCCGAGTATTTCGTAATAATCACGTTTCGCCATGTTAATTATAGATTCCGTTAACCCTTTCAAAGACAACAGAGCCCAGACAGGTCATTCCACCTGCCCGGGCCAGCCATAACACTTTATCGTTTCCGGTTACTTGTCGTCGTCTTTGACTTCCTCGAAGTCAGCATCGACGATGTCATCATCACCAGCAGCTTCTGCTTCAGGGGCTGCTTGTTCCCCTTGTGGTTCTGCTCCTGCAGCATAAGCCTTCTCGGCGATCTTACCTGACAACTCAGCCAGCTTTTGTGTCTTGGCTTCGATATCGGCCTTGTCATCGCCCTTGACGGCCTCTTTCAAAGCTTCGATGGCCGCTTCGATCTCAGATTTCTCGGAAGCCTCGACCTTGTCTCCCAGTTCATCCAGGGATTTTTCTGTTGCGTGGATGATCTGATCTGCGGTATTTCGTGCAGTTACCAGCTCATGCAGTTTTCTGTCCTCTTCTGCATGTGCTTCGGCATCCTTGATCATCCTTTCCACTTCTTCCTCTGACAATCCACTGGAGGCCTTGATTACGATCGACTGCTCCTTGCCGGTCGCCTTGTCCTTGGCCGATACATTGAGAATACCGTTGGCATCGATATCGAACGTAACCTCGATCTGAGGTACACCTCGTGGTGCCGGCGGTATGTCTGTCAGGTCAAATCGCCCCAGTGACTTGTTCGCCGAGGCCATTTCACGTTCGCCCTGCAATACGTGCACGGTGACTGCTGTCTGGTTGTCTTCGGCAGTCGAGAAGACCTGTGTCGCCTTGGTCGGGATCGTGGTGTTCTTTTCGATCAACTTGGTCATGACACCACCCATGGTCTCGATACCGAGGGAAAGTGGCGTCACATCCAGCAGCAGAACATCTTTTACGTCGCCACCGAGTACACCACCCTGAATTGCGGCACCCAGTGCAACGGCCTCATCAGGGTTCACGTCTTTTCGTGGTTCCTTGCCGAAAATCTCTTTAACCTTTTCCTGTACCTTCGGCATACGAGTCTGTCCACCGACGAGGATGACGTCCGTGATATCGGAAGCAGAGAGTCCCGCATCTTTCAATGCCATTTCACAGGGTTCCTTGGTACGTTCGATCAGATCTTCTACCAGTGATTCCAATTTGGCCCGTGTCAGCTTTATATTGAGATGTTTCGGACCACTGGCGTCTGCCGTAATATAGGGCAGGTTCACATCAGTCTGTTGGCTTGAAGACAGTTCGATCTTGGCTTTTTCAGCCGCTTCTTTGAGGCGCTGCAAAGCCAATGGATCATTGTGTAGGTCCACCCCCTGCTCTTTTTTGAATTCATCAGCCAGGTAGTCAATGATGCGCAGATCGAAGTCTTCGCCACCGAGAAAAGTGTCACCATTGGTAGCCAATACTTCAAATTGATGTTCGCCGTCCACATCGGCAATTTCAATGATAGAGATATCGAAGGTACCTCCACCGAGGTCATAGACTGCGATCGTGGCATCGCCTTCTTTCTTGTCCATCCCAAAAGCCAGTGCAGCAGCCGTCGGTTCGTTGATGATACGTTTTACATCAAGCCCTGCGATCCTTCCGGCATCTTTAGTGGCCTGACGCTGGGAATCATTGAAGTAGGCCGGAACGGTAATCACCGCTTCCTTGACCTCTTCCCCGAGATAGTCCTCGGCGGTCTTTTTCATCTTCTGCAGAACCTTGGCCGAGACTTCAGGTGGGGCCATTTTCTTGCCATTCACTTCCACCCAGGCGTCACCATTGTCTGCCTTGACGATCTTGTACGGCACCATTTTGATATCGCGCTGTACGACTTCATCATCAAATTTGCGACCAATCAACCGCTTGATTGCGAATAATGTGTTTTCAGGGTTGGTTACTGCCTGTCGTTTCGCCGATTGGCCTACCAACACTTCTCCATCACTGGTATAAGCAACGATTGAAGGTGTGGTTCTACCACCCTCGCTGTTTTCAATAACTTTGGGCTTATCACCTTCCAGCACTGCAACGCAGGAGTTGGTGGTACCCAGATCGATTCCTATAATTTTGCCCATCTTCTGATTCTCCGTAGTATAAATCTTGTTGGTTTATTTATATTGTTGGCTGTTATATGAGGTCGTCTATCCTTTTTTCAAGTATATGTGCGGGTTATTTGGCGACAACCACCATTGCCGGGCGGACCAGCCGACCATTCAATAAATAACCCTTTTGCATTACTTCAACCACCGTTCCTGGTTCCACACCCGGCTTTTCGATCATGGACATGGCCTGATGCAGTTCCGGATCAAATTTTTCTCCCAGTGGATCAACCTCTTCAACTCCACATTTCTCCAATGCATTGTTGAATGCCTTGAGTGTCAGTTCCATACCTTCAACCAGACTTTCGACCGTGGCATTCTCAGAGGCGCTCAACCCCAGCTCAAGGCTGTCTTTGACCGGGAGAAATTCGCTGACCAGTTTTTCAATCGAATACTTGTGTGCATTCTCAACGTCCTTGGCTGCGCGCTTGCGAACATTGTCCGCCTCAGCCTTGGCCCTGAGGGCAACTTCCCAGTTTTCATCAGCCTTTTTACGGGCTGCCTCCAGTTCCTGCCTGAGGTGCTCAATCTCGTTTTCACCTTCCTTGGACTCGGCCACTTCTTCCTCGGCCGTTTTTCCGTTTTCGGTTGTCGATTCGTCGATCGGTTCTTCTATGGGTTTGTTGTCATTCACCATTCTTCTGCTTTTCTCCGGAAAGTTCAAAATATTTTCACATATGGGGTTTAAGACATGGATTTCAAGGCAGAACCGAGAATTTTTGCCGTCACATCAACAATCGGAATGACCTTCTTGTAAGGCATTCGTGTCGGACCGATAATGCCCAGCACTCCGAGTATCTCTCCGTCTGATTCATAGGTCGAAGTCACAATACTACAATCTTCCAGGGCCTCATAACCGGACTCTTCGCCGATAAACAGCTGAATACCTTGCCCCTCCAGAGCCTGATCGAGCAAATGGAGAATATCCTGCTTCTGGTTGAATGCTTCAAACAGTTGTCGCAGTTTGTCGAGATCCGCCATCTGGTCATATCCCATCAGATTGGTCTGGCCCGCAATGACGTAATCTTGTTGCTGCTTGCCCAGATCCAGTGCATTGGTCATTTCGATGACTGTTGCCATCAACTGGGTCATCTGCTCTCTGGCTTCTGACATTTCATTCAAAATATGGGAACGCACCGAGGAGAGATCGCGGCCAGCGAATACCTGATTGAGATAATTGGCGGCCTGCTCAAGTTCGGAACTGGTATAGGGTCGGCGGGTATGGATCACCTTATTCTGGACATCCTTGTCATTGATGACCAAGATCGCCAATACCCTGTTCTCTGATAGTGGCAGAAACTCCACATGCCGGAGTGACTGGGCCTCGATCCGGGGCACCATGACCAAACCGGCCAACTGGGTCACTTCGGACAACAGTGACGAGGTTTTGTCGAGAATCGCCTGGATATTATCTTCGGCCTCAATCCGGTTGCAAATCCTCTCCACCTCTTCCTGTGTTGGCTTTTCAACTGTCAGCAGGGAATCCACAAACAGACGATAGCCCTTGTTCGTCGGTATTCTACCGGCAGAGGTATGAGGAGATTTGATCAAACCCAAATCTTCCAAATCAGCCATCACATTCCGGACAGTCGCTGCACTCAAGCTAAGTCCGGATTCCTTAACCAGCGTGCGTGATCCGACCGGCTGGCCATCACTGATGTAATGTTCGACCAACGCCCTCAACAAATGCTGCTGCCGTTCAGTCAACTCATTGAAATCAGCTTTTTCAGACATCTTTTTCTGTCTCATAACCTCATACCGCGCGAGAATTTAGCACTCTACCACTAAGAGTGCAAAAAAACTCCCCCGTTCCATGATTTTTGACGATCTGTTAACACTTTAATTCACTAACAAAAACAGGAATCTGAGAAAAAAGATTGTGGCTGACAAACTGAAATGCTAACTTCTCACACCATGTTCAAAAAAATCGGTCTCATAGCAAAACCGGACGATATCCATGTCAAAGAGGCACTTGTCCAGGTGATCAGGTTCCTGAAAAAACGTGGACTGGACATCGCCATTGATCAACAGTGCGCCAGGCAGCTCAATAAGAAGGAGATTGAGGGCCTTAAGCTGTTGGACAGTGAGAACCGTGATCTCCTCATTTCCATTGGCGGTGACGGTACTCTGCTCCATGCTGCACATAAATTACCGAATTTCGATGTACGCCTGTTGGGTATCAACCTCGGAAAGCTCGGTTTCCTGACCGATATCTCGCCAGCGGATATCGATGGCGAGCTTGATCGAATTCTAAACGGCGAGTTCATCGAAGAGCAACGCGCCATCCTGAGTTGCTCCGTGGTTCGTGACGGTCGAGTCTTGACCACACACAATGCCTTGAATGATGCCGTCATTCAAAAATGGGATACTGCTCGTCTGATCACGTTTGATACCTATGTCAACGATATCTTTGTCAATCGCCAGCGTTCCGATGGTGTGATCGTCTCGACTCCTACGGGTTCCACTGCCTATGCTCTCTCCTGTGGTGGCCCGATCCTGCATCCAGGCCTGAATGCGATTGCACTGGTCCCTATCTGTCCCCATACCTTGAGTAACCGCCCAATCGTGGTCGATGGTAGCAGCAAGATCACGGTTGAAGTCAGTACACCAGAGGCCGAACATGCGCGTTTGACCTGTGACGGAGATGTAAAATTTGCACTGGCACAAGATGATCAGATCACGATTGAAAGAAGCGAACGTTTCATCCGACTGATCCATCCCAAGGATCACGATTATTACGCAACACTGCGTGCAAAACTGCAATGGGGTTGAGACATCTCTCAGTAAAAAATTACGCGATTGTGGATCAACTGGAGCTGGAATTCAGTGACGGCATGACGGTTTTCACCGGCGAAACAGGTGCCGGCAAATCGATCATGATCGATGCTCTGGGGTTGGTACTGGGTGATCGAGCCCAAAGCAGTGTCGTTCGAAAGGGTGCTGACCGGACTTCTATCAGTGCAATCTTTGATATTTCCGATTTACCCAAAGCACGGTCATTGCTCAAAGAGCAGGACATCGACCTGGAAGATGATGAATGCCTGTTACGTCGCCAGATCAGCCGTGATGGCCGATCACGTGCCTACATCAATGGAGTTGCCGTCCCGCTGCAAACGCTGAAGGAACTGGGTGAGCGCCTGATCGATATTCACGGACAGCATGCCCACCAATCCCTGCTACGAAAAGAGATCCAACGTGAAATGCTGGATGAATTTGCTGGGCATGAGGACCTGGTAACAGCAGTCAGGCAAGCCACTGAAAACTGGAAACAGATCAGTACCGAACTGGAATCCCTGAGTGGCGATCCGGCCGATCGTGAAAGCCGCAGGGAGTTGCTGCGTTATCAGATCCAGGAACTGGAAACAGCTATAGTCAGCCCTGATAATCTATTGTCTACACTCGAGCAGCACAAGCGGCTGGCCAATATGACACGCATCGCTGAGGCCTGCCAGCAGGCAGATATCCTCTTTCGGGATGAGGAATCCATTATCTCGCGACTGCAGAAATCCATCAGTATGCTGCAACATATCAGTGATTACGAACCTCGGATCACACCCATCATCGAAATCATGAACGAAGCGGGTATTCAGCTTGGTGAAGCTGAAATCCAGCTCCGACACCTGACCCAGTCACTCGACTTCGATGAGACCGAGTTTAATCTCATAGAATCACGACTTGGTACACTGCATGATCTGGCAAGGAAACATCAAACCCGGATCGAAGCACTGCCTGAGACATTGGAACAGTTACAGAACCAACTGACCCTTCTGGAAAACAGTGAACAGCGTTTCTGTGAATTACAGGAACAGCAGGCAGCTGCCCATCAGCAGTACCAGCAGGCGGCTCAAAAACTCAGTAAAAGCCGCCATATCCACGCAGAAAGGTTATCTGATCAGATCACAAAAGAGATGCAACAATTGGGAATGTCGGGTGGCAGTTTCGAGATCCGGATTACGAACAAAGATGAAGGCAGCCCATCAATAAACGGACTCGATCAGATCGAATTTCTTGTCAGCACCAACCCTGGACAGGATCTGCAACCGCTCAGCAAGGTAGCCTCCGGTGGAGAGTTGTCGCGGATCAGTCTGGCCATCCAGGTCATCACTGCCTGTGGAAAGGGCGTACCAACACTTGTATTCGATGAAGTGGATGTCGGAATCGGAGGTGGTGTAGCAGAAATCGTTGGCCGGAAAATGCGACAACTGGGTACAAAACGACAGGTTCTCTGTGTCACCCACCTGCCTCAAGTCGCCTCACTTGGGCATCATCATTTTCTCGTGGAAAAAGAGAATGATCAGGAAACAACTTGGACTCGCATCAAGCCCCTGGACGATGATTCACGAATCAATGAAATTGCACGCATGCTGGGAGGGCTGAAGATCACGGATCAGACACTCGCTCATGCAGAAGAGATGCTGAAGAAGCACTGACAAACTAATTTAAAGCAGTGTTATAATTCTGAACAGGCGTTTTTTCATTCAATCACTGATAAAAACTACAAAAAGACGGGAATAGAAAGATGAGTACCAACCCAGGCCAGTCCCCAACCCTTACGTCACCACGGAACCCTCTTTTCAGCTCGCTACGTGGCCTTATTTATGATCACACGTTTACCAAATTGACTGTCGAGTGGAACCGCGCTGTCCTCGATCGTTTGCCACAGGGGGCCAAGGTGCTTGATGTGGGCATCGGTACTGGTGGTGCGCTGGCAGGCAATGCTGCCATGATTAGGCAAAAAGGGTTGAAAATTCTCGGACTGGATATCGATCCGGATTACTTGGAACGCTGCCGGCAAACACTGAGCAAAGCAGGACTCACCGAGAATGTGGAAGTCCGTCTCGAATCAGTCTACGACCATCAGGGTGGTCCTTATGATGCTATCTATTTCAGTAGTAGTTTCATGCTATTGCCCGATCCGGTAGTGGCTCTTGCACATGTTCTTCCCCAACTCAAGGCTGACGGGAAGGTCTACTTCACCCAGACTTTTCATGATAATCACTCACCGATGGCCGAGAAGATCAAACCTATCCTGCACAAGGTTACGACTATCCATTTTGGCCAGGTCACCTACTGGGATGATTTTCAGTCTGTGCTGGAACGGGCAGGTGCAAAGGTTTCGGATATGGTGATTCTGAAACAAATGCGTAATACCTCATTTCGACTGATCGAAGCAGAGCCTTCAAACACCACCTGACGCGACGACCCTTTACGAAGAAAATCAAAGAATGTATTTTTGCATATCCTCGTCCTGAGCCAACTCACCCAGCTGCCTGTCTACATAGGCCGCATCGATTTCTACCGATTCCCCTTTTTCACCTGCCTCGTAAGAAATATCTTCCAGTAATCTCTCCATCACTGTATGCAGCCTTCGAGCACCGATATTTTCACTGCTTTGATTCACCTGCCAGGCGATCTCGGCAATCCTGCGAATACCATCTTCAGTAAATTTTAGATTCACCCCTTCGGTTGCCATAAGTGCTTGATACTGCTCGGTAAGTGAGGCATCGGGTTCGGTCAGAATGCGAACGAAATCTTCCGTCGTCAATGCTTTTAGCTCCACGCGGTTTGGGAGGCGTCCCTGGAGTTCAGGGATCAAATCAGAAGGCTTGGCCAGATGAAAGGCGCCCGAAGCGATAAACAGAATGTGATCTGTTTTTACCATACCGTATTTCGTGGATACGGTGCACCCTTCCACCAGCGGCAAAAGATCACGCTGAACCCCTTCTCGGGAAACATCTGCCCCGCCGCCGTGTTCTGATCGCTGCGCGACCTTGTCCAGTTCATCGAGAAAAACGATACCGTTCTGTTCCACTGACTCCAAGGCGGCCATCTTGATTTCCTCTTCATTGATCAGTTTGGCAGCTTCTTCTTCGAGAAGCAGTTTCTTTGCCTCCCGCACCCTGACCTTGCGCAATTTTTTACGGCCACCACCCATATTTTGAAACATGCTTTGCAACTGGCTGGTCATCTCCTCCATACCCGGTGGAGCCATAATTTCGATACCAACCGGAGTCGTACTGAGTTCAATTTCAATTTCTTTGTCATCCAGGGTGCCCTCTCGCAACATTTTACGGAAGGTCTGCCGAGTTCCTGATTCCTCCAGTTCATCCCGCTCTTCACCGAAAGTTCGTGGTGGAGGTAACAACACATCAAGGATCCGTTCCTCCACCGCGTCTTCGGCTTGACGGTGGACTTTTCCCATTTCCACTTCTCGATGCATTTTTACAGCGATGTCGGCAAGGTCGCGAATAATTGACTCAACATCGCGGCCAACATAACCCACTTCCGTAAATTTGGTCGCCTCGACCTTGATAAAAGGCGCATTGGCAAGCTTTGCCAGTCGCCGGGCGATCTCGGTCTTGCCTACCCCGGTAGGCCCAATCATGAGAATATTCTTGGGTGTGATCTCGGCGCGCAATTCCGGTTCCACCTGGGCACGCCGCCAGCGATTTCTGAGTGCTACGGCTACCGCTCTTTTTGCCACGTCCTGACCAATGATATGTTTATTCAGTTCATGAACGATTTGTTTGGGTGTAAGTTCAGTCATTTGACGTCCAGTTCCTCGATGACAAGATTCGGATTGGTGTAGATACAAATTTCAGCTGCAATCTTGAGTGATTTCTCGACAATAGTGCGAGCATCCAGTTCGGTATTATCGATCAGGGCTTTGGCTGCCGATTTGGCGAATGAACCACCTGATCCAATCGCCAGGAGACCATTTTCCCTCTCTTCCGGATCGATCACATCACCATTCCCGGAAATGATCAGTGAAGTCTCCTTGTCGGCAACGATCAACAACGCTTCAAGCCGTCTCAACGCCCGATCCGAGCGCCAGTCCTTGGCCAGCTCAACTGCTGATCGCATCAGGTTACCCTGATGTTTCTGTAATTTGCCTTCGAGACGCTCGAATAGGGTAAAGGCGTCAGCTGTGCCTCCGGCAAACCCAGCCAGTACGTCGTTACTCCCGCAGTTGAGGCGACGCACCTTGCGTGCATTCCCCTTGAGTACCGTATCACCCAGCGTGACCTGTCCGTCTCCGCCGATCACGACATGCCCCTGCCGGCGCACAGACAAGATGGTTGTTCCTCTGAATTGCTCCATGCTTCGCTACCTTTAATGATTAATACAACAATAAAAATGAATCCTTCTGATGCATTTTATTGACATTTTGAAATACGTCTGCACCTGTGTGAAGTTGCTTGTATCCCAGAGCTCGAATCGGTCTGAGCCAATGCCAGCACTCCGTGTACCGTTTATTCAACCGTCAATCCTCATTGCCGGATAAGAAAGAGCTGGAATTTTACACAAATTCTCTCTCTTAAGGATACTCTAAGGACAGATCTGATATGATTGACCCGTTTAATTGCTTCAAACAATAACAACAAATCTGCAAGGGATAGTATGACCAGATCTCAGGGAAATTCAGATCAAAAGTCGAAAGAACAAACTCCGATAGCCGAATCTTCGCGGCTTGCTTCCCTCCTTGGTGCATCCACCTTCATGTTCGCATGCCGGGTCCTCGGGGCTGGACTCGCCTTCCTGACACAGTTGTTACAAGCCCGCTGGATGGGCGCACATGAACTGGGTATCTATCTTTATGCTTTTTCCTGGTGCATTATCCTCGACTATTGTTGGTATGGGTTATGAATCGGCCTCTTTCCGTGTGATCGGGTAGGCCATGAGCAAAAAACGATTCGATTTGATTAAAGGCTTTATTTTGAGGGGGCAGCAACTCCTTATCGCCATCGGTGTGATCACTGCAGGTCATGCGAGTAAAAGTCCGACTGATCTTTTACCAAGTCATCGTATGGATCAGCTGCTTCCCGATCTGTCAGAAGTGTATGATTTGATCATCATTGATGCCCCCCGTTCTTGCTATCCCTGATGCACGAATTCTGGCAGGCAAAGTGGATATGAATGCCTTTGTCGTGAGATGGGCAGAAACGTGCAGGGAAGTGGTTTACTTTGCACTGAAACAGTTGGCTGATGCAGGCGCTAAGCAGATTGGAACCGTCCTGTCTATGGTTGATGCCAAGAAACATGCCCAGTATTCTTACGCAGATTCTGGCATCTATACCGGCAAGCTCGTCAAATACTATATTGAAGACTGAATAAGAAACTTTATCCAAAGAAAACCTCAAGAATATCCCCTTTCCGCCGTTAAGATTCAGGAACCCTTGAGTCAGGGCCTGGCAAGTCCGGGACAGGGAAGCAAAAACACTCTAATCCAATGATGGTCGCAGAATAAAACAAATGAATTCAGAACAGGATATTCTCGAAAATCTACCGGAATTTCTCAGCAAATCGTTTCTGCCTTCACCACCGGAAATCCTGATCAAGATCAGACAAGCAGACTCCGATCTGGAGCGGATTTCGAAAGTCATCAATGCGGACATGGGTCTTTGTGCCAGTGTTCTGAAGACTATCAACTCCCCTTTTTATGGCTTGAAGAACAAGGTGATTTCCATCCCTCAGGCGGTCACCCTGCTCGGTTTGAAAAGTGTGATGAGTATCGTAAATGCCCATCTACTTCTGGTGGAAATGAAATCCGGTGAATATGCCACCATACTGGACGATTTCTGGCATCTTTCCAATACGATCGCAGAGACCTGCGTTGTGGTGGCCAAGGCGCTGAATTATCCGGCAACAGAGGATGTGTACGTCATGGGCCTGTTTCATGATGCCGGCGTCCCCATGATGTTGAAACGATTCACAGATGCCCTGGACACCTTGCAGTCAGCCTATCGGCAATCCGAGCTGCGTATAACGGACATTGAAAATCAAAATTACAACTGCAACCATGCAGTAATTGGCTACCTTATCGCAAAAAGTTGGCATCTGCCCCAAGAAATTCGAAATGTGATCAGAGATCACCATAACCTTGAACAATTAACCCTCGGACTGAGTGAAGAGACAAATACCAATACCCTGCGAGTGATTCTGAAGATCTCGGAATACATCTCAAATGCCCACCAGGTTTTGGGTGGGCATCCAGTGAACCATGAATGGGATAAAATTAAACCTTATGTCCTTGAATACCTTGGCTTCAGTGAACCGGATTTTGAAGACCTAGAGGACTATGTCCACGAACAAATGGGGCTGGTGCCTGCCTGAACCAGAGGCGACCCTGGAACAGGCGAATACTACTTTTTCCGTTTGTCGGGATCACGAACTTCCTCCATCAAGAGGCGAGCAAAGCGTTTTATCTGCAGATCATAGAGTGCGAGTTCTCCCCCTGTCTTGATCGCAGCCATAGCCAGCCTACCGATCAGCATGAGCAACAAAATGACAATGATCCAGGCAAGAAAATAGGAAATCCTCAATGTGTCTTGCTGTTCCTGTTTTGGATTATCGATCAACCCTTCCTTCTGTTTGCTACGGCGTGGTTTTTTCGCAGCAAGGGATGCCAACACCTTATCCAGATTGGAACCTTTGTCGATAGCATCAGCAAACCGTTCGATATGCTGGGGCCCCCGATAGATTGCCCAAACTTCCACAATGACTTTGACACCCATCCAGAGACCGACAATCAGCATGAAAACACCCATCAGACGTACAACAAATGCCATATAATCGGTCGCTGCCGATGACGCATCTTTTTCTTCTCTCATCACGGTTCTTCGCTCCTGTCTGATCTCGTCCCTGTCATCGGATTTGAATTGAAACTGTGCCATATCTTTCCAGACTCGTCTGTGGTTTGCGCGCTATAATACTTGAATTATTCTTCACAGACCAAACGTGACTGACAACAGCATTTTATGCTCCGCTATCTTTTTATTCGTCTAGGCAGCGCGCTGCTCGTAACCTTTGGGGTCATCTGCATCGTATTCTTTTTGTTGCACCTGATCCCGGGTGATCCCGTAGAAGTAATGCTGGGTGAATCTGCACAACAGACTGATCGTGCAGCACTGCGGCATGAACTTGGACTCGATCTCCCTTTGTTGAATCAGTTTCAAACCTATCTCACCCGCCTTATACACCTCGACCTGGGCCATTCCCTGCGCTCGAAACAATCGATCGTCGCGATCCTTTCCGAACGGGTACCAGCAACTTTCCAACTGGCTGTCGTTGCCCTTTTGTTCGCAGTGATGATCGCCCTGCCACTGGGATTGCTCTCTGCGCTTCGCAGAAATACCTGGGTTGATCACAGCGCCATGGGCTTCGCCATGATCGGTGTTTCCATCCCCAATTTCTGGATGGGGCCTCTCCTGATCCTGATCTTTTCCCTGTGGCTGGGCTGGTTCCCTGTCAGTGGCAAGGCAGGGTTCGGATCCATCGTTTTGCCTGCCCTGACACTGGGAACGGCTCTGGCGGCTATTCTTTCACGCATGGTGCGCTCGGCCGTACTGGAAGTTCTAAATGAAGAGTTTATCCGAACAGCACGTGCAAAAGGCTTGAATGAGTGGCGGGTCATCCTGAAACATGCACTTGGCAACGCCCTACTGCCTGTGGTCACCATACTCGGACTCCAACTCGGTGCACTGCTGGGAGGCGCCGTGATCACGGAAACCATTTTCGCATGGCCCGGAATTGGGCAACTGACTATCGAAGCCATCCAGCAACGAGACTATCCGGTTGTACAGGCCTGTGTTCTCATCATCAGTCTGACCTACGTAGCTATAAATACGCTGACGGACATCGCCTATGGTCTGCTGGACCCAAGGACGAGATTGACATGACCAGATACCCAATTGACCGACTGTTTCCTCTGACCATTCTTTTGCTTTGGACGATCCTTGCCCTGTTTGGAAACTGGATGGATATGGCGCCGGATCAGATCCACCTCGAAAAGATCCTGGTTCCGCCCAACGCCCAGGCATGGTTTGGGTTCGACGACCTGGGCCGTTCTCTGTTCGATCGCCTGATCACCGGTGCCCGTACCTCCTTTCTGGTCAGCCTTTGGGTGGTCTCCCTGTCCGCAATCATCGGTACCCTCATCGGAATGCTTGCAGGTTGGAAAGGTGGATGGCTCGATCTGCTGATCGTTCGTATTATCGATATCTTTCTTGCCTTTCCGGGAATTCTCCTGGCGATTGCTCTTGCCGGAATGCTCGGTCCCGGACTCAATAATATCGTCATTGCACTCACCGTTGTCGGCTGGGTCGGGTTTGCCCGTCTGGCACGAGCACAAACATTGAGTATAAAAAATCGTGAGCATATTCAGGCAGCAAGAGCATTGGGAACATCAACCCAGAGGATACTGATCAGACACATCCTGCCCCTGATCGTGGCTCCCCTCATCGTGGAAGCCACGTTTGGAATTGCCAGTATGGTCATTGCCGAGGCCGGTCTTTCTTTTCTGGGCCTCGGTATCCAACCTCCAACCGCTTCATGGGGAACCATGATCCGTGACGGCACGAGATACATGCTGGTAGCGCCACATATGGTGATCGTTCCAGGCTTGACCTTGTGTCTGGTGGTTTTGTCGGTCAATATGTTAGGTGACAAATTACGCGACTGGATGGACATACGCATCAAATCATGAGCTTGGGCCCCTTGATGATCGATCTGGTCAGCACCGAGCTGACCGCTGAAGAAAAAGAGCTGATCCATCACCCACTTGTGGGTGGCATTATTCTCTTCAGCCGCAACTATGAATCTCTCGAGCAGGTGACGGCACTGATCAACACAATTCAGAGTGACCGCTCTACCCGGCTGATCATCGCGGTCGATCACGAAGGTGGCGCCGTACAACGTTTCCGCGAGGGTTTCACCCGGCTTCCACCCTGTGCTGCACTTGGCCGACGTTACGATCAGAATCCGGAAGAAGCGCTCGATCTGGCCTATGATCATGGCTGGGTAATGGCAGTGGAACTACGCAGTATCGGTGTCGATCTCAGCTTTGCCCCGGTCCTGGATACAGGAGGTATCAGCCGGGTCATCAATGATCGCGCTTTTCACAAGAACCCCCATGTTATTTCGAGACTTGCCTATGCCTATCGCCGAGGCATGCATGATGCAGGCATGGCCGCCGTCGGCAAACATTTCCCCGGCCATGGTTCCATCGCCGAGGACTCGCATCACGAAATCCCGATAGATCATCGATCATTCGAACAGATCGAAGAACACGATCTGATCCCGTTTAAAAAGATGATCCAGAATGGGTTGGAAGCTATCATGCCTGCCCATGTGATCTACCCGCAGGTTGACACGTTACCGGCGGGATTTTCTCACTTCTGGTTGCAGGAGATACTACGCAGGAGAATGAACTTTCAGGGCGCAATCTTTTCTGACGATTTGAGTATGGCTGGTGCTGAGATCGGAGGTGACTTTCTCGAACGCACCCGTACAGCATTGGCGGCCGGTTGTGATATGGTTCTTATCTGTAATGACCAGAAAGGCACTATCCAGGTAATCGATGGGCTGGGCGATTATAATGAACCTGTATCACAAGTAAGGCTGATTCGCATGCACGGCAAAGGGGAATTGGAACGGGAACGACTCCTGCATGATAAAGAGTGGCAGCAACGTGCCAACCAACTGGAAAAACTCAACCCCGATCGTGAACTCGATCTGGGCGACGATGAACTGTTATGAAAAAACTGATCAAAACGCTGTTACTTTTTCTTCTCGGTTTCTACGGGTTTTCGACAGCTCAAGCGGAACTCTCTTGTGAACCACTAAAGCTGGCTGCTGAAAAACCTGTCGTCCCGCCCCGTCATGCCCATGGCCTGTTGTGGAAAGTCAGCCGAATCGGACTGAAACCAAGTTATCTTTTTGGCACCATGCATCTGCCGGATAAGGAGATCACCACCCTGCCAAGGCCAGTCCTGGAAGCACTCGATAATGCCATGAGCGTGACACTTGAAGTCAAGTTCGATGTCAACACCTTCTACGAAATGTCAAAGGCTATGAACTTTGCCGACGGCTCTACATTAAAGGAAAAGATTGGTCCAGAACTTTATGCACGTACACTGGCCCTGCTGAAGAACTATGGCTTCAATAGCGAGATGGCAGCAACACTCAAGCCTTGGGCAGCTTACCTCGCCATCAGTATGCCACCCTCGAAAGGCGGCCTGCCGCTGGACATGGTCATCCTCAACCGGGGTAAACAGTTTGGGGCCAAAATTTACGGCCTGGAAACCCTGCAGGAACAGCTCGGCATCTTCGACACGTTGAGCGATGAAGATCAGGTTCAGCTCCTCAAAGACATGGTCTGCAATTATGATCAGTTTCAAAGAGATCTGGCCGAAATGAAAACGATGTATCTGAAACGTGATCTTGCCGGCCTTGCCTGGATGCCGGAAAAATATGAACCTGACGAGAAGGATCGCTACAAACAATTCATGGAAAACATGATCAAAAACCGCAACCACAGAATGACTGAGCGCATGTTGACACGACTCCTTGAAGGCAATGCATTCATTGCCGTTGGTGCCCTGCATCTTCCAGGAGAAGAAGGCATCCTCGGTCTGTTGGAAAAACAGGGTTTTATCGTCGAACCTGTTTACTAAAAAAACAAAACTCAAACCATGTCATCCGATCTATTGAACACCTTGAAGAGCTTTTTTAATGGTGAATCCTGGATTATCCAGATCTTCATTGTTATCTTCCTCACACTACTGGCAGCATGGCTGGCAAGACGTCTCCTGAATCGGCTCTATGCTCGCCTGACAGAAACCGGCACCCACTGGGATCACGCCTTTATCGACGCCCTGCGCAGACCGCTGACCTGGCTCATCTGGGTGATCGGCCTCAGCTTCGCCATTGAGATCATTCAGAAAAACAATCCCATTGAACTCTTCACTGCTGTCGAAACACTGAAACAGGTTGCCATCATCGGGCTCATCGCCTGGTTCCTGATCCGGTTCATTCGAATCGCTGAAGAAAACATCGTCAAGGAAAAACTGAAAGAAGCCAGCTCCTACGATCGCACCACACTGGACGCGGTCGCAAAACTGTTGCGCCTTTCCGTTCTCATCACTGCGGGGCTCGTCATTCTGCAGACTCTGGGATTCAGCATTTCCGGTGTGCTCGCTTTTGGCGGCATCGGGGGTATCGCCATCGGTTTCGCTGCCAAAGATCTGCTGGCGAATTTTTTCGGTGGATTGATGATCTATCTCGATCGCCCTTTCAACGTTGGTGACTGGATCCGCTCACCCGATCGGGAGATTGAAGGTACTGTTGAGGAAATTGGCTGGCGTCTCAGCGTGATCCGAACCTTCGACAAGCGCCCCCTCTATGTGCCCAATTCAGTCTTCAACAACATCTCGGTGGAAAACCCTTCCCGCATGACCAACCGCCGGATCAAAGAAACTATCGGCATTCGTTATGAAGATGCCAACAAAATGGATGCGATCACACAAGACGTAAAAACCATGCTCAGAGAACACCCTGAGATCGATCAGAAACAAACCATGATCGTGAACTTCAACACCTTTGCGCCTTCGTCACTGGACTTTTTCATTTACACGTTTACCAAGACCACCAACTGGATCCGGTACCATGAGATCAAACATGACGTTCTGCTCAAGGTTCTGAAAATCATCGAAAGTCATGGTGCCGAATGCGCCTACCCAACCTCAACCATCCATCTGTACAATGAAGAATAATCCCTTTACATACCTCGACGAGATTGTACAACTCGCACTGCGTGAAGACATCGAAAGCGGTGACGTCACCGCCAGCCTACTGCCCGAAAACGCACGTTCGAAAACCCGGGTCATCACCCGAGAGAAGGCTGTGATCTGTGGTATTCCCTGGTTCAATCACGTTTTCAAAACACTGGACGAAAATATCCATATCGAATGGTTCGTCCACGACGGTGATCATGTCGAACCCGATCAGGAACTCGTCCGACTGGACGGCCCAACCCGTCCTATTCTCACCGGCGAACGTACCGCGCTCAACTTCCTGCAAACCCTGTCGGGTACCGCAACCACTGCATACGAATATGCCCGCCAGCTCAAAGGTACAAAAACCAAATTACTGGATACCCGAAAAACCATCCCCGGCCTGCGTGAAGCACAAAAATACGCCGTACGCACAGGAGGCGGAAAAAACCACCGTATCGGCCTCTATGATGGTATCCTGTTGAAAGAGAACCACATCGATGCGGCCGGATCCATTACCAATGCTGTCTCCGAGGCCAAAAAACGCTATCCGGAAATCCCCGTGGAAGTCGAAGTCGAAACCATGAAACAACTCGAAGAAGCGATCCACGCTGGCGCCGACATCATCATGCTCGACAACTTCGATCATGCACAAATGAAAAAGGCCGTTATCATCACAGCCGGCCGTGCAAAACTCGAAGCCTCCGGCGGGTTCGACAAAGAAACCCTGCGAGCCGCTGCCGAAACCGGAGTCGACTACATCTCCGTAGGCGCATTGACCAAACACGTCACAGCGATCGATCTATCGATGCGCTTTCTTGACTGACAAATTACAGCACAACATTCATCCAGGCGATAAAAATCCTCCGACCGGGCTCCCTACCAGAAAACGCCAAGAATGACTTATTGGAAAATTACAAAAACATGCTGCTCTGAAGAACAGAGCAACTTTAGTGATTTGTGATAGCCCTACCTCTATCTCGTCAGACCACTTACCCCACCAACCCTGATGATTCTGATTCGATTAAAAATATAATTCCGATCTTAATTAAAGGGTACCCTCCCTGAGGGCTCAAAAACGGAATTACATTTCTAAGCTGCCTGTGCGGCAGTGAA
>Ga0256841_1000856_pt1 | contig 28802 bp, 21 predicted proteins | sample 356308metaG_FD_185971 | JGI IMG/M metagenome (GOLD analysis project Ga0256841, IMG submission 185971) | Hydrothermal vent microbial communities from Mid Atlantic Ridge, Atlantic Ocean - 356-308 | ecosystem: Environmental > Aquatic > Marine > Hydrothermal vents | place: Atlantic Ocean: Mid...
TGGCAGGCGCGCCGGGCGGCCTGAGGCGGTCCAGCGGCACCGGCCGGCCGCACAGATAGCCCTGGACGACGTCACAGCCCATGGCCGCCAGTTCGTCATACTGGCGGCGGGTCTCCACCCCCTCGGCGACGACCTGGAGACCCAAGTTGTGACCGAGGGCGATGACCGCCCCCACCACCTCCCGGTCTTCGGCATGATCGCTCATGCTCCGGATGAAAGACCGATCGATCTTGAGGGCGGCGATGGGCAGGCGGGTCAGGTAACTGAGAGAAGAGTAGCCGGTGCCGAAGTCGTCGATGCAGATCTCCACGCCCAATTCCTTCAGGGCGGTGAAAACGCGCATCGACCCTTCCGGGTCGTCCATGGCCACCGATTCGGTCAATTCCAGCTTCAACCAGCCCGCATCGAGTTCGTGTTCCGCCAACACCCGCCGCACCTGACGCACCAAATCCTGTCCCAGCTGGCGGGGGGAAATGTTGACTGCCACGGTCAGGTCCCCCGCCCGCAGCCCCAGCGCCCGAAGGCAACGGCGGTAGTCGGCGCCCACCTGGTTCAGTACCCACTCTCCCACCGGGACGATCAGACCGGTCTCCTCCAGCATGGGAATGAACTCGGCGGGGCTGACCGTCCCGTGTTCTGGGTGATTCCAGCGCAGCAGCGCCTCCAGGCCGATCACGCGACCGTCTTTCATCGCCACCTGGGGCTGGTAGTGGATCTCGAACTGATGCCGCTCCAGGGCGTTGTACAGGTCGTTCTCGAGCAACTGCCGGCGCTGACTCGGCCCGTGAACGTCCGGATCGTAGATGCACCAGCGGTTCCGGCCCTGTTTCTTGGCATGATACATGGCGATGTCGGCCTGGCTGATGAGGTCGTCGAGGGTCTCGGCGCCGCCGGGATAGAAGGCGACGCCGACGCTGACCGTGACCGAGCGCTCCAGCTCCCCGAGCACGAAGGGCTGGCGGAAACGCTCCATGATCTTATCCACCACGACGGCGGCGTCCTCCCGGCTTTCCAGATCGTTGAGAATGACGGTGAACTCGTCGCCGGAAAGCCGGGCCACGGTGTCGCCGATACGTGGCGCCTCGCGCTTGCGCAGACAATGCTGCAGGCGCCGGGCCACCTGCTGTAGCAATCGGTCGCCGGTCTGATGCCCCAGGGTGTCGTTGATGGTCTTGAACCGGTCCAGGTCCACCATCAGCAACGCCATCCACTTGCCGTTGAAGCGGGTGCGCAGCATGGCCTGTTTGAGCTCGGCCCGGAACATCAGGCGGTTGGGAAGCTCGGTCAGATGGTCGAAGTGCAACAACCGCTCCATACCCTTGCGCTGCACGATGAATTCCGACAGATCGGCGAACACCGCCACGTAATGGCTCACCCGGCCCGTCTCGTCGGTGACGGCGTTGATCCGCAGCCATTCCGGATACACCGAACCGTTCTTGCGCCGGTTCCAGATCTCCCCCTGCCACTGGCCGGTCTCTTTGAGGCTGCGCCACATTTCCTCGTAGAACCCCTTGTCGTGGTGGCCGGAGCTGAACACCTTCGGCGTTTTGCCGATCAACTCCTCCCGGCTGTATCCGGTGATCGTGGTCAGGGCTTCGTTGACCAGGACGATCCGCTTGTCGGCGTCCGTGATCAATATCCCCTCGGCGCTGCTCTCGAACACCTGGGCGGCGATCCGGAGATCGGCTTCGTCCTGGCGGAGGCGCTCGCACCGGCGCCGGTGGGACACCGCCAGACCCATCACTTCGGCGAATTCTTTCACCAGATGCTCGTCCTCGGCGCTGAAGGGCTCACCGTCCTCGCGGTCACACAGATAGACACGGCCGTAGACCTCGTCCCGATGGCGGATCACGGCCGCCACCAGGGATTTCATGGGGGGATGTCCCGGCGGAAACCCCGTCGCCCCCGGATGGGCGGCCATGTCCCGAAGCCGCAGAGAACCGCTCCGGGACAACGGCTCCCCGAGCAGACCCTTGCCTTGCGGCAGCCGGCCGATGGCCGCCGCCTCGGCTTCGGACAGACCGGTGTGGATGAAATCGGCGATCCCCCCGTCCGCGTCCAGCACCACCAGGGCGCCGTAACGGGCACCCACCAGGGCAGTCAGGGTGTCGAGGGCGTTTGTGAACAGATCGGCCTCGTGGGGAAAACGCACGGCCCGGTACAACATGTCCCGCAGGGCGGTGTTCAGACGCCGCAGGCGTCCGGCGTACTCAGACAGACGATCGAAGCGTTGTTGAAACCGCTCCTCGAGCAGGCGGACTTCCCGCCGCAGCGAACCGAACCGCCGTAACACCGCATCCAGCAGGCTCGCCGGCGTGACCGCACCGACGAACCGCCCCTGGTCGTCGATCACCGCCAACGCCCCGGCCCGCTCCCGTTGCAGACGGCGCCAGGCCACCTCCACCGCATCGTCCGGTCGCAGCGGCGGAGGCGGCGGCCGCAGCAACAGATCCATGAAGATACGCCCCGGACGGGCGGCGATCTGCTCCGGCGTCACCAACCCCAGGAACAGCGGGCAGCCGCGGCGCTCGAACACCGCGAACACGGTGGTGTCCGGCAGCTCGGTCAGCAGGGGGCGGTCGTCGGGGGCGACGAAACAAACCCGGTCCCAGAGCGCCTCGCGCACCACCAGCGGCCGCCGCAAAGCGGCCTGCAACGCGTTTCCGACGTCCATGGATCAGGCCCGTTGGGAGGCGGTACGGTGGGCCATGGCGCCCAGTTCGCTCGCCAAACCGAACAGGTTCTGGCTGGCGACGGCGGTGGCCTCGGCGTCCCGGGCCACCTCGCCGGCGGCGTCACGGATCCGTCCCACGCGGTCGCGGACCTGCTCGGTGACCTGGGACTGCCGTCCGACCGCATCGGCCACATCCAGACTCACGACCTTGATGTCGTCGATGCACCGGATGACACGCTGCAGGTGATCGCCGGCGCTTTTGGCCCGCTCCACACTCCGACGGGCGGATTCGCAACTGGCCTGCATGGCAGACACCGCCGCGCGTGTCCCGCGCTGCAAGTTCTCCACCAAGTGCTGAATCCGGTGGGTGGACTCCTGGGTGCTGGATGCCAGCTTGCGCACCTCGTCGGCCACCACGGCGAACCCCCGGCCCTGTTCGCCGGCCCGGGCGGCCTCGATGGCGGCGTTGAGCGCCAGCAGGTTGGTCTGGTCGGCGATGTCGCGGATCACGCCGATGACCATGCCGATGGCATCGCTTTCCTTCTCGACGTCGCGGATCACGCCGGCCGCGGTTTCCACTTCCGCCGCCAGCGCGGCGATCCCCTCGGCGGTCTCGCTGCTGATCCCTACCCCTTCTTTCGTGGCGTCGACCGCTTCCTCGGCCAGTTGAGCGGCATGGGCCGCGTTGCCGGCGATGCGGTGAACCATCCGGTTCAGTTCCTCGATGGCCTGGGCCAGCGCTTCCGTGGCCTCCAACTGGCGCTCGAGCAGCCGACTGGTATGGGCCGAGGCGTCGCGGTTCCGCTGCGCCGTGACCCGCGTCCTTCCGGCCATGTCCCGGAACCGCCCGCGCATGGTCCGGAGCCGGGCTTCCATGGACAACAGGGCCGTCCTCAGCTGGCCCGCCTCGTCGGAACGGCCGGCGTACACCAGGCAGGCCAGCGGATCGTCGCTGAATCGCCGTGACCACGCCACCACCTCCGCCAGCGGCGCCAACAGTCGGCGGCACAACAACCAGGCGGCCGGCAGCGCCAGGATCAGCGTCCCCCAGAACCCCCAGGGGGAAAACGCGTGCCCTGCCGCCGGCAGCGCCAACAGAGCGGCAAACCCGAAGGTCAGACGGTCGGCCAAGGGCAACGTGCGAGGCCGGCGGAACCGTCCTTCCCGGATGTCCCGGTACAGAGTCTCGGCACGCCGGCGCCATTCCGGCCTGGCTGCGACCCGTACCGACTCGTAGCCGACGATCCGGCCCGCCTCCACGACCGGGGAGACGAAAGCGTCCACCCAGTAGTGATCCCCGTCCTTGCAGCGGTTCTTGACGATGCCCATCCAGCTCTGGCCGGCTTCGAGCTTGCGCCATAGGCCGGCGAAGACCTCCGGCGGCATGTCGGGATGACGGACGACGTTGTGGGCCTTGCCGATCAGTTCCGCTTCGGAAAAGCCGGAAACTTCGACGAACGAGCGGTTGACATGCGTGATCCGACCCTTCGGATCGGTGGCGGAAATCAGCTCCTCGTCTTCGGGAACCGGGCGCTCCCGGCCGGTAACGGGTAGATTGACACGCATTGAACCTCCTCTTTCCAACAACCATGTCAACATAATGGAATTGTTGAAGATGCCGGGAGCGATTGCCATAAGAAAAATCCTTAAAATCAGGGCTGGACCACGCGGTAGCGAACCGCCAGCAGCGCCAGCTGGACGGTGTTGTCCAGGCCGAGCTTCTTGAGGATGCGGGTCTGGTGGACACCGACGGTCTTGCGGCTCAGATGCAACAGCCGGGCGATCTCCGCCACCGAACGGCCCTGGGCCAGCAACTGAAAGACCTCGAACTCCCGAGGGGTCAGACGCTGCAACGCATCCGGCGCTTTTTCCCGACGGGTCGCCAGGTGCGGATCGAGAAACGTCTCCCCAGCGGCCACCCGACGAACCGCCTCCACCAGAATTGCGGGACCGTGACGCTTGCACAGATAACCCAGAGCGCCGGCCTGCAGGGCCCGTCGCATCAGCAGGGTGTTTTCGTGCATGGTGAACACCAGCACCCGGGCGCCGCGATCACGCCGGCAGATGCGGCGCAGCAATTCGATGCCGCTGACGTCCGGCAGGGAGAGATCGAAGACGATGACGTCCGGCCGCAGGACCGCGATCAGCCGGTAGGCTTCGGCGCCGGTGCCGGCCTCGGCCGCCACCTCGATGTCAGCCACCGCTTCCAGATAACGTCGGTAGCCGCTGCAAACCACCGGATGGTCATCCACCAGGAGCAACCGAAGCGTTTCCATCCTTTTCCACCAAGGGCAGTTCGACGATCACCCGGACCCCCTCCCCGGGCCGGCTCTCCAGACGGAACGTCCCACCCAGGCATTCCACCCGTTCCCGCATGCCCATCAGGCCGAATCCCATGGCGTGGTCCGGCGGCAGCCCCCTGCCGTTGTCACGGACCAGCAGGTGAACCACATCGGGACGGCAGCGGGACGGGGGGAACCAATCCCTGCAGACGGGCGTGTCACAGCGGCGGTGGCGGCACAGACAGATCCGCACCGCCCTGGCGTCCGCGTGGCGTACCACGTTGGTCAGGCTCTCCTGGACGATACGATACAGAGCGATGGCATGATCGTCCGGCAGATCCTTCAGGTCACCGGCCAGAACCAGGGAAAAGGCGATGTCGGGATGATGCCTTCGATATTCGGCCACCAGTTCGCGCAGGGTGTCCGGCAGACCGAGCTGATCCAGCAACTCGGGCCGGAGGCGGTGCACCAGTTGCCGCACGGCGTCGTGAAGGTGATCCAGCACCTGTTCGATGACGCTCACGTGCCGCCGGATCCGGGAATCGCCCGCACCCAGGAGGCGGAGATGCTCGAGATCGGTCCTGAGCGCGACAAGGTACTGACCCAGTTCGTCATGGAGCTCCCGGGCCAGACGGTGGCGCTCCCGCTCCTGGAGCAGGAACAGGCGCCGGGTGAGAACCCGGTTCTCCCGCAGCAGCCGACTATGGGAATGAAGCAGCACCTCGAGCACCCGCGCCCGGGTGACCGCACCGAGAAAGTCTCCGCGGCCGTCGACCACCGGAAAATACCAACGGTCCGACAGATCCATGCAGCGGAGAACTGCCTCCAGGGGGCAGCACGCCGCCACCACGCACGGCAGCTTTTCCGGAAGCAGATCGGCGAAGATCCGATGGGGCGTTTCCGCCACCTCCCTGGCCGATACCAGTCCGAGAAAACGCCCGCCGTCACGGGAAGCGAACACCGCGTACAGACCACCGGCGGCATCCCGGGACGATCCGGGGCGGTCCTCCTCGGTCACCCGGCACAGTTGGGAAACCAGCGCGTCACGGGCGGTCAGAGAACACATCCTGGCGCCGGTCGCCGGTTTGAGCGGTCAGATCGACTTCGGTCTCGATTTCCAAATGAAGAATCTCCTCCTCCCCCATCAGGGGTTTGATCCGTTCCAGGACGAAAGTGACCAGCTGATCGCGGGGAAAACGGCGCAGAACCGTATCCCGCACGATCAGGTCGCTGACGATTTCGTCATCCAGTTCGATATGGACGAAAGGAGCCGCCATCAGCAGATGAAGCGCCTTGCGTATGGCGTGGCAGCCGACGCCCGCCCTCCGCCCCAGCACCAGGGCGTCCTGAACCGGCGGAATCCTGAATTCCCGGATCTGCACCCGGAGACGATGGACGGCGTCGACATCCAGCGAGCGAAGGGGTTCGGTTTTGTCGCGGTTCATGGGATCTCCAGGCGTGCCAGCAAATTCGTCAACTCCGGCTCCAGAGGGGCCTCGATCCTCATGATAGCGCCGCTGGCCGGGTGACGGAAACCCAAGCGCCAGGCGTGGAGAAACAATCGCCTCAGCCCCTGGCGCCGCCAGTGGCGGTTCGCCGCCTTGTCCCCATATCGCTCGTCGCCGGCGACGGGATGGCCCAGCCAGGCGGCGTGGACGCGGATCTGATGAGTGCGCCCGGTCAGCAGGCGGGCCTCGGCCAGGGTGGCCTCCTTCCCTTGCCCCAGGCGGCGGAACTCGGTCCGGGACGGCTTGCCCTCGGGATCGACCCGCACCAGGCGCTCGCCTCCCTGAAGGACGAACTTCCGCAGCGGGACGTCGACCGTCCGGCGTCGCTGGCGCCAGGTCCCGGTCATGAGGAGCAGATAACGCTTGTCGACGGCGTTCTCCCGCATCTGGGCATGGAGCGCTCGCAGTGCCGGACGTTTCTTGGCGATCAGAAGACAGCCGGAGGTGTCCCGGTCCAGACGGTGGACCAGTTCCAGAAACCGGGCATCCGGACGCACGCTCCGCAGGGCCTCGATCACCCCCCCTTCCAGACCGCTGCCACCGTGGACCGGCATCCCCGCCGGCTTGTCGAGCACCAGCAGGACCTCGTCCTCGTAAAGAACACGGTCCTCCAGGCGCCGTCCCATTCCCCGGGCCACTCCCGGATGCGCTGTCCGTTCCTCCAGAACCACCGGCGGCAGGCGGACGACGTCGCCGCAACGCAGCCGATACTGCGGCTTGACCCGACCTTTGTTGACCCGCACTTCTCCGGTGCGGAGCATGCGGTATATCCGGCTCTTGGGTACCCCCTTGAGGCGGGCGATCAGGAAATTGTCGATCCGCCGTCCGGCCTCGTCGCTTTGAATCTCCAGCCGACCCGGGGCGCTTTTTTCTTTCGCTTCAACAAGTTGTTCTTTCATGGATTTCGGAATCGGGGCTGTTATAATGAGTGGTCCAGCGTTCGAGAAAATCCCCCTGCCCCCGGCAGGCTTTCGAGCCGCCGGGGACGCTGCCGGATGGAACTCGGCTCTCGCCGTGACTTTCCAGAACCATGCACCGGCCCAAGGGTCATACAAGAAACAAACCCGCAGTCAAAAGACCCATTGTAAATTAATTGGTTTGAAACAGATGAAGCGAATGCCGACGCCGACGATTTGCCGGGCCCTCCTGGCGGACACCTGGTTCCACTCGTCCGCATTCACCGCCATGGCCGCGGTCGGCCTCACGGCCGTCGAGCCCGCACCGCGCGCATTCGCCACCCAGCAAAAGGATTACCGTAATGAAGAGAATGCTGATCAATGCGACGCAGCCGGAGGAGCTGCGCGTTGCACTCGTCGAAGGTCAGAAACTTTACGACTTTGACATCGAGGTTCCCTCCCGCGAACAGAAAAAGGCCAACATCTACAAAGGTATCATCACCCGAATCGAGCCCAGCCTGGAAGCGGCTTTCGTCAACTACGGCGCGGAACGCCACGGATTCCTCCCGTTCAAGGAAATCGCCCTGAGCTATCTCTCCAGGCCCCTGGATCCGGAACAGAGCCGTTCCGAGATCAAGGACCTCATCCACGAAGGCCAGGAGGTCGTGGTCCAGATCGAAAAGGAGGAACGGGGCAACAAGGGCGCGGCCCTGACCACCTACATCGCCCTGGCGGGCAGCTATCTGGTCCTGATGCCCAACAACCCCAGGGCGGGCGGCATCTCCCGCCGCATCGAAGGGGAAGCCCGCGGCGACCTGCGGGAGATCGTCGCCTCCCTTAACATTCCGGAAGGCATGGGCCTGATCGTCCGCACCGCCGCCGGCGGCAAGACCGCCGAGGAACTGCAGTGGGACCTCAACTACCTGCTGCAACTGTGGGAGGCCATCGAGCGCTCGGCCCGATCACGCCCGGCCCCGTTCCTGATCTTCCAGGAGAGCAACGTCATCATCCGCGCCCTGCGCGATCACCTGCGGGCCGACATCGACGAAATCCTCATCGACAACCCGGCCACCTACCGCATGGTGCGCAATTTCCTCCAGCAGGTGATGCCCCACTTCATCCACAAGGCCAAACTGTATGAGGATTCGGTTCCCCTGTTCAGCCGCTTCCAGATAGAAAGCCAGATCGAACTGGCCTACCGCCGCGACGTTCCCCTGCCTTCCGGCGGCACCATCGTCATCGATCACACCGAAGCCTTGACCAGCATCGACATCAACTCGGCCCGTGCCACCAAGGGGGGCGACATCGAGGAAACCGCCTTCCACACCAACCTGGAGGCGGCCGAAGAAATCGCCCGCCAACTGCGCCTGCGCGACCTGGGTGGGCTGTTCGTGATCGACTTCATCGACATGACCTCGCCCCGGCATCAGCGGGCGGTGGAGAACAAGCTGCGGGAGGCCACCAAGAGCGACCGGGCCCGAATCCAGATCGGCCGCATCTCCCGTTTCGGTCTGCTGGAGATGTCGCGTCAACGGCTGCGCCCTTCCCTGGGGGAATCCAGCCTGATCCCCTGCCCCCGCTGCCAGGGCCAGGGCATGATCCGCAGCACCGAATCCCTCGCTCTCGCCATCCTGCGCATCATCGAAGAGGAGGCCATCAAGCCCAACACCGGTAAGGTGGTGGTCCATCTACCCATCGAGCCAGCCACCTATCTCCTCAACGAAAAGCGCCAGATGCTAGAACAGATCGAAAAGCGCCACGAGGTGACCGTGGTCATCATTCCTTCCCGGCATCTGGAGACCCCGGCCTACGAGATCCAGCGCCTTCGCAGCAGCGAAGAGACCGAGCAGCCCAGCTACGAGCAGATTCCCGAAGCGAAACGGGAGCTGCCGGAATTCGCCACCGAAGGGGGACGGAAGGTGGAGGAACCGGCGGTCAAGGATTTCCTGCCCACCACCCCGGCACCGATCCGCAGCAAGGCGTCCTCCACCGACCTGATCAAACGGTTCTGGCAAAAACTCATCGGTGGCGCCCGCACCGCCGCACCGGACCCCGAGACCCGGGCCGAACTCCCGCCACCCGAACGGGAGGCGGAATCCCAGCGCGGCCGCCGGCACAGCCGCAAAGGGCGGAACAGCGAAGCCAAAAGTGCGGCACCAACCCCCCGGAACGCCTCGGGGGAAACCCCGCCGGAAGAAACCGCTCAGACACCGGCGCGGCGCCGTTCCTCGCGGCGCGGAGGCGCCCGGCGCCGGCGCGGCGGCCGGAGAACGGCCCAGAACGCCCAATCCCGCACCAGGGAGGCGACGCCGGATACGAAGGAGGCGAAACCGGCCACGGAAACCGCAACCGACAAACCAGCGGCGGCATTGCCGCCTCCCGAGACGACCGCTCCCACCAGGACGGACGAAGCGAACGGAGAGCCGACGAAATCCACGGCCGAGGAAGAATGATTCAGGCGTAGAGGCTGAGCAGGCGGTTACCCGTGGCCGCTGACCGCCGCGGGCTTTCGTCCTCGGGAACCGCCGATGCATCCTCCCGGAACGGTTGCCGACCGGGCGGGTGATCGCCGGAACGGTTTTCCTGGGAACCGGTTTGATCGCCGCTGAACTGCTGCCCCACTTCCACCTGGGCCGGCGGGAGCTGCTGACCGGCGAACAGTTCCCGCAGGCGCGGCAAGGCCGCCTCGAGCGCCTCCCGAACCACCGCGTGCGGGGAAGCGAACTGAATCGTGGTCTGGTCCTCCTGGACCTGGATCCGTACCGCCACCGGGCCGAGGTGGCGGGGATGGATCTGCAGCTCCGCCGTCTGGACGTCATTGTCCCGGAGCCAGAGCAGCCGTTCCCCCAAGGCATCGGGCCATTGGGGATGATCGATCGACCGGGCGACGGTCGCCGCAGGAACGGATCGGGGAAAACTCCTATCCGGCGCGGGAGCGGTGTCCTTCACCGCTTCCGGTTGGAAGACTTCAGCCGGACGGACCGACGCCACTTCCGGCCCGGACGGCTTCTCGGGAGCCGGCACTTCCGGCGGTTTCACCGTCGAAGCCTCCGGCTCCCGCTCCGGGGCGGACGGCTTCTCTGGAAGCGACATTTCCGGCTTCGCTGCCGATGGGGCCATCTCGGCCCCGGACGGATCCATCTCCGTCCCTTCGTTCGAGGGCGGTGCCACCGGAACGGCGACCGCCTCCGTCACGGGCACCGCCGGCTTCTCCCTTCCTGTGGCCGGAGATAGGGAATTCGCTTCCGGCAAAGCCGTCACCAGCTCCAGAAGCCGGCTCGCCGGACCTTCCCCTGACACGTCACCGACCTCCCGCTTCAGGATGCCGGTCGTTTCGCCCCCCCCGTCATCGTTCCCGCCGCCTTCCGCCTCCCGGAACACGCTCTGCAGCACCGGCCCGAGGGCGGCCATGAGATCGGCCAACTCGGCGTCAGATTCCGGTACCCCTCTATTCGGCGGCGGTACCGACCGATCCGGTGCCTGGGCCTGGATCTGTACCCGGGCCGCCAGGGCGCGCAGTTCGCTCATCCAGGACGGCACCGTATCCTCGGCGGGGGCAACGGGCACCGGAACGCTTCCGTCCCCCAACTGCGGTGGCCGGGATGCCGTCCGGGTGTCCAGGGGCAATTGGCCGACACCCCGTTCCCCCATGAGGTCGGAGAGCCGGGACAGAAGCTGCTGAAACGCCTTGTCGGTCATGGGGTTCTCGCCGCCGGCCGCCGGGGCGGTCCCGGGCAGCAAGTCGTTCAACACCGAGGCCAGTATTCCACCGAGATCCAGCTGCATGATCGTGCTCCTGTCGCCTGTTCGTTCCAAAGTGAGGCAAATCCGGGGCCAACCTCAGTCGGCCCGGGTCTTGCGGTAACGGGCGGCGCTGCGGTCATCCAGTTCGGCCTGCTGACGCCGCTCCCGGCTACGGTTCTCCTCATGCCGGAGCCGATCCTGGAATTTCCCCACCCCGCGCAGGCGGCAGTGCAGTTGCCGCCAGTGGCGTTCCAGGGCGGCATGTCGTTGCCGCATCTGCTGCAACACCGTCTGCTGTTCCTCGATCGCCTGTCCCAGATTGGCCAGGAAGGCGCGATACGCCTGCAATTGCCCGGCGTTCATCACCGAGTCCTGCCGCTGCATGCGGGCGGCGTACTCGCGGCGGAACCGCCGCAAGGTTTCCAGCCGCTCCTCGGCCTGCGCCAGTTCCCGGGCGGCCTCGGTCATGGCCCTGGCCGCCTCCGCCTCTTTGCGGGCCATGAAGTCCCTGACCGGTTGCAGGCGTTGACTGCGCTTCATGCTTCGGCCATCAGGCGTTCCAGTGCGGCCACACTGTCGGCCAGACTCACCGCCTCGTCCATCCCCTGTTGCAGAAACTGGGCGATCTTCGGCTCCAGGGCGATGGCCCGGTCGATTCTGGGATCGGAACCCGCCTGATAGGCCCCCAGGGTGATGAGATCGCGGTTGCGCTGGTACAGGGCATGGATCTGTTTCAAGCGACGGGCGGCGTCGAGCTGGGAGGCGGGCACGATGTCCGCCATCACCCGGCTGATGGAGCGTTCGACGTCGATGGCGGGATAATGGCCCGATTCGGCCAGTTCCCGCGACAGGACGATATGACCGTCGAGAATGCCGCGGGCGGCATCGGCGATGGGATCGTTGGTGTCGTCCCCTTCGGCGAGCACGGTGTAGAAGGCGGTGATGGAACCGGTACCGGCCTCGCCGCAGCCGGCCCGCTCCACCAGGCGCGGCAGTTTGGCGAACACCGAGGGGGGATAACCCTTGGTGGCGGGCGGCTCGTCGATGGCCAGGGCGATTTCCCGCTGGGCCTGGGCGTAACGGGTCAGCGAATCCATGAGCAGCAGCACGTCCATGCCCTGGTCGCGGAAATGCTCGGCGATGGCGGTCGCCGTCATGGCGCCGTGGAGACGCATCAGGGGCGGCTGATCCGCGGGCGTGGCCACGACCACGGCTCGGGCCAGGCCGGCGGATCCGAGAATGTGATGGACGAAGTCGTTCACCTCCCGCCCCCGCTCGCCGATCAACCCCACCACCACCACGTCGGCGCTGGTGTAGCGGGTCATCATTCCCAACAGCACGCTCTTTCCCACCCCGGTGCCGGCGAACAATCCCAGACGTTGACCCCGTCCCACCGTCAGCAGGGCATTGATGGCCCGGATCCCCACGTCCAGCGGCTCGGTGATGGGCTGGCGCAGCAGCGGATTCAAGGGTCGGCCCTGGAGCGGCCGGGTGGTCTCGTAGACCAACGGTCCCTTGCCGTCGATGGGGTTGCCGGCGCCGTCCAACACCCGGCCCAGCAATCCCATGCCCACCCGGGCGGAACTGGGTTTGCCGCTGGGAATGACCCGGCATCCCGGTTCCAGGCCGTAGACGTCCCCCACCGGCATCAGATACAACTGTTCCTGGGCGAAGCCCACCACCTCGGCCTCGATGCGTTCCCGATAGGCGGTCTCCACCCAGCACTTGCCGCCGACGGGGGCCTGGCAGCCGACGGCCTCCAGAGTGAGGCCCACCATCCGTGACAGCCGGCCCTCCACCACCAGAGGAGGCGATTTGACCTGCTGGCGCAGATGCTGCAAGCGCCGGCGCCATACATCTTTACGGTTCCAGTCGGGCCGGTTCATTTTGCCTCCTCCGCGGGAGGATCGTCGCGCCGCTCCCCCCCGAAGCTGGCGGCGATGACCGCCGCCAATCGGGCCTCGACGGTGGCGTCGATCCGGGACACCTCGGTCTCGACCCGGCAGCCGCCGCGACTGATCAGCGGATCCTCGACGATCTTCCAGGGAACGCGGCTTTGATCCAGATTCAGGGCCGAACGCACCAAGGCCGCGTCTTCCGGATGCATGGTCACGGTGGCGGTACGCTGAGACAGCGGCAACAGTCCCACCGCCTCCCGGACCACGGCCACGATCTGTCCCGGATCGGTCTTCAGTTCGCGGCGGATCAACTGGCGGGCCACGGCGATGGCCAGGGCCGCCAGCGCCTCCTCGACCTCGCGGTCCAGTTGTTCCAGGGGCTCGGTCAGGGCGGCCATGAGGCGACCGAGATATTCGGCCTCCCGGGCCAGGGAGCGTTCCGCCGCCGCCCGGCCCTCGGCCTCTCCCTTGTCGCGCCCTTCCCGGTAGCCCTGTTGGAAACCCTTGTCGTAGCCCTCCTTGTAGCCCTCCTGACTGCCCTTGTCGAATCCTTCCCGGTAGCCGGCCTCGCGCCCTTCCCTGGCGGCCTCTTCGAAGGCCTGGCGCTGCATGGCCTCCAATTCTTCCGCGGTCGGGACCGGCGGCGGCTCGGCGGTTTCCTCCGGACCGGGGTCCGGGCTGAGGTCCTGCTCCAGGGCCTCGGCGAAGCTGTCTGCAGGCGTCATCTCCGGCAGCCGCCAAGGAGTGGCCTGTTCGAGCTCGGCTTCGGTGAACGTGTCCTTAGATGAGTTCATCGCCGCCACCGCCCAGGGCTATTTCACCGGCATCCGCCAACCGGCGGGCGATCTGCAGAATCTCCTTCTGGGCTGCCTCCACCTCGCTGAGCTTGGCGGGGGGCGACGCTTCCAGATCGTCACGCAGCATTTCCGCCGCCCGCCGCGACATGTTGGCGAAGATCTTTTCCTTGAGGGCCTCGTCGGCGCCGCGCAAGGCCAGCAACAGGGTGTCGGTGGAGACCTCCCGCAACAGGGTCTGGATGCTGCGGTCGTCGAGTTTGGCCAGATCGTCGAACACGAACATCTTGTCCTGAATCTGGATGGCCAGGTCCGGGGCCTTTTCCTCCAACTGGTCCATGACCTGGGCCTCCACGCTGCTCTCCACCATGTTGAGGATCTCGGCGGCCCGATCGATGCCGCCGATGGTGGACGACTTGACGTTCTTGCCCGACAGCTGGCGTTCCATGATGGCGTCCAGCTCCCGGAGCGCGTCAGGCTGCACCGATTCCAGGGAAGCGATGCGCATGACCAGGTCCGGGCGCATGTTTTCGGGCAGATACCCCAGGACCGCCGCCGACAGGGGCGGGTCGAGCATCGACAGGATGATGGCGATGATCTGGGGATGCTCGAGACGGATCAGCTCGGCGATGGCACGCGGCTCCATCCATTTGAGCTGCTCGATGCCGCGGCTGTGGCGGCTGAGCAGGATCCGGTCGATGACGGCGCCGGCCCGGTCCTCGCCCAGCGCTTCGGTCAGGACGTTGCGGATGTACTCGTCCGAATTCAGGCCGAGGGCGGTCTGGTCGCGGATATGTTCCAGGAACACCTCCACCACCTGCTCCACCACTTCGCCGCGAATGTTCTCCAGGGTGGCCATCGCCATCCCCAGCATCTGCACCTCCTTGGGCTCCAGATGCTTGAGCACCGCCGCCGCGTGCTTCTGGCCCACCGCCAGCAGCAGCAGGCCGGCCCGGTCGGTTCCGTTCAAATCGTCAATTTGCGGCATCTTCCGCCACCCAGTTCTTGATGACCTGCACCACCCGATCCGGGTCCTCGTCGATCAGGCGGCGGACGAAGGCCAGGCGTTTCTCGTAACTCTGCGGTCCTTCCAGCATCAGCAACTCCTCGCTTTCTTCCTCCAGGGACAATCGTTGTTCCTCACCTTCCTCCTGCCCCTCTTCCGCCTCGCCGTCTTCTTCATCCTCCGACGCCGTTTCCGGTTCCGGCGGTGGTGGGAACAGGGCTCTCAGTAACGGACGCAGGACGGCGAACACCAGGATCAGCACCACCAGCAGGGCGAGCAGATACTTGGCCGCCGTCCATATCCAGGGTTGTTGCCAGAGGGGGAGAGGGGGGGGAGCGATCCCCTCGTTGCCGTGGAAGGCCACGTTGGTCACGGTCACCCGGTCGCCGCGGCTGGCGTCGTAGCCGACCGCCTGCTTCACCAGAGCGGTGAGGTTGTTGAGTTCTTCCTGGGTGTAGGGACGGGTCACGACGCTGCCGTCCTGTTGGACGAGGCGCAGGTTGTCCACCGCCACCGCCACGGTGATGCGGCGGATCTCGCCGGTGGGCTGCTGGACGTGGCTGACGGTGCGGTCCAGTTCGTAGTTGCGCACCAGTTTCTTCTGCACTTCCAGGGGATGGTCTTCCGCCTTGCCCTCGGCGCCCTTGGCCACCTCCGGGGCGGTTCCGGCGGCGGGGGGCTGATTGGTCAAGGCCCCGGGAACCCCCCGCACGGCGTCATAGCGCTCCTGCTTTTCTTCCTGCTCCTCGCTGCGCAGAGCCGGCAGATCGGGGTTGTACAGCTCCTCGGTGCGTTCGACCCGGGTGAAGTCGATGTCGGCCGCCACCTGCGCCCTGAGGGCGTCGCGGCCCACCAGGGGCGTCAGCAGGGTTTCGATGCGTTCCAGCAAATAGGACTCGACCTTCTTCTTGTACTCGAACTGCTTGTCGGTCAGGGACAGTTCGTCGGGATTGAGATCCCGGTCGTTGAGCAGGTGGCCGTACTGGTCCACCACGGTCACCCGCTTCGGGTCCAGCCGGGGCACCGCGGCCGCCACCAGATGGACGATCGCCTTGACCTGGGAATGGGTCACCTCGTGCCCGGGCGCCAACTGGAGCAGCACCGAGGCGCTCGGCGGTTTGCGCTGGCGCACGAAGACCGATTCCTTGGGCAGCGCCAGGTGGACCCGGGCGGCCTTCACGCCCTCGAGGGTCATGATGGACCGGGCCAGCTCCCCTTCGAGGGCGTGCTGGAACCGGGCCTTTTCCAGGCTGCGGCTGACCCCGAACCCGGGATCCTTCTCCAGAATCTCGAATCCCTGCCCGTCGTTGCGGGGCAGGCCTTGGGCCGCCAGGCGCAGCCGCAGCTCATGGACCTCCTCGGCCGGCACCAGGATGGTGCCGCGCCGGCGGTCGATGCGATAGTCGGCCTGGAGTCGGTCCAGCGCCTCCAGGATCTCCCCGGCCTGATTCTCGTTCAAATCGAGGAACAGGGGCTTGTATTCCGGCGTCCGGGCCCACAACAGCATCGCCACGCCGATGGCGACCACCATGGCCACCAGCGCCATCAGGCCGATGCGCCGGCCCCAGGAGAGCTCCCGCCAAGTCTTGACGACCGGGTTGACCTCGATCGCCTCGGTGTCGTCGGTGGCCGCCAGTTCCTGCCCGGCTCCCGGCACCAGCGCCCGGTCCTGCTCGGGGCCGGCGCCGGAGTTGTCGTTGGTCGTCGCCAGTTCCATCGTGTTCAGAATTTCCCTACATCTGCATGTTCATGATGTCTTTGTAGGCCTCGACCAGTTTGTTGCGCACCTGCACCATGGCCTGAAAGGAAACGCTGGCCTTCTGCAGCGACACCATGACCTCGGCCAGGGGCACGTCGGTCTCGCCCTTTTCGAAGGCCTTGGCGAGTTCGCTGGCCTGCTGCTGGGTCTGGTTTACGGTGTCGATGGAGTTTTTCAGCAAAGCGGCGAAATCGGTGGTCTGCGGTTCCGCCGGCGCCTTGTTGGCGGCCTGGTCCCGCAACAGCCGCATCTGCGCCAGGACTTCGTTGACATCCGTCGGGCTCATCGTTTTCGACCTCTCTTCGAAATCGGTGCCGGACAAGCGGCAATTTCAACTACCCTTATCAAGCCTAGCAGTTTTCATACCAGCCGCCTCAACAGGGCACGCTGATCCCGGCGCGACGCATCTTGGCCAGCTTGTAGCGCAAGGTCCTGGGACTGATCCCCAGCCGCTTGGCGGTCGACTTGCGGCTGCCGTTCTCCTCCCTCAGGGTCTCGAGGATGATCTGTTCCTCCACGGAACGCAGCCCCTCCTCCAAACCGGCCGGCCGGGTGGGCGGCGTCGGCAGGGACTGGAATTCGCCCTCGTCCAGGATCAGGTCGTCCGGACCGATGGGGCCGGTGGGATTGAGAATCAGGGCACGCTGAACGACGTTCTCCAGTTCCCGGACGTTGCCGGGCCAGTGGTAAGCCTGCAATTTGCGCAGGGCGGCGGCCGACAGGCACGGCAGCGGCTTGCCGCCGTGACGCTTCAACAGCGCCCGGGCCAGCCCGGGAATGTCCTCCTTGCGTTCGCGCAGCGGCGGCAGCGACAGGGGAAACACGTTGATGCGGTAGAACAGGTCTTCCCGGAAGCGTCCCTCGCCGACCGCTTCACGCAGATTCCGGTTGGAAGTGGCCAGAATGCGCACGTCCAGCTTCAGGGTGCGCCGCCCGCCCAGACGCTCCACCTCCCGCTCCTGCAGCACCCGCAGCAGTTTGGCCTGAAGCGGCAGGCTCATCTCGGATATTTCGTCCAGCAGCAGGGTGCCGCCCTGGGCGATCTCGAACTTGCCCGGCGTCGCCTGCACCGCTCCGGTGAACGCCCCCTTCTCGTAGCCGAACAGCTCCGCCTCCAGCATGTTCTCGGGAATGGCGGCGCAATTGATGGCCACGAAAGGCCCGTCGCGGCGCGGGGAATGACGGTGGAGATAGCGGGCGATCACCTCCTTGCCGCTCCCGGATTCCCCCAGGATCAGGACCGTGGCGTCGGTCCCGGCCACTTTCTGCGCCAATTGGTACACCCGCCGCATGGCGGGGGATTCCACCGCCTCCAGGTGGGCGTGGGTGGACAGGGCCAGATAGCGCCTGGCCTGTTGCACCAGGGTTTCGGCCTCGAAGGGCTTGACCAGGTAGTCGCACGCCCCGGCCCGGATCGCTTCCACCGCCTGCTCGATGGTACCGTAGGCGGTCATCAGCAGCACCGGCAGGTCGGGCCAGCGTCGCTTGATCCGCCCCAGCAGGACACGGCCATCCATGGGGGCCATCCGGACGTCGCTGATCACCAGCCCGACCGGATGCCGTTCCAGAAACGCCAGGGCCTCGGCCCCGTCCCCCGCCCGGGCCACTTTCCAGCCGGCCAATTCCAGGGTGTCCTTGAGGGCTTCACCCAGGGCTCGGTCGTCTTCCACGATGAGAATGTCCAATGCGTTCATCAACCTTGCACTCCTTCGTTTTCCAGACGCCGGGGGCCGCTCGGCAGCGGCCGCTCGCCCCCGTTCCGGGGCAGGCACACGTGAAAGGCACTCCCCTGACCGGGACGGCTGTGGCAGCGCACCGTCCCCCCGTGCGCCCGGACCACGCTCGCCACCACTGCCAGACCCAATCCGGTGCCGTCTGGCCGGGTGGTGAAAAACGGTTCGAAAATCCGCCGCCGGGTGTCCTCGTCCATGCCGGGACCGTCGTCGATCACGCTCAGGCAAATCCGGTCGCCGTCCTCCCGTGCCTGTACGGTCACCTTGCCGCCGGGCCCCAGTACCGCCAGGGCGTTGTCGAGCAGGTTGAGAAAGGCGCCTTCCAGCGCCTCGGCATTGCCGAGCAACGCCACGCCACGGCATCGATTGACAACGTCCAGCCGGACGGCGGCGGCGGTGAAATGGGGTTCGGCGGCCCGCTGCAGCCGCCGCAGAAAGGCGGCGACCGGGATCGGATCCATGGCGAAACGCCCTTCCCTGGCATAGGCCAGCATGTCGTCGACCTGGCGTTCCAGATGACGGAGGCGTTCCAGAATCCGGACACTGAAACGCCGGCGCCGCTCCGGATCCAGCCGGTCGTCGCCGAGCTGCGAGGCATAGAGAATGGCGGTCGACAGGGGGGTACGTACCTGATGCGCCATGCTGGCGACCATCTCCCCCATCGCCGACAGCCGTTTGTGCTGTTCCAACAGGGTCTGGAGGGCGTGCAGGTCGCTGACGTCGGTCAGCAGCAGGATCTGGCCCGGTTCGTCCCCGAGCGGGCGGGCGGAAATGTTGACGATCCGGCCGTCGTGCAGCCGCCGCTCGTGGGGATTGTCCACCGCGGCCAGGAAGCGGCGGGCCAGAATCCCGTTCCACTCTTCCCCGACCAGGGGCTCACCGAGCAGATGCACGGCGGCTGGATTACATTCGACGATCTTTCCCCGACCGTCGACCACGATGACGCCGCCGGGCAGCAACTCCAACAGCCGTTGCAGCCGGTTGGCCAGTTTTTCCTTTTCCGTCAGGGTCTCGAGGCGCTCGCTGCGGGCGGCCGCCAGCTCCTGGTTGAGGCGAGCCACCTGGCTTTCCAGCTCCCGATAGGATTCGGTGAGGCTCCGGGAAAGCCGATTGAAGACCTCGAAGGCCTGCCTGAGATTTTCCGGATCGTCCAGGGACTGCAACTGGATCACCGCCGACTCGCTCCAGGTTTTTTCCAACTCCGGGAAAAAACCTAGCAAAGGCGGTGCCAAGACGATTTTTCCGTGAAATCAGGCGCTTGTCCGACGGGCGTCAAGAATCCGACGATTCGTCAGCCCGCAGCCCATATTTGCGCAATTTCTCCACCAGGGTGGTGCGCCGCATTTTCAGACGCTTGGCGGCATGGGCCACGACGCCGTTGCATTCCTCGAGGGCCTGGCGGATCAGCTCCCGTTCCAGGGAACTGAGATGGGCCTTCAGATCCAGCCCTTCCTTGGGGAGCGTCGGGGGTTCGTCCGCCTGGGGTGGAAGCGTCGGCACTGCCGCCGGTTGCGGGACCGGCGTCTCTCCGATCCGGCGCAGAATCTTTTCCGGCAAATCGGCCACGTCCACCACTCCGTAAGGGTACAGCACCGCCAACCGTTCGATCAGATTGGCCAACTCCCGCACGTTGCCCGGCCAGTCGTAACGTTTGAGGGTTTCCAGGGCCGCCGCCGTCAGCCGCACCGAGCCGCGCTTTTCGTTTTCGATCCGGGCGATCAGGTCGGCCACCAGGGCCGGGATGTCCTCGCGCCGCTCCCGCAGCGCCGGGACCTCGATGGGAAAGACGTTGAGGCGGTAATACAGGTCTTCCCGGAAGCGGCCGGCCTTGATTTCCGCTTCCAGGTCGCGGTGGGTGGCGGCGATCACCCGCACGTCGCAGTGAATGGTACGGTTGCCGCCGACGCGCTCGAAGCAGCGTTCTTGCAGGACCCGCAACAGCTTCACCTGCATCGCCAGGGGCATGTCGCCGATTTCGTCCAGGAACAGGGTGCCACCTTCCGCCATCTCGAAGCGTCCCTGGCGGGCGCTGAGGGCGCCGGTGAAGGCCCCCTTTTCATGACCGAACAGTTCACTCTCCAGCAATTCCCCGGGAATCGCGCCGCAATTGACCGGTACGAAGGGCTTGTGGCGCCGCGACGACCGGTAGTGCAGGTTGCGGGCGATCACCTCCTTACCGGTGCCCGATTCCCCCAGGATGAGGACGGTGACGTCGGTATCGGCCACCTGCTCGATCAACTTGCGGGTCCGCCGGATGGCCGGACTATCCCCGGTCAGGCTGCGGAACAGCTCCAGGGAACGGCGGCTGCGCCGGTTGATCTCTCGTTCCTGCGACAGACGCTGGAACAGCTCGGTCAGCACCGGATAGGTGGTGGGCCAGTCCAACGTGCCCACGACCACCTCTTCCACCGCGGTGGACAAACGTTCCGGGTCTCCACGCCGCCGGACGACGACGACCGGGGTTCGAGGGATCTGCCGGTGCAAGCACTGCACCGTGCGGGCCAGAGCCTGGTCGCCGGCGACCAGCGCCATCTGGAAGCCATCCTCACCGCTCAGCACCGTTTCCAGCTCTCCGGACTCGACGGCCACCACGGAATATTCGCTGAATTCCAGGACCGCCTGTATCTGGCGACGATCCTCAGTGTCCGGAGCCACCAGCAGAATGGATTGCAATTTCATGGATGGACGTATCGCGAGCCGAAATCCGTCGGGAAAGTAAAACACCCCCTTCCGGGGTTGTCAAAAATTCGTCGTTTCCACCCCGGCCACTTCTCGACCACGGGCGGGCGAACTTGACAACCCGACGGGCAAGCCTTAGAAATCAGACTACCTGCAACGACATGGAGCGCTACTTCTTTGAGCGACATCCCTCTGAGCCTGCTGTTCACCACCCTGGGAGTCCTGATTCTGCTCTCGGCCTTCTTCTCCGGTTCCGAAACCGCCCTGATGGCGCTCAACCGATACCGGCTGCAACACCTGGTCAAAAAGAAACACGCCAGCGCCCTGCTGGCCCAAAAGCTTCTGGAACGCCCCGACCGCCTCATCGGCCTGATCCTGCTGGGCAACAATTTCGTCAACATCCTCGCCTCCTCGCTGGCCACGATCATCGCCCTGCGCCTGTACGGCGAAGCCGGTATCGCCGCCGCCGCCGGGGCGTTGACCCTGGTGATTCTGATCTTCGCCGAGGTGGGACCCAAGACCCTGGCCGCCACCCATCCCGAAGGGGTGGCCTTCTTCGCCGTCTGGATCCTGCTGCCGCTGCTGAAAATCTTCTACCCCCTGGTGTGGCTGGTCAATCTGGTCACCAATACCTTGTTGTGGATCGTCGGGGTACGCCTGAAACAAGCGCCGGGTATCGTGCTCTCCGCCGAGGAATTGCGCACGGTGGTGGCGGAGGCCGGAGCCCGCCTGCCGGAGCGCTATCACGCCATGCTGCTCACCATCCTGGACCTGGAGAGCGCCACCGTCGAAGACGTGATGGTGCCCCGTCACGAGATCTGCGGCATCGATCTGGACGAACCGATCGAAACCATCGTCGAGAAGATCAAGACCAGTCCCCACACCCGCCTGCCGGTGTACAAGAAGAACATCGACAACGTGATCGGCCTGCTCCACCTCCGCAAACTGCTCCCCAAGATCCCGGCGGACGCCTTTAACAAGGAGGTGCTGCGCCAAAATCTCGACGAAATCTATTTCGTGCCGGAGAACACTCCCCTCCACCAGGTACTGGTGGACTTCAAAAAACACCACCAGCGGTTCGCCCTGGTGGTGGACGAGTACGGCGACGTCCTGGGACTGGTCACCCTGACGGACATCATCCAGGAACTGATCGGTGGTCTGACCGAGGGCGCCGGCCTGGTCCGGAAACAGAGCGACGGCAGTTACATCGTCGATGCCGGCATTTCCATCCGCGAACTCAACCGCCTGACCGGCTGGGACCTACCCACCGACGGGCCCAAAACCCTCAACGGTCTGATCATGGAGCATCTGGAAACCATTCCCAGTCCCGGAACCAGCCTGCGCCTCAACGGTTTTCAAGTGGAGATTCTGGAAATGGACGGCAACGTGGTCAGCAAGGTCCGCATTTATCCCCAATCGTAAAGTATCCGGTTCAAACTTACCGTCTATACTTGAATTGGGAACAATCGGTGCGAGGCGTCCATGGCGAAACTGAAGTTGAGCTTCAAAGGCGACACGATCTCGGTCCATCACTGCGACGGGGGAATCGTCACCGTCGGGCGCGACCCCGACAACACCATCCGCATCGACAGCCTCGCCATCGCTCCCAAACACATCATCATCGACCTCGATCATCCGGACGGCCCTGAGTTGGTGCGGGAAAGCGACGACCGCTTCCCCGTACGGGTGAACGGCAAACCGGCCGATCGTCACCAGCTCGTCGACGGGGACATAATCGGCCTGGGCAAGCACACCCTGACCTTTTTCGCCGAAACCAGGGCGTCCCGGACACCGGTATCCCCGAAGACACCGGAAAAAGAACCCGAAGCGGTCCTGCAATTTCTCAACGGCAAGAACATCGGCCGAGTGATTCCCCTGAAACAGGCCATGGTCCGCCTGGGCCATACCGGCGGCGGCATCGCCGTGATCGCCCGGCGCCGGAACGGTTATTTTCTTTCCTGCCTCGAAGGGGGACAGGACATCAAGATCAACGGCGATTCCCTCGGCGACCGCACCGTGGCGCTGAACCACGGCGACGAGATCGAAATCGATCGCGCCCGCCTGTTGTTCTGTCTCCAGCCCTGAAGCCGCCCTTACCGGGCCCGTGTCGCCTGCAAGCGGCGTTTCTCCTCGGTCACCGCCCGGATCCGGGCCTGGCGCAGTTCCATCCCCAAAGCCTTCCCCCGCAACCCCTTGGCGAGCAAATCCCCCGCCTTCACCCGCAATGCCGCCTGGCGCAGCGCCCGCCACCAGTCCGCCTGAGGATAAGGCCGGTCCTGCCAGCCCTTGCGTCCCTGGATATCGGCCTGACACGCCAGCAGGAACGGCTCGAAGTCACGCTCCTGGTGCAACACCTCCAGGGCATAGAGCATGTCGACGATGGTGACGGGCCGTAACTCGAATACCCGATGGCATTGGCAGTGATAACGCATCACCTTCCGGGCCAGACGGTGATAAGCCCGCGGCGCCTTCAGGCGTTGACACAGTTGCGCCAGGGGTTCCAGCCCCCGGGTTTCGTGCCCCCGGTGACTGGGCCACTGGTGCGGCGGCGTCAGCCCCTTGCCCAGATCGTGGGTCAGGGCGGCGAAACGGGTCACGGTGTCCGGGGTCAAACGCGCCGCCTGGGTCAGGGCCATGAGGACATGGACACCGGTGTCGATCTCGGGATGCCACTTCACCGGCTGGGGGACGCCGAACAACCGGTCGATCTCCGGGAACAGCCGGGCGTTGGCGCCGCATTCGCGCAGCACCTCGAAAAAGCGCGCCGGGGTCCGCTCCCCCAAGGCCCGGACCAGTTCCTGCCATACCCGCTCCGGCGTCAGGGCGTCCACCTCGCCGGCGGCGACCATGCGCCGCATCAATTCCATGGTTTCCGGCGCCACCCGGAATCCCAGATGGGCCAGCTTGGCGGCGAAACGGGCCACCCGCAGGATCCGCAACGGGTCTTCGGCGAAGGCCGGGGAAACGTGGCGCAAAATTCGCTTCTTCAGATCCTCGCGTCCCCCGTAGGGGTCGATGAGCTCGCCGTCCGGGGTCATGGCCATGGCGTTGATGGTGAGATCCCGGCGCCGGAGGTCCTCCTCCAAGGTCACGTCCGGAGCGGCATGGACGACGAAGCCGCGGTGTCCCGGGGCCACCTTGCGTTCGGTGCGGGCCAGGGCGTATTCCTCGTGGGTCTCCGGATGCAGGAACACCGGGAAATCCTTGCCGACCTGCTTGAAACCGCGCCGTATCATGCCTTCCGGAGTCTCCCCCACCACGACCCAGTCCCGCTCCCGGACCGGCAGCCCCAACAACCGGTCCCGCACCGCACCGCCCACCAGATACGCTTTCATCGCCTTCCCTTTGCCAATCGTCTCGGTGACGGGTATTTTAACCGCCTGATCCATCTGCGACAGTGACGATGCAACCGGTCTATAACGCCGCCGACATTCTCGAGGCCCATATCCTCAAAGGTTATCTGGAACAGCACGGCCTGCACGTTCACATCAGCGGTTATTATCTCCAGGGCGGCATCGGCGAGCTTCCGGTCACCGACCTGGTACGATTGTGGGTGGCGGAGGACGAAGTGGAAAAAGCGCGCGAACTGCTGGAAGCCTACCGGAACGCCTGACCGGCGATGCGCTGTCCGACGATCGGAATCCTGCTTTTGGCAGCGTGGAGCGCCGTGGCCGACCCCCAACCGGAAATCCACATCGAAGACGCCCCTCCCCGACTGGCCGACAACATCCGCGCCCATCTGGGCATCGGCCGGGAACCCTGCGACCGGCCGCTGGCGAGACTGTGGTCGCTGCGGCACCGGATCGAGCGCGAGATCGACGCCGCCGCCCGGGCATTGGGCTACTACCATCTCCGGATCGTCCGCCTGGAATTCCAACGGGGACGGGAATGCTGGCGTCTGACCCTGAAGATCGTCCCCGGCCCCCGGGTCCGGGTCGCCCGCCTCCGTCTGGCCATCGAAGGAGAGGCCGCGGACGATCCGGAATTCCGGAAACTGCAACGCGATCCGCCCATCCGCCCGGGAGACCCGCTCGATCACGGCCGCTACGAACGGCTCAAGCTGATGTTCCACAACCTGGCCCTGCGCCGGGGGTATTTCGACGCCCGTTTCCGGGTGCACGAACTGAAAGTCGATCCCGCCCGTAACCGGGCCGAGATCGACCTGGTGTTCGATTCCGGCCCCCGCTACCGAATCGGGCCCATCCAGGTGCGCCAGGATTTTCTCGATCCCGCCTTCCTCGACCGTTATCTCGGCCTCGAACCCGGCCGACCTTACGAGGCCAGCGTCGCGACGGAACTGTACCGCCGCCTGGCCGCCACGGACCTGTTCCGGCAAATCGAGATCAAGACCCGGCCGGTGCGCCGCCCCCGGCCCGAAGTGGTCGTCAGCGTGGTCGTCAAGCCCAAAAAGCGCCATCGCTTCAAGGTGGGTCTCGGCTTCGACACCGACACCGGGCCCCGGATCCGGTTCGGCTATCTCGACCGTTACCTCAACCGCCGCGGCCACCGATTCCAGGCCGACCTGAAACTGTCCCCGGTCGACCCCGGCGTCACCGGCAGCTATCGGATTCCCCTGGCCGGTCCCGAAGAGCGCCTGGACTTCAACGCCGGCTTCCGCCACCTCCGTCTTGACACCTACCGCGCCAACCAGGGCACCTTCAACGCCACCTATCTCCATCCGAGAGGCGCCTGGAGCGAGACGGTCCGCCTCGGTCTGAGCTACGAACGTTCCCATTTCAAGAACAAAGCGGAACCGGTGTCCTCCTTGATGCTGGTCCCCTCGCTCCACTGGACCCACGAACGTCTCCGGCGGCCGGGCAGATTCGTGGTCCGCGGGCGCAAATTCGACTTCCTCACCGGCGGCGGCGTCGCCTTGCTGGGGGACGGCGGCCATTATCTCAAGGCCCATCTGCGCGGCAGCTACATTTTTTCCCTTCCCTGGCACGCCCGCGTGTTGCACCGTTGGGAGCTGGGGGCCCTGTTCGCCCCCCGCTTCTCCAGTATTCCCGCCGGCACCCGGTTCTACGCCGGCGGCAACCGGAGCATCCGGGGTTACGGCTACCGGCGCCTCGGTCCGAAGAACGACGAAGGCCACGTCACCGGCGGCCGGTACCTGGGCACCGTCAGCCTGGAATACGAACAGCGGTTTCTCCGGAATTGGGGCCTGGCCTTGTTCCTCGACGCCGGCAACGCCTATGACCGGCTCGGTGAGATCGCCGGCCAGGTGCGTTTCGGCGCCGGCGTGGGAATCCGCTGGTTCTCCCCCGTCGGTGTGGTCCGGCTCGACTTCGCCACACCGGTATGGCGCGACCGGCCGCGGCTCCGCATTCATTTCGCCCTGGGGCCGGAACTGTGAAACGCGCATTCGTACTGTTTCTGGTGTCGCTTCTGCTGCTGTTCTCGGCCCTGGCGCTGCTGGTAGCCAGCGAGCCGGGAACCCGGCTGCTGTTCCGGGCGATACAGACGCTGTACCCGTCTTTGTCGATCCGGCGGATCGACGGCACCCTGCTCAGCTCCCTGCGGCTTCAGGGGCTGCGCTACCAAAGCCCGGAATGGAAACTGCGCGTTTCCAGGGTACTGCTGCGCTGGCATCCCCGCTCCCTGGGCCAGCGACAGGTACGGATCCAGCGCCTCGAACTGACCGGCCTCACCGTCGAACTGAAGGAAAAATCCCCTCCCCGGGAACCGACCGCCCTGCCGGTAATCCACCTCCCCCTGCCGCTGGTCGTCGACCGTCTGAGCGTCGACCGGCTCTCGATCCGGCGCCCCGGCTCCGATGCGGTCGCGATCGACCGCATCGAGCTGGGCCTGGCCGTGACAGGCTCCCGGCTGCAACTGCGCCGGGCCACGGTAGCGTGGGCCGCCTTCACGTTCCACGGCCACGGCCGGCTCCGGATGCAGGACCGTTATCCCCTCTCCCTGCGGTTCGACTGGCGCTATCGCCCCGATTTCCGTGGCCGGGGGCAGATCGAAGGCGATCTGCGGCGCCTGACCCTGGACCATCGGCTCACCACTCCCTTCACCGTCACCACCACCGGCACCCTGACCGGAATTCTGGAACATCCCGGTTTCGACCTCCAGGGCCGATGGCGGCAGATCCACTGGCCTCTCGACGCCGAACCCCCCTGGCTGGCCCGCCAGGGGCGTTACCGCCTGCACGGCACCCCCGACGATTACCGGATCTCGCTGGCAGCCACCCTTGCCGGCCTCCGACTGCCGTCCACCCGGTTACAACTTGAGGGCCAGGGAAATCTCCAGGGATTCGAGCACTTCGACTTCCGGGCCGAGGGGCAGGCCGGCACGTTGACCGGCTCCGGAGCGGTCCGCTGGGACCCGGCCCTGAACTGGCGGGTGGCACTGGAGGGAAACCACCTCGACCCCGGCTGGTGGCAGGCGGAATTTCCGGGGGATCTGCATCTGAGCGCCCGATGCGAGGGACGGCTGGCTCCGGACCTGCAGGTGTCCCTGGATCTGGAGCGTCTGCAGGGCAGGCTCCGCGGCCAGCCTCTGCAGGCCCGGGGCCGGCTGACCTATCGGAACCGGCGCCTGCGAAGCGACCGTTTCGACCTGTCCTGGAGCGACAACCGCTTGCAGTTGCAGGGATTCGCCGGCCGTCAGCGGCTGGATCTGAGCTTCCGACTCCACGCCCCCCGGCTCGACGTCGTCGCCCCGGGCCTGGCCGGCGATCTGAAAGGCCGGGGACGGATCCGCGGTGCGCCCGCCCGGCCCAGAATCCGCCTTTCCCTGCGGGGGCACCGGCTCCGCTGGGGCGGATGGGTTTCCCTGAAGCGCCTGAGCCTGCAGGCCCGCGGCCAGCCCCGGGACCCGAACTCCCGCCTGCACCTCGATGTTCGCCTGGTGCAGGCCGGGGCCTGGCGGTTCGACCGGGTTCGGGTCGACGCCTCGGGGCGGTTCGCCGATCACCGCCTGCGGCTCGAGGCTCTGGGACCGCTGGGGCCGGTTCGCCTGAACGCTGCAGGCCGCTATCGGCCCGGCCGAACCGCGTCCTGGGAAGGACGGATCGACCGCCTGCCCCTGACCCTGCTGCAACCCCTGTTGCCCCGGGAAACTTCGATCACCGGCGACCTCGAGGCCCGTTTTTCCTATCGCCGATGGCGAGGGGGACGCCGTGGACGACTGCGCTGGCGGCTGCCGAAGGCCACCCTCGCCGCCACGGTCGAAGCCGACCGCCAGGTGTCGCTGGCCTTGGCGGACGGGCGGGGACAGGTGGTGCTGGAAAACCGGCGCCTGCAAGCCGAACTGTTCCTGCCGTTTCCACGACAGGGCTCGGTCGAGGCCGGTCTCGCCACCGACCTGGACGGACGGCGCCTCGAAGGCCGGGCCCGGGTGGACTTCACCCGGCTGCGACTGGTGGAAATCCTGACCCCGCAGCTGCGTGAGGTCGACGGCCGGCTGCACGGCCGGCTGCGCCTGGCCGGCACCTGGCGGCGACCGGTCGTCGGCGTCGATCTCCGCCTGACGGACGCCGGCGCCTGGCTCGTGCCCGCCGGCATCCACATCCGGCAAACCGACCTGCGGATCCGCGGCGAAAGCGGCAAGGGGTTCACGGTCTCGGGGCACCTCCGTTCCGGGCCGGGACGGATCGCCATCCGCGGCGGAATACGGCTGCGACACGGATTGTCGGTCCGACTCCACCTCCGCGGCGACCGTTTCGAAGCCGTCTCCCTGCCCCGGGCCCGGATTCTGGTTTCCCCCGATCTGGCGGTAGCGGCCGACGACCGGGTGGTCCGGGTGACCGGGAAGGTCCATCTGCCCCAGGCCGACATCCGTTTGCGGAAGACCCTGTTTCCGGAACAGAACCCCGAGAT
>Ga0256841_1000857_pt1 | contig 28787 bp, 21 predicted proteins | sample 356308metaG_FD_185971 | JGI IMG/M metagenome (GOLD analysis project Ga0256841, IMG submission 185971) | Hydrothermal vent microbial communities from Mid Atlantic Ridge, Atlantic Ocean - 356-308 | ecosystem: Environmental > Aquatic > Marine > Hydrothermal vents | place: Atlantic Ocean: Mid...
CTGCGGTCATGGGGATATCACAGGAGTGCCGAGGGAATAAAATGAGAAACAAAAAGGACGGGAATAAAACCAGAAGAAAAGTTTAAAAATGGAGTCTATTCGAAGAAAATTCAGGGAAAGAAAACAACACTTTCAAGCCGGCGGTTTGAGGGTATTTTCAGGTTGCCGGTGATACGGTATGTCATCAGGTTCCACCCCATCCGTCATTCGGGTGCCTCAATGCTGGACGGAAACAATGTCCCTTTGGGTGCCATCCAGGGAATTCCGGGGCATGAGAACCGCAAGACGACCGAGATTTACCTGCACAGCATCGGTGATTTGGAACGGGATGCCATGGCCATTTTCGAGCGAGCCAGGAAAAAGTCCCACACAGGACCCAGCAAGCAAAAAGAGGCTTATAGCCGCTGCTCCGGCTAACCACCTCTTTTTACTTGGTATTTGTTGGTGCCGAGGGACAGAATCGAACTGCCGACACGGGGATTTTCAGTCCCCTGCTCTACCGACTGAGCTACCTCGGCAAATCACTTTTGCCTAAACCAGTTGGTGCGTTGTCCGGTTTTAGCAGTGTACTAAAATCAGTACTCCATAATATCAATAAGTTACAGCTCAATATTTCGTATGATGGCTACTAATTAGGGGAGCTGTATTTTTTTGTCAAGCGTTTTCTTGCAATCGGTTGCCGGCTTCTGTCCCGGCTGTGTCCGGGCGGCATGGTTTCATGGCATTGGCTCCGCTTGGACCGCAGGACGTCGACGGATCCGGGTGTTGGCCGGCATCTTGCCCCGAATGCAGCACCGCACCGCACCGCACCGCGCCGCGCCGTGACGACGCACCGTTTGTCGGTGACAGGACCGGGCGCCTTTTCCCGAATACCCGGCCCGACACCGCGGCATCTTTGCCTGCCGATTTCCATATTGCACGCATGCAAGCAGTATCTGCCGGCAGCAATTCCATCCTGTGCATATGGGCGCACGGCGGGTGCCTGCCATGCATTGGGGCACTTCAGCCGCCGTTCATGATGCACGCCACATGGCCGCCGGGACTTCTTCGATCCGCTCAAAATGGCTCTGGCTTGGCATTTTGCATGCCGGGGATGGAAAGTTTGGCGGCGGCGGTCAATTACAGATTTTCTGTAAAAGGTCGATAATAATCAAACTATGGTATTTGATGAGGATCTTGACAGAGGAGACGTCCATGCGCAAATGCCCCAGGTGTGGCTACTTGAGAAAACCCGGTGACCTTGGACTGGAATCCGAGTGCCCGCAATGCGGGATCGTTTATGACAAGTGGCGCAAGAAGCGACTGAAAACTGAAGGCAGCGGCGCGGGAGTCGAGGGCGGTGCTGGACCGGGCGCCGAACAGGGGAATGACCTGCAGGCCGGGATGATGCAGCTGGCGGGTATTGTCGCCGAAAGGCGGAAGAAAAAGGCCCAAAAGCGCAATTTGATGTTCATCGGCGCCGGTGTGCTGCTGGCGGTGCTGGTGGTTTTCCTGGTAACGCATAAAGATGAGGCGCCCGCGGCACCAGGAAAAGCGAAGCCGGTGCTGTCCCCAAGGCAAGACCAGATAGCCAAGAGGCTCAAAAGGCAGGCCGCTGCTGTCGCCGAAAACAAGCCTCCACCCGAAGTGAAAGTCACCGTCATGCCCGGTGAAAGCAAAAGCCTTGTCGTTTCTTGCTTCTTTCCGATTTTGCACCGCGATGCGTTTGATTTCGATTTTTCGACGGATTTCAGCGTTGCCAAAAACGAAGTGGAGGCCCAGGGTGTTGAAGTGGCAGTGGATAATGTCGAACTTTCCCCTGTTACGCACGCCATCTGGGAGTTCCTGAACAGGGAGAAGATATGGCGCCCTGTCGGCAGCTATGATATCCCCGTCTCTTATTTGGGGCCCAAGGTGTCGGGTGGCGGCGCCTACGGTGAAGAAAATGTTTTTGTGTCCTACCCTGAAGCCCTCATAAAATTCAACAACATCACGGAAGAAAAGTTAGTGGCGCAAGAGAGGCGAAGACCCGAGGGCTTGCAAAGAGCCGACTACCGCTTTTACAAAGCCGATGTTTACATAACCGTAGACGTTCCGACATTTTTCGATTCCCCGAAATTTTCCGGACTCGTGGCGATTAAGGCGGGCAGCGTCAGTTTCCATAATAAACTTTACATCAAGATACCGAATCAGTGGATCTATTTTGACGTCTGGCATGGCGGCGAAAAAAAAGGCGTGGTGTTCAGACTGGAATCATCTTCATCGATGCAATTGCGCGTTGTGGAATAAAAGGGGGATACCTCCCGGGACCGGCTTGCCGGCCGCGCTTTTCCCGCCGGCCGCTTGCCCTGGGGCGATTGTCTTATTCTTCGGCGGCACAGGCTGCCCGCGGTCCCATGTCGCCGAGCACGTACTGGACCAGCGCGCAGGCCGTGACAGCGGCGGTTTCAGCCCGTAAAATGCGCGGCCCCAGACCGGCGCCGGAAAATCCGCATTCAAGCGCCGACTGGACTTCTCCTTCTTCGAAACCGCCCTCGGGTCCGATCAGGACAAACACCCTGCGGCAGCACCCGGCCGCAGTTTGTGCAACGCGGGGCGCAAAACACACAGGCTCCTTTTCCCAGAAGATAATTTTCAGGTCGCTTCCTGTAGCGGCGGCGAGCACCGCTTCCAGAGACGGCAGGGGCGTGATTTCCGGAACGCGGCTGCGCCCGCACTGCTTGACTGCCGACATGGCGATTTCGTGCCACCGTCGGCGGCGCGTGGCCAGACGCGGCCCGCCGGGCCTGGCCACGGACCGGCGGGATACGAAAGGCAGCCATCGATGGACGCCCAGCTCGGTCAGCTGACGGATGCTGGTATCCATCTTGCCCACTTTCAGGAAGGCCTGGGCGACGGTAATGCGCAGAAACGATTCGCCGCCGGCTGGGATTGGGGCGATAATCCGGAACGTGACCGTCTGTTTGCGGCAGGAGAGAATCTCGGCGCGGTAGGCTTTGCCGCCGCCGTCCAGCAGCGTGACCGTATCTCCGCTTCGCAACCGCAGGACATGGATCAAATGCCTGGCTTCGGCACCGCGCAGGGTGACCGGCCGGCGCTGCAGGCTGTCCGGTGGGATGAAAAAACGCTGCATGCTTTATTTTAATGCCTCTGCGCAAAAAAGGCAAACGTCTTGACAGGCCGCAGGCCTTGTGGTAGCTGTCTGATGATTATTTGTTCTAATGGTCTGAAATTTAGTGCAATTTTCCGGGGGAGAAAAAAGATGGTGCGGCGAGAAGATCCGGAAAGCGGGACTGCGGCACACGCGCCTGAAGATGGTGATCCTGTTATTGAACTGACTGAAATTGTGGAGGATCGTCCAGGCGAAGCATCCGCCGAAAGCAGCCTCCGGGCGGCAGACGGTGGAGCGGTGGATGGTGACGGCGGCGAAAACGATGTCATCGAGTTGACCGAGGTTGCAGACGGGTCCACACCGCCGGCGCCGGACCTGAAACTGAGCGAAGAACAGATCCAAAGCGCCCTCGAGCGGGTCATCCGTGAGTTGTATGCGGAAAAAATCGAAAAGTTGCTCTACGATGCGGTCGAACAGACGGTAACCCGCGAAATCGAGAGGATCAAAAGCATCCTGCTCGACAAGGCGCCGGGTACCTAAAATCCGCGCTTTCAGCGGCAACCGGTTGCCGCGGATGCCCAAGGCCGGGGGGATTAGCTTTTAATCCCCCCTTTTTTAATCGGGCTGCATTTGCGGCAGCCACACGACCAACCCAAACCAGGAAGTTGAATTTTCATGCCGAAAGAGTTGCTCGAAAAGGGCTACGCGCCCCATGATGTCGAAAGAAAATGGTACCGCTACTGGGAGGAAAACCAGCTGTTCGCCGCCGACGAAAGCAGCAATCGCCGGCAGTGTTTTTCCATTGTGATCCCGCCGCCCAACGTGACCGGCGTGCTGCACATGGGCCACGCCCTGAACAACACCCTGCAGGACATTCTGTGCCGCTACCGGCGGCTGTGCGGCGACAACGTGCTCTGGATGCCGGGAACGGACCATGCCGGCATCGCCACCCAGAACGTCGTTGAAAAACAGTTGGCGGCGGAGGGCCTGGACCGCCACCAGCTGGGGCGTGAGAAGTTCATCGAGGCCGTCTGGCAATGGCGTGCGCAGTCGGGCAGCGCCATTATCAATCAACTCAAGCGCCTGGGCGCTTCCTGCGACTGGGCGCGGGAGCGCTTCACCATGGACGAGGGTCTTTCGCTGGCGGTCAAGACCGTCTTCGTCCAGCTCTACCACGAGGGCCTGATCTACCGCGGAGATTACATCATCAATTGGTGCCCGCGCTGCCACACGGCGCTTTCCGATCTCGAGGTGGAGCATGAGGACATCGACGGCCGCCTCTACCACATCCGCTATCCTTTTGCCGGTGCCCAGGGCGGCATCGTGGTGGCCACCACGCGTCCTGAAACCATGCTGGGCGACACCGCCGTGGCCGTGCACCCGGACGATGAGCGCTACCGCAAGATGGCGGCCGATTTTGTGACACTGCCGCTGATGAACCGTGAAATCCCCATTATCCGGGATGACTACGTCGATGTTTCCTTTGGCTCCGGCGGGCTGAAGGTCACGCCGGCCCACGACCCCAACGACTACGAAATCGGGCAGCGGCACAATCTGCCGGCCATCAAGGTGATCGGTGAAGACGGCCGCATGACGGACCGGGCCGGGGAGTTTGCCGGGCTGGACCGTTTCGAATGCCGCCGGGCTGTGGTAAAGGCGCTGGAGGGCCAGGGCCTGCTCGAACGCATCGAGGATTACCCCCACAGCGTGGGCCACTGCTACCGCTGCAAAAATATCGTCGAGCCCAACCTTTCCAAGCAGTGGTTCGTCAAGGTCAAACCGCTTGCCGAAGCGGCCGTGGCCGCCGTGAAAGACGGCCGCACGCGTATCGTTCCCAAATCGTGGGAAGCGACCTACTTCAACTGGATGGACAACATCCGCGACTGGTGCATCTCGCGGCAGATCTGGTGGGGGCACCAGATCCCGGCCTGGACCTGCCAGCAGTGCGGCAAGCTGGTGGTTTCCGTCGCAACCCCCGACCAGTGCCCGGATTGCAAGGGCGCGATGCTGGTGCGCGAAACCGACGTGCTGGACACCTGGTTCAGCAGCGCCCTGTGGCCCTTTTCCACCATGGGCTGGCCCGAAAAGACCCCTTTGCTGGAGCGCTTCTATCCCACCTCGGTGCTGGTCACCGGGTTCGATATCCTCTTTTTCTGGGTGGCCCGCATGATGATGATGGGCATTCATTTCATGCACGCCGTGCCCTTTCGGGATGTTTACGTGCACGCCCTGGTGCGCGATGAAGCCGGCAAAAAGATGAGCAAATCCAAGGGCAATGTCATCGATCCGCTGACCATCATCGACAAGTACGGCACGGACGCCTTCCGCTTCACCCTGGCGGCCTTTGCGGCCCAGGGACGGGATATCAAGATGTCCGAAAAACGTGTGGAGGGCTACCGCAACTTCATCAACAAACTGTGGAACGCCGCCCGCTTCTCCCTGATGCACGTGGAGGGACAGGACCGGCCGGCGGCGGGCGGGCAGGTGCAGTGGCTGCCCAATCGCTGGATACGCTCCCGCCTGGGCGAGGTCTGCCGCCAGTGCGCCGCAGCCCTGGACGATTACCGTTTCAACGAAGCGGCCGGCATGCTGTACAACTTTGTCTGGCACGAGTACTGTGACTGGTACCTGGAGGCGGCCAAACCCGCCCTCTACGGCAAAAAAGGAGCGGCTTTGCAGGCCGAAACGCGTGCGGTTCTGTGGCAGGTGCTGCACCACGCCTTGATTTTGCTGCATCCTTTCATCCCGTTTGTCACCGAGGAAATCTGGCACAAGTTGCCGGGGACACGCGGATCGATCATGCGCAGCCCTTTTCCGCAGCGTACCGACGAAATTGCCGCGCAGGCCGCGGATGCGGCTGCGGAAGCGGAGATGCAGCTGGTGATCGATATCATTTCGGCCGTGCGCAACATCCGCGGGGAAATGAATATCGCCCCCTCGCTGCAGCTGGAGGTCCGGATCCAGGCCGCCGAGCCGGCAGCGCGCGAACAGATCCAGGCGCACAGCGACATGGTCTGCGACCTGGCGCGGCTGAAATCCCTGCGCGTCGAGCTGCCGGGCAAGCAACCCAGGAAATCGGCGGCGGCGCTGGCGGGAGCGGTTTCCATTTTCGTGTCGCTGGACGGTGTGGTTGACTTCGGGAAAGAAATCAAACGCCTGGAAAAGGAGCTCGGCAAGCTCGGCGCCGAACTCAACGGGCTTTCCAAAAAGCTCAACAACGAGGACTTCCTGGAAAAGGCGCCCCCCGAAGTCGTGCAGAAAGTCACCCGCCGCTACCAGGGATTTCTGGAAAAGCAGCAGCAGCTGCAGTCGAACCTGGAGCGTATCCAGGCGCTGCAGAGCTGACCGGCCGGTGATCGCCGGCAGCTGAAAACATGCCCATGGACAATCTGTCACGACTCATAGAAGCGGCCCTGTCCGAGGACCTGGGCCCCGGCGATGTGACCACGGATGCCTTGGTGGCCCGCGAGCTGTGCGGCCGGGGCTGCATCACGGCCAGGGAGCCCCTGGTGCTGGCCGGGCTGGACGTGGCCCGCCGGGTGTTTCTGGCCGTGGACCCGGAGTTGGCGCTGCACAGTGATTTTGTGGACGGCGACCGCCTGGACGGCGGCGAGGCCGTCCTGAGCGTCGAAGGCCGGCTGGGATCCATGCTGCGGGCCGAACGCAGCGCCTTGAATTTTCTGCAGCGCCTGTCGGGCATCGCCACCCAGACGCGCCGCTTCGCCGATGTTCTGAAGGGCACCCCCGTGCGCCTGGTCGACACGCGCAAAACAACCCCGGGCTGGCGGATGCTGGAAAAGTACGCCGTGCGTATGGGCGGCGGCGGCAATCACCGCATGGGTCTTTTCGACGGTGTGCTGATCAAGGACAATCACATTGCCGCCTGCGGTGGGGTGGCGGCGGCGGTCCGGCGTGCCAGAAACAGGATATCGCATCTGTTGAAAATAGAAGTCGAAGTTTCCGACCTGGACGGCGTACGCGAGGCACTCGCCGCCGGGGCAGACGTGATCATGCTCGACAACATGGATCCCGCTGCTGTCAAAGACGCCGTGGCACTGATCGATCACCGGGCGCTGGTGGAGGTGTCCGGCCGCGTCGGGGCATCCGCGCTGGCCGGCCTGGCTGCCTGCGGCGTGGATATCATCTCCGCCGGCGCATTGACCCACTCGGCCAGGGCCGTCGATCTGAGCATGCGCATCTGGAAAGTTTGATGACAAACATGCCGGCACCGCCGCCGGGGCCATGACATGATTCCTCTTCGCGACACCATCCGCTCCGCGAGCTACCCCGTCGTCAACACGGCGCTTATCGCCCTCAACGTGTTCGTCTACCTGCTGGAGCTGGGCCAGGGCAGCGATCTGGGCCGCTTCATCTATATTTACGGGCTGGTGCCGGCGCGCTACTCCATGCCCGGCATTGCCGCCTATTTCCCGCTGTCGCACCAGATTCTCTCCCTGTTTTCCTTCATGTTCCTGCACGCCGGCTTCTGGCACCTGCTCGGCAATATGTGGTTTCTCTATATTTTCGGCGACAATGTGGAAGACCGCCTGGGCTCTGCGCGCTACCTGCTCTTCTACCTGATGTGCGGCCTGTCGTCCGGCCTGGCGCAGCTGGCACTCAACTGGCATGCCAACATTCCGACCATCGGCGCCTCCGGTGCCATCGCCGGTGTCATGGGCGCCTATTTCATGCTCTACCCCAATGCCCGCATCCTGACGCTCATCCCCGTTTTTTTCATTCCGCTGTTTTTTGAAATTCCGGCTTATTTTTTCCTGGGATTCTGGTTTCTGATCCAGCTGGTCAGCGCGGCTTCCAGGCACGGCAACCAGGTGGCCGGTATCGCCTGGTGGGCCCACATCGGCGGCTTTGCCTGCGGCATGTTATTTTTAAAGGTTTTCACATGGCTGCCCTCCATGGGCATCAGCCCGAAAGTCCGCCGCATGACGGCCAAAAAGACCTCCCACCGCCTGCAGCTGGTGCGGCCCGGCGGCCCGCTGGACGACCCCAACCTCTACGGCACCATCACCATTACCCCGTTTGAGGCCCTGACCGGCACGCAGAAAGTGGTCAGCATCCCCGGCGGCCTTCAGAAGCGCCTGGTGCGGGTGAAGGTGCCCCCGGGCACCAAGGACGGAACGCTGCTGCGCCTCAGAGGCATCGGAAAACATATGCCCGACGGTCGCAGGGGGGACCTGATGCTAAAAGTCGACGTCAGGTTTTAGGACGATGTCCGGGTCTTCCGGAAAAGGGCCGTTCAGCTGCAGTTTTTGGCGAACAGGGAGGAGATGCGGTTGCGGCCGTTGTTTTTGGACACGTACATGGCACGGTCCGCACGCTGCACAAAGGTGGAGATACTTTCTCCGGGGCAATACTCGGTCACCCCGATGCTCATGGTGATGCGGACCGGCTTTCCGCCTGCGGGCCGGAATCTGGTTTTTTTCAGACCGACCTGGATGCGGGGCGCCACGCTGACGGCTTCTTCGGCCGAGGTTTCGGGCAGGATGATGGTGAACTCTTCACCGCCGTATCGGTAGGCCGAGTCCATCTTCCGCAAGCTCGACTGGATGATCTTGCCGATTTTGATCAGCACCTTGTCGCCTTCCAAGTGACCGTAGGCGTCGTTGTAGCGCTTGAAAAAATCGATATCCAGCAGCATCAGGGCCAGCGGGTGATCGTAGCGGCTGGAGCGGTCCGTTTCGATTTTCAGCTGGTTGTAGAAATACCTCGAATTGTAAAGCCGGGTCAGGCCGTCGGTAATGGCCAGGGTTTCCAGCTTGGCGAGCATTTCCTTGCGCTCCCTGGCCAGTTGGCGTTCACGCAGCACCCGACGGATGCGCAGCACCAGTTCCTCGAAACGGATCGGTTTGAAGACAAAGTCGCTGGCGCCGCTGCTGATGGCCTCTTCGTAGGAGTAGTCGTCACTGTACCCGGTCATGACGATGACGCCGATATCGTGGTCCTGGTTCACGCGGCGGGTCAGCTCCAGGCCGGACATGCCGTCCATCATGATGTCGGTGATGATGATATCGGTGGCCTGCTGCTGGATGAACGTCAGAGCCTCTTCCGCACTGGTGGCCATGCTGGGTTCGTAACCCGACAGCTGCAAAAACTCTGACATGGAGTCACGGATGGCTTTATCGTCATCGACGACCAGGATACGATGCGGTTGCGTACCTTTCATATTCCCAATTCAGGGTGCCCCCCACTTTTCCGGCGACGGGGTTGACAGGTCAAAGCGTCTTCTGGTAGGGGAGCAATTTTCGTTTTATGATGAAATACAATTAAAATAGCCGGAATTGCATATCGTGTCAACCGCTAAACGGAATTCATTTTCGTCCGGCAGATCGACCTCTGCTGCCCCGGCCCAGAAGGGGTTTTCAGGCGCGCGGCGTGTGTGCGGACACTTCAATCCGGGCGGCACAAGACCATTTCCAGACCCGGCACGCGGGCTTGCCGCCACATAGGCTTTGACACCGGTTTGCGGTGTCATCTATAGTGACTTGTCATTCGGGCACTGAGCTTCCCAGCGGACGATACAAGATGGACAACATCCGAAACTTCAGCATCATCGCGCACATCGACCATGGCAAATCGACACTGTCGGACCGCCTGATCCAGGCCACCCACATCATCCCGGAGCGTGAATTCAAAGATCAGCTCCTGGATACCATGGAAATCGAGCGCGAGCGCGGCATCACCATCAAGAGCCAGACCATCTGCCTGCCATACACGGCCAAAGACGGCCGGACCTACCACCTCAACCTGATCGATACGCCCGGACACGTCGATTTCACCTACGAAGTTTCCCGGGCGCTGGCCTCCTGCGAAGGGGCGCTGCTGCTGATCGACGCCAGCCAGGGTGTGGAAGCCCAGACCCTGGCCAACCTGTTCCTGGCGTTGGAGCATGACCTGGAGATCATTCCGGTAATCAACAAGATCGATCTGCCGTCGGCGGATATCGAACGCACCCGCAGACAGATCGAAGAGGACCTGGGGCTCGACCCGCAAAGCGCCATTCTGGCTTCGGCCAAGGAAGGCACCGGCATCGACGAAGTGCTGGAGGCCATTGTCACCCTGCTGCCGCCTCCGGCCGCCGAAACCCGGCGGCCGCTCAAGGCCCTGATCTTCGACTCGCACTACGATGCCTACCGCGGCACGGTAGTGCATTTGCGCGTTTTCGAGGGCCGCATCAGGGCCGGCGATATCATCCAGTTCATGTCCAACGGCGCCGAATACCGGGTTGAAGAAGTGGGCATTTTCCAGGTCCAGCGCGTGCCTGAAAAAGAACTGCATGCCGGGCAGGTGGGCTACATACTGGCCGGCATCAAGACCGTCAGCGACACACGCTGCGGCGATACGGTAACCCATCGGAGCAACCCCTGCGATGCCGCCATGCCCGGCTTCAAGGCGGCCAAGCCCGTCGTGTTTTCGTCCATTTACCCCGTGGCCTCGGACGGATATGCCGACCTGACGGCGGCGCTGGAGAAGCTCAAACTCAACGACGCCGCCCTGATCTACGAAAAAGACTCGTCCGTGGCCCTGGGGTTCGGTTTCCGCTGCGGTTTCCTGGGGCTTTTGCACCTGGAAGTGGTGCAGGAACGCCTGGAGCGGGAATACGATCTTTCCCTGATTCTGACGGCGCCGTCGGTGCGCTACGAACTGACCATGGCCGACGGATCCACCATGGTCATCGACAACCCCGCGCTCTACCCCGATCCCGCACAGATCCAGTCTGCGCGGGAGCCGTATATCCAGGCGTCGATCATCGTTCCCGAGCGCTACATGGGGGCGGTGATGCAGCTTTGCCTGGACCGCCGCGGCAGCAACAAAAACTACCAGTACCTGACCAGCGACCGGCTGGAGATGACTTTCGAGCTGCCGCTGGCGGAGGTGATCTACGATTTTTACGACCGCCTCAAGTCCGTCACCCAGGGGTACGGTTCCTTTGATTACGAGCTGATCGACTTCCGGGAGACGGACCTGGTCAAGCTCGATATCCTGATCAACGGCGAGCGTGTGGATGCGCTCTCCCAGCTGGTGCACCGCGAACGGGCCGTCGGGCGTGCCCGCCAGGCCTGCGAAAGGCTACGCGATGAAATCCCGCGTCAGATGTTCAAGGTGGCCATCCAGGGAGCCATCGGCGGCAAGATCATCGCCCGCAAAACCGTCTCGCCATTCCGCAAGGATGTGACCGCCAAATGCTATGGCGGCGACATCACCCGCAAGCGCAAGCTGCTGGAGAAGCAGAAAAAAGGCAAGAAGCGCATGAAGATCGTGGGCAAGGTCATGATACCGCAGTCCGCTTTCCTGGCCGTTCTCAAAAGCGACAAACAGTAGCCCCGCCTTGGCAGCCGGATAACGCGGTCAGCTGTTCCGGCCGCCGGCGGGGGGTGCCGCCGGTCCCGGCCGTGTTTCAGCTGCCGGCGGCGCATGTTTTTTCCCGGCCGCCGCCAGCCCGTCTTCAAAACACTTGCGGCCGTACCAGTCGATCTGCCGGCAGACCCCGCGGATGATGCTCACCTCGCGCGCCCGGAGGCCCACGCGGGACAGAAACTGGCGCACGCGGTCCAGCCAGTAGTCCGGGTTCTGCGGGTTGATGTAGCTGATTCTCACCAGAACATCCTTGAGCTGGGCGTACATGCCGTCGAGTTCATGGCGCGTCGCCAGCCGCGGCATGAATGCGGACGGGCTGCAGGACTGCGCCATGAACAGCTCGTAGCAGACGATCATCACCGCCTGGGCCAGGTTCAGGGAGGCGAATCGGTCCGTGGGAATGTTCACCAGCCGGTGGCAGTAGCGGATGTCGGCGTTGGTCAGGCCGCTGCTCTCCGGTCCGAAGAGAATGGCGACACGGTTGTGGTGCGAAACGGAAACCAGTTCGGCCGCCAGGCGGCGCGGGCTGCTGACCGCCTGGCGGTGGGCGCCCCGGCGGGCCGTGGCGCCCACCACATACTGAAACGGCGCCAGGGCCTCGTCCAGATCCGTATGGACCGCGGCGGCCCTGGCGACGTCCTGAGCACCGCGGGTGGCCATTCTGAGGATGCGCTGGTGGTCGTAGTCCCGCGGCGCGACCACCACCAGCCGCCGGATGCCCATGTTGCACATGGCGCGTGCGGCAGCGCCGATGTTCTCAGGGTACTGGGGCCGGCAAAGCACGATGGCGATGTTTTCCAGGCAGGCGCCCGTCATCCGCCGAGGATTTCGAAGCGGTTGAAGAAATAGGCGATTTCGAAGGCGGCCGTGTCCGGCGCGTCCGAGCCGTGCACGACGTTTTTTTCGATGTCGGTGGCGAAATCACGCCGGATGGTGCCCTCGGCCGCCTCCTCGTAGTTGGTGGCGCCCATCAGCCCGCGGTAGCGTGCGATCACATCGTCGCCCGTGAGCACCATGGCCACCACCGGCCCGGAGCTCATGAACTGTGTCAGGCTTTCAAAAAAGGGGCGTTCGCGGTGCACCGCGTAGAATCCCTCGGCCTGGGCCAGGTTCATGTGCAGCATCTTCATGGCCGCGATTTTAATGCCGTGGGCTTCTATGCGCCGGATGACTTCGCCGATGAGGTTGCGCGCGACACCGTCCGGCTTGATGATTGCCAGGGTCTTTTGCAGGTCCATTGGGATATTCCTTTCCGCCGATTAAAAATGCAAAGCGCATGACATAAAATGCGAGGCACATAACAAAAGGCGGCACCCAAGTCAACCGCTGTGTGTGGCGCCGGCCCTGTGCCGCAGGTCGCGGTAGATCGCCAGCGCCTGCCGCCTGGTTTGCGAAAGGTCGCCGCTGTTGTCGATGACACGGGTTGCCAGGCGGCGTTTTTCCTCGATGGACATCTGGGAGCGGATGCGCGCCATGGCGGCACTGCGGGACAGGCCGTCGCGTGCCATGAGCCGCTTGCACTGCAGGGCCTGCGGGATGTAGACTACGATGATTTCGTCCAGCGGACGGCGCGGGCCGGCTTCGAACAGCAGCGGGATGTCCAGGATCACCGCCGCCTGCGGGATGCCGGCGCCGATTTCCTGCAGGCGCCGGTCGATGCGCGCCGTGACGTGGGGGTGCACGATGTGCTCGAGCGTTTTCCTCTGCGCCGGGTCCGTGAAGATGATATGCCCCAACCGCCGGCGGTCGATCTCGCCGTCGGGCGTCAGGATCTGTCTGCCGAAATGCGCCACCACCTGATGCCAGGCCGGGCGGCCCCGGCGCACCGCGGCATGGGCGATTTCATCGGCGTCCACGACCAGGGCACCGGCCGCTTCCAAGATGCGCGCCACGGTGGATTTGCCCGTGGCGATGCTGCCTGTCAGTCCCGCGACGATCATAACGGCCTACACCGCGCCTGTGGCAAAAAAGTCGTCGATCTGCGGCTGCCCGTAACCCAGCTCCGCCAGGATGCGGCGGGTGTGCTGCCCGAAGGCCGCCGGCGGCGTGCGCAGGCTGCCGGGCGTGCGGCTCAGTTTGACCGGGATGCCGATGGCGGCGGTCCTGCTCCCGTCGCGGGTGCCGATTTCGAGAATCATTTCGCGTTTGCGAAACAAAGGGTCGCGCAGCACTTCTTCCAGGTTCTGGACACGGCCCCAGCCAATGTCCAGGTCCGCCAGTACAGAAGACCATTCTGACAACGTGCGGGTCCTGAAGGCGCCGCGCAGGGCCTGGATGATCTCGACGCGGCGGGTTTCATCGAACTGCAGCCCGCTGTATTGGGTGATGCCGAGGCATTCGCACAGGTTGTGCCAGAAACGCGGCTCCAGTGCACCGATGGTCAGGTAGCGGCCGTCGGCCGTCTCATAAACATTGTAGCAGGCATAGCGGTGCGCCAGCAGCGCGTCGCCGCGCCGGGGCGCACGGCCGTCGGACTGCAGCAAAGACAATGCCGCCGCCAGCAGGCTCACCAGGCCGTCGGTCATGGAAATGTCGATGTACTGCCCGCGGCCGTCGCGGCTGCGCGCGACGAGCGCCAGCAGGATGCCGGTGACGGCGTTCAGCCCGCCGCCGGCCAGGTCGGCGATCTGGACGCCGGGAATGCACGGCGGCCGGCCGGCTTCGCCGATGAGGTCCAGTACGCCTGAGACGCCCAGGAAATTGACGTCGTGGCCCACCCGGGCGTGGCGCGGGCCGTTTTGGCCGTAACCGGTGATGGCACAGTAGATCAGGCCCGGATTGAGATCCCGCAGGCTGTCGTAGTCGATGCCCAGCCGGCGGGCCACACCGGGCCGGAAGCCCTCCATGAAAACGTCGGCGTCACGGATGAGTCTGGAAAAGATCTCCCGGCCCCGGTCGGTTTTCAGGTTCAGCGACATGTGCTCTTTGTTGCGGTAAACGGTTTCGAAAAAAAGGCCGTCGTCCGCAAAGCGGCGCGACTCGACGGCGATGACGCGTGCGCCGTGGTCGGCCAGGATCATCGAACAAAAGGGCCCCGGCAAAAGCCGGGACATGTCGATGACTTTGAGTCCGGCCAGGGCGCCGGGCAAAATGGGGTTCGGCATGCTGCAGTCTCCTTCGGGTCTGCCGGGAATGATCGCGATATCGGGTATCTCCGGATATGACATATACACACCATGGCGCCAGGTCAATCCGATAATGCATGCGGGCCCAAAAATCAGGCCGCCGGCAAAAGGCTTGTCCAAAGTGCATCCGGCGGCATTTGCATGCCGGAGATTGACAGTGCCGGGCCGCCGGCCTATATTCCGCTTGCGGCAGACCGTGTTTCTTGCGGGGCTGCCCTGATTTCCGCTTGCGGCCAAAGGCTGAGAGGAGGTTTTCCCGATGATCGCCGTCTTGTCGCCATCCAAGACGCTGGACGATAGCGGCGCGCACGCCATTCAAGAACCATCCACGCCCGCATTCCTGGAGGAATCCCGGGTACTGGTGGACATCCTGCGCCGGTTTTCGCCTGCCGAGCTGGCTGCGCTGATGAAGATCAGCGACAGGTTGGCGGAACTGAACGTGCAGCGCTTTGCGGCCTGGCGGCACGACTTCACGCCGCGAAATGCCATCCCGGCCATCCGGGCATTCAAAGGAGACGTATACACCGGCCTGGCGGCAGACACTTTCAGTGCCGCAGATTTATCCTTTGCCCAGGGTCACCTGCGGATACTGTCCGGGCTTTACGGCCTTTTGCGGCCGCTGGACCTGATGCAGCCCTACCGGCTGGAAATGGGCACGCGGCTGGCCACCGGGCGGGGAAAAACCCTGTATGCTTTCTGGGGGGAGCAAATCACCCAGGCCCTGAACCGGGCGCTGCGGCGGCACCGCCGCAAGACGCTGGTCAACCTGGCCTCGGCCGAGTATTTCAAGGCGGTCTGCGTAAAAAAGCTGGACGCCCGCGTTGTAACGCCGATGTTTCTGGATTTCCGCAACGGCGCCTTCAAGGTGATTTCCTTCTATGCCAAGAAAGCCCGCGGCCGGATGGCCGCTTTCATGGTCCGGCGGCGCCTGGCGGCCCCCGAGGGACTCAAGAGCTTTACCGGCGATGGATACCGTTTCGACGCCGGCCGTTCCACCGACGAACGCTGGGTTTTTACGCGCAAAAAATCGCCGACGGATGGAAAAGCCGCATGATCCGTGCCCAGAACCTCTGCAAGAGCTATGGCGGGCGGACGCTTTTCGAGCAGGCGACCTTCAGCATCGATACGCGCCAGCGCGTGGGCCTGGTGGGCCGCAACGGGCACGGCAAGACGACGCTGCTGCGTCTGATCACGGGTCACGAACACCCCGACAGCGGCCGCATCGCGGTCCCCAAGGGCTACCGCATCGGCTACGTGCGCCAGGAGATCGCCTTCAGCCAGGCGAGTGTGCTGGCCGAGGGGGCCCGCGGGCTTGTACCGGAAGAGCGCGACCAGCTCTGGAGGGTGGAAAAGATCCTGACCGGGCTGGGGTTTTCAGACCGCGATTTCAGCCGTGACCCGCACAGCTTTTCCGGGGGCTTCCAGGTGCGCCTGAACCTGGCCAAAGTACTGGTGTCCGAGCCGGACCTGCTTTTGCTGGACGAGCCCACCAACTACCTGGACATTACCTCCATCCGCTGGATCAGCCGTTTTCTGAAAACCTGGCCGCGTGAACTTTTGCTCGTCACCCATGACCGCGGCTTCATGGACCAGGTAGTGACCCACGTGCTGGGCATCCACCGCTGCAAGACCCGCAAGGTCAGCGGCACAACGGACAAATACTACGCCCTTCTGGCCCAGGAAGAGGAGGTTTACGAAAAGACACGCCTGAACGACGAACGGCGCCGGCGGGAAATCGAGCTTTTCATCAGCCGCTTCCGCGCCAAGGCCCGGCTGGCCAACCTGGTGCAGTCCAGGATCAAGACCCTCTCCAAGCTGGAGAAGCGCCACAAGCTCGAGGCCCTTAAAACGCTGGAGTTTTCCTTCCGCAGCCAGCCTTTCAGGAGCCGCCGGATGCTGCAGGTCGAAGACCTGGCATTCGCCTATCCCGGGCAGCCGCCGCTGGTGCAGGGTTTCGGGATCAGCGTGGGGGCCGGGGAGCGCATCGCCGTGATCGGGCGCAACGGCCGCGGCAAAACCACCTTGTTAAAGCTGCTGGCCGGTACCCTGAAGCCCACGGCCGGCCGCATCCGGTACAACCCGGCCGTGGTCAAGGGCGTTTTCGAACAGACGCACTTGAAAACCCTGGTTGATTCGCGCACCGTCGAGGAGGAGATCCTGTACGCCCATCCGGACATCAGCCGCCAGCAGGCGCGCAACATCAGCGGGGCCGTGCTCTTTTCCGGCGACGAGGCCGAAAAGAAGATCAGTGTGCTCTCCGGTGGAGAGAAAAGCCGTGTCATGCTGGGAAAACTGCTGGCTGTACCGGTCAACCTGCTGCTTTTGGACGAGCCCACCAACCACCTGGATATGGCGGCCTGCGATGCGCTGCTGGCGGCCATCGACAACTTTGACGGCACGGTGATCATGGTGACGCACAACGAGATGTTTCTGCACGCCCTGGCCCGGCGGCTGATCGTTTATACAAGCGGCGGCCCCGTGGTGTTTGACGGCAGCTACCAGCGCTTCCTGGATGCCGGCGGTTTTGATGACGCAGGGGCTGCAGCACCGGCGCGCGACGGACGCCTGCAGCGGCCGGAAGACCCCCGGGGCCGGAAAGATTCTAAAGCGAATAGAAAGGAAATACGCCGCCGGCGTTCCGAACTCATCGCCCGGCGCGGCCGTGCGCTGAAGCCGCTTTGCGATGAAATCCGCAGTGTCGAACAGCGGATCGAAAGTCTGGAGGCGCGGCTGGACACCTTGAGCAAAGAGGTCAACCAGGCTTCCCTCGCGCAGGACGGCGACCGCATCGGCAGCCTTTCGCGGCAGATCCACAAAAGCAGCGGCCAACGCGATGAGCTCTACGAACGGCTCGAAGACCTCTACCAGCGCAAGGAGCGGACTGAAAGCGAGTTCAGCCGTCTGATGGCGCAGCTGGCTTCTTCGTGAAGAGGATGTAAATCAGGCCGGACACCAGCATGGAGGGGATCGAGCTGCCCACCGCATACTGTTTGACGGCGATCAACTGGAAGGTGGCGAATCCGGCTGCCCAGGCGGCCAGCGCAGTGATGTTGAACCCCCCGGTATACCAGTATATTCCACCCGGAAGATACAGCTGACGAGGCTCGATGCGACGCCGGCGCACGATGAAGTAGTCGCTCAGCACGACACCGAACAGCGGTACGAACATGGCCCCGATAAACAAAAGAAAGTTTTCGTACTGGTCCATGGGAAAGACCAGGGCCACCAGGATGGACAGCACGCCGGCCATCCACATGAGCGTTTTGGCCCCGATGCGGCCCGAAATGTTCAGCATCGAGCAGGTGGCCGAATAGACATCCGGGAAATCGGAGGTGATCGTGGAAAAAACCACCATGACCAGTGCCGGTATGGCCAGGCCGAACTGTCCCATGGTCTTCAGGATCAATCCGCCCGGATCGCTTGCGCCGGTGACCAGGGTGGCCATCAGGCCCAGCAGATACATCCAGCAAGAGACGATGAAGTAGCCCCACCAGGTGTTCCAGAAGGCCGGGGCGGTTTTGCGGGCAAAGCGTGCGTAGTCGGCCACCAGCGGCAGCCAGGAGATGGGCATGGCAATCACCAGGTCCAGGCCGATCATGAACGGCATCTGCCGCGTGGGCGCGGCGGACAGCATGCCGCTGCCGTATTCACGCCATGACACCCAGGTCATTGTCACGATGACGACGGTGAGCGCGATCATGGCGGCTTTCTGCAGCAGTTTCCAGATCGAACTGCCCGTAAAGAGCGCCCACACCAGGGTGCCGGCGCCGATGAGCACGATCCAGAATCGGTTTTCAGCCAGCAGGCCGCCGACGGACTTTCCCAGCATGGCACCGGCCTGGCCCCCGATGATCAGCATGATGGATGCCCAGCCGATGAGCTGCACGATGTTCAGAACCGCCGCCAGGTTCGAACCCCGGATGCCGAAAGCGGGCCGCACCGACACCATGGACATGATGCCGTAGTCCGACCCCATGATGCCTCCCAGGCCCATGACGGTGTTGCCGATGACATGGCCCAGGAGGATGGCCGCAAAGCCCAGTGCGAAGCCCATGGGCGCCAGGAAGCCGCCGGCCCAGATCTCGGCCAGTGAGATGGCGACACCGGCCCACAGGATAAAGTAGTCCAGTCCGCCTAAGTTTCTATCCGTTTTGGCGATCGGTTGAATGTCCATAGCTGTTTCAGGGCGTCACGTGCCCGGCCTATTCGTTCCGTCCATACATAACAGGTTGCCGTGCGGTTGGACGCGCGGCCATCAGCCGCCGGCGGTCTGCACAAAACTGGCGTTGCTGTAAAGATACTCCATTTTTTCCTTGTGCTTCAGTTCTTCGTTGGCCATCTTGAGCAGCATCTCCTTGATTTCACCGGCCGGGTACAGCCCGGCCAGCTCACTGTAAAACTGGTGGGATTTCAGTTCGCGGTGCGCCGCCAGCAGAAAGATGTCCGTGCTGCTCATATCCTCTTCGACCTCGGGTTCTTTCTGGTATTCGGCGATCTTGTAGTACGCCACATCACTCATCTTCAGCGCCTGTGACGAAAGTTTGCCGTCGCGGTAGTCGACCAGGAAACGGCGATGCTTCTCTTCTTCGCCGGCAATCCACTTCAGCGTCTCCCTGGCGCTGGTTTCCTTCACACGGTCATGCAGATCCATGTAAAAGGCATAGGCATTTTCTTCACGTTTGATCGCTATTTCAATAAACCGAGACAATCGCTCATCTGCCATGAGACCCCCTTTATTTTTTCCATGATTCCGGATGGCGCCGGTGGCGGCCCGATGCCCCTTTTTCCGGCGTTCGTTTATAGCAGATCGCCGGCCGGACATCAACAGGCCGCAGGCCTTCACTTTACAAATCCGGCTTGCTCCTTATAGTAAGAGGTATCCATTGGCAGGTTTTTGTGTTTTGATAAGACTGTCCAGCGCAGCAGCCAGGTGGTTATGGGGCTGTGCCGCACGATGCCGGGTCCCGGCATACTGGAGGTGTTCGAAATGGAAATCAAAAAAATTCTCTGGCCCACGGATTTTTCGGCCAACAGCCAGCATGCCCTGGCGACGGTAAGTTCCCTGTCCGAGCGCTACCAGGCCGAGATTCACGTGCTGCACGTGGTCGAGGATCTGGCGGACCACGAGTCTTGGTACGGTGATTTCGACCGGGCACGCGTGGATAAGCTCATGCAGTGGTCCAACGAAACCGGCCAGAAGAGGTTGAGCCAGATCTGCGAGAAGTACCTGAACGGGTGTCCGCTGTACATCAAACACATCGCCGTGGGTGATCCCGCCGTCCAGATCCTGAAAACGATCGAAAAAGAGGATATCGACATGGTGGTGATGGCCAGCCATGGCGAAAAGGGCAATTTCCGCTTTGGGGGTGTCGCCGACAAGATCGTCAAAAACGCGGGCGTACCCGTAGTGACGGTTCCGGTCGAACCGCAGGCGGCATAGTCAGCCAGCCTGCACGGCAGCCTGGGGCAGCGGCCGCCCGGCGGCACTGTCAAGGGGCGGCATTCCGGCACGCGTCGCGGAAGCCGCCGTGTTGCGGTCGAAGTTACGGGAGTTGCCCATACAGTTACAGGGCCGGCTCTGTTGAGCTGGCTCTTCATGCGCAAAGGAGAAGGTCCATGGTATTTGAAACCAAGGAGCAGGTGCTTGAAAAAGTGATGAGCATGCCAAAACCGCATTGCCCACACTGTGATCAGGAAATGAGCCTGTGGGAGGTGCCGCCGGTTAATTTCAGCGATGGTCTGGGATGGGGCGCGCCCTATCTTTTTATGTGCTTCAACGATGACTGTCCGTTTTACAAGCGGGGCTGGGAGAGCATGCGGGAAAACTACGCGCACAACTGCTCCTACCGCTGCATGAACTATCCCGGCACCGAGCAGTTTGAAGCCATACCGGTTTTCAGCCCGGCGGGCGGCACCGGCCAGATCATCGACGACGAGGTGCTGGCGGCCCGCAAGGCCCTGGAAGAGAATATCAAAAAAGGGTTTTCAATCCTCGCCGAATGCTACGTTTCCAAGGATATGCCCACGGTGATGCAGCTTCTGCTGGACGGTGCCGAACCAGTCCGGGTGCGGATCAAGGCGGCCGAGATGATCGGTGATTTCGGGGAACTGGAGGCCGTCGAACCCATTCGCAACGCCAAGTTCGGCAACGTGAAGCTGCAGGAGACGGTGGATGCGGCGGTGGGCAAGATACACGCGCGCTTCTTTACACGCGAGTGCCCTTTTTGTGCCGAGATCATCAAGAAACGCGCCAAGATCTGCAAACACTGCGGCAAGGAAGTCGCCGGTCTGTGAAGGGGAAAAGACCGAAATAGAGGCACCAGCGGAATTATTGCCCGATTTCCGGAGCGCTGCGGGAAGTGGTGGAAGCGGCGCATTTTCTTGAGCTGAAACCCGGCGGGCTTTTTTTGGCCGGCCAGGGCCCCCGCGATGCAGGCGCCTGAAAATTCTGGCCATCGTGTCGGACCTCAAGTGCGGTGCAGTGGGGCCTGTCGGTGACGATAAGGGCATGGCGTTGGCTGTTGGTCAAAAGTCCGGGGCACCCTCTAAATAGGCATGTAAAGCCTTGCATATCAACCGGTGAAATCACATCTGTTGGCACTGCCCTTTGGCCTTAGAAAATACTGCCAGCAAGAATGGCAGCAGCTTGCAGAAAAGCACCACGGTTAAGTGTCAAAGTTCAACCAAAATAGCATTGTCAGTCGTAGACGACATGTTCAGGAATGCCTTTTGTCTTTCTTAAATACATCTGCCAGAAATTGTGCTTCGTTTTACCGGTTGTAAATGATGTAAGATAAATATCAAGTTTAGGAAAATAATAATTGGTTTTATATTTAGCATTGCCAGGGGGTCCCACAACCGTTTGATGTATTTCTTTCACAACCCAAAGCTGATTTCCCAGCTGAGGGGTAAAGGTTATGTCATAGGTTTTAACGTCCGGCGAAATCACACCCCTCACATACATCCCCGTCCGGATTTTACCATCCGAAACCGTTACCGGAACGAAACTTTTTGCGTACGCCGCTGTGTTTACAGGGACAAAATTACGAAAATCAAAAGCGAGCTCCTGGGTTTCGGACCGGCTGCCGTTGCGCCCAAACATGAATGATTTGGAAGCATTTACTTGAACATGCACAGTCATTTTGCCTCCGGCTTTAGGGTAATCAACTCCTGTAATTTTAAATACGGTATCACCGGCAGGCATCATTTTGCTATTGTCAGCCAGCCCCTTTATTTTAAATTTTTGGCTCACAACCGAGGCATCATCACTTATCCTTCCGCGTGGTTTAATTTGGATATAAACAGGGATGCTGCCGATACCGTCCGGAACAAGCATTTTCAGACTTTGAGCCCAGGATACGCTTTTTATCGATCCGGATGTTAAGGATTCATCTGTATGCGCATTTTTGAGACGAATTTCAATGTCGCGGTTTTTGCTAATTGAAGTGTTTATACTCCATTTTACCATGTGAAAGGACCCCTCTGTCCATACGTCTTCGTTCGTTGGTTCTGTAATTTTCAACTGCAGGGGTTGAACCGGCCGTTCAGCCATGTGGGAGATATTGGTTTGGCCCTTGGAGAACTTGGAGGCCATTATAATGCGTCCGGGTCCAAGCGGTATTTCCGTAGAGGATAGGGTATTTCCTACCTTCCAAGTAAATTCTGTAGCACTTTCACCTTTTCGTAGGCGTGGTTTTTTCATTCCGATACGATATATACTTCCATCCACCTCGCTTTGCCACAAAAAAGTAATGTAACCTCCTGTCGGAATGTTAACAAATTTCCATCGAATCGTAAGTGGCTCGCCCACGAAGATCTTATTATCAATCGGTTCAAGGTAGAAGGCAGATCCGGTAATCCAGAACACACCGCTGTCAACTGTAATTGTTACCCATTTATTGTTTGCATTTATCTGTTTCGCTTCGATATGGAATAAATAGTTTCCCTGATGCGCATCCGGGGGAATTTTGAAATTTACACTTACGCTATCATTGCCGCCTTGTCCTGTATGCTTGGAAGTTTTAACGACTTTTTTTACGTTACCGTCTATTTTCACAAGGGAAATTTCGTTGATCGCGATCCTTTTGCCTGTAGGAATGACGCAGGTAACCATGTATGATTGATTGTTGAGCAAGTAGTCGCCTTTTTTAGGTGAAATCACTTGGGGATTACCTTTACCATAAGTGGTCATCGGGTTGCTTGGGCGGATCTCTTTTCCCGCAACCGCCTTTGCGGCGCCGGCGGGCAGGCGGCTGGGACCGGCAACGCCCGGGTCGAATTTGACATGGTTTCCGGATTTATAGGCGGCCGGCCTTGCGTTTTGGCCTGTTTTTATCGCCTGCGGCCAGGCTAGGCTCTTGGGGGCGAGGGCAGGGTGGACAGCAGTTCCATTGCTCCTGATCGGTCGGGGAATCGATATGGGTGTGGCCGCTACGCTGCCGGCCGCCCGGACAGGGGCGGGGATGTGCGGATCAAATTTGACGTGGTTCACGGGCTTACGGGTTATCGCCTTTACGTTCCGGCCTGCTTTGGGCGCTGTTTTCCCGGGGGTTTCCTTGTGCGCCGCCAAGAACACGGGCGGCGCAAGGCGGAATGTCCGGCTGTCCGCATACGTTTTCCCGTCATGCGTCTGAACCCGGACGATATACGCTGTGGCTTTCTTCACACCTTTAACAATTGCGCTGAACCGTCCGTTGTTGACAGCGTTGCGGTGCAGGTACCTGCCCCTGTGATACCGGCGGATGGGATAGAGAAAAATATCGACACGTGCGGGCAGAACCCCCCTGCGGTCCCAGGTTATCCGAAGGTCGTGATCGATCTGCCGCCGGCGGCTTCGGGTTGTGGCCGGCCCCGCATGGGTCCGGACCTTGACGTTGACGTTCATAATCTTTCCGGAGCAGGGCGTCACCCGGCGCGCCTGGAAATGCTTTGGCGTTTTCATCTTGAGCTGGCCTGAAGGGCTTTCCTTGCCCACGGCTTGCCCGGCGGGGCGGATAAAGGCATGTCGTGAACTTGCTCTGGATGTCAGTTTTTCCGGGCTGGCGGTTCGTCTCCGTACGCGCACAAGCGGCGCGGCGATGGTGATTTTTAACGTGGCGGAATTGCAACTGTAAAACCCCCTTTCAAGGGCCCTGTCGGGGTCCACCATGGCACTGACGGTGTAGCTCCCGGCCTTTGGCGCTTCCCTCTTGGTGAAAAATCCGCGGTAATTCTTTGCGGTCCTGGGCTTGATGTCATACACAGCCCAGGCGACCTGTTTTTTCCCGAGATAAAAGGCGACCTTGACGTTTTTGACGGTTTTCGGTCCGTTGTTGGCAACCAGCACGTTGATGGCCACCTTGTCGCCGACGTGGGGACTAACCGGTGAAATGGAAATTCTTTTGACGGCCAGGAGGCTTTTCGGGGTGGCCTTGTGGACGCTTTTCGTCCGTTCGGGAGAGATCTTCGTCACGGCTGGGGCAACGGCCCTTCCCCGGCCGGCGCTGTTCAGCATCTGGGCGCCCAGGGCGGGCGAGGAGATGTTTAGAAGCAAAAAACTCAGCGCGGTTATAAGGGGCAGGGAGAGTCCGGACCTTTCCATGGGCGGCTCCTTTCTCGGGGATGAAAGATTGTACAGAGCGTTATCGGCATTCGCCCGGCCTAAAGATGGCTTTCTCTACATCAGGATAAACCATGGCCCAGTGTACCATGTCCACGCGGTTCCAGCAGGGTGGTGGAGAGAAGGAATGGGTGATAGCATCTTCAACTGAAGAAGCGTAGGGTGTATGGGTCTTGGCAGATACGGAAATATCGATATGTGGGAGGTACCGGACCTCACATTTTTTCCCTGATCCTTCAATTTTGCCAACGATCTTGACACCGTTGACAATTCCAATTTCTTCAAGCTTTAAAGTTATGCTATGGGTACCGGCCGGTTGGATGCCTTTAGGATAATTTATTTTGTGATTTATCAGTTTCTGGCCCATAGCGAAATAAGTATGCCACGGATAACCCGTGAAAAATTTGCCGTCATGGATATTACTTCCAAATAACATCGGCTTATCCAGTTTTCCCGCAACTGCAATATATAACTCGGCATACGACCACTCCGCATCCGGGTAATACTTTGCAGTCGGCATCAATCGAGAGAATTTGAAGGGCTTATTGGCATGATATTGAATGACAATATCCAGGGAGGAGAGGCGGGCATACATGCTGTATTGTCCGTTAAGAAGAACGATATGGGGGACAAGGGATTGTATTTTCCATACACTGAACCGTAACGGTTCAATCCCTTGCGGTGGCTGGTAAGGTTTTCCCAGCTTTAATTTTTTCTTTGTGTCTATGGAAAGAGGTTTGGGGACCAGGTTATCAGTTTGCTCAAGCGTTTTTGCCGCCTTGGCTGTTGTCGGTTCCCAGATGGTAATCGGCTTGCTCTTACCTTCGTAGTGGCCGTCTTGTGTCTTGACGCCGACACGATATTTCCCGATGGGCGCGTTGGCGGGAATCTTCCAGTACCAGGTTTGGCTTAAGCTGGCCCTTTCGACGATGACAAGGGCCTCGCTGCCATCCGGGCGTATCAGGGCGATCCTGACGTAATCGCCCAGTTGCGCCAGCATGGCGGGATTGTTGCGGATGCTGCCTTTTACCCTTAAAAATATCGCAACAGGTCTGTCCTGGTCGCGCCTGAAGCTGTTCTTGCCGGGCGGCCCCACGGACACATCAAATGCCTCTATGGGGGGGCCCATGATGGGAGGCGGAACCAGGGTTGTCCCGACCTGGTAGGTAAACGGGGTGGTCTGGTTGTTCTGCTCCCCGGTCTTGCCTTCATGAATATCTTGAAAAATATCCGTTACCGCCACATATTTTTCATTGTTACCTAATGTATGTACCTGCCATGGTATCGATACAAGCATCCTGTTGTGGGGGCCCAGGAATGCAATTTCCTTGCTGCCCAGCCACTTGGAGGCGTCCTTGGTGTTTGCCTTGCCCGCCAGGCAGAACCCCACGGAAAAACCCCTTGCAGCGGTTTCAGAGTCGTTCCAGATTCCCACCATCAGCGTTTTGCCGTCGCCTGAATATACCGCGTTGGAAGTCTTGATCGATGGGATAAGATCGGGCTTGTCCGTTCCGCCACGATATTTTTTTTCCGTCCGAAACTTGATCCTGAACGCCTTTGAAAAATTGTTGTTCTCATCCTTTTCGCTGATGACGTTGAAAACATCCACGGCCGCGACAAGCTCGGTTTTTTCAGTAACCCCTTTCGGTAGATCAAAGTCGGCATATATCCACTTTCCGGCATAGATTGCACCGGCATAAATGTCATGCTTAGCAAGCCAACTGCCGGGCTTTCCAATCCGCGCCTTACTTTTCAGGCCCAGGCCAACCGTAAATTTCTCGTGCTGTGAAATCCCATGATTGAACACCTGGACATGAATTTTCGGATTTTCCTTTTCAACGGGGACCGTTCCGTTGACGCGCCCGAGCTTGCAGGAAAAATCATATCCCCATGCTCCCCCGCCGGGTGGGGCATTGCCCGGAGGACTGTTCGGGTGGGTGTCATACGTGGTCATCGGGTTGCCGGGGTGGATGTTCTTTCTCCCAACCGTCTTTACGGCGCCGGCGTGTGGCCGGATGGGCCTGGGGATGCTGATGGGCGTGGCGGCCACCTTGCTCCCCTTGGCACCCCGGTTCGATTGTGCGTTTTTGGCAAGGCCGGCGGCCTGCCGGGAGGCCGTCTCTGTTGCCTTTGTCACCTTCGGTTCGTCGGAGCCGGTTTGCGGTTTCACCTGGGGGGAGGTCCCCGTGAAAGCTTCATCTTGATGCCAGTGGAGCGTGCCTTTAATGGTATTGCTGATATGACCGGCCCGGTCCATGAGCGTGAAGGTATAGGTAAAAGCCTCCGGTGCACAGTGCGCCATAAGCTCGAACAGGTATTTGTCCATTCCTTTTTTACCCGTGTAATTGTGCCCGGCGGGAAGCGGTTTCCAGCCGCTGTCAATCTTTTCGCCCGGCATCGAGTTACAGGGATACGTGTAGGCAAATCGATATTTCCCCCCCATCATGTCCCCGTCCGCGTCTTTCCAATAGATCGATAGAGGTAATTGGGGAGGCGCCGGGACATGAAAATGGTGGATGGTGGCGGGAAGCGGATCCTTGTCATACACATCGGCGGGCGCATGGAAAAAAGTGATACGGGGGCCGCTGGGATAGTTTCTGCCATCCAGGTAGATGACATCACTGTTGCCGCGGACATTCCCATCCAAGGTCACGACCTGGACGACATACCCCTGCTTCAGGCTGATTTTTCCGAAATAGGAAGCCTTGCAATGGCCGTTGTTGGCCGCTTTTCGTTTCAGAAAAATTAAATGGTCAAAATGTTTGGCGGGAAAAAAGATGATATTCAGTTTGGGTGTGGAAATTCCCCGCCAGGTCCAGTGAACATCAAAGGTATAGGTCTCGTTTTTTGAACCGGGATTCCGGTGGGTCAGGATTCGGGCCGTGACATGGCTGATTTCTCTGTCGGATGCCGTGTGGGTCCCGGGAGAAACTGTGTTCTTGGATGTTTTCATCGTATCCACGGGGCGCTCTCCAAACGAGATGAAGGTTCCTTTTCCTTTTATAAGATTGCTGGTGTTTCCCGCCCGATCCCTGAGCTGCAGCGTATAGGTAAAGTTCCTGAAATTATCCCGAGGAATCACCTTGATTAAAAAGTGTCCTTTTCCTTTGTTCCCCTTGTAGGCCTGTGGGTTTTTCAAGGGTTGCCATCCGTCATCACGGATTTCGTTTCCGCCGGCCGCGAATCCGGTCAAGGTGAATCGGTATTGTCCTCCCGCAAGGTTCTGGTCGGGATCCGTCCAGTCTATCGATAAAGGTAACTCGAAATAGGGAACGTAAAAGATTATGCCGACAGGGGGTTCTTTTTCAAAGATCCGCGCGGGCGCGTGAAAATGCGTGATGCGGGGGCCCTTCCCGTATGCGCCATAAAGCTTGCCGGAGACCTGGGAGATATGTTGGGAGCCCGGGGCATGCGTTTTGGTGCTGACGAGCATTTTGGGCGGCACAGGGTAAAAGGGGCGACTGTCGCCGTGTACTTTTCTGTCCCGAGTTTGGACCCGGACCACGTATCGCTGCCGGGTATCCGTCATGCCGGGGACCGGCAGAATCACGTGTCCGTTGTTGGCGACGTTTCTTCTCAGGCAGAGTTTCCGACCCGCGTGGCGGAAGGGCATGAGGTAAATATCCACCCGCTCGGAAAGCATTCCCAGACGAGCCCAGCGAACCTCGAGGTCGTGGCTGACGGTTCCCCGACGTATTTTGTCCGGGGCCCTCTTGGTGCGTGCCTGGGGCCTGACAGTGACGTTTTTAATCTGTCCGGTACGGATGGGCCTGACCGGGGGACGGGAGGCGCTTGGATGCACCGGAAGGGATTTTCCGCGCGGCTTCATCTCCCTGTTCCGGGCTGGCGTTTCCCCCTTACCGAGGGGGGCTCCGGGACGGATGAAGGCGTGGCGGGTTCGGGGCTGGGAGGAAATTTTGCTTTTGTTGATCGTCGGCCTTTCGGGAATTTTTCGCACCATGGGCGGGCCGATGGTGATTTTTAACGTGGCGGAATTGCAACTGTAAAACCTCCTTTCAAGGGCCCTGTCGGGGTCCACCATGGCACTGACGGTGTAGCTCCCGGCCTTTGGCGCTTCCCTCTTGGTGAAAAATCCGCGGTAATTCCTTGCGGTCCTGGGCTTGATGTCATATACAGCCCAGGCGACCTGTTTTTTCCCGAGATAAAAGGCGACCTTGACGTTCTTGACGTCCTTGGATCCATTGTTGGCGACCCGTGCGTGGATGGCCACACGGTCTCCCAGGTGCGGGTTTTTGGGGAGGATATAGAGTTTTTTGACGACCAGCAGGCTTTTAGGTGTGGACATGTGAATGGTTTTTGCGCGGGCAGGAGAAACCCTTGTCACCGAAGGCGCGACGGTCCGGACCCGACCACTGCCCTGCAGCTGCATCATCTGAGCGCTATAAGATGGTGCGGGCGTAGTAAAAGGAAGCAAAAAGGCAAGCATGGCGAGAACGAGCAGTCTCTGTCCTGTATTTTTCATGGGGCGCTCCTTGTCATGGACAAAATGTTGCGGTGGGATTTTTGTTCGATATCCTCCTGTTACAGGGTAAGTGCAAAAAAACGGGGAAAAGGTTCAAAAATTTTTTCCGGCGGCAAA
>Ga0256841_1000858_pt1 | contig 28747 bp, 24 predicted proteins | sample 356308metaG_FD_185971 | JGI IMG/M metagenome (GOLD analysis project Ga0256841, IMG submission 185971) | Hydrothermal vent microbial communities from Mid Atlantic Ridge, Atlantic Ocean - 356-308 | ecosystem: Environmental > Aquatic > Marine > Hydrothermal vents | place: Atlantic Ocean: Mid...
TTGATATAAGGGGTAGCAAAGAGCTTAAATCCGAAATCGTGATCAGAATAGGAGAAAAAGAATGGAAAATAAACTGCCCGGGGTGGTAAACGGGGAGAAAAATTTCAAATCAGGCTTCGTTGCTATCATCGGTGCACCCAACGTGGGCAAATCTACTTTGCTCAACCAGATCCTTGGACAGAAGGTTTCGATAACCTGCCCGAAGCCTCAAACGACGAGGAACAGAATAGTGGGGATCTATACCTGTGATACCAGCCAAATAATTTTCCTGGATACTCCGGGAATATACACCCGCAAGAAGGATAAACTCGATGAATTCATGGTTAAGACAGCTCTCAAGGCGGCCTCGGACGTAGACGTAATCTGCTTGATGGTTGAAGCCACCGCCAAGAAAAATACCCATGACCTAAACGTTATAAAAGAGATATCTAGGGTCTCAGCACCAACGATATTGCTCATAAACAAAATTGATCTCATCGAAAAGCAACTCCTTCTCCCTATCATCGATAAGTACAGGAATTTAGAGACATTCTCAGCTGTAGTTCCCATATCGGCCCTTTACAGGGATGGAATAGACATAACAATTAAGGAAATCGAAAAACTTCTTCCTTATGGCCCAAAATATTACCCCGATGACATGTGGACCGACCAGCCGGAGAGGTTCATCGCGGCGGAGATTGTTAGAGAAAAGATTTTTCACTTGCTGAGGGAAGAAGTACCATATTCTGTCGCAGTTACCATAGATTATTTCGAAGAAGTACCCGATAAAAACCTGCTGAAGATCGGAGCTACAATACATGTGGAAAAGAAATCCCAGAAGGGAATAATTATCGGGGAAAAGGGAAGAATGCTGAAAGAAATAGGAAAACTTGCGCGATTGGAACTCGAACAGATATTTGGAACAAGAATTTTCCTGGAACTCTGGGTCCGGGTGGAGAAAAAATGGCGCAAAGATGAGCGTCTGCTAAGGAAACTCGGCTATAGGTAGACATGAATCCGTGATCGTTCACCCGGGCCGCAGATACAAGGAAAAGCGCGAAAGTTTCGCCACGGATTTAGGTGAATATAAAGGCCACTTCCATGTTGAAGTGGCCTTTTTTCTCTTCTAGCTTCTTAAAAACTTCTTAACAATTGACTGCCACTTATCACCTTCAATGTCAGTGAAGATATCCTTGATAGGTTGCCCACCGTCAGCAGCGATGGCTATTTCTTCGTGAACTTCCTTAAGCAGTTCTTCTTTTTCTTCATCGAAAAATTTCTTCACTTCTTTTCCGAAGTAGAGGTTTTTGAGACTCTTCTTTAGCTTCGTTGGTTCAACTATAAACAGCCAGCCCTTCTCGTAGGGGTTGCTGATTGCTAGTTCAGGGTTCTCAAGAAGATCATAATTGATGTACGTCACTATACCATCCACTGGAGATACTGCTCTTGCCGCATTGCCGTTTCTCTGGAGCTGCAGAACTGCTTCTCCCTGCTTCACCTCTTGACCTATGCTGGGAAGCCCGAGTTTCTTGAGCTTTCCTATCAGTTTCGCGGCAAAATCGTCCAGTCCCACCCTGACTCTTCCACCGTGTTCCGGCCTTGCCCAGGTGTGTCCCTCGTGGTAATAGTACCCGTCAGCCACCAAGAAGCCATCAACTTCAAGAAGTTTCTGGAGTTCGAGTTCTTCGGGCTGCAATTTTTCTTGCATCATCTGGTCAAAGGAGCAGTTACCGCATTCGTAAGCATTGGGGCAGATCTTCCTGCTTACTTGTCCGCTTATCATGTACCTGCACTTTCTCTGGTCAGCGGGAAGCTTTAGCATCTTTTCAACCCAGGATTCAAATGCCTTATCTGCCGTACCATCTACCTTCACCGGCTCTTCGATGTTTGCCATGGCAGCGCGCTGTCTCGCCATCTTGATCTGCATGCCTCGATCATATGCACAAGTGGGGCAATCGAAGTTATTGTCGCATAGCTTGTAAGAAACCACTCCTGCTTCCATCCATACGCACTTCTTCTTGTCAGGGGGTACAATCTTCATTGCCGTTTTCTTTTTTTCTGTAGCCATCTCTCTCCTCCTTTACATCCTTTATTTGGATTACTGTTTTTTTCGTGTTTCTGTTTGTCACTTTCTTAGAGCAATAGCCATGCCAAACAAATCTACACATGGATAACATATTGACATTATTTAATAAAAATCTCATACGTCCCCGTTTAATGGCAAGAAACAAGGTGTATCGAGAAAGGCTTCTGTGGAAATTTTCTACATTAAATACAGCGTCAGGATGTAGTTAGGGTATAACCGATTAATATTACAGCATGTATCCAGTTTTGTGGGAATTTTCTACACACTGTGGGAATTTTCTACACCAGTGCTGCTATATGCCATTGAGATACCAGGAGAAGAGTTCTCTACAAGTTCCACAAAAGCTTGTTTCTTTTTTATCTGTGTCTTCAATCCTCGTAGATGAAAACATCACACACCTGCGGTTTGAGCAATGAGTAAGCCCGACGGTATGGCCAAGTTCATGCAACAGGGTTTTATACAGTCTTTGTTGGAAAAGCCATTTGTTCGAAGGCTTGCAATAGAACTCTGGCCTTAAGCGGTGGGTGGATATTATGGCACAGTTGCCTTTAAGTTGTGCCAGCCCGAAGACATATTTCAAAACCGGGACATAGACATCAACGTCGGTAATTCCTATTAACCTGAAGCAATTATCCGGGCAGCATTTGATATAATATTTCAGGATTTGCTTGCAGTTGTACTGTTGTCTTTGGTTATCAAGGGTGCCTATCGGGATGGGGCGCCGATTGGTTACAACACATTTAAAAGGGAAATGATGCAAGTTTTCAAGAAAGGCCGCTGCACTGTGTACAATACTCTCTTCTATCCCACCCAAGGGAAAAAGAATTATTTTTCTCGATTTATTGGCAGATGGTTTCAAAATTTTCCCAAGATAGAGCCACCTGATGTTTCGATGCTATTTTTTCTTCTTTTTCGGTTTCAAACCGTACTTTTTTATCTTGTTATATAGGGTTTGCCGATCAATTTGAAGTTCCCTCGCGCACTTACTTATGTTCCAATCGTTTTCCTCCAGCACGCTTTTGATATGAAGTTTTTCAACTTCGCTCAGAGCTCTGGGTCTTTTTTTCAATATTTCGGGTTCACAGCTAATGGGTAAGTCTTCTGGCTGAATACTCTTTCCTTTGCCGATTACCATGGCCCTTTCTATTACGTTTTCCAGTTCTCGAACATTACCAGGCCAATCGTACTCCTTTAGCAATTTCATGGCACTGGGGGAGACGGTCTTTTGATCTTTGTGCAGCTTGATGGCAAACTTCTTGATAAAGTGTCTTGTAAGAAGCGGTATATCGTCTTTACGCTCCCTGAGTGGTGGAAGATGAATTGATATAACATTTAACCTGTAATAAAGGTCTTCCCTAAACTTTTTTTCACCTATGGCTTTGATCAAATCACGGTTAGTCGCCGCAATAATTCTCACGTCTGTTTCTATCACCTTGTGTCCCCCAAGGCGTCTGAATTCTCGTTGTTGAAGTACTCTGAGCAGGTCAACCTGAGTTTTTGGACTTACGTCCCCGATTTCGTCCAGAAAGAGGGTTCCCCCGTTTGCCATTTCGAACCGTCCCTTTTTTGAATGATCTGCCCCGGTGAACGCACCCTTTTCGTAACCAAACAGTTCGCTTTCAAGCAAGGTATCAGGAAGGGCCCCGCAACTTACCGCCACAAAAGGCCCGTAGCACCTGGGGCTGTTTGCGTGAATGGCCCTGGCAACGAGCTCCTTACCGGTACCACTTTCTCCTGTAACAAGCACGGTGGAATCTGTGGGAGCAACCTGGGCAATGAGTTCATAAACCCGTTGCATGGGCTTGCTTTGACCGATAATTTGGTCGAATTCATACTCTTTTTGTAGTTCTTCTTTTAAATAAACATTCTCTGTTACAAGTTCCTGGTGAGATATTATTTTCTTAATTTGTAGTTCCACTTCTTCCGGCTCAAATGGCTTGATAACATAATCGTATGCTCCGAATTTCATGGCTTCGACCGCCGATTCGATGGTGGCGTAGGCTGTTATCATTATTATTTCGGTTTCGGGCTCTAGGTCTTTAATTCTTTTCAAGGTTTCTACTCCGTCCATACCTGGCATTTTCAGATCAAGCAAAACAACCTGCCAGAAGTCTTCTTTAACCATCTTCAATGCTTCTTCACCGCTGGAAGCCAAGCCCACTTCGTAGCCCTCTTCCATCAACCAGTCTCTTAAAGATTCCCTCACTGAATATTCATCATCTACAACCAGGATCTTTGCTTTCGTTCCCATCAATTCCCCTTTTGTATACCCCTATTCCATTGAAAGTTTTTCCTTTTTTCACGCTACATGTCTTCTACAGGCAGGTAGATATGAAATATCGTGCCCTTTCCTGGTTGACTATCGACTTCCACTCTACCCCCGTGTTTCTTCACAATCCCGTAAACAACAGCCAAACCTAATCCCACCCCTTTTCCTTCCTTTTTCGTGGTGAAAAAAGGTTCAAAAACAAAAGGAATATCAGCCGGATCAATACCAACTCCGTCGTCTTTGACATTGATTTCTACCTCTTTCCCTGAGTCGGCCAGGTTCGCTTCAATGGTAATGTTACCATGCTTGGATGTGGCTTCTGCCGCATTACTGAGCAAGTTAAGCACGGCCTGTTGGATCTGCTGAAAATCACAGGGTACCGGAGGTAAATTCGGAGATATTTCCTTTCTTAGAGTGATTTCTTTAAGTTCTAAGTCATGTCCGATTATGGCCAGTGCCCGGTCAATTATTTCTTCAATGTCGTTTAATTTCTTGTTGAGGGACGATTGTCTGGAAAATGCGAGGAGGTCCTTTACTATGTTTGCGCACCTGACAGTTTCCGATTCCATGATCCCCAGGTACTTCCGGACATCTCGAACTTTCTCTACCGGAACAAATTCTTTTTTGAAGATCTTAGTCATGAGCTTAATATACGTGATAACGGCGGAAAGGGGATTATTGATTTCGTGCGCTATTGTGGCTGCGAGTTTTCCAAGGGAAACGAGTTTCTCGGAACGAATAAGTTGTTCCTGGGCTATCTGGAGTTGCTTGTATGCTCTTTCCGTTTCTGCATAAAGGTTTGCATTTTCAACCGCCATTCCAATTTGAACACCAATTCCAGTTAAGAATTCCATGTGTTTCGATGTGAATTTGTGGGGGTAATGAGTACTAACACAGAGGATTCCCACAACCTTGCCTTTCGACGTCAATGGGATGTACACCGCTGCCTGTAGATCTTCTTTGAATACGGCCGTCTTAAATGGAGTAGGAGCTTTCCTTAAATCCTCGACGATAATCGCCTTTCCTTCTTTTGCTGCTTCTCCGAGCAACCCCTCACCAACCTTTCGGCATTTTATGTGCGGACGACTGATAAATCGGTCCGATAAACCGGTGTGGGCGGCAAGGTACAAGGATTCTCTTTCTTCGTCGAGGAGGTATATCCTTACGCTGTCCGCCTTGAGGGTATCTTTTACGTTATTTATGACGTTGTTTAAGATGTCATTCAGGTCTAGCGATCCCCCGACTGTTTTGGCAATGGTGTTGAGGGCCCTTAACTCGGCGTTGGCCTGTTTCAGGTATGACTCTATCTTTTTTTGCTCTGACAAGTCCCTAACGAAAGTTACATATCCGGTTATCTCTCCCGAACCATTACTTAACAGGTTCCCCGTTATCAACGCATGAAAACATTCATTATTTGCACCTTTCATTACGGCTTCAACGTCTCGGATATACCCGTCTTTCTGCATGTTTTCCACAAGGGCATAAAACTGGTGGTCATCGGCAAAAAGGCTCTTTAGATCTTCACATACTCGCTTTGAATTACATGAGTCGAATCTAAAGACCTTCAGTGCCGCCGGATTGATATCAACAATTTTGAAATTGGAATCTGTAAGTACGATTGCATCCGCCGATCTCTCGAATATTGTTCTGTATCTTGACTCGGAATCCTCAAGTTCAATGATTCTATCTGCCGTGAGCTTTTCTATCTGTCCTGTTGCCCCTTTAATCTCACGTATGAGGTGTTTTCTTTCGGTAATGTCGGTAGCCACTTCCACTACGTGAGCAACTTCACCTTGCTTATTCCTTATAGGAATAAATTCCACGAGAAACTCGCTCAAATTTCCGCCCTTATCAATGGCACAGGTTTCAACAGTTCGCATACGTCCGTCGGAGAAAGTCTTAAGGGCAGGGCAATCGCAACAAACCTCGTCCCTGTCCTTCCAGGCTTCATAGCAATAGTGGCCGGGAGATGGGTCAAATCTCTGCCGAAAAAGATTATTGCTAACAATAATTTTAAGATCACGGTTCAGGATAACCAGGTAAGTTGTAAGGCTGTCGATCAGAGCCTTGTAATTTTCCCAGTAAGAAAGATCATATTGGTCGATCTCGCCGTTTTCACCAAACTTGTTGTTTTTTTCGGGTTCCACGTTTTTCAACTTACATCCCATCCGAAATATTCCTTTGAAGTCTAGGCAGCAGAAAGCTTTTAATGCTTCGTTTTGGCTCATCCAGCGATGCTGAGCAGTGCTATAGTTGTCTTATTAAATCACAAACGTAACTTGAGGACAAGAAACAAGCAAAGGCTTATAAAAATAGTCCTTGACAAACTTGGTGCCATAATGTACGAGTTACGTTGTGATTGTGAATATATTCGTGTATTTAAGAGCCTTTTGTAAAAAGTTATGTCCGTAATTTTCCAGTGTTTTTTGGTACCTTCATAAAATCTTCATGATATCTTTTTGACTACCACCAGGTTAAGGAGTTCAGTATGGAAAACAAGAATCCGGGATTTCCAAGCAAAATGCAGGGTTCAGTAATGGTGCTGGGCGGCGGAATTGCCGGCATGCAATCAGCGCTTGATCTTGCCGATTCGGGGTTTTTCGTCTACCTGATCGAGAAGTCACCCGCGATCGGTGGGGTGATGGCACAGCTTGACAAGACGTTTCCCACCAATGAATGTGCCATGTGAATTATCTCACCCAAGCTGGTCGAGGTCGGCCGCCACAGAAACATTGAGTTAATTCCGGGAGCACAGCTAAAGAGTGTTACGGGAGAAGCTGGAAATTTTGAAGTAGTATTGCAAAAAAAGGCCCGTTACATAGATCCGGACAAGTGCACTGCATGTGGTGATTGTGCAAAAGTGTGTCCCGTGGATTTGCCCAATGAGTACGATGAGAAACTCTCCACGAGAAAAGCGACTTATAAACCTTATGCTCAGGCAATACCGGGAAGCTACCTTATTGAAAAGAAAGATATAGCTCCCTGCCGACAGGCGTGCCCTGCCCACCTCAATGTGCAGGCTTATGTTGCCATGATCAAGGTGGGAAAGTTCAAGGAATCGGTAGAAGTTATTTTGAGAGATGCACCGTTTCCCGGAACGTTGGGGCGAGTTTGCCCTCACCGGTGCGAAAAAAGTTGCCGTCGTTTAAACGTAGATGATGCAATCGCTATTCGGGAACTTAAGCGTTTTGCCGCTGACCAGGTAGATTTAAGGGAACTTCCCGTTCCCGATGTGACACCTCGAGAAGAGAGGGTAGCTATTATCGGTTCTGGTCCCTCTGGCCTTACCGCGGCTTACTTTCTGGCTCTTGACGGATACAAGGTAAAGGTGTTTGAAGCCATGCCGGAGCCCGGAGGAATGTTGAGGTACGGAATCCCGGAATACAGGCTCCCGCGTACTGTGCTTGACCAGGAAATCGACTACATTAAGCGCCTGGGAGTTGAAATAGCGACCAATACGGCCCTGGGGAAAGACATAACCATAGATGATCTTTTAGATGAGGGATACAAAGCGGTATATCTTGCCATTGGAGCCTGGAAGCCGTATAAGCTCAACATACACGGGGAAGACAAGTACGAAAACGTCGTTGGAGTTGTAGATTTTCTCAAAAAGGTACATCTTAGGGAAACAACGAAGGTTTCCGGTAAAGTCGTTGTAATTGGTGGTGGCCATTCGGCCATAGACGCCGCACGAGTTGCCCTACGCCTAGGAGCAGATGATGTAAACATCATCTACCGAAGATCCAGGGAAGAAATGCTTGCTGAAAAAGAAGAGGTGGATGCGGCTCTGGAAGAGGGGATCAAGATTCATTTCCAGGTTGCTCCACTGCGTATCTCCGGTAGCAACGGGAAATTGGAAGGGATAGAGTGCATACGCACGCGACTAACAGAACCTGACACTACGGGCAGAAGAAAGCCCATTCCCATAGTTGGCTCCGAATTTTTTATTGAAGCTAACCTGATTATTCCGGCTATAGGCCAGGAACCTGATTTGACGTCACTATCTCCGAAGGATGGCATAGAAGTCTCCAAGTGGAATCTTGTGGTAGTAAATCCGGCAACACTTCAGACCAACCGTCCCGGGGTATTCGCCGGTGGCGACGTAATTACCGGACCAGCAACGGTTATTGAAGCGGTTGAAGCAGGGAAAAGAGCAGCGTATTACATTGGCGAGTACATTCAAGGAAAAGAGCTTCCCACGGAGCTGGGAGAAGGGGAAGCAATGGGGGACGATTGGCTGGATATTCCGGAGGACGAGGAAAAGAAAGAAAGGGTTCACCCGCCTCTCCTTGAAGTTAGTAAACGAGTAAATACCTTTGATGAGGTTAATCTGTGCATAGATGAGGAGGCTGCGAAGGAGGAAGCAAGTAGATGTCTGGACTGTGGTGTTTGTTGCGAATGTTACCAGTGCGTAGAAGCCTGTAAAGCTGAGGCCATTAACCATTTCGATCAAGACCAGGAGGTCAAGATTGAGGTGGGCTCTATAATTCTTTCTCCCGGTTTTGACGAATTTGATCCGAGCATTATTGACACTTATCTCTATGGCAAGCATCCAAACGTTGTCACCAGTACTGAATTTGAGCGGATATTGAGTGCCTCGGGGCCATGGCAGGGACATCTTGTAAGGCCTTCCGATGAGAAGGAGCCGAAAAAGATTGCCTGGCTCCAGTGTGTCGGTTCAAGAGATATCCACCACTGTGCCAATGGTTATTGTTCTGCTGTATGCTGCATGTACGCAATAAAAGAAGCGGTGATTGCCAAGGAACACAGCAAAAATGGGCTGGAAACAACGATATTTTTCATGGATATGAGAACCTACGGCAAGGACTTCGAGAAGTATTACGACAAAGCGAAGGAAGAAGGGGTTCGCTTTGTAAGATGCAGGGTTCACAGTGTTAGCAGAATCCCGGGTAGCGACGACCTGGAAATCGCTTACGTGATGGAAGACGGTATCCGCAGGGAAGAAAGATTCGACATGGTTGTTCTATCCGTCGGACTTGAACCATCGAAGTCAGTTCCGGAGTTGGCCGAAAAGTTTGGCATTGAGCTAGATAACTACAACTTTGCGGCAACTTCAAGTTTCAAACCCGTTGAGACCTCGGTTCCGGGCATCCAGGTATGTGGTGCTTTCCAAGGTCCAAAAGATATTCCTTACTCGGTTATGGAAGCAAGTGCCGCGGCATGTTCTGCTGCATGCCAGCTTGCTCCAGTAAGAGGTACCAGGGTTAAAGAGGTACCTAAGCCGGAAGAAAGGGATATTTCTGGTGAGCCTCCTAGGATTGGAGTTTTTGTTTGCAATTGCGGAATCAATATAGGCGGCGTTGTTCGAGTACCCGAGGTTGCGGAATACGCGAAGAGCCTCCCAAATGTCGTGTATGTCCAGGAGAACCTGTTTTCCTGTTCCCAGGATGCGCAGGAAAAACTCCGACAGGTGATTGAAGAAAACAAGTTAAATAGGATTGTTGTTGCGGCATGTTCGCCAAGAACTCACGAACCGCTGTTCCAGGAAACCCTCATATCGGCAGGGTTAAACAAGTACCTTTTTGAAATGACAAATATCCGAGACCAGGATTCATGGGTGCACTCTAATGACCCCGACGCAGCCACTGAAAAAGCAAAAGACCTTGTTAGAATGGCAGTGGCAAAGGCAAATCTATTGGAACCTCTTCCGGAATCCGAAATAGATATTGCCCCAAGCGGTCTTGTAATTGGCGGCGGAATTGCGGGGATGGTGGCAGCCCTTGGCCTTGCAGAACAGGGGTATGAAGCACATATAGTTGAAAAAAAGGATGTTCTTGGAGGCCATGCGAGGAAAATACGCTGGACCTGGAAGGATGAGGACGTACAGCAGTATTTAAATGACCTGATTGAAAAGGTAAACAACAACGAGAAAATTACCGTTCACCTGTCAAGTGAAGTTAAAGATGTCTCCGGGTTCATAGGGAACTTTGTTACAACGATAGAAAATGACAAGGGTGAACGGAAAGAGATAGAGCACGGCGTTGCCATCATTGCAACCGGAGCACATTCCATTAAACCGGACGAGTATCTCTACGGCAAGCATCCAAGGGTATACAGGTGGCACGATATAGATAATCTTATCGCTGAAAAAAGCGATATTATAACCAAGAAAGACGCCACCGCAGTATTCATTCAATGCGTGGGGTCGAGAGAACCAGAAAGACCGTACTGTAGCAAGATTTGTTGCACTCACAGCATTGAAAGCGCAATAAAGCTCAAGGATATTAATCCTGATATGAATATTTTTGTTCTCTACAGAGACATAAGAACTTACGGTCCCAGGGAGGATCTGTACCACGAGGCAAGAGCAAGAGGAGTTATCTTTGTAAGGTACAGCCTGGATCGTAAACCTGTTGTTGAAGCGAACGGGGATGACAAGCTCAAGGTAACAGTTTATGACCCAATACTCGATAGCGAGGTCTCAATAGACGCTGACCTTGTTAATCTTGCTACTGCCATATATCCTCGAGATCACGAGGAAATTGCGCAAATGTTTAAAGTTCCACTTAATAGCGAGAAGTTCCTCGTGGAAGCTCACATGAAGTTGCGCCCCGTGGATTTTGCCACTGAAGGAGTTTTTCTCTGTGGTCTGGTTCACTACCCTAAACCAATAGACGAGTCCATAGCCCAGGCAATGGCAGCAGCTTCCAGGGCCGCCACTGTTCTGGCTCAAAAACGTATTACCACCAGCGGAGTGGTTGCTTACATTGACGAAAACACTTGCGTGGGCTGCCAGGGTTGCCTTGAGGTATGTCCTTTTGGCGCGATTACTTATGACGAAGAGAAGCACGTGTGCCGCGTCATACCGGCCCTGTGCAAAGGATGTGGAGGGTGTTCGGCTACGTGTCCGTCCAGCAGTGTTGTGTTGAGAGGTTACACGCCAAAACAAATTTTTGCCCAGATAGACGAGGTTTTGGCTTACTAGTTGAGAAGGAAATATTGATACAAACAAGGAGAAAAAAAACATGAGTGAAAATGGCTTTCAACCTAAAATAATTGCATTTTTGTGCAACTGGTGTGCCTATGCGGGAGCGGATCTTGCGGGTGTGAGCAGATTGCAGTATCCTCCTAACACAAGAACGGTAAGGGTGTTATGTTCAGCCAGTGTCTCGCCTCACCACGTGCTTAAGGCTTTTCAAAAAGGAGTTGATGGCGTTTTCATTGGCGGGTGACACATCGGAGACTGCCATTACCTGTACGGTAATTACATGACAACGAAGAGGGTAGCGTTTTTGAAAGAACTTTTGAAGTTTGCGGGCATTGAACCAGAAAGGCTCCATCTCAGGTGGGTTTCTGCCGCAGAGGGTCCAAGATTTGCTCAAAGCATTACGGAATTCGTTGAGAAGATAAAGAAACTCGGACCATCACCTCTCGCGGTGAAAAGGGCCGCTTGATCCATGTTGTAGGACCAGAAAAAAGAAAACGATCAAAAAATTGTAATTTCACCCCCGGAGTTGATAACAACCAATTATCATCGCGGGGGTTTTTTGTAGGTCAGGAGATAAAAAAGGACGGCGGAGGAAAGTATGCTGAGGCAGCGTTTTTATTTCCATTCTTTCTTCATTTTCTCTATAGCTTCCTTGGCTAGCCTGTCGCACCTTTCATTTTCCCTTACACCGCTGTGACCTCGTACCCATTTCCACGTGACCTGGTGCTTGCTCGCTTCCCTATCCAATGCTTTCCATAGGTCTACGTTTTTTACTTTTGCCTTAGATGTGCTGAGCCAGTTACGCTCTTTCCACCTGCGTAACCATTCGGTTATGCCTTTCTGTACATACTGGGAGTCTGTACAGATAGTCACCTTGCATGGTTCTTTTAGTGCTTTCAGGGCTTCTATCACGGCAGTTAGTTCCATCCTGTTGTTTGTAGTATAAGGCTCGGCACCAGAAATTTCCTTCACGACATTCTTGTACCTGAGAATTGCCGCCCAGCCTCCGGGACCGGGATTACCCACGCAGGCTCCGTCGGTGAAGATTTCAACTTCTTTATGTGGTTTCTTGCCAGACATGAGAGAAGGGTAGGGGTTAAGTCCTCTTTAAAAAACGATCTCGAATAAACCTTTGAATGGTGTTGGCGTTAAACTTTCGCAGGTACTGTTCAAGGTTTTCAAGAGGTATTTCTGCTCTTGCCATTCCCTTGTGACCACCTGCGCTGCCGATAGATCCAAAAGCCTTAGTCGCAAGCTGTCCCGCGTTTTTACGAATTCCGTCATTTCGTATGACTATAACAAGTTTATCATTGGTAAGCCCAGAAACCACAACCCACCTGATATCATGAATTTTCATAAGAAAATCAGCAACTAACACGCATATGTCGTGCGATGGTACTTTTTCCAAGTAGGTAAAGATCCTTTTTCGAGAAACCCGCTTGTTTTCAAGGGCTCGTCGAAAATACTTCAGGTCTTTTAGCTCCATGTCAGATATTTCGATTTTTCTCAACGTATTGATGAAAGCGTAGGGGAATAAGTACCTGAAGGCTTTGACGTCTTCTTCGACAACCTTACCCTGAAAATCATGTGTATCGGTTTTTATTCCGTAAATTAAGGCAGTTGCGAGAGTCTTCGATGGTTTTATCTTTGCAGCTTTTAGGTATTCGGTAAGGATGGTTGAAGTGGCGCCGTAAGTCGGGCGGATATCGGCAAAAGATATTCCCTGTGGTTCCTCTTTTAGAGGATGGTGATCTATTACAACGTCAAATTTAACGTCCTGGAATTCTTCAAAGTGACTAGGCTGCCCGTCCACAAGAACGAAACGATCAAAATCGGAAATGCTTACATCTTTCTTGTCGACAACGGGAATTTTTAAGAGCCGTACCATGGTTATATTGTTCAGCCTAATGATGGGTCTGATGATGGCTATGGTGGTACTTTGAACTTTATGCCAGAGTATTCTTTTTACAGCCATAGCTGATGCCAGGGAATCCGGGTCGGGATCGATTGTAATAAGTACTTTATCCTTGGCATCAAAAACGTCGAGAAACTTTGTAAGAAGCGAAGTCACCGATTTTGGCCGGGCAGTTTGAATGTTGAGGGAACTCATAATCACCATTCACTGTTAAAAAAATAAATTGCAGAACGACAAGCGAAACCGTGTTGACAAATTTCTTATCATAACTGTTGCAAAATAGCCATTAGAAACAAGAACTGGTAAACAGAAGGGTAACGCACAAAAATAAAAAAGCGGCTCACGCCGCTGCTTTTTTATGTTGGAGCGGGAAACGGGATTCGAACCCGCGACTTCAACCTTGGCAAGGTTGCACTCTACCGCTGAGTTATTCCCGCTCGCTGTTTTCATATTTTATTTAACAATCCTGTCGGAATTGTCAAGAGGATTTTTTGGGGAACCACCCCTGACCTAGAACGTCCGATAAGATATATTATGTAAACAATTAAAAAAGTGTGTAGCGGACTACTTTGATTGAGGTAAGTGTTTATACAACTGTCTGTTTTTGCAGGGAAATACTAGTGAAAGGAAATTTCTCCCCTTTCAAAGGGAGTGGACTTGATGCTGCTCATATATGCGTTTAACCGATTCCGAAAAGGCATTATTATCGGAAATCTAATACTAGACAGAAAAGCTTCGCAGGACTAACTTTTAGCAGCCTTCGTCTTCTTCTATAACAAAAGAAGGTTCCTCTTTCGCCGGTATCTGGGGTTTTTGTTCCTGGGGCATTAGCTTTTGCGTTTCAGCTTTAGGTGCTTCGGTTGGTTGGATTTTGGTTGAAACCTTTGCGTAGGTTTCCTTCTCTATGGTCTGGAAGAGTTTTTGCCAAAGCTTCTGGTTCTTAGGATCAATCATAAGTGCCTGCCTGTATTTGTTTGCTGCTTCTGAGTATTTCTTGTTAAGAAAGAGCTGGTCAGCCTGGGCTACTAGCTGGGCGCAACGCTTATACTGAGCGCTAAATATTGTCTTATCTTTTAGAAAAGCCAGTGAGGCAGCTAAGATAACTGCGACTAGTATGAGAACAATTGCTATTTTTTTATAGGCCACGATCTCCTCCCAATCTTTTCCGAAATATATTTTCTAGAAAAGCAAAAAGAAAAAGAAAACATATTGCTACAAGGGTTACAACGAGAATGGTTATGCCTACGGGAAGGTGAAAAAGCTGGTACAAAAAATACTTTCCCATTACTCCCGACTTATAAATTGGCTTGATAAGATTAAAAAGTTCCGAAAACGCAAGGGATCCTATCATGATACCCAGAGCAAAGAAAAGACCATCGATTCGACCGCCAGCCGTGGCGGTTAAGGACGTGGCCGGTCAGTATCCTCCCATGACCATGCCAACTCCGAGAATAAACCCTGCCAGGACGTAAGAATAGATAAATGTGTCGGGAACAAAGATAAGGGATAGGTCGAGGACTCCAAGCGCTGAACTGGCATATAAAAGAAGCATGCAGGTAACAATCCCTGTAAACATAACCTTTACCACGGTAACATCGTAGAAATAGAATACCCCTGCTATCTTCCTACAGTTTGCGAGTCCGGCGCTCTCCAGTACAAACCCGAAGAAAAAGCCTATGCAGACTGCGAGAAAAAAATCTACCGGGGAATTTACCATGCCTGCAAGTTTTATAATCGGTCCCATCAGATCCACCCTTCTCTCATGATGTAAGCCACTGCATAACCACCGAGAAACACAGAAAAAAGGAATGCCCATGATCCAACAGAAAGCATTGATGCTCCAACAAGACCCTGACCGCTTGTGCACCCAAGTCCGAGCCTGGATGCAAATCCTACAAATATTCCGCCTGCTAGCGCAAATATGAGTCTTGCACCTGGTGAAATGCGGCGTCCCTTGTCTATCGTTATCCTAAAACGGTCATGGATGAAGGCTGACGCTAGCCCGCCGAGAAATGTTCCACAACCAAGATAGACAAGCCAGTAATTTAGGGGATTTTTCCCACCGGCAAAGTAACGGCCGAAGTATGCAGAGTTTTCAAGGTGAGATGGTGCTACTGTGTGAGCCAAGTAAGCCATCAGGCGAGCAAAAAAGGATGAACCCCCTACTCCCTTCCCGCAGATCAAAAATGAAAAGAAAAGAAGAACTCCGAGAGCCACGCCTGCGAGATAGGGTTGCCAGTAATCCTTCATTTCTAATTTCTCCTTCCCGCGCTGTTACGATCCTTGTAGCAAGGAAAACTGAAATTAACCCAATGGGAGACATGTTGATCTTGTACACTTTTTTAGATAGCATAGGAAATGCAAAAGGGCAATGATTATATTTTTATAATATTACGTCATGGAGTAAGTCTATGAGAATGACAGGGATTTTTTATCACCCAAGTTTCAGTAGGCGGAGTTACTTGACCCAGGGAACTAGACTTGAAGATTTTCCCAGGGCTATAGAACATCTCTTGAAAAAGGATAACGTGACTATGTTTGAATCTCCCCCGATTGAAGAAGAGTGGATTCTCAGAGTCCACACTCCCGAGTTGATACTCGGCGTTCAAGCAGACCATCTCTGCAGTACGGCATGGCACTCAGCGGGGGGTGTGGTACTTGCCGGCGAAAAAATTTGCACCGGAGAGATAGATAACGCTTTTGCATTTATAGGAGCAGGTGGACACCATTCTGGACGCGACTATTTCGGTGGCTATTGCTGTTTTAACGACGTGGTTATCACCATAACAAAACTCAGAGAAATTTACGGTGTGAAAAGATTTGCTATCCTTGACACCGATGCTCACCACGGAGACGGAACAAGGGACCTGGTTAAAGATGATAGAGAAGTATTACATGTCTGCATGTGTTATAACGACTACAAGTCACCTGATGGTACCAAGATAGACGTGGCAGTAAGAGGCGGCTGGTTTGGTTGGGGAAGAACCGGTGAAAGCGGAAAAAGTCAAAACGAAATTTATTACGAAAAGGTTTGCTCTGTTTTCCCTGAAGCAGTGAGGAGCTTTAAGCCTGATCTTATATTCTGGTACTTTGGTTTCGATACTCATAGAGGCGATTATGGGGATCTTGGACTCACAGGAGAGTGCTACAATAATATCGCCAAGTTGATGGTTGAGCTTTCGCTTGAACTTACTGGGGGAAAACTGGAAGTCGTTCTGGGTGGCGGGTCTCGATCTGATATTGCACGGGATGTCATTCCGCCAGTGATAGAAATACTTGCCGACTATAAAAACTAGGGAAAAATGACAGGTATTAGGTTTTTTATCAATGGATAAGAAAAAGGCAAAGAGGCTCACAAAATTCATAAATTACGTTTTGTACCACAGCCCTGACGAATTCGGGATTTTTTTGGACGACGATGGCTCGATTTCTATCAAGGAATTGTTATGGGCGTTAAAGGAAGAAGAGGGTTGGAGCTACGTAAGGGAATCTCATCTGAAGGATTTGATTTTGCTGGGTTTTAACCCATCTTACCGGCTTGAAGGAAAGCGAGTGGTCCCGGAAAGCGAATCGTTCAAACCTTACTATCCCGTGGAACAGCCTCCCAGGATCCTTTATTACGCAGCAAGATTGAAGGCATGTTACCATATTTACAATCATGGTTTAAAGGCGGCCGGGAGACCATACCTGCCTTTGAGTAAAACTAAAGAACTGGCCTTGAGAATTGGAAGAAGGAGAGATAGGGAGCCTCTTATTCTGGAAATAGAGGCTGAACGTGCATTCTTAGACGGAGTAATTTTTAGGGCCAACGGGGAACGTATGTTTCTAGTAGAAGAAGTGCCTGCCCGGTACATAAATGGACCTCCGCTTCCCGAAAGAGAAATCAAAAAAACCAGGGAGAAAAAACCGAAAAAAAATGAATCCATCCCCGAGCAATTACCGGGTTCATTTTATCTTGACCTTGATAGGGACCCTGACATTTCAAGACGAAAGCAAAGGGAAAAAAAGAGAAAAAAGGGACCTCGGTGGAAGAGGGAAGCAAGGAAGATGAGGAAAAAGAAAAGAAGTCTCTAGGTAAGCTTTTCAGAAAAGGCTTTCCAGTCTATGAGCATAAGCATTTCCCCCACCTTTCCTTTTCGGGATAGAATCCTATGGTTAATAGAGTAAGCAGGCATGACTTCGATCAGTGAATTGGTCAGAAACACTTCGTCTGCTTCGATTAAATCATCTACGTATGTGCTTTTTTCGCGTACTTCTATCCCCTTGTCCTTTATAATTTTGACGACTTGCTTCTCCATTACTCCTTTTAAGTAGTGTTCCGAAAAAGGTTTGTAAACAGTATTCTGCTTAACATAAAAAATATTGGTTGTGGCTCCTTCGGAAATTGTTCCGTCACCATTTAAAACTATGGCTTCATCGCTCCCCTCCCCTTTCGCCCACTCCTTTGCCGTAAGATAAAATAAATAATTGAGAGTTTTATGATCGGCAAGAAGCGTGTGTCTCTTATGAGGAAACACCGATAGCCTGATACCCTGTTCGTATTTTCGCTGAGGATGTGGTCTATAGGGACGAGCATAAATAACCACTGTTGGTTTGTTAGATTGTGGTAGTTTTATCTCGGAAAATGAATAACCTCGTGTAACCACGATCTTAGCCACAGCAACCCGATCGCCCAGGTTATTTTTTATAACTAGTCGTTCGATTGAACTTCCCCAGAATTTTAGATCCCGGTTTATACTAATGTTAAAGGTGCTACAAGAATCGTAGAGCCTTTTTATGTGGTCGTAGAGAAACAGAGGATGGCCTTTTTCAACTCGAAGAGTTTCAAAGAACCCGTCTCCGTAAAGAAAGCCTCTATCCAGAACGGATATCCTGGCCTCTGACAATGCCACTAAATCTTCGTTTAGGATCACATATTCTTCCGATTTCATAGTTAACCTGATAGCAATGTGGGATCTGTTTTACAAGAATATTTCAAGCTCTTTGATCTAAAAGCCTCAGGAAAGTTTCACCTTTATGGATAGTTTCCATGTATTCTGCTTCTGGCTCCGAGCCGTAAACAATACCGCCACCGACCGATAAATAAAGATTATTTCCTTTTCTAACAGCCGTCCTGATGGCGATATTTAGATCCATGGAATCGCTAAACCCAAAGTAGCCGATAGATCCGGTATAGATACCTCGCTTAACAGGTTCTATTTCCTCTATTATTTCCATGGCACGTATCTTTGGACATCCTGTGATGGAACCTCCCGGGAACATCGCCTTTAATATATCAAAATGCTTGTAGCGACAAGGCAGCTTTCCTTCCACTATGGATACCAGATGAAAAACGTTATGGTAAGCTTCTATCCTCTTGTGTTCCTTTACTTTTACCGTCCCTGGCAAACATATCTTACCAAGGTCATTTCTAAGGAGGTCCACAATCATTGAAAGTTCAGCATCCTCCTTGGGACTTTCAATAAGTTCTTTTCTAAGTTCCTCATCTTCCTGTGGCGTTTTCCCTCTCGGTCTCGTCCCCTTTATCGGTCTTGTCTCGATGTAGTCCCCTTTTCTGAAAATAAAACGCTCCGGGGAAGTAGAAATAACAGTGAAGTCTTTACAGTTAAGATATGCATAGAAAGAAGCGGGATTGTTACGGAAAAGTTTCCTGAAAAGCACGTACTCGGACCCCTTGAAGGGAAACGTGAAACGCTGGGATATATTCACCTGGTAGATATGGCCTCGCTTGATGTAGTCCCTTGTTTTTTCAATGGCTTGAATATACTCTTTTTTTGTAAAGGAACTCGAATAAGCATTTTTTGAAATGGGCGCAGGCAACCGCTCGAGGTAGTTGCTCCAGTTTTTCGTGGCTTGTACAAGCATTTCTATTTTCTCAGTAACACACTCTCTCGCAAGACCTATCCCATCGGCTTCAACCACGGCAACGGCATATTTACCACTTCTTTTCTCCTGGCAAACAATTATGCTTGGAAAAACAAGGTACAAATCCGGAAGATCAACGTCACAAGGCGAGATGTCCGGCAATCTTTCAAGCTGGTAACGGAGATCATATCCCAGGTATCCCATGGCTCCCACGTAAAACGGCACCCTGTCGGTGCTAATGTGAGACCCTAAGCATTCCAGAATCTTTTGAACTTCGTCGAAAGGATTACCTGTAATTTTTCCAACGAGGGATCCATCCCCATTTTCAAGCAAAATCTTGTCCCCGTAAGACCGAACAACCAGATAAGGGTCAAGGCCAATAAAGGAATAATTTGAACAGTCGCTTTCACTTCCACTTAGGAGAAGAACCGAGTGTGGAAGAGCGCTTAGCGGTGAGAAAATGTCTTCGATTTTGTCGTGTGGTTTCCAGAAGTTGGCTTCCAGATAATGTATTTCCTTTATCTTTCCGATGAGATCCATGATAGCTTACCCATTCAATAAAATTCCTGGCTATTTTTTCACCATACTCCGTCATGAAAGATTCGGGATGAAACTGAACAGCGGTAATTGGGTATCTTTTGTGGCCTAGTGCCATAACTAGATTCTCCTTGTTTGCAGCCAGGATTTCCAGTTCATCGCACGCTACTTCCACAACCAGCGAATGGTACCTGGCGGCATAGAAAGGGGAAGGTAAGGATCGGAAGATTCCTTTTCCACAATGAAAAATCAGGTCTTTTTCGCCGTGAACCGGCCTGGGGGCAAGAATTGTCCTGCCACCAAAGACTTCGTTTATTACCTGCATCCCGAGGCAAACTCCGAGGATAGGTATCCTTCTCCCGAAGAAACGCACCACGTCAATGCTGATACCGGAGTCCGATGGATCTTTTGGGCCTGGCGAGATAACAATTGCGTCTGGTTTTTTTATTCCGATTTCCCTCAAAGATATCACGTCATTCCTGTAAACAGAGACGTGAACCCCCAATATGCTAAAAAGCTGGTAAAGATTATAGGTAAACGAATCATAGTTATCTATAATGATAATTTTCATTTTACCTTCCCCTAACGACAAAAGCCACCCGAGTCTGGGTGGCTTTTGCCTATTACATAACTCATCAAGCGTTCTATTCGATTTTTAGATCCTATTTATCTCTAGTTGAAATATCCTCCATTGTCAATAGGTTTCCGGTGAGCCCTGTTAATGCACTTGTCTGGCTTGGCACAGTTTGTGCCTATGTATTCCAGGATGCTAGGCAGGAACACTTTATCCTTTGATTTCCTGATGGCGAGGGTGATAAGATAAGCCATTGGAAATGAACAAAGAAATTAAAAAGGGGTTTTTTTATGAAAAAAGCTTTCTGTATCATTTCCTTACATGTCATTGTGTTTTTTTCTTTAATAACCACGAACGGGGCATTCTCTAAAAGTTTCAGGGATTATCCTTCTCTGAATTCCAAGATTATTGTCACACTCACTGCTCCACGTTACGAAATCATCGAAACTGGCGAAGGAAACCACGTAATAAGAACACCCGGCAGCGGGTACCTCATGGATCCGGGAAATCCCAAGTTGCCTGAGATTGTTAAAATTCTACCTCTTCCGCAAAATGCTATTGACACAAGCCTAAATGTTAAAGTAGTCGATGAAAGGAGTAAATTCCTAAAAGAACTAGATAATATTGAACCATCCCCTCCCCTTCTGCTCTCTTCCGGTTCCATGCACCTTGTCAATTGGGGAAAATCAAAAGAAATCAAAAATGGTAAAAATCTTCTTGTGTATGGTTCTTCAGCGGGATATCCGGAAAAATGCATTAGGATACTCGGAATTCAGAACAGGAAACAGACGAAGTATTTACGACTGGCTTTCTATCCATTTCGTTGGCATCCCAAAACAGGGGAACTTGAAATTATAACGGAAGTTAAATGCGTAATCTCTTTTAACGAAGTTAATGGAAATGTTGGGACGTCCAGTTTGGGTACCGGCACACGATCTTCATCATCACCTCTTATCTCCAGTTCAAAAGAGGATACCTTGAAGGACTCACCTGCGGCAGGTTCCGATGCCCATGATTACGTAATTATCACATCAAATGCAGTGGTTATCAACAGCCAGAAACTTTCTCAGTTCAAGTTTTTCAAGGAAGCAATTGGACATTCGGTACTTATAGTAACGGAAGATCAATATCAATCGTTAAATGGTCCTCCTCCCAATGGAAGAGCAGAGAAAATTCGCCAGTGGTTAATTGATAATTACAAAGAACTTGGGATTAAGTATGTTTTATTAATCGGAGATCCCGACCCATCGAACGGGGATGTGCCAATGAAAATGTGCTGGCCAAGAAGCCACGAAAGTAACTACAAGGTAACTCCGACGGACTACTACTATGCGGATCTTACCGGTAACTGGGATATAGACGGCGACGGGTTATATGGCGAATACCCGGATGACAACAAACCCGGTGGTGTTGATTATGCTGCTGAGGTATGGGTTGGAAGGATTCCCGTTTACAATAATGACTATGAGACGCTGGATAGGATTTTAGAGAAAATAATGGATTATGAAACAGAATCTCAAAACACTTCGTGGAGAAAACATGTACTTCTCCCTGCAGCGATACTTAATTTTGACCAAGAACCACCTTCCGATCTCACAAGAACTGACGGTGCTGAGCTTGCGCAGAAAATAATACAAGATTACCTGAATGATGAAGGTTTTTCATCTTATAGCCTGTATGAAAGACAGGGGTTGCAACCAAGTGAGTATCTCCCCGATAGCCCTCTCAATCATACCAATGTAATTGATGAATGGGTAAAAGGATACGGAATTGTGTGTGCCGTGGGCCACGGAAGTGAAACGGGAATTTACAGGAAGTATTGGAACATCGATGAAGATAACGACAACGTAGCGGATAGTGGCGAGACCGTTTTTGCTTCCTATTTCAAGGCAAATGATGCGGAAGCACTGGATGATAATCACCCATCTATTGTTTATCTCTGCGCGTGCAACAATGGCTATCCCGAAAATTCAGGGAATCTTGGATACTCCCTCTTGAAGCACGGTGCAGTGGCAACGCTTTCGGCGTCGAGGGTTTCTTGGTATACAGCGGGATGGACCGAACCAAACCCAAACTATGCAGATAACATGTCCCTGGGATACTATTACATAAAAAAGGTTTCTCAAAACCTTCCCTGTGGGGAGGCTTTAGCGGAAGTGAAAGAGGAATTGGTTTACAATAGTTCTTCCATCTGGATAAATTTGCAAGGATTTAACCTATATGGAGACCCCGAGATGACTCTCATAAACACCCATTCTTTCTGTAGCGGGGATTTCGACTATGACGATGATGTGGACGGACAGGATCTCGCCAGGCTTGCTTCCGGGGGGGAAAGCGTAAGTGTAGAAGATTTTTCAAACCAATTTGGAAAATCAGGATGTAAGAATAACTAAACCAGCTTCGTTTATAAGACGAGGGGTTTTATGACGGCTTTGGGGCCTCGCTTCATGAGAAATACTCTGGCTTTTCCCTGGCATACATCTACGTAGATCGGTTTCCCACGGCACCTGGCTAAACCGTCATTACGGGGCAATGCCATCCAACTGACGAGCAAAATAGCCCACGGTTTTTAACCGTGGTAAAAATAGCATGGCTAGTGGAGAAGCGATTCACCGGTTTCCCAAATTACCTGACTAGAACCGCGCGTTAATGGTAAATGCTATTCGAGTGATGGATAAGGTAGCCCACGGTTTTAACCGTGGGTGAAAATAGGATACCTAACACAAAAATCGATTCATCGGTTTCCCACATCACCTGATCGCTATTTCGCAAAGGAATGACAGGCTTTGAGTTGTTGTCTTTAAATGAAAATCGTTTCCAAGGACATGGAAAGCTTTTTTCTGCCGGCCTTCCAACCCTGGTTTTTGACTAAGCCTCAGCAACGGGGGATGCCTGCCCCCTCCCCATTCCCCGCACCCATTTTATACCCAAATATCGCTGTGAATATCACAAACGGTATAGGATACTTTGAAAGCGATATCCTAAAATGGGTGCGGGGCTGCGGTCTCCCCCATTGCTGAGGCAAGGAAAAACAGCGGGTCTTCAGGCAATGGCTTCAAAAAGCCTCCCATGTCCCTGACAGGAATACATACCGGATTTTCATGCTTGGTTGAGGGGCAGAAACACCATGGGGTTTTCAATGGGTAATTCCTAGATATTGTGTCAAACAAAAAGTTAAACGAGAGTCGTTGCGATCCCGCACCCACTTTAAACCATACATCTCGATATTAACTCGAAAACATTCCTGAATCCGTGACGAAACTTTATGGCTAAGTTGTATAACATGTTTAAATTGCTTATTATTGGGCACATAGCCGGGGTGGATTATTCTTCATCTTGTGTCAAAAGATCTCTTTACGTCCTACGGGTCGTCCACCTGCACCCCATCTGTGGTGTCGTTGCCCACCGGACATAGCATACTATAGTCCGCAGGGCTCTTCCTTGCATCTGCTGTCCAAGTGAACGAACATGGATTCAGGACATTCTCATAAAGTGGGTGAGGGATCCTCGCAATGACAGAATCTTGCAAATGTTTTTTGGATACGTGGTCCAGCCATGCCGGTTCGCCTGTAGACAAGAGGTTTGCACCATACCCGATAGAGACACTAATAAAACGTTCCTCGAATCTGGAACTCTTACAGGTTTTTTTCTGACTTCACGTTGTTGCGCCCTGATTCTTTTGCGAGGTAGAGTGCTTTATCTGCCCTTTCAACAAGGGAATCTACAGTATCTCCGTTTCTCACTTGTGATACTCCGGCGCTTACTGTTATTGTGCCAAGTTCTTCTCCCGTCTTGGTGACCCGGAGCCTTTTCCTGGAAATATTTTCTCTTATCTGTTCCGCGACCACGCAGGCGTTATCAAGTTCAGTCAAAGGTAACAGTACCACGAACTCTTCCCCGCCATACCTACCAACAAAATCTTTCCCTTTTAACGTGTAGTTCAGGGTATTTGCTACAACCTGAAGTACCTTGTCACCTACCTTATGCCCGAAACGATCATTGAATTGTTTGAAGTGGTCTATGTCAAGCAAAATGACAGAAAAAACTTCCCCCTTTTCCTTGAAGCGTTGATATAATTTTGCAATATTTTCGTCAAAGGCCTTCCTGTTATGCAACCCTGTTAAGGCATCTCTTTTAGCTTCCTCAGCCGTTTTAGCGAGTTCCTCTCTTAACATTTCAACCTGGTTGCTGGCTTCTTTGAGCTTGGACTGAAGGTCCCTCGTGGACTCAACCATGTTCGATGTTTCTCTAATCATCTCCTCGAGAATGTCTTGGATTTCGGTAAGGTCCTCAGCCTTGTTCAACTGCTCTGAATATTTCTCCAACTTATTTCCATAATCCGAAGTTGTGCTTGTTGTTGACAGGACCTGTTCGAGAAAGTTCTTTAAAACGTTTATGGTTTTGCTCTGAACTTCCCGGAGCATTTCCCGGTTGTGATCGTCACCAAAGTACTTGGTATAAAGGTACCTGTTCAGTTCAGGAGTGAATCTTCTTTTCGATTCTATTATGGAATTTATCTCTTGCAGCAGCTCCCTGTTTGTGCCGCTATAATACTCGAACCATACCCGGTAGTTTTGAGGAGTTATGGGAACTTTATATTCACCCATCTTGGGAAGAATTTTTTTTACTATTTCAGCCGTTGTTTCAAGGTCAATATAGTAGTCTGCTACCATTGAACATTCCTCCAAAAGAACAATTAATATCCTGTCGTTACCGTGAAAAGCGGGCTAACCTTACTTTTTCTACTAATCCGAAAAAACAGTAATAAAGGAAGTTTAACCGGGTTCTCACGTTTAACTGGATAACGTTCAATATTTTCACGAAAAGCACAAGCGTAGCGATGCAAAATCAATTCAAAATGGTATCGGAACTTAGAATAGATTACCTCGTTTCACTCTAGCAGGATGAGAATAAGGGAGTCAAACAAAAGTGCTTGACTCCCTTTCTTAAAAGGAAATTACAAGGAGGAAATTTTCAGTACAGTCTCAGTATCCTGGTCCCAATTGTCCCACATGAACGCCTCTTCCTTGCCTTCCGCAATCTTCCTAAAGGCGTATCTTACCTGGGATTCGTAGAATTCACAGAATGCCCCTCTCCTTAGAATGTCACCTTTCATTGAATATGCTTCAGCCGGGCATGGGCTTCCGCAAAAATGACGTATTGCACACTTTTCACAGTACCTTATACTTTCAACAATCCTGCTTGTGACCTTCCTAAATGCTTCACTTTCCAATGCCGCATCTATTCCATCGTCGAAGATGTTCCCTCCTTTAAACTCCGGTAGTCCGATAAACTCACTGCACGGGAATAAACTACCGTCGGCAGCTACGGCAAAAAAGCATCTTCCTCCCCCGCAAGGAGATATGTCACACATCAGTTTTCTTGCAAGCGGTGCAAGGATACTAATCAATATGTTGGCAAAATTAACCACCACGAGCTTCCTCCCACTTTGCTGGTACAGATCGTAAGAGTACTCGAGGGCTTCCAAAAAATGCCTGCCAAAAGCTTCTTCGGATGGCTTTATTGTCCGTGCTCCTGGCTGCGTGCATCGGATAGGATTAAGCATGCAAGCGGGAACGTTCAGATCGTGGAAAAACTTTACTATGTCACTGAGATAACATACATTCTCTGATGTTACAGTACAAATTACATTAAAGTTACAGTAACTTCCCAGATGTTCGATGGCCGAAAGAACCTTCTTAAAAATTCCCTTTCCGGACCAGGTTTTACGAGTTTTGTTAGAAATCAGTTCGTTGTGGGCATCCAACGATAGCCCCACAGCTACGTCATGAGATTTAAGAAACTCTATGTCCTCCTCGTCAAGCAGTGTGCCGTTAGTTTGAACCCCGAAATTAAAGGTATCTTTAAAATTTTCAATAGCTTCAAAGACGGCTTCCTTGTTCAGCATTGGTTCTGAGCCGTGAAATATTATCTCAGCCTTTCTTCCTGCGGGCATGTTGCTATCGAAATACTCGTGCAAAATTTCCAGCGCTCTCAGCAGGTCGTTCTTAGACATGTGGGAACCGGATTGACGAAGTTTTTCCGGTATGTAGCAGTATGTGCAATTCAGATTACATCTCTCTGTCGGATTGAAATAAACGGCCGACGGTTTCAAGCCAAATCGAAGGGTTTTTATTTCATCAAAGAGTAATCGTTGTTTCTCTCCATACTGTTTCAAAAATTCTTCTCCACAAAATACATCAGATAGGTTTTCTTTCCTTACCAGTGCCCAGAAAGCCGTATCCGGATCTATAACAGCCACGTAATCTTCATGTCCTATATCTACGGGCAAAAGCGTTGATCCCGTGCCAGTGTTTACCTGTATTGCCGTTGTTGAAAATATTCCGTCTTCGCTCGAGACGTTCGCATTAGCATAATCAACCATTAGCTTTCTCTCCTCTTGGTTTGGAACAGAAACGGATAGACTCACCTACCGACCAAAAATGGGGCGGAAGCATCGCTTCCACCCATAAGTGAACTAGTTATCTTTCTTCTTCATCAGGATGTAATGGGAAAGGCCGGTTCCGGTCGGACTACAGGTTTTCCTGTAAGAAATGATAACCTTTTTCTTTGCTTTCTTCACGTTTTCACCTCCTTTCTATCTAGAATTCCCTATAAAAAAAGGGCTTCGACGGATTAATAATTAACCCGCCGAAGCCCTTTACCATCGGACTTCGCCGTTAAATACGTTATTGTCCTTCAGCAGGTCTTCTGGCTTCCCTGCCCTTCCGACGCCCTTCCCGCCGAAAACCTGGCAGTGGACATTTACCATGCCGGAAGAGTTTCCCCTCAACCGCTAGGGGATCAGGGTTACAGCGCTGGGAACGCCACGGACTTTCACCGTGTTCCGAGATGCTGAATTACCCTCTTATTTACACAAACTTCATGGTTTGTCAAGGATCAAAACGGATTCAGGTCAAAGTTAGAAATGGTAAACTAACCTAAAATTATAACGTTGCCCTTTTGGCCTGTTTTCAACTTCTGTCTCGAAGTAGGCGTTGAAAAAGAAATGAATGTCCCTGGAAAAATGGATAACGAAACCGGGACCAATACCGAGTACCTGCTCCTTGCTGTCAGAAACATCATGGCCATCGACCTCTGTATCGGTAAGTTGCTTGAAATAATAGCCGTTTATTCCGATTCTAAACCTGTTTTTTATCACCTCGTAGGCAGATGAAAAGTTAACGTGGAACGCTTGTCCGGCCTGCGTATCATCGGCGTTACCGTACTTCCTATTAGGATCGTCGTTTTCCGCATTCCACAGGTAGTGGAACCTTCCAGTTAGTGTTAGCCTTGGTGTAATGAAAAGGGTTGCGGACCAATAGGGATTTATGGAGAAAAAGTTGCTTCCGGGGTTGAGTTCTTTGTCGTCATCATACTTTCCAGTGGGAACTATCACTGAAATTTCGAAGCGATGCATAAAGATTGGTCCCCTTTTTCCCATTATAGGATCCCACTGGATGAACGGACCAAAAAGAATATCGCCGAACCCGGAGCCATTGTCTTCAGGGAAAGGACCTGCTACATCGTAATCCATGTCCAGTCCCACGTAGGGAACGATCAACTCAAATCCCCACTTCCCTCCAAAAAGTATTGGCCTGTTAGACTGGTATATCAACTGGGACAAGCTTACGAATACGTCGAGGTCTTCATTTGCGGATGACGGAAGAAGCTCGTGGCCACTATCATCTGTTAACTTGTCAGAAGTATAATATTGAAAATACTGGGAAAAATAAAATCCTGGACCGGCAGGCGGTCCCCCGTCAAGAAAAGTTGTAAAGCCAAGGTTTACGGACGGTTCGTCATACGCCCACGTGCCACTGCCCACCGGCGACAGGACAAAGAAAAGCAATAATAGTATAGAAATTGCTTCACAGATGTTGATGCATCGTTTATTTGACCTCCTCATACCCTCTCCTCCTTTCTCTCAAGTATTGCCCCTGGATGGTTTATTTTTGCCTTCTTTTCTTTTCCTTGCAGCTTCAACCAGTTCAAGCAGGGTAAGGATTTTATCCTTAGGTTTCTCCGTAAAACACCTACTCCACTGTTCGTCTGTAAGTTTTCTTTTCAAATAAGCTTCCACCGGAAAATACATATGCCAGCACCGTATAATCCTTGAACACGGAAGATCGATCTGCTCTTTCTCACAGTAATTGAAATTAACCTGGTGTCCCAGCTTGGGACACCTTATTTCAAGTTCTTTGTTCATTTTTCCTACTCCTGATCAGGGTTTCGGAAGACCTTCCAGGGATTTTAGTGCCCTTTCGATTTCCTCCTGGGGAAGTTCATACTGGGTCAGCTTACCCGACAAAAAGGCGTCATAAGCTGCCAGGTCAATTATTCCGTGACCGCTCCAGTTAAAAAGGATTACCTTTTCCTTCCCCTCTTCTTTGGCCTTCCTTGCTTCCTCTACAACTGCTGCTATGACATGGTTTGTTTCTGGGGCCGGGATAAACCCTTCTGTTCTTGCCCAATTTACACCTGCAGTAAATGTGTCTATCTGGTTAAATCCCCTCGCCTCGATGAGATTTTCCTTCAATAGGTGACTAATTATGGGTGCCATGCCATGGTAT
>Ga0256841_1000859_pt1 | contig 28730 bp, 30 predicted proteins | sample 356308metaG_FD_185971 | JGI IMG/M metagenome (GOLD analysis project Ga0256841, IMG submission 185971) | Hydrothermal vent microbial communities from Mid Atlantic Ridge, Atlantic Ocean - 356-308 | ecosystem: Environmental > Aquatic > Marine > Hydrothermal vents | place: Atlantic Ocean: Mid...
AGGCCGATGGATTGGGACGGGCGCGCTTTCCTGTGGCGGGGTTTCTGCCGATCCCCTATTCGCTTCCCGGTATTTCGGGTGTGCAAATCTTCGCTCAGGGAATCACCCTTCTGCAAAAAAAAGGGAAGGGCCTGGCCTCGGCAAACATGGGGTTTGTCCAGGTTCCGACTTGGAGCGTGGGGACTCCTCCGGATCTTGGGATTCGAACCGTGCTGGCAAAGGGCAAGGGATCCATGGCCACCGTGCGTGGGATCCCAACCGCACTGGGACAGGTGCCCGTGATCGCTCTAGAATACCGATAAGGCGGTAGAAAACCCTGGTGGAAAACCCGTCCGCGGGTTTTTCGGTCAAAAGCCCTCCGGGCTTTCAGGAACACCAAAAATCAAAGCCCCAAAAAAACATTCCACACAAAAACGCTAGAAGCGTTTCTAACCCAAAACCCCCGGAGGGGTTTTCCACCAGGGTTTTCCACAAGGTTTTTCCACCAGTATTCCAGACAGGAGCCGCTATCCTTGCCGTCCTATGAAACCAGAGGATCGAGAGCAATGGCTCCAAGCGGGTCGGATCGCGGCGGAAGTCCGGGAATTTGGCAGGAAACGCATTCAGCCGGGCGCCCTTCTCGCAGATATCGTGCAAGCTTGTGATGACAAAATCCGGGAGATGGGCGGGGAGCCTGCCTTTCCCAGTCAAATCTCGCGAAACCACATTGCGGCCCACTACTGTCCCCCACCAGGAGATCCGACTCGGGTCGAGCCGGGGGACATCCTGAAGTTGGACCTGGGCGCCCATGTGAACGGATTCATCGCGGACAACGCTGTATCGGTGGATCTTAGGGACGGGGATGGGAGCCCCTTGATGATGGCCTCCAAGATGGCCCTGGAAAACGCCATCGCGGTGGCCGGCCCGGGAGTCCCCGTTTCCACCATCGGGCGGACCATCCACGACGCAATCGTAGCCATGGGACTCAGGCCCGTATTCAACCTGACGGGCCATGGGGTCGCTCGGTTCAACATCCACTGCGCTCCCCAAATTCCGAATTACGATGATGGAAGCAATGTCCGGCTAAAGCCCGGGCAGACGATCGCGATCGAACCCTTCGCAACAGACGGAAAAGGCTATATCGCAGAAGTCGGAAAGCCCGAGGTCTTCCAACAATCGAGACCGTTGAAGATCAAGGACAAGCTCCCAGAAGAGATCCGGCAGTTTCTCGACGCCTACCACCGACTCCCCTTCGCCAGACGGGATCTGCATCGCTTCTTTACGCCCAAGGAAAGCGAGAAGGTCCTGGCCTTTCTGCGGAAAAAACGGCTCCTCCACGAATATCCCCCTCTGGCTGAAAAACTTGGGGTCAGGATCAGCCAGCACGAACACACTCTGATGATCACCGAAGATGGCGCCATCCCAACCACCCGGATCGACTAAAGAGGGCCTCCCTCGAATCAGCTTGGACGCGCGGGAGGGTTTTCGTGAAAACCCTCGAGGGATCGGCCTGTATGTCCGCCACCTGATGCGTGAGTTTGGGGCTTTGGCGCCGCAGATGGAGCTCCTGCTCTACCACGAACGGGAGCGGCCGCAGGATCTGCAGGAGATCCCGAGGGGGCAGCGTCCCCTGCGTTTTGACCTGCCTGGGTATCGCTACATGTCTTGGGAGCGTTTGGGGCTCCCCTGGAGGCTGCTTCGGGACAGGGTTGCACTGCACCATGGGACCTTTAACAGCTTGCCCCCTCGGATGTTGTTCGGCAAAAAGCGCAAGCTCGTGATGACCTTGCACGATGTCATCGTGACCTGGCTGAACGCGGATTTGGAAGACAGCTTTGTGCGCTATGCCCGAAAACGGACGGGGGCTTTTGTCCGCAGGGCCGATGCCATTGTTACTGTCTCGGAGTTCAGCAAGAGAGAGATTGTCCAACGTTTCGGGGCGGCGCCGGAGAAGGTTCATGTTTTCTACAATGGGGTGGACCCCTTTTATCTCGAGGATCCCGCCCCCGAGGAAGCAGAAGAGGTACGGAAACAGGTCTGTGAGGGAAAGCCCTATCTCTTCGCGATCGGGGCCGACCTGGAGCGTAAGAACACCAGGGCCCTGATTCCCCTTCTGGCCGGGCTCCAAAAAAAGGGTGTCCTCCATGAACGGCTCCTGGTGCTGAGTGGCTTGGGGAGGGAAAAGCGGGAGGAGCTGCAGGCACTGGCCGGGGAACTCGGGGTGGCAGAGCGGCTCCGCTTTCCCGGCTATGTGCCGAAAACCACGCTGCGGGCGCTCTTTGAAGGAGCGGATCTCTTTGTATATCCCTCTCTTGTAGAAGGCTGGGGAATCCCGATTCTCGAGGCGATGGCGCGGGGGACCCCCGTCGCCTGCTCCAGAGGATCGGGGATGGAGGAGGCTGCGGGAGGATTGGCGGCTCTCTTTGACCCCGAAGATCCTTCGGACATGCTCAAAACCCTTGAGGAATGCCTGGAGGGGACAGGCACACAAAAAAGAGAGGAGGGGCTGGCGCGCGCTCGGAACTTCACCTGGCGCCGACATGCGGAAAGCCTCCTCGACCTCTACGGAGACCTCCTTCAAATGGACCTCCTGAAATGAACCTGCTCGGGCAAAACCGAAGGTCTGGCTGGCAGACGGCCCTTCTGAGCGCTCTCATCCTCTTTCCCGTCGCCATCCGCCACCTCTTCTTCTGGGGAGGAGCCCTCGCCCCCATCCTCCATTTGGCCGAAGCTCTCGGCTTTTTTGCATGGCTGTCCCTCATCCTCTTGCGACCTAGGATCACGAGCTTGCGGGAAAGCATTGGGCTGCTCGCTGTCATGGTTCTTGTGCCTGCCTTCCTCTCGGAGGACCTGGGGATCTACATCATTCGGGGGCGAGAGTTGGCCGTGCATTTCACCAACCCCTACGCCCACCCACCAGAGGACCTAGCAACCCAGGATCCTCTGATGGCCCTGGCCAAGGGGTGGGGCAAAAACCCCAACCCTTACGGGCCCATTGCCCTCCTTCTGGCCGCGGGGGCAGCATGGCTCAGCAATCTCGTCTCTGCCCTTCTGCCAAAAGGAGCCAACAGCTCCCTCCTAGCCCTGCTCCCGGGAGCTCTTCTGTTCAAGGCCGCTTTGATGGGAACGCTTATCCAAGCAGGACGCCTCCTGGAACGGCACGGGGGAACCGCCCTTATGCTGGCCTTCCTCCTCAACCCCTTTGTCCTGACAGAAGCCTTGCTCAGCGGGCACAACGACGCCCTCCTGGTCCTCCCCCTGCTCGCCACAGTCCTTGCCCTCCGAAAAGACGCCTTTTTTCAGGCATCCCTCCTCCTTTGGATGGGTGTCCTAATCAAGTTCACCCCCCTGGCCCTGCTCCCCCTCCTCTTTGCCGCAGCCCTACGCAAAAAACGCCTCGGCCCCACCCTCTGGGGAAATTTGGTGGGTGTCCTCCTTTTCGGCCTCTGCTGGCTGGTGTTTTGGCGCGAGACGGGGCTGGCCTTTTTGACCCAGCAGGCAGAGATTGAGGGAGCTTCTCTCCAACACCTATTGGGCCTCATCCTCGGACTGCCGGTCGATCTGATCTTCCGGCGCATCTTCATGGGAATAGGTGTCCTTTACGCCCTGTTTGAAGCCCGGCGGGTCTTTCGAGGAGAGGCTTTCGCATGGGCAGCAGCTCGCACAATGGCCTTTGTTGTCGGCCTTGGGCTCTCCTTCCCCAATCTCTGGTATGCCTTCTGGTGGATTCCTTTTCTTCTTCTTGCACCCCCTACAGGGACCCTCTCAGCAGAAAAGGAAGAGGAAGAGGCCAAACGCCTTCTTCCCCTGCGTGTCCTGGGGGTCTTAGGGCCTCTCAGCTATGTCGTGTATCTCTCCACGCGGACCCTGGGTCCGGTCCACCAATGGACCCAGTGGGCCATGGGCATATTCATCCCTTCTGTTTGCGTCCTTCTGCCAGGATGTGTTCAGCCAAGAGGTCCGCGGCCTTCGAAGTAGAAATCCCCTCCCTGTCCGAAAGGTCGAAGACCTCGTGGAGAGCATCAGGAATGCGCTTGATCTTCTCGAGGGCGACCTCCTCCTTGTAACCTCCGGGGAGAAGTTCGACGGCGACGTTAATGATCCCGCCGGCATTGATCACGTAGTCCGGGGCATAGAGGATCCCACGCTCCCGCAGGCGATCCCCATCTTCGGGAACCAAGAGCTGGTTGTTGGCTGATCCGGCGACGATTTTTGCCCCAAGAGTCGGAATGGTCTTTTCATTGAGCCCCCCTCCCAAGGCGCAGGGAGAGAAGACATCCAAATCCATGGTCAAAAGCTGATCTTCGGATGCGGGTTCGACGCCAGCCTCTTCGACGAGGACAGCGACCTTCTCTTCGCGCATGTCGTGGGCAAAGACCTTGGCTCCTCGCTTGCTCATTTCGCGTGCCATAACCGAGCCCACCGCCCCGACTCCGAGGACACCTATCTTTTTGCCCTCGAAACTATTGCTTCCAAAGACACGCTCCAAGCAAGCCATCACGCCCAGGAGGCAACCATGGGCGGTATAAGGACTGGGATTGCCAGAGGAACCGGACTCACGGCTCAAGCCAGTCACATACTTGGTTTCCTTCCGAACATTTTCCAGATCGGCGATGGTCGTGTTGACATCTTCTGCCGTGATATAGAGCCCTCCCAGAGAATCCACGAAACGTCCCATCGCACGAAAGAGCGCTTCGCTCTTCATCGAGGGATCCCCAATGATGACGGACTTTCCTCCGCCCAGCCCCGTGTGGGCCACGGCTGATTTATAAGTCATTCCCTTGGAGAGACGCAGAACATCGTTGAGGGCTGCCTCCCGATCGGAATAGGGCCACATGCGCATCCCTCCCAAAGCCGGCCCGAGGGTCGTATTGTGGACTGCGATGAACCCATGAAGTCCGGATTCTTCATCCTTGGCCTCAACGACCTTTTCATAACCCTCAACTGGGATTTCTTTGATCTGCATCTTGAATTCAAGCTCCTGGGAGGCGTTTTGCGGTATTTCTTCCGAAAAGGGCAGAGATTTTAGCGGAAGGCTTCCCCCAAGTCACGATCGGAGAATCCCCGGAAAAGGATTTGGTCAAAATGCCCCATGGGAAAAGACACTATTTTTGCTTTACTTTTTCTTCGCCTTTGTGGCTTTTTTTGCCTTCTTTGCTTTCTTTGCTTTTTTCTTTTTCTTCTTTGCCGGTCCCCGGGCAGCCCGTTCTTTCAAGAGATCTACGGCAAGATCAAGGGTGACCTCTTCGATGGTTGTCCCTCTGGGCAAGGATGCGTTCGTGGTCCCGTCAGTGACATAAGGTCCAAAACGGCCATCCAGGATCTTGACCGCTGCCTCAGTCTCAGGATGGGGTCCAAGCTCTTTGAGGGGTTCTCTCTTTTTTCGCACCCCGCGCTTCTTGGGTGCGGCAAGCAAGGTCAAGGCCTCCTGGAGACCCACACGAAGAGGGGAAACCCCCGCCGGAAGGGAACGAGTCTCCTTGCCACAAGAAATATAAGGCCCATAACGCCCATTCGCCGCCATGATCTCGACCCCCGATTCGGGGTGTTTTCCCACAAGCCTGGGCATGGAAAGGAGCCCAAGGGCCTCCTCCAGGGTGATAGTCTCAGGATCCATCCCCTCGAGCAGAGAAGCCATCTTGGGCTTTTCCTCCTCACCCTCTCCGGGATCCCCCAACTGAACGTAGGGACCAAAACGGCCCGTCTTGGCATAGACCGGCTTACCGGTTTCTGGATCGTTTCCGATCACTCGAGGGCCGGCGGCGGCTTTTTTGAGCAACTCCAGGCCATATTCCAAGGTCAACTCATCGGGAGCGATCTCATCGGGAACAGGAGCCCGCTGGTCCCCCCAGGAAAGGAAGGGACCATAGCGGCCCACCCGGACTTCGACCAAGACCCCGTCCTCTTCTCCCAGGGGAATCCCGCAAACGACGCGTGGGTCGATTTCCTCCTCCACTTCGGCCAAGATATCTTTCAAACCCTTCACGGCATCCCCTTGACCTTCCCCAAAGAAAAAACGGGTCAAGTATTCTTGGGGGTCCAGCTTCCCGAGCGAGACCTGATCCAGCTCATCCTCCATCCCCGCCGTGAAGCTGTAATCCACCAGGTTGGAAAGATAATCTTCCATCAGCTTCGTCACAGCAAAGGCAGTAAAGGTAGGAATGAGGGCGTGCCCGACCTTACGGACATAGGCTCGCTTCAGGATGGTCTCAATAATGGAGGCGTACGTGCTGGGTCGACCAATACCACGGGCCTCCAACTCCTTGACAAGGGTGGCCTCGGTCAGCCGGGCAGGGGGTTGAGTCTTGTGTTCTTTGGCCTCAAGAGAAACTGTATCGACGAGATCCCCCACCTTCATGGGAGGCAGGTGGGTTTCAGTTGCCTTCCCGTTTTTACTGCCGGAAAGGGCGAGCCCTTTGTGAAACCCTAAAAAGTCATAGGTTTTGCCCGAGGTCTGGAAAACCGCGTCTTCGATTTGGATTTCCACCTGGAGACGCTGGCCCTTGGCGTCCTTCATTTGGGAGGCAAGGGTCCGGCCCAAGATCAACTCGTAAAGCCGACGGGCATCTTTGCCCAAGCTCTTTTCAACCACATTAGGATCGACAAAGGTCTCCCCCGCCGGGCGAATGGCTTCATGAGCCTCCTGGGCATTCTTGACCTTTTTTTTGTAGAAGCGCGGCGACTCGGGCATGTAATCGGGTCCGAAGCGGGAAGCGATCGCCGCTCGGGCAGCTGCCAAACCCTCTTGGGAGAGATTGGTCGAGTCGGTTCGCATATAGGTAATGAAGCCCATCTCATAAAGCCGTTGCGCAAGGTCCATGGTCCGGCGGGCACCGAAGTTCATCCGGCGGTTGGCATCCTGCTGGAGGGTGGAAGTCGTGAAGGGAGGAAAGGGTCGCTCGGTAAAGGGCTTGGGCTCCGCTCTCAAAACCTTTGCCTGCTTGCCCCAAAGACGCTCCTTTTCTTGTTGCGCCCTGGGACCGCTCAGGTGAATCGGTCCTTCCAAACCCGGTTTTTTAAGCGTTCCGGTGTTCGGATCAAAATCCTTGCCCGTCGCTACGCGCCGCTCGCCAAAGCGAACCAGGGTCGCGGAGAATTCGCTGCCTTCTTTGGCAAAGAGGCCCTCCAAATCCCAGTATTCCGTCACACAAAAGGCCATTCGCTCCCGCTCGCGCTCCACGATGAGGCGCACGGCCACGGATTGGACCCGCCCCGCCGAGAGGCGAGGGCGCACCTTCTTCCAAAGCAGAGGAGAGACCGTATAGCCGTAGAGACGATCCACAATCCTCCGTGCCTCCTGGGCCCGGACAAGATCCTGGTCGATTTCCCGGGGGGACTCCAGGGCCGCGAGGATGGCCTTCTTGGTGATCTCATGGAACACCAAGCGCTTGACGGGAACCTTGGGTTTGAGAACTTCCATCAGATGCCAGGAAATACTCTCCCCCTCACGGTCCTCGTCAGTCGCCAGATAGAGGATCTCTGCTTCTTTGAGAAGGCTCTTGAGATGCCTGATATGAGCCTTTTTCTGGGAAGGGATGACATAGAGGGGCTTAAACCCATTCTCCACATCCACTCCCAACCTGGCCCACTTCTCTTTTTTGACCTTCTCGGGGATCTCGGAGGCCGATTGGGGAAGGTCGCGAATATGCCCAATGCTGGCCTCGACCTCATACTCAGGACCGAGGAATTTGGACAGAGTCCGCGCCTTCGCGGGGGATTCGACGATAACCAGGTTTTTTGCCATAGAGGGTGAATCAGGCTCCGATTCTCATCAAAGATGAGCTCGGATGGAAATGGTAAATGGTTCCAAAGGGGGCACGGCTTACTGCCGAATGTCTCTAAGGTCAAAGTCAAGACTGAGAAAAGTCAAGGATTCCCAGAATTCCTCTTCCTATGGAAACGATAGAGGCATCCTCGTCCGATGAGCTTCCAGGCCTTTAGGTCGGATGGGACAAGGGCCAGAGATTTTAGGATGGCGGAAAAAGATTCCTTGGAATGACCCCGATCCTGCAGCTCCCGAGCGAAGTCCAAAAAGAGCCCTGCTCTGCGTTTACGCGCCAAGGCAAGCAACTCCGGCCTCTCCGGATTCCGCTGAATTACACGGGTCAAAACCTGGGACACCCCTTCGAGGAAGCGTCGCGTCCCCGAGAGACTGGCTCCCCTTCGTCGGTATCGGGCCAAGGGCTCATCCACATAGCCCAAGGTTCCAATCTCTGCCATGCGAAGCCAGAGGTCATAGTCCTCGACCGCAATCAAGGCCCGATCCTCGCTGAACCCTCCCAAGCGCTCAAAGGCCTCCCGGCGCAGCATCACCGTCAGTGTCGGGAGGCCATTTTTGGCTACCAAATCTTCCAGGCCCAGCTTAGGCGCCCCCTGCCGCTCTCCGGTCCGCGACCAGCGGCGAAGGGGGACACCCTCTCCAAATTCCCAGGCGTCGGCTCCCACCAGGAGGGTCTTGGGATTCTGTCGCATGAAGGCAACCTGGGTCCTAAGTTTTTGAGGCTCCCAGAGATCATCCGCATCCAAAAAAGCGATCAGCGGCGAGCAGGTCAGGGCCACCCCAAGATTGCGGGCGGAACCAGGTCCGCCATTGTCCTTGCGCACATAGGTGACCCGGTCCAGATAGGGAGCCACCACCGCCTCCTCGTCTTCGGGGGACCCATCATCCACGACGATGATCTCGGCCGGAGGGAGGGTTTGGGCAAATACAGAATGGAGGGCTTCACCAAGAAAGCGGGAGGACTTGAAAGCGGGAATGATCACAGCGACCCCTAACTCGGCATCCTTAACCCCCATGCTTCCTCCGAAACCTCAAAAAGAATCCTTTGTAAATTTCCCAATCCTTTCGCTGGGGAATCAAAAGTGCTCTTAGAGGGACCCCAGTCCGCTTTTGATACGCCAGGATCGTGGCAATGGCAGCCAAGCCATAGGCCATGCTCGAGGCCAATGAGGCTCCTGCGGCTCCGTACCGAGGAATCAAAAAGACATCCAAGAGGGTCATGGAAACAAGGACAAGTCCACTCAAAAACAAGCAGACGTTGATGAACCCACGGCCGGTCAGGTCCGCCTGGAGAACCTTGGCAATCGTAAAAAACAGAGTTCCGGGAAGCAGGAAGGTTAGCGCCATTGAAACCTTGCCCCGCCAAAGGGTCTCCCACGAATCCCCCATCCAAAGCCCCATCAATGGGTCGTAAATGAAATAAATCAGCCCCCCCCCCACTGCGCAGATCCAAAACATGTTGCGACAGATGACAGGTGTAAACACCCGCGCCTCCTCCTCCTTGATTCCTGCGACCTTGGTAAAGAGGAGATCCCGCATGGCATCGGGAAAATACCAAACAAGCTCGGCGAGGGTCACAGCCAGGCTATAAAAGGCAACTTCTTCTCGAATCATCCGCATCTCTAGGGATCGGCCAGGGCCGAGAGGGATCCCTAAAAAAAGGAGAAGGAAAACCGCCTGGAGCATGGCGAAGCCGGTGGGAGCATAAAAAAGCCTGACCAAAAAGAGATCCACCCGGTGGTTGAGATAGGTCAGGGTTGAGTTCAGGTTGGCGCGCCAGCCAAAGGAAAGGGCCTTCCAAAAAAATTTGCGATGAAACTTGGGAAGGAGGGGGACCTCTTTTCGCACCAACCAAAGAATGATCGAGGCAGTTAGGACAGCCGGAAGGAAGCGTGCATAGACCACGGCATGCGCCGCGTCCTTATTTGTAAGAAGAAAATAAAAAAGAAGGAAAATGGGAAGATAGGTCAAGCTGGGTATCAGATGAATCAGGTTGTAAGCGCGGATTTGGCCCAGGGCTAACTGAATGGAATTGCGGTAGCTGACAATCAGCATAAAAGGGGTCGCAAGGAAAAGAGGAAGGACCAAGCTCATCGCAGGGACTTCAACCTCGGGATGAAAGGCCGCTAGGACCTGAAGGACCAACAAGGCAGCGAGAACGCAAATCCCTCCCCATACGACGGCGACCATAGCGGTGGTTTCACCGGCTTCTCGAACTGTGGCTTCTCCCCGACGAACAAAATAAATCAGGGAGGTGGCCAGACCGAGGTTGGAAACTGCCATCAAGATGAAGGGAAAGGTCGAGAGGAGATCCAAACCTCCCTTGAGATCGGGTCGATCCGCCAGCAGCTTCAAGATCAATAAACCTGAGCCTTTGTCCAAAATGACAATGGTCAAGCTGCTGAGGAGAGTGATGAAGAAGGACGTAGAGAAGCGCACTTCTCGCGAAGGATAGCGAAGGTCCGGGTGAATCGAAACAAGGAGGGCTTTATCCGGTCAAGAAGCTGAGAAATGCTTGGCAAATCACAACCATTGATCGGCAGACTCACCGCCCTCGCCCAACTCGGCACAGACCTGATCTACATCTTCCGGAGTGAGCGCAACCGCTTCAAAGAGCTCGGGCCCTGGCATTGCGTATTCCATTTGGGCGAAGGAGCCGCGTCCCTTAACTCCCGCCACTTGGTCGGCCAAGCAAATCAATGAAGAGAGTGACTTATGGAAGGGATCCCTCTCCGGATTGTGGTGGTAGCGAATCGCGATTGTCAGATCCTCGGGGAGATACCACTTGATCGCGAGGACTGATCCCACATCCGCATGGGTATAGCCCAAGATCTCCTGTTCCAAGTCTACAACCGACCGTTGGGTGGTCCTGGCTGTGGACAACACATTTGCAAAGGGTTCGGTCGCCTTTTCCAGAAGAATAATCCTTCCAATGTCGTGGAGAAGCCCGCAAATGTAAAGATCCTCGGGGTGATGCCCGGAAAAGATCTCGGATTTCTTGCCCAAGGCCCTCACCAAGGTTCCCGTGTAAATCGAATGCTTCCAAAAGAGATTCGGATCGAAGTCCGGGATCTTTGCCCCCGCATTCTTAGCAAAAACACTGAAGATGGCTGCTTTAAGGGCAACCTTCTTGGTCATTTTAAAGCCCATGATAGAAACAGCGAGGTTAATGGACCCCACTCGGACTTGGAGGCCAAAATAGGCCGAGTTCACGATCCTGAGAATGTTCGCCGACACGGAAGGATCCATGCTGATCACCTGGGCGACTTCCTCCGCAGAACTCTCGGGGTCGTCCATGACCTCATTTAACTTGACCAGGACATCGGGAAGGGTGGGGAGCTCGAGAGTCCGATTGATCAGATCCAAGATGCTCGGGGTTTTCGCGTTTTCAGTGGCACTCATCCGCAATTCCTCTCTCCATGATGCTGCCTTTTTGGCCGTTGACTGGTCAGCTTCTTCTTGTTTCGGATTTGATTGGTGCCAAGCTGAAGCACTGTCATGGAACTGTCCGGGAAACGAGTGATTTTTCTGAGCCATCGGATGCCCTGGCCCCCCAATAGGGGAGACAGGATCACCACATGGAACCTGCTTCGCCATTTTCAGGCCTGCGGGGCGGAGATCAGGGTTGGTTGTTTCCAAGTCCCCGGCCAGGATGAACCTGCCATCGAGCACCTGCGCTCCCTTGGGATCGAAATTTACGCCGCCAAGATGCATCCTAAAACCCGCAAGATCACAAGCCTCCTGGGTTTGCTGGGAAGAGATGCCTTAACGCTCCGTTATTTCCATGACAAGGGCCTCCTCATGCAAATGAAAGAATGGATGAGGAGCTTCAAACCCGACTTCTGTCTGGCCTATTCCTCCTCCATGGGTTGGTATTTCCTTCAACCTGGAGTGGCCGAAACGGGGATCCCCTTCATCACCCATTTTGCGGAGTTGGATTCGGATAAGTGGGACCAATATGCCAAGCATGCAGGTCCATTGGGTCGCTGGATCTATGGGAGAGAAGCAAGGTCTCTGCTCGGTTTCGAGAAAAAGCTGGCTGCGGCAATGGACTTAAACCTGGTTGTAAGCCCCCTGGAGAAAACGCTCTTCGAAAAACAAATCCCCGGCCCCCGTGTCGAAGTCCTTCCCAATGGCGTGGACCTTGAGACCTTTCAGCCCGGCCCTCTTCATGAGCGGGAGGAGGGGACTCTGATCTTTACGGGAGTCATGGACTACCACCCCAATGTGGACGGAGTGAAAGCTTTTGTGGAAGAAGTATTCGGATCGGTCCAAAAGAAAATGCCGGAGTGCCGGTTCATTGTTCTGGGGAGCCACCCCTTGCCGACCATACAGCGCCTGGGAACACGCACGGGGATTGAGGTGACAGGGTTTGTGGAAGATACGCGCCCCTGGTTTCGCCGAGCCTCGATCGCGGTCGTCCCTTTGAGGATTGCGAGAGGGATCCAAAACAAGGTCCTTGAGGCGATGGCGATGGGACTTCCGGTTGTTTGTACAAAAAAAGCCTTTGAGGGCATCAATGCGGTTCCGGGAGAGGAACTCTGCGTCGTCGACAGTGTTCGGGAGATGGAGGCTCCCATCCTGAAGCTCCTGGAAGAACCCAAGGAGCGTGAACGCATGGGGAAAGCAGCCCGAAAAGCCATGGAGGAGCGTTACGATTGGGCAAAAATTTTCCAGCGCTTGGATGGGTTCCTGCGCTCGCTTAAGGAATGAGATCTTTTTTCTTCAAACCTGTCCCAAAAGCAATAGGTGGCTTCTACTTCGAACAGGATCCCTGAGATCCTGGAGAAGCCGGCTACAACCCAGGCCTGTAGGTCGCAAAACTCGTAGGTGTCTCCCAGACCTTCACCTCATACAGGGGAAGGTCCTTGCATTTCTCCCACACAAACAAGCAAAGGTTCTCAGCGCTGGGATGCTCCAAATAATCATTTACGAAGCTGTGATCCAACACATCAATCACTCGCTCCATCACAATCTTTTTCAGTTTCACAAAATCATAGGCGATTCCGCTTTTAGGGTTCACCTGACTTCGGACCGTCACATGCAGTTTCCAAGTGTGCCCATGAAGTCTCTCACACTTCCCATCGTAATCCGGGAGTTGGTGCGCGGCGTCAAAAACAAATTCCTTGGTCACCAAAAGAACCGGTTGCTCCCCCATCCCGTTCCCCATATCCATTCCCGTATTCTTCATGATCCGACCTTTGCCCCCTCTTCCAGGGTCCCTTCTTCGAGGAATTTCAGGATTTCCTCTTTTACAGCTTCGAGCATCTCATGCTCTTCGACCTTGCGAACCTGCACACCTCGACGATAGATGTAACCAACTCCTCGACCTCCCGCGAGGCCAATATCCGCTTCCCGGGCTTCCCCTGGACCATTCACGGGACACCCTAGGACGCTGATCCTGATGGGACGCTTTCCAAGCCCTTTTGCGAAGGCCTCGATCTTTTCAACCAGGGGGAAGAGATCGATTTCGATACGACCACAGGTGGGGCAGGCCACAACTTCGGGTTCCAAAACGCGCCTCCCTGTTGCCCGAAGGATGTCGAAACCCGCTTTGATTTCATCCACACTAGGTCCGCTGAGAGAAACCCGAATGGTATCCCCAATACCATCCAGCAAAAGTCCTCCCAGTCCCGCAGCAGACTTGAGTTCACCGTAGCCGGGTTTACCTGCTTCGGTGATTCCGAGATGCAAGGGGTAGGGCATCCTCTTGGCGGCCAAGCGGTATGCCCGAAGGGCCGCAAGCGTGTCGGTAGATTTCAAGGAAACAACGATGTCGTAAAACTCAAGATCCTCAAGGATGCGCACATGCTTCAGAGCGCTCTCCACCATGGCCTCAGGGCTGGGACGCCCAAAACGCTCTAAAAATTCTTTTTCAACCGAACCCGAGTTCACCCCGATACGAATCGGTATCCCTCGTTCCTTGGCCATGGCCACCACCCGCTCCACCCTCTTTTTCTGGCTGATGTTGCCGGGATTCAGTCGAATCTTGTCAACACCCGCCTCCATCGCAAGCAAAGCCATCCGCGAATCAAAGTGGATGTCGGCAATCAGGGGAACCTTCATTTGGGATTTGATCTCGACCAAGGCCCGGGCACTTTTTTCAAAGGGGACGGCCACCCGAACCATCTCCACCCCGGCCTCCTCCAACTCATGGATTTCTCCAAGAGTCGCATCCACATCCTCCGTCCGAGTCGTGGTCATAGATTGAACAGCAATGGGATGATCCCCACCTATGGTTACGGATCCGATGCGGACCTCACGAGCTTCCCTGCGTTGCACAGTTTCCAAGACTTCCCCTTGGCCAGATGAAAAAGATTCTCAATTTGGAGGAAAGATTCTACTTCCCCACATTGGAGGCTGCCAGCAATGGCTTGAAGAAAAAGGGCCTTGCATTCGGAGGAAAGCTTTCCAAGGATCCAGAGCATGATTCAGGTCGAAAACCTCGTCGTCCGCTATGGGAAGCAACTCGCCGTTGATGGCTTGGGATTCGAGGTTCAGCCAGGAGAAATCCTTGCCCTCCTCGGCCCCAACGGGGCGGGTAAATCCTCCACGGTTCGTTGCCTGATCGGCCTCCAAACCCCACAGGAAGGGAAGATTGTTCTGGGTGGGTACGACATGAGGGAGAAGCCTCAAGAAGCCCGAACGCTCCTGGCCTATATGCCAGAGAATGCCCAGCTCTATGAGGGATTAACTCCTCGAGAAATCTTGGGACTCCGGGGGCGACTTTTTGGCTTCCCGGAAAAAAAGGTTCAGGAAAGAACGGAACACCTGCTTGGAACCCTTGGGCTTTCGGAAGTTATGGATCAGGCCACCATCTCCTTTTCCAAGGGGATGAAACAAAAGGTAGTTCTTGCCCTTGCGCTCATGACCGAGGCCAAGATTTTCATTCTGGATGAGCCTCTGAGCGGATTGGATGCGGAGACCACCTTGGTCTTCCGCCAACTTCTGACCCTCCTTTGCGAGCAAGGATGTGCCATTCTCTACTGTTCCCACATGCTGGATGTTGTGGAGCGCATTGCTGACAAGGTTCTCATTCTCGCCGAAGGGAAGCAAGTCGCAGCCGGCAGCATGGAAGAATGCTTACAGAAGAAAGGAGGAACTCTCGAATCCTTATTCCGATCGGCCACGCAAGCAATGGATCCTGACGCCGTCGCAAGGGAGCTCCTCAAGGATTATTTGGAGCCGGAAGAGCGCCGATAGGAGGCCTCGAAGATGCGCCTTGCTTCTTCCAGCTTTTTTTTCGACAGCCGGGTAGGGACAATCCGTGTCGAATTCCCTGGGAGGGCGACCTCGTGAGAGTTAGCACCTGCGGTCGCCACCAAGTCAATGCGCCACTCTCCATCCTCCTTGACGAGAATGAAGGTCCCCTCGGGGACGATCGCTCCGGGATTGGGATCTCTCATTCGGGCTTCAATCCGGCTTCCATTCCGTTTCACGGAGAGGAGAAGGGGAGCCTGCTCGCCGGGGGTTTTCTTTAATAAGGCTGGAACGAATCGACGACTCGACTCCGTCAAGATCCCCATCAAACCCAAGCCATCCTTTTTCCTTAACAACCCCTGGAAGGACTCCAGGCGGGTGCTTGCAATTTCGGCAGCCGAGTTTTCTCTCTCACAACCGGCAAAAAGAAAAAAGGGGAGAAGTAGGAGGATGATCTTCAAGAGGACTCCCTGTGTTGTGGACTCCCTTCTTATCGAGATTTCGAGGAAATCCCTTGAATGCATCCCTTGGAAATGGCGGACCCCTTGGAGCAACTTCCGAACAAAGACCTGTGGTCCTGCTCTTTCATCCATATTTCCCTATTTCCAGAAATAAGGCACAGTCCCAGGAGGCCTTTGCATCAAGCAATCGCCCCCTTGGACTCATAGCTTTCTGGGAAAAGCCCGGGGATCTCGGAGAATCCTGGTCTTGGAGAAAAACATCTCCTAAAGAATCTCGAGATCTTGGAGAAAGCGGTGTAGATCCTAACTCTAAAAAAACGCCTGGTAGATGAAGCAGAGGCATGAATAATGCGAACAATGCGTCGAAAACCCTTGAGGAGAAACTGTGACCAAAGCAACGAACGTCGAGATTTATACCATCCTTGGATGCCCCTATTGCCAAAAGGCCAAGGCCTTGTTGGACCAGTTAAAAATCCCTTATGAGGAACGAGATTTGACGACTCATCCGGACCGGAGGGCCTTTACCAGCAAGATCCTTCCCGGGCACACATCGGTTCCTCTGATTTTGATCCACCAAAAACCCATTGGTGGATTCAGCGAACTCAAGGAACTCCATGCGAAAGGGCAGTTGGAATCCATGGTTTTCGGGGAAGAAAGTTGAGGAAAGTTTCATGGTTATGAAAGCCAAAACCCTGATCCTGGGATCGGGCCCGGCGGGATTTACAGCAGCTATCTATACAGCCCGGGCCAATCTCTCCCCCATCCTTTTGAAGGGGCTCCAGCCGGGAGGGCAACTCACAATTACCACCGATGTCGAAAACTATCCCGGTTTTCCCCAGGGAATCCAAGGGCCTGAACTCATGCAGGCCTTTGAAAACCAAGCAGCTCGCTTTGGAACAGAGATCCTCCCCGATACGGCGACCGAAGTGGATTTGACCCAACGACCTTTTGTCGTGAAAACCAACCTCGGCAACGAGTTCCACTGCGAGACCCTGATCATTTCCACCGGCGCCTCAGCGAATTATTTAGGACTGGAAAACGAACAAAAACTCCAAGGGCGGGGAGTTTCTGCGTGTGCGACCTGCGATGGATTCTTCTTTAAGGACAAAGATGTATGCATCGTTGGAGGAGGCGATTCAGCTTGTGAAGAGGCCCTTTATCTGACGCACCACGCATCCAAGGTCCACATGCTCGTACGAAGGGATCAGTTCCGCGCATCAAAAATCATGCAAGAACGTGTCTTTAAAAACCCCAAAATCGAGGTCCAGTGGAATACTTCTGTCGTAGATGTCTTGGACCCAGAAGAAGGAAAAGTCACGGCTTTAAAACTTCGAAACAATCTAACGGGAGAGGAGTTCCTACAGAAAACGGATGGGCTCTTCCTCGCTATCGGTCACACCCCCAACACGGAACTTTTTCGAGGGATCTTGGACTGTGACGACAAGGGTTATTTGCGAACTCTCCCGGACAGAACAGCGACCTCCATCGAAGGGGTCTTTGCCTGCGGAGATGTTCAGGATTCCTTTTATAGACAGGCAATCACCGCTGCGGGGACTGGCTGCATGGCTGCCATCGAGGTCGAAAAATACCTGGAATAAGCATAAACCCCTTTTTATGGGCGGATAGAAGATCCACCCTATTCCAGTTCAAAGGCTCGAACCCAGGGTTCGGGGATTCCAAGGCTCGCCACTTGGATTCGACCCGACTGTTTAGGCCCATCCCTTTGGAGGAGCCCTTTTTTGGGACGGGCAAAGGTCAAGGTTTTCACAGCCTGAACGCAGGGATCAAAGGCTTCCCCCGTATCGGCATCCAATCCTGAAGGGAGATCCACAGAAAGGACGGGGAGTCCTGATTCATTCATCCATTGAATCCATTCAGAGGCTTTCCCTCGGGGGGGACGGTTCAAACCAATCCCGAAGAGACAGTCCACGATGAGATCGCAGGATCGAGCCATGCTGGAAAGATCTTCGGGAGATACCGAATAGAAAGCTTCGGTTCCTGAAGCCTGAAGAATGGAGAGCATCAAATGGGAATCGGGAACCTTGCTTGCATCCAAAGGATCCAGCAAGGCCACAATGGCCCGAGGAGCAAGGAAACGAGCGGCAGCCAAACCATCTCCCCCATTGTTGCCCTTACCTACAAGGATGAGGACATTTCGGTTCGCTCCTAAATCCTGGGCAGCTTCTGCAACCGCTCGACCGGCATTCTCCATCAACAGGACCGAGGGAATCCCCAGGAGTTCCTGAGCTTCTCGATCCAGGCGACGAGCTCCGTCTCTCCCAAGCGGAAGAAAACGATCCGCACCGATATTCCCGAGATCCAAGGACCTCAAGAGGCTCCCATGCTCCACCTTGGGAAAAGAGGAAGTATGACCTCGGTTTGACCCTTTATCTTTCACTTCAGGCAACCCTCCAGAGGTTTTCTATTCCTGCTTCAACTCGTCCATGAGATCATTCGATGCCCATGCCATTCAGCTGCAAGACATTGTATCCTCTTAGCTGAATCAAAGAGTGATGAGAACGAATCTGCGGGATTCACCTCCTCATGTTCCTTGAATCAACCAAACTAAAGCATATGAGAGAAATTCGGTCAAAGTTGTTGGTCATTTCCCCTAGGAGGAGAACTCGTGGAATATCGAAAATTAGGAAAGAGTGGTTTGGCCGTGAGCGAAGTGGCTCTCGGTTCATGGTTGACCTTTGGGAGTTCGGTGGATCAAGAAAGCACCACCGCAACAGTCCGCAAGGCTTGGGACCTAGGGATCAATCTATTTGATACTGCGGACGTTTATGCACGTGGTGACGGCGAACGTGCCTTGGGAAATGCCCTCAAGGGCTTTGAACGAAAAGATTATGTCCTCGCCAGCAAATGTTTTTTTCCCATGAGTGATAACCCCAATGATGCGGGGCTCTCTCGAAAACACATCCACGAATCCATCGATCAATCGCTACGAAGACTTCAAACGGATTACCTCGATCTTTACCAATGCCATCGCTTCGATCCCGAAACTCCGATTCTCGAGACCGCCCAAGCGATGAACGATCTCTGCAAGCAGGGCAAGATTCTCTACTGGGGGGTTTCCTGTTGGACTGGGAAACAAATCCAGGAAGTCGCGGATCTTTGTGCCGATCATGGCCTGGTTCCCCCCATTTCGAACCAACCTCCTTATAGCCTTTTCAACAGAAGTATTGAGGAAGAAGTCATCCCCTCCAGTCAGAAAAACGGTCTCGGGCAAATCGTCTTTTCACCCCTCGCTCAAGGCGTCCTGACGGGAAAATACCGTGTGGATCAAGCAGCCCCCGAGGGTTCAAGGGCTCAAGACACCGAGCGCAACAAATTCATGCTGAAATATATGGGAAAAGCCCATCTTCAAGCCGCTTCGGAGATCGCGGAGATTGCCAGGGATCTTGAGATTCCTCCTGCGGGACTAGCCTTGGCTTGGTGCCTTCGAAAAAACAATGTTGCCTCGGTCATTGTCGGGGCAACAAGACCCGAGCAACTTGTAGAAAACACTCGGGCTTCAGGTTTTAAAATTCCCCAAGATCGCCTGGAAAAGATTGACGCAATTCTTGAGTCCCTGCCCAAGATTGATTGAGCAGAACAAGCACCTGCCCCAGGGATTCAACTTTCCCCCCACAGACCCTCTCGACGAGGGTCCCGGGAATTCATCGCCCGGTTTCACCAACCGGGCGTTTTGCTTCGGGACCAGGACCCAAAGAATCCGTTCATCTGTGCAAAAGTAGGAACCTGCATGGCTAAGGTTCCACCCTGCAATAACCGTCCTGAAGCAAAACGGTCCCGTTAAACCGTTCCTGCAAATTCTCTTTTAAAATTTGCATGCATTTGAACGATTACTTAGAAAATTTCCATGAAGGAATCAAAAAAGTTATTTGTCCAAATCAACCTTGGGCTTCCTTCCCCTGCGCTTTTTGCCGGTAAGGGAATCCAACTCCCGCTCAAGGAGGTTAAAGAACTGCCGAGAAGCCTTCACAAACTCCGAAGTGAGGCTGCCGGACCTCCCGTCCATGCTTTCAACAGCTTTGCCTAGGGTCCGGCGAACAGTACGGAGGGCTTTGAAAACGGGATCATTCGCCAGTTCCTTATTGGCTTTTCGAGCCTTTATCTCTTTGATCTTCTGCTCCAATTCGGCAATCCGAGTATCGGGATCCCTGCGCTTCCTTGTGACCTTTTTTGTTTTCGTCGACTTCGAACTCTTTCCGGCTTTTTTGGCGCCTTTTTTTGCTGCGGCCATTCGTGTTTCTCCAAAACCTTTCATAAGAAAAGAGGCCCATCCAAAGGAGGGACCAAATAAAACAGAATATTCAAAACAAGGAAGTTGCCGGCTTCATTTCAAAGATAAGAAAGAAAGGCAACTATCTTGGCCAAAAGAAAAACGCTTTCTCTCTTTTTTTTCAAAGGAAATAAATTTTTCCTTAAAAAAATCCGCAAACTCGAGAGCCTGAATCCCAAAGAAGGGGTTTTGCCACAAGGTTTTTTTCAGGTGGGATCCCTTCAAGACAAAAGCGGTTCCTTGTTGGTGAACCCGAGAAAGTAGAAAAAAAAGGTCCGAAGAATCGGTGCTTGCCCCTATCTATCCCACTTTTTTAGAAATCTAGTTCTTGGACGATAGATTCAAGAATAGTTTCAGGTTCTGCCATTCTCCCCGGTGCTGAATAACCTTCCGCCAAAGGACCATCTTCTGGTCCAATGCGCTTCCAGTTTGCCTCTTCAAGGATTCTTACATTTCGTTGAACAATGGCATTTTTCCACATCCGATCATTCATTGCCGGACAGAAAAAACGATGTTTTGGAGCAACTAATGCGGCCAAGGTCACCGAATCTCCACCGAATCCTGCGGCTATTTTTCCAATCAAATCAGCCGTAGCAGGAACGATCACCATGGCATCCACCTCTCCGGCAAGAAGGGTTGCAGAGATCCCCTTGTCATCCACAACTAGGTGATCCGTAACAGCACGATTCTGTGTAACCCCTTCAAAACTTAAGGCTTGCACAAAACTCTGCGCAGCTTGGGTCAGGAAAGGAAACACTTGAAACCCTCTTTGCGTTAATTGGCTTGCCAGCATAACTGCTTTGAAGCAGGCAATTCCGCCTCCAACACCAAGGACAATTGTTTTTGCTTTCACGAGGGGCCACCCGCATTGATTCCAATCTTTTGACGAACCTCTTCTACGGCTTGATTCAGGTCTTTGTTTATCACCACATGATCATATAAATGGGACATGTGCATTTCGCTTTTTGCGATTTCGATTCTCCGTCGAATCACTTCCTCTGACTCGGTCTTCCTCGCTCGAAGACGGTGTTCGAGCTCGGCCAAACTGGGAGGCATAATGAAAATATAGATAGCTCCCACTTCGGCCTCTCTTAAGCGGCGTGTTCCCTGGACTTCAATCTCTAAAACAACCCAATGACCTGTTTCCAGCTTCCGTTGAACTTCGGAACGAAGAGTTCCATAGAAGTTCCTATTATATTCTGCCCATTCAAGGAACTCACCTGCCCGAATTCTTGCGTCAAACTCTTCCTTGGTTAAAAAATAGTAATCAACCCCATCTACCTCCCCTTTTCTCATCGGGCGCGTTGTTGCGGAGATAGAAAGATCGATCTGAGGATCTTCGGCCAGCTTCCTACATATTGAAGTTTTTCCTGCCCCGGATGGTCCAGAAATCACAACAAGTTTGGAACGATGTCCGGCTTGGGAGGAAAGACTCATTCTAAATTCAAAACCTGCTCTCGGATTTTTTCGATCGTTGTCTTCAACTCAATGACTTGTAGGGAAAGCTTGGGAACAGAGGTTTTGGCTCCAAGGGTATTGGCTTCCCGCAAAAGTTCCTGAGCATGAAACTCTAAAGCCCGCCCAAGTTCCCCTCCATTGGCCAGACGATGAAGGATTTCTTGAACATGGATTTTTAGTCGAGAGATCTCCTCTGAAACATCTCCCTTTTCCGCATAAATCGCGATCTCCCGAAGAAAATCACCTTCGTGAAGAAGGTTTCCTGCTTCTCCCAAAGCCTCTTGTACCCGGCTTAGAAGCCGCTCTCGAAAAGCTTTTTGAGATTCGGGAAGAGCTTTTTCGTAGAGGTCCAGAATAGAGACAATCTTGGCACAGAATTCCTGGATCTGGCCTCCGATCTCCGCCCCTTCCCGCTCCCTTGATGCCACTAATCTGTCTAAAGCCAGGTTGAAGCATTCACGAAACTCCTCACCCAGCTCGGGCTGTTCTCTTCGATCTTCGGCCTTAACGATCCCGGGAAGGGTTAAAAAGATGGAGGGAGCAGAGAAAAAATCCACTCCAAGGCCCAAGTCCCCCTCCTCCATCAGCTCCCGGAGCTGTGCAACAAGGCTTTTAAGGGCAAGCTTTTGGATCCTTGGGATCGGCTCGAGACTGGGGGAAGACAACTGAACATTCAACATCAAGGTTCCCCGATGCAGGATTTTTCGAGCCCGATCCTCCGCCCAGGGTTCCATTGCCGAAAGGGATTCCGGAAGCCTTCCCTTCCAAAGAAACTGCCGATGATTGACCGACCTCAGCTCGATCCGGACCTGATCAGCCCCCCGCTCCACGAAGGCAGTGGCAAACCCAGTCATACTCCTGACTCGCCCTAAGGAGGCAAGAGGAGGGTCGGCGTTCTCCCTACTTTCCTCCACTCCCACCACCGCCGGGTAGCCCAGGGCCAGGAACGTTGGGCACAGCCGGTTTTTCGATCTTAGGGGTGATCGCCGCTTTGCTCTCCCCTTGGTGGCGCAGGGCATGGATCATGACCGCCGAAAAAAGGAAGAGACCAAAGACCGTAAAGGTAAACTTATTGATCCCCCCAGCTTTGACCCCAAAGGTCTGTGCCCCCATGCCCCCAAAAGCTTCTCCCAGACCCCCTCCCTTTGGCTCTTGAAGCAAAATGACGACAACCAGCAAAAAGGCCGACAAAAAGAAGGCGAGCCACAAGACTGTTTTGATAACGATTAGAAACATAATCGGTACGTTCTTGGATCTGGAACTTGGCCCCCCATGTAGAGAGGACAAAAAAAGGAACAAGCCTTCAAATAGGGCATTTCACGGTTAAATCGAGCGGAAAAAAGAGTGAAAGATTCTAACCGAAAGAAAGACAAATTCCAGGTGAATCCTGTGCCCTGCCCTTTGAGCGATCAAGCGTCAAACTCTACGATAGGAAGGAAGGTTTCTGCTTTCAGGCTTGCCCCACCCACTAACACCCCATCTACCTGGGGAACAGCCATCAAGGCTCCTACGTTTTCGGGCTTCACACTCCCCCCATAGAGAATCCGGCAGTTTTCCCCGGGAGCCTCACCATATTCGCTCCGAAGCCAAGAGCGGATCCATTCATGAGCGCTTCCTACTTGATCCGGAGTGGCGACCTCTCCAGTCCCAATGGCCCAAACCGGCTCATAAGCCACTGTGATCCTCGAGAGCTCCTCACCCTTGGTCCATTCAAGTCCAGTGGAAAGTTGCCGATGCAAAACAGCTTCCATCTGCCCTGCTTTTCTTTCCTCCAAGGTCTCACCCACGCAAAGAATGGGCAAAATGGAATGGCTAAGGGCAGCACGAATCTTACGCCCCATCCATTCATCCTTTTCGAAGAATAGATGACGCCTTTCCGAATGCCCAATAAGAACCCGCTCCACGCCGATCCCTCGAAGCATGGGGGCTGAAATCTCCCCGGTATAGGCCCCTTCATCCTCCCAATGCATGTTTTGTGCCCCAAGGCCAATGGGCGAACCTTGAGAAACTGCAGCCACATCGGCCAGGAATAGGGATGGTGGAAAAACAGCGACCTCTCGGTCCTCGCCATCACCGAGCCTTGCCTTAAGGGTTTTCACCAGATCGAGAACACGGGTTCGATCCAGATTCATCTTCCAATTGGCGGCAATATACGGTTTTCGTTTGGGGGTGGTCATGCAGGTCCTCGACTTTGGTCAGCTAGGGATAAAACATCCTCTCCCCGATCCTCTTCCGGAATCGATGTCTCGGGAGAAGAAATTTTTGAGGGAGAGAGAGGCGCCACGTTTTGCCCACCTTTGGAACCCAACAAACGCCCTTCGGTTTTTGCAAGAAGCATAAGGGAGGCTCCAAGCTTGTTCAGATCCTCGAGTTCAAGCGCTTGGGCTGCATCCGAGAGAGCTTCGGCGGGGAAATCATGGACTTCGACCATGACTCCATCAGCCCCCGAGACAACCGCGGCCTTGGCCATCGGAAGCACAAGAGAGCGCCGCCCCGTGGCATGACTTGGGTCCACAAGGATTGGGAGGGGATAGCGCTCCTGAAGAAAAGGAACGATCGAAAGATCCAATAGGTTTCGTCGACTTGGATCAAAGCTCCTCACACCGCGCTCACACAGGGCCACCTTGACTGCACCTTCGGCGAGGAGAAACTCCACGGCCCCCAGGAACTCCTCCGCGCTTGCGGCTCCACCTCTTTTCAGAAGGACGGGGACCCCAGATTGGGCAGCTTCTTTCAGGAGGGGAAAGTTTTGCATGCTCCTCGATCCGATCTGCAGCATGTCCGAAATCTCCATCACCAGCCCCACCTGGCGGGGATCCATGACCTCTGTCACCAAGGGGAGCTTTGTTTCGTCCGCCACTTCTCCCAAAACCCGCAGACCTTGCTCCCCTTTCCCTTGGAAAGAATAAGGCGAAGTCCTGGGCTTAAAGGCCCCCCCCCGAAGCATTGTGGCGCCAGCTTTGCGAACGGCTCCTGCGATCTTCCTTAAGCGGTCAAGGCCTTCGACTGAGCAAGGCCCGGCAATCCACTGGAAATGCCCCCTTCCCAAGAAAAGAGAGTCGCGCGAACCTTTGCCTTCGATCCAGAACCCACCCTTGCCCGCCTTACAGAGGGGAAATGGCTCCTCCTCTCCCAAAACACCCCGGACTCCAGGCCAAAGCTTGGCCCGGGCCATCAAATCGGGATCAGGCCCATCGAGAGCAAATTGGAGGCGCCCCTTTTCGGGTTCAAAGGAAAACCTTTTCCCTGAAGAGGCTGCAAGCGCCTCCAGGGACCGCAACTCCTGAACGGTCAGATCTGGCTTAAGGATGAGAATCATTGAATCGGCAACCCCTAGAATCCGTTGAAATTAGGGGGGAGCGGGCCCGGAATCAAACAAGGAAACCGATCGTTCTCACGAATAAGGCTCAAAAGCCCAAATGACCCCTGTGGGCTAAGGCTGGAACAGAAGCATCCAGGGAGACAAGGAAGAACAACCCGGCCCTCCACAAGGGCCCAAGTCGAAGGGAAGAGGAGATCATCGAGAAGTAAACCCTTTCCCCGCATTATTCATTCAACTCGAACCAAGGAAACAAAGCGGATGACAAAGATCTTCTCCCTAGCAATCGATTCTGACAAGTCCATGGAGGCTCCCCTCCCGACGAGCAGGGGGAATCCGAAAGAGCCTTCCAATGCATGATTTACTTTCCCACTTGGGATCTCTCAACAGAACCGATCCAAATCCCCATGGGAGCGTCCTCTGTACAAAAAAGGGTCCCTCGAAAGGTTTTTCCGAGGGACCCTTCCTGCGGCCAAAACCCGCAAACTCAGCTTTGTTGTCCTGTAATTTTATTTGTCTCGGGCCTCATGAGAATGCTCCAAAAGTTTTTGGGGAGTGGTACCAATACCTCCCCAGAGATGCATCCCGAAAAACAGATCCGAATCCAATCCTGTCTCTTCATGAGATCCCCTGCAGAAAAAAAAAGCCCCCGACTGGCTTTGCCTGAACAGGCCGAGGAAGGGGGTTTGCTCCAAGAGGGCAGTCCAAGGATTTGAGGAACCTGCTCTTGGAACAAAACCCTTTTTCGGGGGAACAAAGTCAGGGATGAAGCTGGCTAAAAAGCAGGAAAAGAATCCTCCCTATTTTTTTTCCAAGGATTCCGCATGCAGAGATGTGCTGCTCCCTTCCTCCTTCTTTCCAAAGTAACGATCCACCTCACCCAGGATATCCCGTTGAGGGCCAGCTTCTTCGCTGGGGTTTCCGGTGACTAAGAACATCTCCTCTTCGATGATCTTCTTTGTAACATCTAAACGCTTGCGAATCTCGGACAGGACCTTGCGAGCTTCACCAAGGGCGCTGGTATCAAGATCAAATCGCTTGGCGGCTGCGGCCATGGCATCTAGTTGTTTTTTCTTTGCTTCCAGGGAAGAGACAAGGTCTTCAAGCTTAGCCCGCTCGGAACGCACGCTGTTCAGCTTGGAACGCGCGGCTTCCAGAACCCTGCTTTGCCGGGAAACCAAGGTGAGCTTACTCTTCAAAAGCTCCTTTTGATTGCGATAGAGATCAAAGGCTCGGGCTAATTCGCGTCGAACTCGTTGCGCCAGGGGGCCTTTACTTGTCAACTTCACGCCGGAATCCGAAACATTGATGGTTAGGACCGAATCTCCACCCAACTTGGGGAGTTGAGCGAGAAACTTTCGCTGGCGGTTGATTTTGCCCTCGCCTCGGGCAATGGCTGTCTTGAGATTTCGGATTTCCTCCTGGAGGTTTTCCAACTCAACTTCGGCCCGAGCAACATCTCTCCTTGCGGAATTGATTTCGGGATCGATTTCGCGGATCAACCCATGGGCACGTCGAAGTTCAAAATCTACAGGAACCGCTTTTTTGATTTTTCCACGGAGATCGCCAAAGGCGGTTTTGGCATAACTCCCCATGCTGGTCCCAAAGGTTAAGAAACCCACTCCGGCAACAAGAACGCCTGCGAGCACAAAACGCTTAATCCATTTACACATGATTCCTCCAAGATTCAGGGATTTGGATCTTTTTCCAGAGGGCTCCCACTTGGCTTAACAACCAAGCTCACCACTGGAAAGGAGGAGTTCGCAAAGGGGGGTGGCTTATTTCTTTTGGTCCCGAAGAAATGTGCGCGTAGAGGAAAGAAGGGACTCCCGCAAGTCTTCAAGGAGGGCGCTTTCTTCTGCGGCATCCTTCCCTCGCCGCTCAAGATCCTCGATGACAGCCTGGCAAACGGGGCACTCGGCTTCATTTACATGGAAATCCAAGTAGCTTGAAGGACCTTTCTCCAAGGAACCTTCCTTCCAAGCGAGGAGGATATCAGGGTGGGGACAGCTTACCCGCATTTCCCGCCACACTTGGCCCAGGGTGAAAGTCATCTGGTTGATACGCTTTTCAGGATCTACCATGCCTGCTACCTCGCACCGGGCTTCCAAAGCCCCTCAAACCATTCATGACTGGGATCCATTTGCCGAGCGAGAGATCGAAGCCGCTCTAAAGCACGGAATTTAATCCCTGCAACCGCTTTCTCGTCTCGAACTCCAAAGCGGGAAACAGCTTCTTTGTTCCTGCCACCTAAAGCCAACAGAAATTCAAGAATCATCAATTTCTGAAACTCTCCACTCTCCCAGAGTTCTTGAACAAACACTTTTAAAATCTTGCCCAAGGCTTCTCGTTTTGCGGATGAAAACTCAAAGGCCACGGCGCTCTCATCCGGGGAGCGTCTTTCCGAAGCGAATCGCTCCAAACCCAAATAGCTGCGCGTCTTGCCATCATCCCCTTGCGAAGAAATAGGAATGGGCTTTTTCTTGCGAAAAAAGTCAATGATCCGATTGCGAGCAATTCCAAAGAGAAATTGGTCAAGCGTATATTCCTCTTTGAAATTGGGGATTCCTCGCACAGCTCCTAAAAAGGTGTCTTGAACGACATCCTCGGCTGTTTGGTGTTCTTTGATGCTTTTTCGGACGTAATAGTAGATCCGAGGAAAGTATTCCTCCTGCAGACGGGCCCATTCGCTCTCATCAAGCGCCTGGAGTTTCGCAATTGAGAATTCGCTCATTGAACCCTTCGCCCAGAGGGGACTAGAAAACAGAAAAGCCTACCCAGAAGACCTGTATGATCAACAAAACCACCAAAACCCAAAAGATCACAACCGCCACGGTCCCCAAGGCTGAAAAGGTGACCCGCACAAACTGGAACAATCTCCGGGTTAAACCCGCAAGGGCCATCCCCAAGATCTTGAAGGGAAGCAAAATGCTGATGAGAAAGGACCGCAACAGAATCCCCAAAACTGTCGCGGCCCCATAGCTGCCGGTTCCCAGGTTCTGAAGACCCGCTTGATCTGGATCTGAAGAAGGGAGAGGAGGGGGAAGGCCTTTATCAGCCACCGAAACAGGAACTTCCAGCTTCGGCGAAAACAAAATCCCTGCTCCATTTGGGAGATTCGCTAAAACCTCTCCAAGGTCCTGAGGGCGGTCTTGAGGCTCCTTCGCCAGCATTTTGCTGAGGAGATCCTTCCATTGCGGATCCAGGGTTTCGGGGAAGATCAATTCCCCGGTTTCGTGCCCCTTTAGGACCTCCCATTCATTCTCCCCTTTAAAAGGAGGCTCTCCACAAAGACACTCGTAAAGAATGATCCCCAAACTATAAATATCGGAACGAAAATCCCCCTTCCTCTGAAGCATCTCCGGAGCCATGTAATAGGGGGTTCCCCTTCCAAAGGAGAGGGAGACCCTTGTTTCGCTGATTAATTTGGATAGCCCATAATCTCCGACGCGGGCCACATCCCCCTTGAGAAAAATATTGGCGGGCTTCAGATCAAAATGGACAAGCGAGTGGTCATGGAGTGCCTTAACACCTTTGCAAATCTGACTGAATAAAGCCAAGACCTGACTTTCGCTCATGGGTCCTTCTTGAAGCCGGCTTTTCAGCGTCTCATCTCCGGCAAAACCCATCAGGATATACGGTATCCCTCCTACCAAGCCCTTATCTTCGATGGAGACAAGGTTGGGATGATCCACCTGCGCGAAGAGCCCAACCGTTTCGAGTTCGGAGAGAACTTGCTTTTGGATCCCGGGATCATCCACTTTCAAAAATTTGATCGCATAGGCTTTGTTAATGGATTGCTTCCTAGCCTTAAAGACAATGCCAAAAACTCCCCCACCCAATTTCTGGAGAATTTCGTAGCCGGGAACAAAACCGGGCTTTTTGTAATTCCGATAGAAGCTTTCCCAATCCGCCGACGGGGGTTCGGAGTTGGGACCTTCGGGTGGGAGTGCTTTGGATTCTGGAGTCATTTATGACTCTCCACGGTTTTTTCATCGCCTCCAATCTTAATCTCCGTAGGGGGGATCTCAGAAGGGGGAGACCAAGGCGGCTGAAAAATGGGTTGGGCTGTCTCCATGGCTCTCTCTCTTTCCACCCTTAATCGGGCAGCGGAAAAAGAAGAGCGTCCCAGGCTCAAGAAAAGAAATCCTCCCACTCCAATGAAGACGAATGCACCTAGCAGGAAAAAAAGAAGGAGAGCCATTCGGTTACTCCCCGAAGCCAAAGCAAAGGATTCTTTCCCTG
>Ga0256841_1000860_pt1 | contig 28722 bp, 28 predicted proteins | sample 356308metaG_FD_185971 | JGI IMG/M metagenome (GOLD analysis project Ga0256841, IMG submission 185971) | Hydrothermal vent microbial communities from Mid Atlantic Ridge, Atlantic Ocean - 356-308 | ecosystem: Environmental > Aquatic > Marine > Hydrothermal vents | place: Atlantic Ocean: Mid...
CCTCGGTCCGGCAGGGGTCCATCGCCGCCGCCAGGTCCAGCACCTCGACCAGATCACCGCTTGCCTTGTGACGAAGATACATGACGTGCTCCTCTTGTTTTCAGTCATCTCATACAATAAATATAGCCGTTTCCGGGGTTGCGATCCGGCGCCGTTCCCAACCCCGGCGCCGCGCGGGTTTCTATACCTGCTGCGGCAAAGTACGTATGCTACGGGGTTTGCCGAAGATACAGGTCCGAGATGTCCAGCGACACCTACAATATCGAGGTCCAGGTCGAGACCCAGTACGTCGAGGAACAGTCCCTGCCCGACCAGGACCGCTACGTGTTCGCCTATACCATTACCATCAGCAACCGCGGCAACATACCAGCCCGGCTGCTGACGCGCCACTGGATCATCACCGACGCCAACAACAAGGTGCAGGAAGTGAAGGGCGAAGGCGTGGTCGGCGAACAGCCGCACCTGCAGCCCGGCGAACAGTTTCGCTATACCAGCGGTACCATCATCGAGACTCCGGTCGGCAGCATGCGCGGCAGCTACCAGATGATCGCCGACGACGGCGTCGAATTCGACGCCCAGATCCCGTCCTTCACCCTGTCCATCCCACGGACGCTTCACTAGGCGCCCGGTGGCGACCTGGGCCATAGGCGACGTACAGGGCTGCTACGACGAGTTGCGCGGCCTGCTGGACCGGATCGGCTTCGACCCGGCCGGCGACCGGCTGTGGTTTGCCGGTGACCTGGTCAACCGCGGCCCGAAGTCGCTCGAGGTGTTGCGCTTCGTGCGTGACATCGGCGCCGTCACCGTGCTTGGCAACCACGACCTGCACCTGCTCGCCTCTGCCTGCCGGCCGCAGCACCGCAAGCGCAAGGACACCCTGGACCAGGTGCTCGCCGCTCCCGACGCCGACGAACTGCTGGACTGGCTGCACCGTCGGCCCCTGCTGCATCACGACCCCGACAGCGGCTACACCCTCATCCATGCCGGCCTGCCGCCACAGTGGGACCTGGACAAGGCGCGCGCCTGCGCCCGCGAAGTGGAGGCGGTGCTGCGCGGCCCCGACTACAGCCGCTTCTTCGACGACATGTACGGCGACGACCCCGTGCAGTGGTCCGAGGACCTGGACGGCAACGCACGGCTGCGCTACATCGTCAACTGCTTCACCCGCCTGCGCTACTGCGACGCCCAGGGGCGCCTGGCGCTGCAGGAGAAAGGCCCGCCCGGCAGCCAGCCGCCCGGCTTCCGGCCCTGGTTCGCCTGGCCGCAGCGCCGCAGCCGCGACATGAACATCCTGTTCGGCCACTGGTCGACGCTGGGCCGCTACGACGGCGACGGCGTGCACGCGCTGGACACAGGCTGCCTGTGGGGCGGCAGGCTGACCGCCTTCCGCGTCGACGCCACCCCCCGGCGCGTGGAACTCGACTGCCCCGGCGCGCGCAAGCCCGGAAGCCACGACAACCGCAGCCGCCCGTAGGGCGGGGTGACGAAGGAACCCCACCACAACCGTTCGGCGGCCACGTTGCGAAACGGGGCGCAATGGCGTGGGTTGTCATGGTCGAATGCAAGGGACCGGGCCCGTGCGGCGGCAGCCACCGCGCCGGCGTCGTGGTGGGGTTCGCTGCGTTCACCCCACCCTAGGTGTTCGTCGGCGCACCTTCTTCGCCAGTCGCCGGGTGGGAGCGGGGCATGCGTTCCAGGACGACGAAGCTGTAGTCGTACTCGTTGTTCTCGTCGGCGGCGAAATCCTCGCGGCCGATCTCGCGCCAGGCGTCGCGGTCGAATTCCGGGAACCGGGCGTCACCTTCCACTTCGGCATGGACCAGGGTCAGGTAGAGACGGTCGGCGCGGTCGAGCAGCAGCGCATACAGCTGGGCGCCGCCGATGACCATCAGTTCGTCGCTGCCGGCCGCCGCCGCCAGCGCCTCGTCCACCGAACGCACCACCGTGCAGCCTTCCGCGCGAAAGGCCGGGTCGCGGCTGAGGACGATATTGTGCCGGCCGGGCAGCGGCCGGCCGATGGACTCGCAGGTGCGGCGACCCATCAGGATGGGCTTGCCCATCGTCAGGGCCTTGAAGTGCCTGAGGTCGGCCGGCAGCCGCCAGGGCAGGCCGTTGTCGCGGCCGATCACGCCGTTGTCGGCCAGGGCGGCAATCAGCGACAGCCGCATCAGACCGCGACCGGGGCCTTGATATGGGGATGCGGATCGTAGTCGACCAGTTCGAAGTCCTCGAACCGGAAGGCGAACAGATCGTCCACGGCCGGGTTGAGCTGCATGCGCGGCAGCGGCCGCGGCTCGCGCGCGAGCTGGGTGCGCGCCTGTTCCAGGTGGTTCAGATACAGGTGGGCGTCGCCCAGGGTGTGCACGAAATCGCCCGCCTCCAGACCGGCCACCTGCGCCATCATCCGGGTCAGCAGCGCATAGGAGGCGATATTGAACGGCACGCCCAGGAAGATGTCGGCGCTGCGCTGGTACAACTGGCAGGACAGGCGGCCGTCGGCCACGTAGAACTGGAACAGGGCGTGGCAGGGCGGCAGCGCCATGTTGTCGATCTCGCCCACGTTCCAGGCGCTGACGATGAGACGGCGCGAATCCGGATTGCTGCGGATCTGCTCCAGCACCCGGGCGATCTGGTCGATGTGGCGACCGTCGGCGGCCGGCCAGGAGCGCCACTGGTAGCCGTACACCGGCCCCAGGTCGCCGTTCTCGTCGGCCCACTCGTCCCAGATGGTGACGCCGTTGTCGTGCAGGTATCGGATGTTGGTGTCCCCTTTCAGGAACCACAGCAGCTCGTGGATGATGGAGCGCAGGTGCAGCTTCTTGGTGGTCACCACCGGGAAGCCCGCGCCCAGGTCGAAGCGCATCTGGTAGCCGAACACGCTGAGCGTGCCGGTGCCGGTGCGGTCCTCCTTGCGCGCGCCGTGCTCCAGCACGTGGCGCATGAGATCGAGATACTGTTTCACGTCTGGCCTGCAGTCTGGTGGGGTGGTCGGGGTATTTTAACCACAAAGGCGCGCAAAGGCGCACAAGGGTGAAAAAGACATCTACCGCGAAGGACGCGAAGGGCGCGAAGGAAAGATTTTTCAGGTTTTTTCCCTTCGCGTCCTTCGCGGTTGAAAAAGCTTTACCCTTGTGCGCCTTTGCGCGCCTTCGTGGTTGACCGTCCCACCCCGCCCCCCCGATACGCCAGCCACAACAGCAGCACACCGAACAGGATCATGGGCGCCGACAGCAGGTGGCCCATGGTCACCCAGCCTAAGGCGATGAAGCCGATGTGGGCGTCGGGCTGGCGCACGAACTCGACGGCGAAGCGGAACAGCCCGTAGCACAGCAGGAACAATCCCGACACCGCCCGCACCGGCCGCGGCCGGCGGGCGAACAGCCACAGGATGACGAACAGCACCAGCCCTTCCAGCAGCGCCTCGTAGAGCATGGAAGGATGACGCGGCCGGTTGTCGACGAAGGGGAACACCATGCCCCAGGGCAGGTCGGTGGGCCGGCCCCAGAGTTCGCCGTTGATGAAGTTGCCGATGCGCCCGGCGCCCAGGCCGATGGGCACCAGCGGGGCGATGAAATCCGTCACCTGGAAGAAGCCGCGACCCGTCTTGCGGCCGTACAGCCACATGGCCAGCAATACGCCCAGCAGGCCGCCGTGGAAGGACATGCCGCCCTGCCAGACCCGGAACAGCATGAGCGGATCGTCCAGGAACAGGCCGAAGTTGTAGAACAGCACATAGCCGACGCGCCCGCCCAGCACCACGCCCAGGGCGCCGTAGAACAACAGATCGCCGATCTCGTCCGGGTCCCAGCCGGAACCGGGCCGGCGCGCCTGCACCCGTCCCAGCCACCAGGCGGCGACGAAGCCGACCAGGTACATGAGCCCGTACCAGTGCACCGCCACCGGGCCGAAGGACACGGCGACGGGATCGATGTCCGGATACCTCAACACGAAAAATTCCTCTCCTTATACCCTCGATAACCGCCACCGGCCGGTGTCGTGCCTTCCGCGGCGTTGTACCTGAACGCCATGACGCAAAGACGCCAGGAAAAAACGAAACAAAGAACCTTTGCGCCCCTCTGCGCCCTTGGCGCCTTTGCGGTGGATTTCATGCCACCCCCCCTACGCCGGCAGCACCCGGCAGAACAGCGCCTTCAGGTAGCGCGTCTCCGGGATGGCCGGATGCACCGGGTGATCCGGACCCTGCTGGCCCCGCTCCAGCACCTGGAGCTGCCGGTCCAGGTGACGGGAGGTCTGCAGCAGAATGCGCTGCAGATGGTCTTCGGCCAGGTGCTGCGAGCAGGACGCCGACACCAGCAGGCCGTCCTTCGCCAGCACCTGCATGCCGAGCTGGTTGAGGCGGTGGTAGGCCTGTTCGCCGGCCTTCGTATCCTTGCGGCGCTTGATGAAGGCCGGCGGGTCCAGCACCACCACGTCGAAGCGCTCGCCGCGCGCGCGCAGGGCGGACAGCGCCTCGAAGGCGTCGCCCGGCTCGGTCGCCACCCGCTCCCCGACGCCGTTGCGGGCGGCGTTGTCCCGCACCCGCGCCAGCGCCTGGGCGGAGGCGTCCACGCACAGCACCTGCGCGGCGCCGGCCAGCGCCGCGCGCACGCCCCAGGCGCCCACGTAGCTGAACAGGTCCAGCACCCGGCGCCCGGCCACGTAGTCGCACAGCCGGGTGCGGTTCATGCGCTGGTCGAAGAACCAGCCGGTCTTCTGGCCCTGCTGCAGGGCGATGCCGAAACGCGCGCCCTGCTCCACCACCCCGGTCTCCTCCGGCACCTCGCCGACCGTCGCCACGTAGCGGTCCAGCCCTTCCAGGGCGCGCACGCCGCTGTCGTTGCGCAGCAGCACGCCGCGCGGCCGGAACACCCTGTGCAGCGCCTCCAGGATGTCGTCGCGCACCCGCTCCATGCCGGCCGTGTTGCACTGCACCACGAACAGGTCGTCGTAGCGGTCCACCACCAGTCCCGGCAGGCCGTCGGCCTCGCCGTACACCAGCCGGTAGAAGGGCGTGTCGAACAATCGCTCGCGCAGCGACAGCGCCACCTGGAAGCGGTGCACCAGCAGCGAGCGGTCCAGCCGGTAGCGCGGGTCGCGGCTCACCAGCCGGGCACAGATGAGCGAATTGGGGTTGACGTAACCGCTGCCCAGCGGCTTGCCGTTGTGGGCCTGGATCAGCACCGGCTCGCCGGGCTCGAAGGCCTTGAGCGGCGTGGCGCGGGTGTCCACCTCGTTGGAATAGACCCACAGGTGACCGGCGCGCAGGCGGCGTTCCTCGTTCTTCTTCAGGCGCAGCGGCGCCGGCTCGGCGGCGGTGGAGACGGGCATGATCGGGTCCAGGGAACTCATGATGACGCTTCGAGGGCGCAAGGTTACGCGCTGGCGGCCGGATCGTCGAGTCGGGCGGGACGCCCGATCAACAAGCGCGCCGGCCACAGCACCACCGAGCCGCCGCGGTAACGCTGCCAGTAGACGCCGGCCGGCACCGCCGGGGCCGGGTCGGGGTAATAGACCAGCAGCCAGGCCCGCGGATGCGCGCGCAGCCACGGCGCCACCGCCGCGCGCCGTTTCAGCACCACCAGGGGCTGGCGCAGGCGGCCGGGAAAATGGTACTGGCCGTGGTACTTGCCGAGGTTGGCCACCACCACGCCCTGCGCCTGCAGCGAGGCGATGCGGCGCGCCAGCGGCGTCACGTCGAAGGGCGCCCGCACGAACGGCACCACCAGCAGGTGCGCGGCCACCACCAGCGCGGCCATGGCCGTGGCGACACGCCGCGCGCGCGGCAGCAGGTCCGCGGCGCCGGCCCGCGTCAGCAGGCGCGCCGCCAGCAGCGCCAGCAACGGCAGCAACGGCAGCAGGTACTTGGCCTGCTTGCCGCTGATCAGGCTGAACAGCAGCAGCGCCGGCAGCAGGCCGGCCAGGCAGAAGCGCAGGCCGGCGTCCAGCCGCAGGCCGCTGCCGCGCAGACGGCGCCACAGGGGCGGCCAGGCCACCCAGGGCAGAGTCATCAGCGGGAGCAGCGCCAGGTAGGTCCACCAGGGCGCGCGGTGCGCGAACGAATGCACCACCCGGCCCGCCGACTGGCCCCAGAAGATGGCCTGCCGGTAGGCCCCGCCGCCCGCCTGCGCGGCCGGCAGCGCCCAGGCCAGCGCGATCAGCAGCCCGAGCGCCAGGGCGCCGGCGGCGCCCAGGTACCAGCGCAGCCCGGCGCGCCCCGGCGCCCACAGGGGCGCCAGCAGCGCCGGCGGCAGCACCGCCACCAGGATCACCGGCCCCTTGGCCAGCCCCCCCAGGCCGATACCCAGTCCGGTCAGCAACCAGCCCCGGCCATGCCCGCCGGCCGCCTGCGCCAGCCCCAGGAAGGCCAGCAGGGCGCACAGGGTCAGCAGCAGGTCGAACTGCACCAGGGTCATGAACAACAGCCAGAACAGGGTGCCGAACAGCAGCCACACCGCCAGCGGGCCGGCCAGCGGATCGTCGGGCCACAGCGCCCGCGCCAGCCGGGCGGTGAGCCACAGGCAGGCCAGCGCCAGCAGCGGCGCCAGCAGCCGCGCGCTCCAGGCATTGACGCCGAACAGCGCCCAGCCCGCCTGCACCAGCCAGAACAGCAGCGGCGGCTTGTGGCTGTAGGGCTGGCCATTCAGCCAGGGCACCAGGAAATCGCCGTGCTGCCACATCTCCCAGGCCACGGCCAGGTAGCGGGTCTCGTCGACGGGCAGCAGCGGGCGGGTCAGCAGGGCGGTGGCGGTCACCGCCGCCCACAGCCCGAGCAGGCGCCAGGGCGCGCTGTCGGCGGGCCGGCTCAGGCGCTCCGCTCCGCCTGCAGGCCGCCCCGGTAGCGGCGGTACAGGTGCAGCCCCAGCACGCCGGAGACGAGGAACAGCAGCACGCCGATGCCGATGCGCAGGCCGGGATCGACGCGCACGCCACTGCCGATGAGGGCGAAGATCAGCATCTGCGGCACATAGCCCAGCGCCGAACCGGCGAAGAAAGGCCCGGCGCGCACGCCGGACAGGCCCGCCGCCAGGTTGACCAGCAGGTTGCTGCCGGCCGGCAGCAGGCGCACCAGTACCGTGGCGCCGAAGGTGTTGTCGTGAAGGAAGGCCGCGACCCCCGCGATGCGGGCCGGCACCCGCACGCCGCCCAGGCCGCGCCCGGCCAGGCGACCGTAGCCGAAGCTGAGCATGCAGCCCAGCACCACCGCCGCCGTCGCCAGCCCGGTGCCGATGAGCAGGCCGTAGCCGTAGCCGCCCAGAAAGGCCACCGCCTGCCGCGGCAGCCCCACCGAGGCGAACAGCGCACCGGCGGCCACGAACAGCAGGTTGCCGGCCAGCCCCTGGCCGCGGATCTCGGCGTCGATCCAGGCCTTGTCCGGCAGCGCGCCGAACAGCCCGGAGCGCGCCACCCAGGCGACGCCCACCAGCAGCGCGATCAACAGCAGGCCCCTGCCGAGGCGACGCCAGTCCGCCACTCAGTCCACCTCGCTCACGCGCGGGCGCAGGCTGCGCCGGCGCAGCCACATCACGCCGGCCAGGTCGACGAGGCCCACCCACAGGCGGTTGTGCAGACCGTACTTGCTGGTTCCGTGCCGGCGCGGCCGGTGGTTGACCGGCACCGAGCGCACCCCGCCGCCCTCGCGCAACACCAGCGCCGGGAGGAAACGGTGCATGTGATCGAAGCGCGGCAGCTGCAGGCAGGCCTCGCGCCGCAGCAGCTTCAGGCCGCAGCCGGTATCCGGCGTCAGGTCGCCGAGCAGGCGCCCGCGCACGGCGTTGGCGACGCGCGAGGACAGGCGCTTCAGCCAGCCGTCGCGGCGCCGGGTGCGCCAGCCGGTCACCAGCCACAGCCCGTCGCCGGCGCAGGCCATGTCGTAGAGCGCCGGGATGTCGGCCGGATCGTTCTGGCCGTCGCCATCCAGGGTGGCGACCCAGGGCGCGCGCGCCGCCCGCAGGCCCGACAGCAGCGCCGCGCTCTGGCCGTGGTTTCCGGCATGGCTCAACACCCGCAGCAGCGGGTGTTCCCCGCGCAGGACGGCCAGCCGCTCGCGGGTGGCGTCGCTGCTGCCGTCGTCGACGAAAATCACCTCGTACTCCAGCCGGCCGTCCAGCGCGGCGCGGATCTCCTCCAGCAGCGGCCGGACGTTGTCCTGCTCGTTGAAAACGGGAATGACGACCGAGAGGTCCATATCCCGTTAGCATACCCGATCCCCGCCGCCGGCGCCGGTGTCGCGGCGGCCCCGGCGTATCGCCCGGTATGTCTCCGGACCGGAATCATGGCGGGGTTCGCTGTGCTCACCCCGCCAGTCCCGGCTCCCATCAGGGAGCCTGGGGCGGGGCGTCTTCTCCGAGGCGACTGGCGCAGCCCCGGAGCCGCGGAGAAGACACCGCGGCCCCGGGCGGGAATCAGCGAAGCCACCCAACAGCCCGCCACCGGCTCCGACAGACGCCGCGCGCGCACTCCACTGCCGAATGAAGGACTGGCCGACCTTGTGCGGGCATGGCGGGACGCTTATAGTTGACCAATTCACTAAGGAATTGGCCGCCCCATGCCCAACCACCTCAAAGACGAAACCAGCCCCTACCTGCTCCAGCACGTCGACAACCCCGTCGACTGGTATCCCTGGGGGCCGGAGGCGCTGGACAAGGCGCGCCGCGAGAACAAGCCCATCCTGCTCTCCATCGGCTACTCCGCCTGCCACTGGTGCCACGTCATGGCCCACGAGTCCTTCGAGGACCCGGACACGGCGGCAGTCCTGAATGAGCTGTTCGTCAACATCAAGGTCGACCGCGAGGAACGCCCGGACCTGGACAAGATCTACCAGACCGCCCATTCGCTGCTCACCCGGCGCACCGGCGGCTGGCCCCTGACCCTGTTCCTGACGCCCGAGGGGCAGATCCCGTTCTTCGGCGGCACCTATTTTCCGAAGGAACCGCGCCACGGCCTGCCCGCCTTCACCGACCTGTGCCGGCGGGTCGTCGCCTTCTACCGCGACAACCACGACGACATCGAGCGCCAGAACGCCTCGCTGACCGACTTCATGGCCAACATGAACCGTGCCGATCCGGCGCCCGCCGACAGCCTCGACGCCTTGCCGCTCGACGTGGCGCGCCAGCAGCTCGAAAAGCAGTTCGACGCCACCTGGGGCGGCTTCGGCGGCGCACCCAAGTTTCCCCACCCGACCAGCATCGAGCGCCTGCTGCGCCACTGGGCGGCCAGCCGTGCGAGCGGCCGGGAAGACGGGCGGGCGAAACACATGGCGCTGTTCACCCTCGACCGCATGGCGCTGGGCGGCGTCTACGACCAGCTCGGTGGCGGCTTCTGCCGCTACTCGGTGGACGAACAGTGGATGATCCCGCACTTCGAGAAAATGCTGTACGACAACGGCCCGCTCATGGCCCTGTACGCCGAGGCCTTCGCCGCCACCGGCCAGCCCCTGTACCGGCGCATCGTCGAGGAGACCGCCGACTGGACGGTGCGGGAAATGCAGGCGCCGGAAGGCGGCTACTATTCCAGTCTGGATGCCGACTCCGAGGACGAGGAAGGCCGATTCTACGTATGGACGCCGGACGAGGTGAAGGCGCTGCTGGACGACGACGAATATGCGGTGTTCGCGCCCCGCTTCGGCCTCGACCGGCCCGCCAACTTCGAGGGCCACTGGCACCTGCACCTGTACCGCAGCACCGGGGACATCGCCGCGGCGCAGGGACTGGACGCCGCCGAAGTCGAACGCCGCATCGACAGCGCCCGGCGCAAACTGTTCGAGGCACGCGAGCAGCGCGTACGCCCCGGCCGCGACGACAAGATCCTGGTGTCCTGGAACGCCCTCATGATCCGTGGCCTGGCCATCGCCGGCCGCCACCTCGGCGACCCGCGCTTTGCGGATTCCGCCACCCGGGCGCTGGATTTCATCCGCGCCACCCTGTGGCGGAACGGCCGCCTGCTGGCCACGTACAAGGACGGCCACGCCCACCTGGACGCCTACCTGGACGACTACGTGTTCCTGGCCGACGCCATCCTGGAATTGCTGCAGCTACGCTGGCGCAGCGAAGACCTCGACTTCGCCATCGAGCTGGTGGAAGCCGTGCTGGCGCACTTCGCCGACCCGGCCGGCGGTTTCTTCTTCACCGCCGACGACCACGAGTCCCTGATCCAGCGTCCCAAGCCGCTCGGCGACGACTCGCTGCCGGCCGGCAACGCCGTCGCCGCGAAGGTGCTGGGCCGGCTCGGCCACCTGCTGGGCGAGACCCGCTACCTGGACGCGGCCGAGGCCACCCTGCGGGCCGCCTGGCAACCCCTGCAGGAAGCCCCCTGGGGCCACACCGGCCTGCTGGTGGCGCTGGAGGAATACCTGCAGCCACCGGACCTGGTGGTGCTGCGCGGCCGCGACGAAACGGAACTGGCGGCGTGGCAGACGCAACTGGCCCGCGACTACGCACCGCGGCGATTATGCTTCACCATCCCCGCCGACGCCGGCGATCTGCCAGGCCTACTGGCGGAGCGGCCAGCCGACGATACCACCACGGCCTGGGTGTGCAGCGGAACGAGCTGCCAGCCGCCTTTGACCTCCGTAGAAGCGGTGAAGGCCGCCATCGGGAGCTGAGGAAACACCACAGGACGAAGCCCGGGCCCTGACGCGACACGTATTGCTTCATTCTGCCGCGGCGGGGACGGCGTTGACAGGAGTGGCAGGAAAAAAATGGCTCTTGGCCTGACCGGGTGGGTAAGCGCGGCGGGGAAGCCCCAAAAAAGGGAGGGGGACGGAGCCCCCTGCGATCGTCAGGCCAGCTTCAGGGTCTGGTTGAAGGTGTCGCGGTAGCGCTGCTCGAATTCGTCATGGCTGAAGCGGTGGTTCTGGGTGCCGTGCTTTTCGATCTTGATGGCGCCCATGAGGGCGGCGATGCGGCCGGTGGTTTCCCAGTCCAGACCGTTCAGCAGCCCGTACAGCAGACCGCCGCGGTAGGCGTCGCCGCAGCCGGTGGGGTCGACCACGGCGTGGGCGCGGGCGGTGGGGATATCCAGCCGGGTGCCGGCTACATAGATATGAGACCCTTCTCCGCCGAGGGTCACGATCAGCGCCTCGACCCGTTCGGCGATCTCGTGCGGCGACCAGCCGGTGCGGTCGCTGAGCAACTGGGACTCGTAGTCGTTCACGCACACCCAGGTGGCCTGGTCGATGAAGGTCTTGAAGTCGTCGCCGGTGAACAGGGGCATGGCCTGGCCCGGGTCGAAAACGAAGGGAATGCCGGCCTCGACGAACTGCGCGGCGTGGTCGATCATGCCCTGGCGGCCGTCCGGCGACACGATGCCCAGCTTGACGCCGGCGGCGTCGCCGATCGTCACCTCGTGCGCAAAATCCATGGCGCCGGGATGGAAGGCAGTGATCTGGTTGTCGTCCTGGTCGGTGGTGATGAAGGCCTGCGCCGTGTAGGCGTTCCCGATTTCCCTGATGTGGGTGCGCGGAATGCCATGCTCGTCCAGCCACTGGGCATAGGGCGCGAAGTCCTTGCCGACCGTGCCCATGGGCAGCGGATCGCCGCCCAGCAGCTTCAGGTTGTAGGCGATGTTGGCCGCGCAGCCGCCGAACTCGCGCCGCATCTCCGGCACGTGGAAGGCCACGTTCAGAATGTGCACCTTGTCGGGCAGGATGTGGTTCTTGAACTTGTCCTGGAACACCATGATGGTGTCGTAGGCAAAAGAGCCGCAGATGAGTGCTGTCATTGGTCAGGTTCCGTGACTGGACTTTCAAAAAACATGATAACCGCCAAGACGCCAAGAAGAACGCTTCTTGTTCAGGCCCGGCGCGCTTCGCGTGCCGGCCTGAACACAAAATCTTGGCGCCCTTGGCGTCTTGGCGGTTGATTATTTTTCATTCCACCGCAAGTCGAGTTCCCGCGCCGCGCGCACTTCATCCAGGCGGCGCACCGGCAGGCTGTGGGGCGCCTCGTGCAGCAGTTCGGCGTTTTCCTCCGCCTCGCGCAGGATGTTCGTCATGGCCTCGACGAAGCCGTCCAGTTCCTCACGCGCCTCGGTCTCGGTGGGCTCGATGAGCAGACATTCCGGCACCAGCAGCGGGAAATAGGTGGTCGGCGCGTGGTAGCCGTAGTCCAGCAGGCGCTTGGCGAAGTCCATGGCGGTGACACCCAGTTCCTTCTGCTGGCGCTTGAGGGTGACGATGAATTCGTGGGTGGCGCGGCGGTCGGGGAAGGCCAGGTCGAAACCGGCCTCGGCCAGCCGCTTCATCAGGTAGTTGGCGTTCAGGGTGGCGTACTCGGCCACCCGGTGCATGCCCTCGCGCCCCAGCAGGCGCGCATAGACCCAGGCACGCAGCAGCACGCCGGCGTTGCCCATGAAGGCCGACAGGCGGCCGATGGTCTGCGGCCGCGTCTTCCCGGTGATCCAGTGGTATTCGTCGCCGTCGAAGCCCACCAGCGGCACCGGCAGGAAGGGTTCCAGCCGCTCGCTCACCCCCACCGGCCCGGCCCCTGGCCCGCCGCCGCCGTGCGGCGTGGAGAAGGTCTTGTGCAGGTTCATGTGGATGACGTCGAAGCCCATGTCGCCGGGCCGCACCTTGCCGAGGATGGCGTTGAGGTTGGCGCCGTCGTAGTACAGCAGGCCGCCGGCCTCGTGCACGGTCCTGGCGATGGCGTCGATGCGCCGTTCGAACACGCCCAGGGTGGAGGGGTTGGTCAGCATCAGGCCGGCGGTCTGCGGACCGACCGCCGCCTTCAGCGCCTCCAGGTCCACGTCGCCCTGGTCGTCGGTGGGAATCTCCCGCACGGTGTAGCCGCACATGGTGGCGGTGGCCGGGTTGGTGCCGTGCGCGGCGTCCGGCACCAGGATCTCGGTGCGGCCGCTGTCGCCCTGCGCCCGGTGGTAGGCGCGGATCATGGCCACGCCGGCGAACTCGCCCTGGGCGCCGGCCGCCGGCGTCAGCGACACCGCCTGCATGCCGGTGACTTCCTTGAGCATCTCCTGCAACTCGTACAGGCAGGCCAGGAAGCCCTGTCCAGCCGGGGCCGGCGCCAGCGGGTGACGCGCCAGGAAACCCGGCAGCATGGCCAGGGTGTTGCAGGCGCGCGGGTTGTATTTCATGGTGCAGGAACCCAGCGGGTAGAAGTGGGTGTCGATGGAGAAATTCTTCTGCGACAGGCGCGTGTAGTGCCGCACCACCTGCATCTCCGACACCTCGGGGAGCGGCGGCGTATCGTCGCGCAGCAGCTCCGGCGGCAGGTCCGACACCCCGGCCGCGGTGTCCGGTGCCTGCGCCTGGGCGCGGCGGCCGGGTTTTGAGTGTTCGAATATCAGCATTTTTTGTGAAACTCTTGTTTTAACCACGAAGGCGCACGAAGGAAAACAGGTTAACCGCGAAGGACGCGAAGGAACGCGAAGGGTGAAAACAGTAAAAGTTTTTCCTTCGCGTCCTTCGCGGTCAATAAACGATTTTTACAGATTTTCCCCAATGTTCCTTCGTGCGCCTTCGTGGTCAACAACCCCCTCAAAGCGCCGCCAGCGCCCTGTCGTAATCCGGCTCCTGGGCGATCTCCGGCACCAGTTCGGTGTAGACGACCTTGTCGTTCTCGTCGATGACGACGATGGCACGGGCGGTGATGCCGGCCAGCGGACCGTCCTCGATGAGCACGCCGTAGTCCTTGGCGAAATTGCGGCTGCGCATCATGGACAGGGGGACCACCTTGTCCACGCCCTCGGCGCCACAGAAGCGGGCCATGGCGAACGGCAGGTCGGCCGAGATCACCAGCATCACCACGTCGTCACGGCCGGCGGCGAAGTCGTTGAACTTCTTCGTCGAGGTGGCGCACACCGGCGTGTCCAGGCTGGGCACGATGTTGAGCAGTTTTTTCTTGCCCTTGAAATCGGCCAGGTGTACGTCGTTCAGGTCCTTGTCCACCAGGTGGAAGTCCGGCGCCTGGCTGCCGACCGGCGGCAGCTCGCCGTTGGTGTGGATCTCGTTGCCCTTGAGTGTGATCGTTGCCATGTTCTCTCTCCTTTCCCGTCTGTGTCACGCCATCTTCGGCTGTACCGGACAGCCGGCGCTGACCTGTCTGTCGATCATGCGCGCCAGGTGGTCCCGGTACAACTCGAGGTCGGCTTCTGTCTTGGTTTCGGTGGCGCACACCAGCAGCGCCTCGCCGAGTTCCGGATAGTCGTCCTTGAGGACGTAGCCCGGCTGCAGGTTGTGGGCATACAGCGGCCGCAGCAGGCGCTCCAGGGGCAGCGCGCTGTGCAGTACCGCCTCGTGGAAGAAGGGCCGCGAGAACAGCGGCCGGATGTGCTCGCTGCCGAGCTTGTCCACCAGCGCGCGGGTGTTGGCGTGGCAGGCCGCCGCCACGCGCCGCAGGCCTTCGCCTCCCAGCAGCGCCATGTGGATGGTGGCGGCGGTGACCAGCAGGCCCTGGTTGGTACAGATGTTGGAGGTGGCCTTGGAACGGCGGATGTGCTGCTCGCGCGCCTGCAGGGTGAGGGTGTAGCCGCTGCGGCCGTCGCGGTCGACGGTGCGCCCCACCAGGCGGCCCGGCATCTGCCGCACCAGCGCCTGGCGGCAGCACATGAAACCGAAATAGGGGCCGCCCGAGGACAGCGGCACACCCAGCGGCTGACCCTCGCCGACCACGATGTCGGCGCCCTTCCCGCCCCAGCGGCCCGGCGGCTTCAGCAGGGCCATGGCGACCGGGTTGACCACCCCGATCACCAGCGCGCCGTTGGCGTGCGCCCAGTCGGTGAGGGCGTCGACCTCCTCCAGGACGCCGAAGAAGTTGGGCTGGGGAACGACCAGGGCGGTGATGTCGGCGCCGGCGAAGTCCTGCAGACGGGCGGGATCGGTATGGCCGCCCTCGCGGTCGTAGTCGATCTCCACCAGCTCGATGCCCTGGGCCGCGACCAGGGTCTGCACCGTCCTGCGGTAGTCGGGATGCACGGTGCGCGGCATCAGGATGCGGCGCGACTTGGACTTGCGGTTGGCGCGCACCGCCATCAGCACCGCCTCGGCCAGCGCCGAGGCGCCGTCGTAGAGCGAGGCGTTGGCCACTTCCATGGCGGTCAGGGCCGTGATCATGCTCTGGAACTCGTAGATGAGCTGCAGCGTGCCCTGGCTGGCCTCGGCCTGGTAGGGCGTATAGGCGCTGTAGAACTCGCCGCGGGTGGTGATCTCCCAGACCACGGCCGGGATGTGATGCTCGTAGGCGCCGGCGCCGATGAAACACAGCGGCTGGCCATCCTTCGCGGCGCGCTCGTGCATCAGCCGGGTCACGGCCTGTTCGGTCAGGCCGTCCGGAACGCCGGCCAGTTCGCCACAACGCAGGTGATCGGGAATCTCGTCGAACAGGTCCTCGATGCCGGCGACGCCGATGGCGTCCAGCATCTCGCGGACCTCGGCTTCGGTATGGGGGATGAACGGCATGCAGGCGCCCCGTCAGTGTTGTTCGGATTCCACGTACGCCAGGTAGGCGTCGGCGTCCATGAGCGCCTCGACGTCGGCCGCGCTGGCCGGGCGGATGCGCATGATCCAGCCGGCGCCGAACGGGTCCTGGTTGACCAGCTCCGGCGCGTCGGCCAGCTCCTCGTTGACTTCCACCACCGTGCAGGCGACCGGCGCATAGACGTCGGAAGCCGCCTTGACCGATTCCACCACGGCGCAGGCATCGCCGGCCTCGAACTCCTGGTCCACCTCCGGCACCTCGACATAGACCATGTCGCCAAGCTGCTCCTGGGCATGGTCGGTGATGCCGACGGTCACGGTGCCGTCCTCGTCGGTGCGCAGCCACTCGTGGCTTTTGGTATAACGCAGATCACTGGGTGCATCGCTCATGATGGCCTCTCCCGCGGTTCAAGTCCGAATCTTTGTCTTGCTTTCCGGGTAGTGGTTTGTCCAGCAAAAGGGCCGGGACCGCACCACCCTCTACACATCGACCAGCGCCTCGCCGCGGCGCACGAAGGGCGGCTTCACCACCCGCGCCTCCAGCAGCCGGCCGCGGATCTCGACCTGGCAGCGCTCGCCGGTGGCGGCCGGCACCCGCGCCAGGGCGATGGAACGGCCCAGGGTGGGCGAGAAGCTGCCGCTGGTGATCTCGCCCTCGCCGACGCCCTCGACGACCACTTTCTGGTGGTTGCGCAACACGCCCCTGTCCTCCAGCACCAGGCCCACCAGCTTGCGCGGCACGCCTTCGGCGCGCTGGCGTTCCAGCGCCGCCCGGCCGATGAAATCGCGGTCCTGCGGCTCCCAGCCGACGGTCCAGTCGAGGCCGGCTTCCAGCGGCGTCACGTCCTCGTCCATGTCGGCGCCGTACAGGGCCATGCCCGCCTCCAGGCGCAGGGTATCGCGTGCGCCCAGGCCGCAGGGCGCGACGCCGGCGGCCTCCAGGCCACGCCACAGGGTCACGGCGGCGTCGCCGGGCAGCATGATCTCGAAACCGTCCTCGCCGGTGTAGCCGGTGCGGGCGATGAACCAGTCGTCCAGCGCCGCCGCAAAGAACGGTGGCAGCAGCGCCGCCCGTTCGCGGTCGTCCGGGTCCAGCAGACCGAGCACGCGCTCGCGCGCCTGCGGCCCCTGCACCGCGACCATGGCCAGTTCCGGCCGCTCGGTGACGCGCACGGCGAACGGCTGCGCCTGGCGACCGATCCAGGCCAGGTCCTTGTCGCGGGTGGCGGAATTGACCACCAGGCGGAACGAGTCGTCCTGGAGGAAATAGACGATGAGGTCGTCGATCACGCCGCCGCGCTCGTTGAGCATGCAGCTGTACAGGGCCTTGCCGGCGTCGCGCAGCTTGTCGACGTTGTTGGCCACCAGCAGGCGCAGGAAGTCGCGGCAGCGCGCGCCTTCGAGATCGACCACCGTCATATGGGATACGTCGAACATGCCGGCGTCGCGCCGCACCGCGTGGTGCTCCTCGACCTGGGAGCCGTAGTGGATCGGCATGTCCCAGCCGGCGAAGTCGACCATCTTCGCGCCCTGGCGCAGATGTTCGTCGTGGAGGGGAGTCTGTTGGCCCATGGTTACCCTTATGTCCGGTGACAGCGGAAACAGGTCATCGCGATGACCGTCGCCGCCCCTCTGTCCGGTAACCTGAGAGTGTAGGCATGCCGCTCGGCAACGCCTCCCCTTCGGTGGACCGGTCCAACCGGTCGCTCTCCAGAGTCGGCCTGGCGCCCTGCGCCTGCCTGCCACGGTCCTTTTGCCTGAGCGTTTCCGGGCGAGTTGCGCCTTCGGCGGCCGGTCTCAACCGGCGCTCTCCCGCAGCGGTGTGAAAGCCGAGCGCAGACTATACCGTTCGTGGCGTCGCGCGCCAAGCGTGGGCGCAAGTTCTTGAAAGAAAAAATGAATAACCGCCAAGACGCCAAGAGCGCCAAGAAAAAAACCCATACTGATTTCGGCATGCGCATTTCGCGCGCCGCCGCCGGGAAAAAAACGGGTTTCCTGGCGCTCTTGGCGTCTTGGCGGTTATGTTTGAAATCAGGCCAAGGTTCGCCGCCCGCCCGTCACTCGATCACCTCCACCGCGTCCCCCACCCGGATCACGCCGCCGCTGCGGGGCACCAGGTTCTGGCCGAAATAGACGCCGCCTTCGGGACGCCGGCGGTAGGTGCCCAGGGTGCGCAACGGTTCCCTGTCGGGGTCCTTCTCGCCCCGGTCCGGATCGATGGTGGTGAAGATACAGCGCGAGCAGGCCTTGACTCCCTCGAACTCCACGTCGCCGATGCGGATGCGGCGCCAGGCGTCCTCGGCATAGGCGTCGGCGCCGGCCACCACCAGGTTGGGCCGGAAACGGCGCATGTCGACGGGGCGCTCCAGGCGCGTGTTGAGGTCCGCCAGCGACGCCTCGGAGATCAGCAGCAGGGGAAAACCGTCGGCGAAGCTGACCTCGTCACCGGGGCGGCCGTAGGCCGGATCGACGCCGCGGTGCAAGTCGTCGGTGAGCTGCACCAGCCGCACCGGCAGGCCCAGGTAGTCGCTGAACCAGGCATCGGCCTGCGGGTTGGCGGCCAGCGCCTCGACTCGATCCCGCCAGATCTCCACCGGCAGGCGCTCGCCGTCCAGCGGGTACAGCGGCACCTCGATCGAAGGCATACCCGGGCCCTGCACGTACAGGGCTGTCTCGCCGACGCGCGTCTGCACCATCGCCAGCCGCGGGTGCTTGCGCGCGGTGACGAACCGGCCCTCGCTGTCCACCAGCATCCAGCGCCGGTCCCAGGGCAGGCCGCGCGGCAGCACCTCGCTGTGCTGCAGGGCGATCCTGCGCGTCGATTTGATGGGATAGATATTGATTTCGCTCAGTTTCATCGATCTGCCCAGCCGCTTGCGGTCCTCGTCGCGGGCATTGTACCCGACCCTCGGGTCAACCCCAGGGTCGGAATAAAGGGCCGATACGCCCCCTCTACCCGTACGGAGCGCCGGGCCCGGCGGCACGACACCCGGCCGGCCCGAACACCACCAAACGAGGAGACCTTCCATGAAAGCTTTCGTCATCCGACTGCTCGGACACGCCCTGATACCCCTGGCGCTGCTGTTCACGGCACCCGCGACCGCCGACGAGGCGGGCCACGACAGGGACTACCGGACCTTCCACGCCGACGGCAGGATCGACTATGGCAAGGTCGGCGACTCCTACAGCGCCGACCTGGTCATGTACCTTGCCGGCAACCAGTTCATGGTCATGGAAGAGCTGATCCGGGACTTCCAGTCGCGCAACCCGGACATCAAGACCATCTACGTGGAGACCATACCGCCCGGCCAGATCCTCAAGGGCCAGATCCTCAAGCAGGGCAGGATCAACGGCAAGGACACGGCCCGCAATCCCGACCTGTTCGCCAGCGTCAACCTCGGCCACCTGAAGAAGCTGCGCGGCAAGGGCCTGATGAACGACTACATGATCTATACCCACAACAAGCTGGAACTCATGGTCGCCAAGGGCAACCCCAAGAACATCAAGGGCCCCGAAGACCTGGGCCGGGACGACCTGGTGCTGTCGCTGCCCAACCCGCTCACCGAGGGCATCTTCAAGTTCTATGGCGCCCGGATGCTGAGAGACCTGGGACTGTACGAGAAAGTGACCGCCAACAAGATGTGCCGTGGCTGCTGGGCCATCCCGGGCCACACCTGGTTCACCAAGCGCCACCACCGCGAGACGCCCTACCGCATCGAGCATGGCCAGGCCGATGTCGGCATCGTCTGGACCACCGAAATTGCGCACGCCAGGGCACAGGGCCGCGGCGTCGAGGGCGTGCCCATTCCACCACCGCTGAACATGGCGGACAGGGTCGGCTACGCCATCGGCATCCTCCGGACCGGGCGCAACCCCTACAACGCCAGCCGCTACCTGTCCTACCTGGCCACCGACCGTGCGCAGGGCATCTACGGCAAGTACGGTTTCGTGAAGGCGAACTGCGAGGACCTGAAACCGAAGCCGATTCCGGTACCGAAGAAATAGGCGCGGGCAGGAATCCGTTCTTTCCGGGGGGATATCCCATGCCGTTCCCCTCCGGGGAGGCGCCCCCCGGCCGGCCATGGTGGGGTTCCTTCGTCACCCCACCCTACGCAAGAAGGTAGGGTGGGGGTGAGCGCAGCGAACCCCACCAAAACGCCGGTTCTGCACCCGTCACCGCCCGGGGCTCCCCGGACGGTTTCGCTCACCCGCCCATGGCATACCGCATGATGGCCGTCTTGACCGGCGTCGCCGCGTCCACCAGATTCAGCCCCAGGCTGCGCGCCATCCTGAGCGGCGCCAGCCGGGAACCGAACAGCGCCTTGAAACCGTCCATGGCCGTCATCATGGCCACCACCTCGCCCTTGCGCGCGCGTTCGTAGCGGCGCAGCGTGTGCGGCAGGCCCGGGTCCCGGCCCCGCGCCAGGGCATCGGCCACCACCTGCGCCAGCACCCCGGCGTCGCCCAGGCCCAGGTTGACGCCCTGCCCGGCCAGCGGGTGGATGACATGGGCGGCGTCGCCGACCAGGGCCACGCGCGGTTTCACATAGGGTTCGGCGTGCTGACGCCGGAGCGGGAACAGCACCCGCTCGCCGGTCTCGACGATGTCGCCGAGGCGGTGCCCGAAGGCCTCGCCCAGCGCTGCCCGGAAGGCCGCGTCGTCCAGCGCCGACAGGCACTCGGCCTCGGCGCTGGTGGCCGACCAGACGATGGAGCAGCGGCCGTCGCGCAGCGGCAGAAAGGCCAGCGGCCCGGTCGGCAGGAAGCGCTGCCAGGCCGTCTCCTGGTGAGGCTCCTGCGTTTGCACCACTGCCACGATGGCCTTCTGGCCGTAGTCGGACGCGCGCGCCCGGATGCCGGCGAAGTCGCGCACCCGGGAAGCAAACCCGTCGGCGCCCACCAGCAGCCGGGCGCGCAATGCGCGGCCGTCCGCCAGGGTCGCCTGCGGCAGACCGTCCACTTCGGCGAAGGACGCCACCGTGGCCGGCACTTCGCGCCGCACCGCCGGCAATTGCAGCAAGCGTCGCCACAGGGCGCGGACGATGACGCGCGATTCGATGATATGCCCTAGGTACGGCTCGCCCAGTTCGGCGCTGTCGAAGCGGACACGGCCGCTGCCGCCGGCGTCCCACACTTCCATGGCCCGGAACGGACTGACGCCGCCGGCTTCGATGTCCTGCCAGGCGCCGAGCGCTTCCAGGAAAGCCTGCGAGGCGCGCGTGATGGCGTAGACGCGCATGTCGAAGCTGTCCGGCGGCCAGTCGAGGGGCGGCTGCACGGCGTGCACCAGCGCCGTGTCCACGCCGGCGCGGCCCAGCGCCGCCGCCAGCGACAGGCCGACGATGCCGCCGCCGATGACCAGGGTGTCGTGTACGGGGTTCATGTCAGCGGCAGGCCGCGCGCCAGCCGCGGCAGGCGGCCCGCGCGCCCCATGGTCAGGCGGCCGAACCAGCGCTTGGCCGGCGGACACAGGTCCATGGCCAGCATGCCGGCGTCGCGCGCCAGCGCCACCGGCGCCAGCGGCTGGGCGAACAGCCGCACCAGGCTGTCGGTGAAGAACATGACCCGCTGCTGGTCGCGGCGGCGCCACGCGGCATAGCGCTCCAGCACCGCCGGATCGCCGCAGTCCCGGCCGGCAGCCCGCGCGTCGACCACCACCTCGGCCAGCGCCGCCACGTCGCGCAGGCCCAGGTTGAAACCCTGGCCGGCGATGGGGTGCAGGGTGTGCATGGCGTTGCCGATCAGCGCCAGGCGCGGACGCACGGATTCGCGCGCGCGCACCAGTTGCAGCGGGTAGGCATGACGGCGGCCGACCTTCTGCAGGCGTCCGAGCCGGTAGCCGAAACGTTCCTGCACCCGGGCAAGGAAGTCGTCATCGTCGAGTTGCATGACCTCGTCGGCCTGCGCGGCCGGTACTGTCCACACCAGCGCACAGCGGTTCTCCGTCATCGGCAGCAGCGCCATCGGGCCGCTGTCCGTGAAGCGTTCATAGGCGACATTGTCATGCGGCAGCTGCGGCGTGAGATTGGCGATGACCGCCGTCTGGCCGTAGTCCCGGCGCACCGTCTCTATGCCCAATTGTTCGCGGATGGTCGAATCCGCGCCGTCGGCGGCCACCAGCAGGTCCGCGCCGATCGTGTGCGCGGCTCCTTCCCGGTCCAGTTCCACGGATACGCCGTCGGCCGCAATAGAAAAATCCCTCACCTGCGCCGGCGCCAGGATCTCCACCCTGTCGAGTTGCGCCAGCCGCTCGACCAGCACGCCGCCCAGCACGCGCGCCGTTACCACATAGCCCAGCGCGGGCACGCCCTCCTCGTCATGGCGAAGGCGGGTAAAACCGAAACGCCCGCGGTCAGACACATGGATGGTCTTTATCGGGCAGACCCGGGGCTCGAGCGCCGACCAGACGCCGAGACCGGTGAAGATGCGCTGCGAGCCCTGCGCCAGGGCCAGGCTGCGATCGTCGTAACCGGGCTGGCCGCCGCCGGCGAAGGGGGCGGCCTCGACCACGGCCACGCTGACACCCGCCTGCCCCAGCGCCACCGCCAGACTGGCCCCGACCAGCCCGCCGCCGACGATGAGTACCTGGTAGTCGCTGGTGCTCATACGTTACCCGAGAAACCTCTCTTAACCACGAAGGCGCACCAAGGCGCACCAAGGAAAAAACATTTTTTTGGTGGGGTTCGCTTCGCTCACCGCCACCCTACCCGCGATCACCCGTAGGGTGGCGGTGAGCGAAGCGAACCCCACCACAGCAACAAGGGTTTTCCCTGGTGCGCCTTGGTGCGCCTTCGTGGTTAATCAACAAACCCCTCACCCCGCCATTACCGTCTCGATGTCCTCGACCGTCTTGGGCGCCTTCTTGCTCAGCACGTCGTGGCCGTCGCGGGTCACCAGCACGTCGTCCTCGATGCGCACGCCGATGTTCCACCACTTGCGCGCCACGCCCTTGCTGCGGGCCGGTATGTACAGGCCCGGCTCCACTGTCAGCACCATGCCCGGCTCCAGCACCCGCCATTCGCCGCCCACCTTGTAGTCGCCGACGTCGTGCACGTCCATGCCCAGCCAGTGGCCGGTGCGGTGCATGTAGAAGCGCCGGTAAGCCTGTTCCTTGATGAGCGCCGATGGCCGGCCGTCGAGCAGGCCCAGCTTGACCAGTCCGCGGGTCAGCACCTTGACCGCCGCTTCGTGCGGGGCGTTCCAGGTGTTGCCGGGGTAGACCTGCTCGATGGCGGCCAGCTGGGCGTCCAGCACCAGTTCGTAGACGGCGCGTTGGGCCTTGCGGAAGCGGCCGTCGACCGGGAAGGTGCGGGTGATGTCGGAGGCGTAGTATTCGTGCTCCATACCGGCGTCGATCAGCACCAGCTCGCCGGCCGCCAGTTCGGCGTCGTTCTCGGTGTAGTGCAGAATGCAGGCGTTGGCGCCGCCGCCGACGATGGACGGATAGGCCGGCTCGCCGCCGGCCTTGCGGAAGGCGTACAGGAACTCCGCCTCCAGCTCGTATTCCATCATGCCCGGCCGGCACAGCTGCATGGCGCACCGGTGGGCGGCGGCGGCCAGGTTGGCGGCCCGGCGCATGGTCCGGATCTCGGCGCGACTCTTGTACAGGCGCATGTCGTGCAGGAAATGATCCAGGGACACGAACTCGTCCGGCGTGCGCCGGCCGGCGCGCGACTGGCTGCGGATGCGGTTGACCCAGCCGATGACGCGCTTGTCGAACTCGGGCACCGCGCCCATGGTGTAGAAGACCTTCTCCCGCCCTTCCAGCAGGCCCGGCAGGATGTCGTCGATGTCGCCGATGGGAAAGGCGTCGTCGGCACCAAAGCGCTCCACCGCACCCTCGGGCCCGGCGCGGCGGCCGTGCCAGATCTCCATCTCCGGGTCGCGGTCGCGGCAGAACAACAGGTACTCGCCGTGGTCGCGGCCCGGCACCAGCACCGCCACGGCCTGCGGCTCGGGAAAACCGGTCAGGTAGTGGAAATCGCTGTCGGGCCGGTAGGGGTACTCGACGTCGCGGTTGCGGGTGCACTCGGCGCGGGTCGGCAGGATGGCGATGGCATCGTGGCCCATCATGCGCATGAGCTGGCGGCGGCGGCGGGCGAACTCTTTCTGATCCATGGCTCAGTGCAGCTTTTCCGACGGCGCCACGTGGCGGCCCGGCTGCAACTCCTCGCTGAGCAGCAGCACGCCCACGCGCACGAACTCGACGATCTCGGCGAAGGCCTCCTCGTCCTCCTCGCCGGCATCGCTCATGTCGAAATCGACCTTCGAGATCTCGGCCAGGTCGCCGATCAGTTCGGCGGCATCCTCCGGCAGCTTGTCCTGCGCCGGCAGCCCGCCCACGCCGAGTCCCGACAGAAAGCCGTGGCACCACTGGCCGAGGCTCTCCGCACGGTCGATGAGCGGGCTGTCGTCGGGTGGCAACAGCAGTTCGAAATCCATGTCCTCGCCGTGGATACGCGCCTGGGCGTCCTCGTACAGGCGCTGCAGCACCTGCGTGGCCTCGGCCACCAGCGCGTTGCCGGACTCCTGCTCGCCGAGCAGTTCCCCGGTCCACTGGCCGGGCTCGGCATAACCGGCGGCGCAGATCAGGCCGCACAGGAAGCCGTGGCTGTCGGCGGCGTCGGCATCGGCGTCGACGCGCGCCAGCGCCAGTTCGACGGCATCGAAATCGGGCGGTTGCGGAACACTCATGTCGGCAATTATCGCACAAACCGCCCGCGTCATGCGGACATTGACCCTGCCACGGACGGGCACTATATTGGGGCCATGTCGGAAGCGAGCCCTCAGTCCATCACCGAGCAGGAACTGCGCAAGCTGGAAGTGCGCCTGGAAGAGCTGGTGCGCACCATCGAGCGCCTGAAAGAGGAAAACCGCTCCCTGCGCCACCAGCAGGACAGCCTGGTCACCGAACGCGCCGGCCTGATCGAGAAGAACGAACTGGCCCGCACCCGCGTGGAGGCCATGATCAACCGCCTCAAGGCCATGGAGCAGGGCGTATGAGCCGGGCCGCCAAGCCGCTGCGCATCCAGATCCTGGACAAGGAATACCTGGTCGCCTGCCCGGAGGACGAGCGCGAGGCGCTGTTCGCCTCGGCCGAGTTCCTGAGCGACAAGATGCGCGAGATCCGCGACGGCGGCAAGGTGGTGGGCGCCGACCGCATCGCCGTCATGGCGGCGCTGAACATGGCCCACGAACTGCTGCAACAGCGCAACAGCAAGGACGACTACCAGCACCACATCAGCAACCGCATCCGCGCCCTGCAGGACAAGATCGACCTGGCGCTCAACCAGGGCAACCAGCTCGAATTCTGACCAGCCCCCCCGGTCGATGACTGCCGCTGGCCGGGGGTGGGGTTTTCAAAAACATAATATAGCCACGGAAAACACGGAAAGCACGGAAAAAAACACTTGTGGGCGCGCGCAGCGCGCCACAGGAAAAAATTCCGTGCTTTCCGTGTTTTCCGTGGCTATATTTTGAAAACCCGTCCGGCAGCCGCCTGACAAACGGAGCAGGATGGCGTTATAATGGCCGGGCATCCCCTGCTGTGCTCGTTAGCGGTGAGTATCTCCTTGAGCCTAATGATTGCCTCAGGGGACGATGCGGCAGGACTGGTGTGCACGCCCGCCACGCGCGGGAAGCCTGATGGCCTGAGCTAGTCCCCACCTGAACCTCTGGTTCAAGGGCAATTCTGCGACGGCACGAGCGGAGGATGCCCCACATTGCTTCCCGGCCATGGCCAGACCTGAGCTACGCACACGCCTGCGCCGGGCACGGCGCGACATCGACCCCCGCCGGCGACAGGCCTTTGAGCAACGCCTGGCGGAACGGCTCGCGCGCCATCCCCTGTTCCGCAACGCCCGCACCCTGGCGGCCTACCTGCCGGTCGACGGCGAGGTCGATCCCGCGCCGCTGGTGCAACGGGCCTGGTCGCTGGGCAAGGCCGTCTACCTGCCGGTGCTGGTGCCGTTCAGCGAAAACCGGCTGTGGTTCACCCGCTACGAGCCGCATACCGTGCTCGTGTACAACCGCTTCGGCATCCCGGAGCCCGAGAAGGCGCACCGGCAACGCATCGCGGCCACGGCCCTGGACCTGGTGCTGGCGCCGCTGGTGGGTTTCGACAGCCACGGCAACCGGCTGGGCATGGGCGGCGGCTTCTACGACCGCAGCTTCGCCTTCCTGCGCGGCCGGCGCTGCTGGCGCAAGCCGCGGCTGGTGGGGCTGGCGTTCGAGTGCCAGCGGGTGGCGCGGCTGCGCGGGAAACCCTGGGACGTGCCGCTGCATGGCGTAGTGACGGAAGAGACGTTGTATCTTTTTGGCGACCCCTGAGGCGGGGGCCGTCATCGAGAAAAGGACGGGACCATGAACTACTGGCTGATGAAGTCCGAACCGGACGTGTTCGGCATCGACGACCTGAAGAACGCGCCGAAGAAGACCGATCACTGGGACGGAGTGCGCAACTACCAGGCGCGCAACATGATGCGCGACCAGATGAAGAAGGGCGACCGGGTGTTCTTCTACCATTCCAACTGCGACGAGCCCGGCATCGTCGGCATCATGGACGTGGTGCGCGAGGGCTACCCGGATCACACCGCCTTCGACCCGCAGGAAAAATACTACGACCCCAAGAGCGACCCCGACAATCCCCGCTGGTACATGGTGGACGTGCGCTACAGGCGCAAGCTGAAACGCACCATTCCGCTAGCCGAACTGAAGCAGTACAGGGAACTGGAAGACTGCCCCCTGGTGCGCAAGGGCAACCGGCTGTCCATCATGCCCATCACGCCGGAGCAATGGGAGTTCATCCTAGGGCTGGAATGAATCGCCAGGGCGGGTTCCCGGTGGGGTTCGCTGCGCTCACCGCCACCCTACGGAAAGCAACGCCGTGAACAATTTGTAGGGTGGGGTAAGCGAAGCGCACCCCACCATAACCGTTCGGCGGCCACCTCTCAACAGTACCACCGCGTCCTGGTACATCCCGGTCAAACGAAGAGGCGCACGGTGGGGTTCGCTGCGCTCACCGCCACCCTACGTGGGCGGCCGCCGCATTGTCTGTAGGGTGGCGGTAAACGGAGTGAACCCCACCATCAGCGGCCGGCAGCCACCGCACATCAGCCGCTGCCCAGAAACAGCGAATACGCCGGGTTGTCGATCTCTTCCCAATACACGTAACCGAGCTTGTCCAGAAACGCCTGAAACTCCTTGCGTTCCTGCGGAGGCACCTGGATACCGGTCAGCACCCGTCCGTAGGCGGCGCCGTGGTTGCGGTAGTGGAACAGGCTGATGTTCCAGCGCCGGCCCATGCTGGTCAGGAAGTTCAGCAGCGCGCCCGGCCGCTCCGGAAACTGGAAGCGGTACACCAGCTCGTTGTCCAGTTGCGGCGCGCGACCGCCCACCATGTAGCGGATGTGCAGCTTGGCCATTTCGTTGTCGGTGAGATCGACCACCGCGTAGCCCTTGTCGCGCAGCCGCCGCAACAGCGCCTTGCGCTCGTCCCCGCCGTCTTCCAGCTGCACGCCGGCGAACACATGGGCCTGGCTGGCGTCGGCGTAGCGGTAGTTGAACTCGGTGATGCCGCGCTTGCCGATGACCCGGCAGAACTTGAGAAAACTGCCCGGCTCCTCGGGGATGGTGACCGCCAGCAGGGCCTCGCGCTGCTCGCCGATCTCGGCGCGTTCGGCGACGTGGCGCAGGCGGTCGAAATTGATGTTGGCGCCGCTGTTGATGGCGATCAGCGAGCGGCCGCCGACGCCGGTCTGGCGGACGTACTTCTTCAATGCCGCCAGCGCCAGCGCGCCGGCCGGCTCGACCATGGCGCGGGTGTCGTCGAAGATGTCCTTGGTGGCGGCGCAGATCTCGTCGGTGGACACCAGCATGACGCGGTCCACGAAGCGCCGCGCCAGCCGGTAGGGCTCCTTGCCCACCTGGCGCACGGCCACGCCGTCGGCGAAGATGCCGACCTGGTCCAGCACCACGCGCCGCTTGCGCTTGAGCGCTTCGTACATGCAGGGCGCCTCGTCCGGCTCGACGCCGATGATGCGGATATCGGGCCGGAGCAGCTTCACGTAGGTGGCCATGCCGGCGATCAGGCCGCCGCCGCCGACCGGCACGAAGATGGCGTGGATGTCGTCGCGATGCTGGCGCAGCAGCTCCATGGCGATGGTGCCCTGGCCGGCGATGACGTCCGGATCGTCGTAGGGATGGATGAACACCAGGCGGCGCTTGCGGGCCAGCGACTCGGCATGAGCGCAGGCGTCGTCGTAGGTGTCGCCGTGCAGCAGGGTCTTGCCGCCCAGCGCCTGGACCGCCCTGACCTTGATGCGCGGCGTGGTGCGCGGCATGACGATCAGCGCCTGCACCTTGCGGTGGCGCGCCGCCAGCGCCACGCCCTGGGCGTGGTTGCCGGCCGAGGCCGTGATGATGCCGCGCGCGCACTGCGCCGGACTCAGGCCGGCGATCTTGTTGTAGGCGCCGCGCAGCTTGAAGGAGAACACCGGCTGCAGGTCCTCGCGCTTGAGCCAGACCTCGTTGCCGAGGCGCCGCGACAGGTTTGCGGCGCGCTCCAGCGGCGTCTCGCGCGCCACGTCGTAGACCCGCGCGTTGAGGATTTTCTTGAGGTAGGCCTCCGGCATGCCCCGATCATACCAGAACTGGGGCAAGCTGCTGATCTACGGTATGATTGGCGCATCGTTTCGCGTGGAGAACGGCATGAACCAGGATGAACTCAAGAAGCAGGTCGCCGAGGCGGCCATCGAGTACGTGGAGACGGGCACCGTCATCGGCGTCGGCACCGGCTCGACCGCCAACTACTTCATCGACGCCCTGGCCCGGATCAAGGGCCGCATCGACGGCACCGTGGCCAGTTCCGTGGCCAGCGCCGAACGCCTCAAGGGCCACGGCATCCCGGTGCTGGAACTCAACGAGGTCGGCGAGCTGTCGGTCTACGTGGACGGCGCCGACGAGACCAACGAACAGTTGCAGCTCATCAAGGGCGGCGGCGGCGCGCTGACGCGCGAGAAGATCGTGGCCGGCGCCAGCCGCAAGTTCGTCTGCATCTGTGACGAGAGCAAGCTGGTCAAGATCCTCGGCAGGTTCCCCCTGCCGGTCGAGGTCATTCCCATGGCGCAGAGCTTCGTGGCCCGCGAAATGGTCAAGCTGGGCGGCCAGCCGGTGCTGCGCGAGGGCTTCACGACGGACAACGGCAACATCATCCTCGACGTCCACAACCTGGAAATCATGGAACCGGCGAAGCTGGAATCGAAAATCAACGACATCCCGGGCGTGGTGAC
>Ga0256841_1000861_pt1 | contig 28721 bp, 27 predicted proteins | sample 356308metaG_FD_185971 | JGI IMG/M metagenome (GOLD analysis project Ga0256841, IMG submission 185971) | Hydrothermal vent microbial communities from Mid Atlantic Ridge, Atlantic Ocean - 356-308 | ecosystem: Environmental > Aquatic > Marine > Hydrothermal vents | place: Atlantic Ocean: Mid...
AAACTCTTTCATGACCTGTCCTCCTCAATTGTGGCTCTGAGCCAAGGGTTTCCAACCTCCAGCTTAACCCACGCTGCTTGAGGTTGGGCAGGTCAAAACATGATGTCTAGAGGGTCTGTGCAGCGGTACAGGCGGCAGGCGACCTGGCCGGCTGTTTTCTGTTTTTTCCGGCTCCAGTCAGCCGGCACCGGGGGTTCAGCGACCGCAGACGGTGTTTCAATATAGATCCAGGCACCGGCCGCCAGTCGTCCCGGAACGGACAGGCCGGCGAGCGACTTCATCAGCAGCTCCGGGCTGCTGAACGGCGGGTCCAGGAACACCAGGTCGAACGGCCCGGCCCCGCCCGCCAGGCAGTCCACTGCATCCTGCCGGTCGATGTGCACGGTGGACGCTGCCAGCTTCTGCGCGTTGTCGCGCAGCGCCTGCACCACCCCCGGCGCGCTGTCCACCATGACCACCTGTGCCGCGCCACGCGACGCGGCTTCAAACCCCAGCGCACCGCTGCCGGCAAAGAGATCCAGGCAACGCGCACCCGGCAACACCGGCTGCAGCCAGTTGAACAGTGTCTCGCGGATCCGGTCCGGGGTGGGGCGCAAGCCGTGGGCGTCCGGGAAGGACAGTTTCCGGCCGCGCCATTGACCGGCGATGATACGCACCTGGTTGGATCTCTTTACCATGGTCTGCATGGTGCTCAGACCACGGGTCCGGGTCAACCATCGACAACGCCGGAGCGGTTCCCCGGGGAACCGGTCAGATCATTGTGAAGCCCGTGCACGACCGTCCGTGCACGGGCACAGTATCAGGACTCCGGTTCTGCGGACTCACCCACCATAATGGTAACCATGCGGTCCGGGTGCACGCGCCGCCGGTATGCATCCTTTATACCCTCGACTGTGACCGCCCTGACGTTTTCAGTAAAGGTCGACAGGTAGTCGAGCGGCAGGTCGTAAAACCCGATCATCGCCAGGTACTCGGCAATCTTGCCGTTACTGGAAACGCGCAGCGGGAAACCGCCGATGATGTTGTCCTTCGACGATTGCAGTTCCTTTTCCGTCGGGCCCTTGTCGATAAAGGTCTGCAGCGTCTCGCGCAAGACTGACAGTGCTTCCTCACGCTGGTCGTTGCGCGTCTGGAAACCCAGGGTATACGGCCCTTTGCGCTTCATCGGGATAAAGTAGCTGTAGGCACTGTAGGAAAGACCGCGTTTCTCGCGGATCTCCTGACTGATGCGCGATACCAGGCCGCTGCCGCCAAGGATGTGGTTCCCTACGTACAGGGTGAAGTAGTCCGCATCGCCACGCTTGATCCCCGGCGCACCCATCAACACGTGGCTCTGGGTGGTAGGGTGCTCGATAAATTTCTGCTGCGCGGCCTGCAACTCCGCGACCTTCGGCAAGGCAGGCGCCTTTTCACCTTCGGCCAGCCCGTCCAGCACGCGGTCCGCGATCGACTGCGCCTGTTTCCTGGTGACATCGCCGACGATCACCAGCGTTGCATTGCGCGCCACGTAATAGCGCTGGTAGAAACGGCGCAGGTCACCGCTCGACAGGGCCTTGACCGCGTCTTCCGTACCGGACGGATCCTGTGCGTAGGGATGATCACCGTATACCGCTGCATAAAAGGCCCGGTTCGCAATCGACTTGGGTTTTTGCTTCTGGTACTCCAGGCCGACCAGGGTACGTTTCTGCTCACGGAGAAAATCCGCCTGCGGAAAATCCGGTTGGGTCAGCACCTTCGCGAACAACTCCAGCGAAGGCTTGAGCAACTTGCTGTCGGTCAGGCTGCGCAGGGACAACCAGGCCATGTCCCGTTCCGAACCACTGCCCAGGTTGGAGCCGACCTGTTCAAAGCCCTGCGCGATCTGGTCGGCATTCAGACCCGCCGCGCCCTGGTCCAGCAAGGCATTGGTGAGACTGGCCACCCCCGCCTGCTCGCCGTCACGCGCCCCGCCCGCGTCAAACACGACGCGCACGTCGATCATGGGCAGTTCATGCGCCTCGACAAACAGCACCCGCGCGCCCTTTTCGGTCTTCCAGCTCTGGATATCCGGCAGGGCGTGGGCCAGCGTGACCTGGCCCAGAGCCAGCAGGGTAAGCAGCAGACGTCCACAATATTTTTTCACGGTGATTCCCTCAACGTACATGAGCACTTCCCCCCGTGCGCGGCGGGTGTTTCGGATCGATCGGCTGTGGCACCAGCTGGGCCACGGTCAAACGCTCCGGCACCAGGTACTTGCGGGCCACCGCCTGCACCTGCTCCGGCGTCACAGCCTCGATGCGCTCCAGGTAAGCATCGGCGTCCTTCCAGCTCAAGCCGACGGTCTCAAGGATGCCGATCTGCATGGCCTGGTAAAAAATCGAATCCTGCTCGTAGACCTTGCTGGCACGAATCTGTGCCTTGACCCGCTCCAGCTCTTTCGCGCTCGCGGGTTTTTCGCGTAGCCGTTTGACCTGTTCCAGCAGTGCCTTTTCAAGATCAGCGATGCTGTGGCCGGTGGCCGGCGTGCCGGACAGCAGGAACAGGGTCTCCAGGCGGTCATACCCGTCATAGCTGGCACCGGCACTGGCCGCGACCGCCTTGCCGCGCACCAGTTCGCGGGCCAGGCGCGCGCTGTCACCGCCGTCCAGCACTCCGGCCAGCACGTCCAGCGCGTAGGGTTCCCAGTCCTGTTCGGCATTCAGCACCACCGGCGCCTTGTAGCCCATGATCAGGTAAGGCAGCTTGGCGGGCGCCTCAACCTTGAGGTCCTTGCGGCCGAGCTGGCGTATCTCGTGGCGCGGCTTGACCGGCCTGATCTTGCTGGGTTTCAGCGGCCCGAAATATTTCCTTGCCTGGGCGTACACCTCATCCGGGTCCACGTCGCCGACCACCACCAGCGTCGCATTGTTCGGCGCATACCACATCCGGTACCAGTCTTTCAGGTCCTCGACCTGGAGATTTTCCAGGTCATCCATCCAGCCGATGACCGGGATCCGGTACGGGCTGCTGGTGTAGGCGGTGGCATTGAACTGTTCGTAGGTCAGCGACTGCGGGTTATCGTCGGTGCGCATGCGCCGCTCTTCCATGACCACCTTGACCTCTTTCAGTACTTCATCGTCAGGAATGGTCAGGTTGCGCATCCGGTCCGCCTCCAGCTCGAAACTCACCGGCAGGCGGCTTTTTTCCATGGTCTGGAAATAGGCCGTGTAGTCCTGGCTGGTAAAGGCATTCTCGCGGCCGCCGTTTTCCGAGATGATTCTGGAAAATTCACCGTTCGGGTGCGCCTTTGTGCCCTTGAACATCATGTGTTCCAGTACGTGTGAAAGGCCGGTAATGCCATCGTGCTCGTAACTGGAACCGACCTTGTACCAGACCTGCGACACCATGATGGGCGCGCGGTGGTCTTCTTTCACAATCAGTTTCAACCCGTTATCCAGCTTGTATTCATGAACGGCCGGGTTTGCCGACAATGCGACGGCAAACAGCCCCAGGACAAGCGCGAGTAATCCCCGCATTTCCTACTCCTTCTCTGTGTTTTCGGGGAACCTTTGATTTAGTCGTCATTCCGGGATGACGGAGTGTCACCAATCAAAGACTCCCTGAAACTTTTAAAAATACAACCACCCTGACCAGCAACCCGCTCCCGCTACCCGGCAGCGGTAATTCGCCTTTGGTCAGCCAGCGGGGAATGATAGGATACGCAGACTCATCTGGACAGCAAAAACGATGTTAGGTTTCGGTAAAAAGAAATCCGGGGACAGCCCGGCACCCGGCGCAGACGCGCCGGACAAGGGGAAAAAACCGGGTTTGTTCGGTCGGCTCAAGGCCGGCCTGTCCAAAACCCGCAGCGGTCTGACCGAAGGCATTGCAAGCCTGGTGAGCGGCCGCCGGCAGATCGACGACGAGCTGCTGGAAGACCTGGAGACCCGGCTGCTGACCGCCGACGTCGGCGTGGAGGCCACCCGGAGCATTATCGACGACCTCACCCGCCGCGTGGCCCGCAAGCAGCTGTCGGACGCAGACGCCCTGACGGCCGCGTTGCGCGAGGACATGCGCACGATGCTGGAACCGGTCAACCAGCCCCTGCAGATCCCGGACTCGGACCAGCCCTTTGTCTTGCTGATGGTCGGCATCAACGGTGCCGGCAAAACCACCACCATCGGCAAGATCGCCCGCCGTCTGCAGAACGAGGGGCGTTCGGTGATGCTGGCGGCCGGCGATACCTTTCGCGCCGCGGCGGTGGAACAACTGCAGGCCTGGGGGGAGCGCAACCAGGTGCCGGTGATCGCCCAGCAGCAGGGTTCCGACTCCGCCTCGGTCATCTTCGACGCTCTGCAGGCCGCGCAGGCCCGCCATATCGACGTCCTCATCGCAGACACCGCGGGACGCCTGCACACCCAGTCCAACCTCATGGAAGAACTGGTAAAAATCAAGCGCGTACTGGGCAAACTGGACCCGGACGCCCCGCACGAAGTCATGCTGGTGGTGGACGCCGGCACCGGCCAGAACGCGCTCAACCAGGCGCAACAGTTCAGTGCAGCCGTCGGTCTGACCGGCATCACCCTCAGCAAACTCGATGGCACCGCCAAAGGCGGCATCATCTTTGCCATTGCCAAACAGCTCGGCATCCCCATCCGCTTTATCGGCGTCGGCGAGGCCATCGAGGATCTGCGGCCGTTTGACGCCGGTGAGTTTGTCGATGCGCTGTTCGATTAAGGCTGCACGGATATTGATGTTCCGCACCTGAAATGATCCGTTTCGACAGTGTCTCCAAACGCTACCCCGGCGGGCGCGACGCCCTGCAGGGCGTGAGTTTCCACCTGCACCCCGGCGCTATGGCTTTCCTGACCGGCCATTCCGGTGCCGGCAAGAGCACGCTGCTGAAACTGGTCGCGCTGCTGGAACGCCCCTCGCACGGCCAGCTGTTCCTGGACGGGGAAAACCTGTCTCGCACGCCGAAACGCCGTATCCCCCACCTGCGCCGCAAGATCGGCATGATCTTCCAGAATTACCGGCTGCTGTTCGACCGTACCGTGTTCGACAACGTCGCACTGCCGCTGGTGATCGCCGGCTACCGCCACCAGGATATCAGCCGGCGGGTACGCGCAGCGCTGGACAAGGTGGGCCTGCTGGACAAGGAGCGCGCCCTGCCCATCACGCTGTCGGGCGGCGAACAGCAGCGCGTCGGGATCGCCCGCGCGGTGGTCAACAAGCCACCGCTGCTGCTGGCCGACGAGCCCACCGGCAACCTCGACCCGGACCTGTCGCGCGACATCATGCACCTGTTCGAACAGTTCAACCAGGTCGGCGTATCCGTGCTGATCGCCAGCCACGACCTCGACCTGATCTCGCAACTGCCCTACGCGCAACTGCGCCTGCACCAGGGGCGGCTGGTGAAAGACCGGGATCACGCCGCATGAAACTGCCGCATTTCCTGCACAACTGGCTGACGCGCCACGCCCAGGTGGCGCTCAGCAGCCTGGGGCGACTGTACCGCAGCCCTTCCGCCTCGCTGATGACCATCACGGTGATCGCCATCGCACTGGCACTGCCCACCGGGCTGTACCTGCTGACCGCAAACCTGCAGCGACTCAGCACCCAGTGGGACGGCAGCACCAGCCTGTCCCTGTTCCTGCAGCGCTCGGTCACCGTCCAGCAGGCGCGGGCGCTGCAAAGAAAACTGGCGCAAATGCCCGAAATCGACGCGCTGCGACTCATCACCCCCGAACAGGCGCTGGCGGAATTCCGGCAACTGTCCGGCTTTGGTGAAGCGCTGGACGTACTGGACGAAAACCCGCTGCCCGCGGTCATCACCGTGAAACCGGACCAGGCGCACGCCGATGCCGATGCCGCCGCGGCCCTGCTGGAAAAACTGCGCAAACTGCCGGAAGTGGACCTGGCGCAGCTCGACCTGCAGTGGGTACGGCGCTTCAGCGCCATGGTCGATATCGTGCGCCGCTCGATCGGAGTCATCGCCGCGCTGCTGGGGCTGGCGGTACTGCTGATTATCGGCAACACCATCCGTCTGGAGATCCAGGGCCGGCGCGAGGAAATCGAGGTCACCAGGCTGATCGGCGGCACCGACGGATTTATCCGCCGGCCGTTTCTCTACAGCGGCCTGTGGTACGGCCTGCTGGGCGCGGTGCTGGCCGCGCTGCTGGTCGAGATCGCCTTCCTGCAGCTGTACAACCCCGTGCGCGAGCTGGCCGCGCTCTACCAGAGCCATTTCAGCCTGGAGACGCTGTCCTTCACCGACACCCTCGCCCTGCTGTTCACCGGCGCCGTGCTGGGCCTGCTCGGCGCCTGGCTGGCCGTTGGCCGCCACCTGTCCGATATCGAACCCACCTGACGCGCCGCGCTCCCCTGCCCGCGCGTTTTTTTGACCTGCATCAAGTTTAGCTGCTGTATTCCAAGGAACTTTTTTCTACATTAGCACTCTCATTTGCAGAGTGCTAAAATTGCGCACAGCCTGAAACGGAGGTACTACCACAATGAGCAACGCCCTGGTCGCAACACCCGGCATGACCCTGCCGGTCCCCAGCGACAGTCTGGATCTCTACCTGCGAGAGGTCTATCGCTATCCCGTGCTCAGCGCCGAACGCGAGAAAGAACTGGCCGTGCGCCTGCGTGACAACGGTGACCTGGAAGCGGCGCGCGAACTGGTCCTTTCGCACCTGCGCTTCGTGGTGAAGATTGCCCGCGGCTACAGCGGCTATGGCCTGCCGCTGGCGGACCTGATCCAGGAAGGCGGTATCGGCCTGATGAAAGCCGTCAAGCGTTTCGACCCGGACGTGGGTGTACGCCTGGTATCGTTCGCCGTGCACTGGATCAAGGCCGAAATTCACGAATACGTGCTGCGTAACTGGCGTATCGTCAAGGTGGCCACCACCAAGGCCCAGCGCAAGCTGTTCTTCAACCTGCGCAGCTCGAAAAAGCGGCTCGGCTGGTTCAACCGCGAGGAAGTCGAGTCAGTGGCGGAAGACCTCGGCGTCAGCCCGGAAACCGTGCTGGAAATGGAATCGCGTCTGAACGGCCAGGATATGTCCTTCGACCCGGCCGGCAGCAGCGATGACGACGAACGCAACTGGACACCGTCCAGCTACCTGGCCGCGCCGCAAACGACCGACCCGGCACAGGCGCTGGAACAGTCCGACTGGGAAGAACAGAGCAACGGCAACCTGTACGCCGCGCTGCAACAGCTGGATGAGCGCACCCGCATCATCCTGGAACAGCGCTGGCTGAGCGACCGGAAAGCCACTCTGCACGAACTGGCCGACCAGTTCGGCGTATCGGCCGAGCGCATCCGGCAGCTGGAGAAAAACGCGATCGGCAAGCTGAAACAGCTGATGGCCTGACCGCCGCCCGGTCAAAAAGCCCTGCACATTCATGCGTGCGGGGCTTTTTTATTGGCGCTGACAGGCAGACAGCGTGCGCCCCAACCGTCACCCGGGCAAGCTGTTGAAAACACACAACACATCACTGAATTTCTTCCTCAGGGAGTGGCTGCTGACCGCTTCTTTTTCCGGTTTCGCGCTGACATCGGTATATGCCGGGCAACTACCGGCCTATTCCCGCCAGGAACTGCAGGTTCTCTTTATACTGCTCACCCTTTTTATCGCCGTCAAAGGGCTGGAGCACAGCGGCCTCGTATCCAGGCTGTCACAACGCATGGAACGCGGGAAAGCCATACCGCTGAAACTGGTGGTCGCCACCTTCTTCCTTGCCATGCTGGTTACCAACGACGCCGCCCTGGTCGTCATCGTCCCCCTGACCCTCGCGCTCAGGTTGAAACGCAAAGGGCTCCTGGTCATCCTGGAAGCGCTGGCCGCCAATGCCGGTTCTGCACTCACACCCTTCGGCAATCCACAGAACCTCTATATCTACTGGTACTACGGACTGTCCCCGGTGGAATTCATTATGGCGATACTGCCATTTTCACTGGTTTTCCTCGTAATCCTGGCCTTTGCTTCCACGGCGATAAAAACCACGAATCATTCACCGCAACCGGCCACAACCGGGAAAGTGGGAAGGTCTTCCTGTGTCTACAGCATCCTGCTGGTCGCCGTGTTCCTGGCCGTGCTTCGTGTGTTGCCGGTTTACGTGGGCTTTCTGATCATCCTGTATGCGCTTCTGTATGACCGGAAAAGCCTGCACATCGATTACGCCCTGCTGCTCAGTTTCTTGTTCTTTTTCGGCCTGGCGGAAAACCTGAAAACCCTGCTGCTGGCCGAACTGAATCACGCCGGGCATGTTTTCCTGCTTTCCGCCATTGCCAGCCAGATCATGAGCAACGTACCCGCCGTGCTGTTGCTGGCAAAATTCACCAGCCAGTGGCAGGCCCTGCTCTGGGGGGCAAGTGTTGGTGGATTTGGAAGCCTGCTGGGATCGCTGGCGAATTTAATCGCCTACAGGTTATATGTCACGCACGAGCCTGCCGATAACTCCGCCCGCTTTACGATGCAGTTTATAGTGATCGGGTATGCCGCTTTTTCCATCGGTGTCGGCCTGTATTACCTACTGTCACCAATCCGGTAACCATCCAGGCTACCCGGTCAGACTTCTTTTGAGGTCACGCAAGCATCCAGGTCCTTGAGAATCCCGTTCTCGATACTGTAAATCCAGCCGTGAATGGACAGCTCTTTTCCCTGCTTCCAGGCATTCTGGACAATGCTGGTATTACAGATGTTTGTGACCTGCTCTTTTACATTGAGCTCACAGAGCAAATCCAGCTGCGCCTGATGGTCAAGCCCGTCAAACCGTTCCGCATTAAAGCGAATGACATCCTTGACATGGCGCAACCAGTTATCAATAAGCCCATGCCGGTGATTGTCCAGCGCCGCCTCTACACCGCCACAGCCATAGTGACCGCACACGATAATATGCTTTACCTTCAGCACCTCCACCGCAAATTGCAGGACGGACAGGCAATTCAAATCCGTATGAACGACCATGTTGGCAATGTTACGGTGAACAAAGACCTCGCCAGGCAGCAGACCGGTGATCTGGTTGGCCGGCACCCGACTGTCCGAACAGCCGATCCACAGGTATTCGGGGGCCTGCTGTTTTGACAACCGTGAGAAGAACTCCGGGTCTTTCTCCTTGATGGATTCAGCCCACGCGCGATTGTTATCAAACAGATGCTGCAGCGTTTTCAAATGTAATATTCCCTGCGTCCTGTATCAACGTACGCGCCGCTGGACGAACGAAACCCGGTTTGAAGGGATGGCTCCCGGCTGAGACCCGGGGCGAATAGCGATGCGGCCGGTTGCCGTTCAGCCGGACAACACGACTGACAGGAAACTGGCCCAGGCCACGACCACCAGCACGACCACGATGGTGATCGGAAACCCCTGAAAAGTGAACATTGCGATTCCTCGTTTCGGTAATGGCACAGGTATCCCGGCCACCGGAATATTAGTAATATCTTATCTTACTCGTCGTCCTGCTTCAATTCCGGCCGGCGCGGTATACGCGGGTCGTCGTCGTCCATCAGGATGCGGTGAGCAGGGCCTTCCAGGTCCTCGAACTGGCCACTGCGGATGGCCCACAGGAACACCCAGATGGCCACGCCCATGATGACCAGGCTGATGGGAATGAGCAGAAAAAGTATATCCATATCAATCCGGTGGCAGCCTGCGCAGGCGCAGGGCGTTGATCACGACGACCAGTGAGCTGGTGGACATGCCGATAGCCGCCATCCAGGGCGCGATCCAGCCGGCGGCGGCCAGCGGCAGGGCTACTACATTATATACCAGCGCCCAGGCCAGGTTCTGGCGGATGATCGCCAGGGTTTTGCGGCTGGTACGGATGGCGGTGACCAGGTGCGGAAGCTGCTCGGACAGCAGCACCATGTCGGCGCTGGCGTGTGCCAGCTGGGTACCGCTGCCCATGGCCAGCGAGACCTGGGCGCCGGCCAGTACCGGCGCGTCGTTGACACCGTCGCCGACCATGGCTACCACGGCACCCTGTTCCTGCAGGGCGTGGATGCGGGCGAGCTTGTCTTCAGGGCGGCAGCGCGCCTGGAAGCGCTCGATGCCCAGTGTATCCGCGACCGACTGCACCGTGTCCTGCTGGTCGCCGCTGAGCAGTTCCACGTTGATACCCAGCCTGCCAAGGCGCTGTACGGTTTGTGCCGCGTTGGCGCGCAGCCGGTCGGTAAAAAGGAAGTGCGCCAGCAGTTCCTGTTCATTGCCCAGCCATACGCCGGCCTGCCCGCCAGCGTTATCGCTCCCGGCCGGGGCGTCACTGCCCTGCAATTCCCGCACGAATTCCGCGCTGCCGATACGGTAGCGCTGTCCATCTATGCGGCCTTCGATGCCCTGGCCTGCCTGCGCACTGACCTTCCCGGCAGCCGGGACCGGCTCGCTTTCCCGGCAAAGCGCCCGGGCGATGGGGTGTTCGGAGCGCTGTTCCAGCGCGGCGGCGAGCTGCAGGCAGTCTTCGCGGCTGCGGGTTCCCGGCAGCTCGACCTGCTCCAGTCGCAGGCGGCCTTCCGTCAGGGTACCGGTCTTGTCGAAAATCACGTGCGTGGCGCGAGCCAGCGTTTCCAGGGCGTGACCGCGCGTGGTCAGCACGCCGAGGCGCGTCAGTGCGCCGGTGGCCGCGGTGACAGCGGCCGGGGTCGCCAGCGACAGGGCACAGGGACAGGTCACCACCAGCACCGACAGGGTCACCGCGAAGGCGTGTGCCGGGTCGTGCAGCCACCACCAGCCGGCCACTGCGACGGCCAGTAGCAGCAGGGCGCCCACGAACCAGCCGGCGACCCGGTCCGCGGTACGCGCCACGCGCGGCTTTTCCGTCTGCGCACGATCCAGCAGGCGCACGATGGCGGACAACACGGTGTCCTCGCCGACCTGTTCGATCTGCATGACCAGCGGGCTCTCGTTGTTTACCGTGCCGCCCACCAGCAGGTCACCCGGCTTGCGCAATTGCGGAAGGCTTTCGCCGGTTAGCAGCGACTCGTCCACCGAACTGCGCCCTTCCACGATACGACCATCGGCCGGGACGCTTTCACCCGGCCGGACCAGCACCCGGTCGCCCAGGGCCAGGTCGCTGACCGGCACGCGTTCCTCGCCGCCTTCGCCAAGCTTCACCGCGGTAGCGGGCAGCAGTTTGACCAGTTCCTCCGCGGCCTGCCCGGCGCGGTGGCGGGCGCCCATTTCCAGGAAGCGCCCGGCCAGCAGGAAGAAGGTGAACATGGTGACCGAGTCGAAGTAGATTTCCCCCGTGCCGCGCAGCGTTGCCCAGGCGCTGGCGAGGAAGGCGGCGCCGATGGCCAGTGCCACCGGTACGTCCATGCCGGGCCTGCGGCGTTCAAGATCCCGCCAGGCACTGGTGAAAAAGGGGCGCGCGGAGTACAGGACCACCGGTGTGGTGATCAGCAGGCTGACCCAGCGCAGGAAAGTGCGCAGGGCGTCACTCATGCCTTCGTCCGCCCCGGCGTACAGGGCCACCGCCAGCATCATCACCTGCATCATGCCCAGCCCGGCGACGGCCAGGCGGCGCAGGGCCTGCTTTTTTTCCTGCTTGTAGAGCTGTTCCTGTCGCCCGGGATCGAAGGGATGCGCGTGGTAACCGATAGCACTGATAGCTTCGAGGATGGCGCTGAGATGAATGCGCTGGTTGTCCCAGCGCACCCGCGCGCGGTGGGTCGAGTAGTTGACAGCAAAGTCCAGCACGCCGGGCAGGGCTTTCACATGCCGCTCGTTGAGCCAGACGCAGGCGGCGCAGACGATGCCTTCCAGGATCAGTGACGCCTCGCGTTCCTCGCCCGGCTGCCGGCGCACGAAACTTTTCTGCAGGTCATCACGGTCGTACAGTTCGAGTTCGTTAAGTACTTCGGGAACGAGTTCCTGCGCGCGGGGTGATTTCTCCGTGCGGTAGCGGTAGAAATCGGTCAGTCCGCCATCCACGATGGCTTTGGCGACAGCCTGGCAGCCACGGCAGCACATGGGCCGTTGCTCGCCCAGTATCTCGACGGGATAGTCAGCACTGTCGGGCACCGGCAAGCCGCAGTGGAAGCAGTCCTGTTTATGATCGTTATCGCTCAAGTCGGGGCTTCTCTGCCATTCGCGCAAAATGCGGGGCTTTTTTCCGTCATTCCGACGCAGGCCGGAATGACGGTGTGCGGAACCCGTCTAGTCGCTTGCCCGGGGAGCGTCGGCAACCGAAGTACTGGCATGCAGTTCGTGCAACTGTGTACCCCGCCTGACGTTGAGCACCAGGTTCCACGCACCCGGTTCCGGCAGGGCCAGTATGACACGGTACAGGCCGGGTTCAATTTCCTGCATGGTAAAACGCTGGTCCATGCGGCTGTCGGAAGGCCGCTGGAAAACACCGCTGACCCGGGCAGACGCCAGCGGTGCTCCGTCCGCTTCGGTTACCTGCACCTGGAAGGCGGTCTGCCGACCGGCCACCGGGTCGACCAGCCAGCCCTTGTGAACCTGCCAGCCACGCTGTTCCTGCCGTTTCACCTGCTCCAGGTAGGCGTTGTACAGGCTTTCTTTCTTCTGGTAATCGCGCGCCACGGTGCCGGGGAAAGCAGACCGCACCTGCTGGTGCTGTGCCGACTCGGGCAGCAGAAAATCCGCGACCGGACCCGGCAGTCCCTGGCTGGAAATCGTCACCAGCACACCGTCCACTGCCAGCAGCACGACGAAAAAGATGACAATGGCCGCCGGGCCCCAGTGAAACCAGCGCCCACCGGCCTGTCGGTGTTCCCGCGCGTGACTGACAATACCCAGCAGGTAGGCTGTCACCAGCAGCACGGCCACATACATGGCCAGCACATCGGCGCCTGGCCAGTGCCACAGGCTGTAGACAACGACCGCAGCGGTGGACAGCAGGGCAACCACCGTTGCGGCCTGTTTGCCGTTCATCGGCGTCAACCGGTACAACAGCAGGAACACCAGTGCCGCGGCGATGGCAAACAGTGGCAGGGCAAACAGTGACTGCAACATCAGCGCTCTCTGCCCGGCAGGTAAAAGGTCGCGGGGGCACTGATCATGCCAAGGTCCTTCCTTTTCTGCGGAATGATATCCAGGAAGAAACTGCGCGAACCTTTTTCATTGTGGTTGGAACGCCAGCGCACCCGCACCAGTACCCGCAGGCTGCGCTGCGGCGCCAGGGTCAGCGCGGAAAACCGGCCGGCATCCAGCACCGCCCCGGCCAGGCCGTGTATCATGATGGCCAGTGCAATGGGTTCCTCGGTCTTGTTTTCCAGGTGCAGCTCGTAGCTGTTCTGTATGCGCCCGTCGGACAGGCGCACAAACAGTGGCTGGCGGACCTGCACCACGGCCACGTCCAGCGGTGCCTGACTGCTTACACTCCAGGCCAGGGCGGAAACAGCCAGCAACAGCGCCAGCCCGTAGCCGATGGTCTTGGGTTTCAGCAGCGAACTCTTTTTACCCTCGGCCTGCGCCTCTGACGTGTAATGAATCAGGCCGCGCTCCCAGCCCAGCGAATCCATGATGGTGTCACAGGCATCGATACACAGGGCGCAGCTGATGCACTGCACCTGCAACCCGTTACGGATGTCGATACCTGTCGGGCACACCTGCACGCAGAAACCGCAATCGATACAGTCGCCGACGCCCTGCTCGCGGCGCTGCTCGCGGCTTTTGAGCTCGCGCGTAATCCTGTGCCGCCCCTGGCTGCCCTCACCCCGCGCCTCCTCGTAGGCGACAATGCGTGTATCCTCATCGAACATGGCCGACTGGAAACGCGCGTAGGGACACATATAGGTACAGACCTGTTCGCGCGCCAGCCCCGCCATGACATAGGTCGTCGCCGTCAGGAACAGGGTGGTTGCATAGGCCGCAAAGGGCGCGGAACCGGTGAACCATTTCACCACCAGGTCGGGGGCGTTATCCCAGTACAGGGTAAAGGTCAGGCCGGTCCAGAAGGCTACGGCCAGCCATAGTACGTGCGTGCCCGCCTTGCGCAGCAGCTTGTTCGCGTTCCAGGGTGACTTGTCCAGTCGAATGCGGGCCACCCGGTCACCCTGCACCAGGCGTTCGATCAGCAGGTACAGGTCGGTCCACAGGGTCTGGAAACAGAAATAGCCGCAAAACACGCGCCCGGCAATGCCGGTCACAAAAAACAGCAGCAGCGCCGCGATCAGCAACACACCGACCAGCCACAGCAGGTCCTGCGCATGGGCCACCAGGTCAAACAGGTAGAACTTGCGCGCGGCGATATCGAACAGCACGGCCTGGTCAGGCCCGGTATTGCGTTCCCAGCGCAGCCACGGCAGCAGGAAGTACACACCGTAGGCGAGCCCCAGGATGGCCCATTTGAAAGTGCGGAAGCGCCCCTTGACCGAACGCGGGTAGATTTTGATGCGCGCCTGGTACAGCGCGTCGTTGCCGGTGTCAGCCATGGTTACCCTTACACGCGGCGGAGTGCGGCAAAGTACCCGGGGTGCAGCCTACTGGCCGCCCCCCAGTTCATGCACGTAGACGGTGAGCAGCTTGATCTGCGCCGCGCTGAGGCGCTCTGACCAGGACGGCATGCGGCGCTGTACACCGTTGGCGATCACCTGTTTTACGCGTTCTTTTTTGCCTGCCAGGTCCGCGGCACCATTGACGTCGGCAATGGTCCAGATCTGGTCGGTGAGGTTGGCGGCCCCCTGCGATTTCAACCCGGTCGCCTGGTGCGTGTGGCAGTAGTAGCAGCCGCCTTCATTGGTCTGGAAGATCGCCTTGCCGCGTCTGCTGGCAGCGGCATCCACGGGATGACCGGACAGGCTGAGCACATAACTCGCAATGTCATCGAGCTGCGCATCGTCGAACACTTCGCCAAAGGCCGGCATAAAGCCGAAGTGCCCGTTTTTCACCGTCGCCTGGATATCCCCGACCGAGCCGCCCCACAGCCAGTCGTCGTCCGCCAGGTTGGGGAACAGGCCGATGACACCGGCGCCGCCGGAACCGTGGCAGGGCGCGCAGTTGTCGCCGAAGATACCCCTGGCCATGGAACGGGTGAAGGCCATCATTTCCGGGTCACCGAGAATCTCCGCGTAGCTGGCGGCCGCCACCTTGTTCAGGTAGTCGCGACTGAGCACGGCGGTCTTGCTTTCCTGCAGGTCCCTGAGCAGCGCGGAACGCGTGTTCCAGTGCGTGGTCTTGCTTTTCCCGTTACTGTCCACGAAGGTGATGTCGTTCATGACACCCTTGGTATAGCTCCCGGCAACCGGCCAGGCGGGGTAGAACACCCAGTATACGACTGCGAAAACCACCGTGGCGTAGAACGCCCACAACCACCAGCTCGGCAACGGGTTGTTGAACTCCTGGATATCGCCGTCCCAGGCGTGCCCCGTGGTCTGCACGGCGGACGGTTTGCTAGTTTTTGTCTGACTCATTTTCCTTTTCCCCGCCGTGCTCGGCGTTCAAATCCGGTTCGTCATCCTGCAAGGGCATGTACTTGTAGGACTCCAGCCGCTCGGCGCGCTTCCTGCCCGTGTACAGGTACACCAGGATCGCGCAGAACGTGGTAAAAAACAGTAACAGCGCTACGACCTTGCTGTTCTCGAATCGGGTAAACCAGAGTAACCAGTCTGTCATGGCCGTGACCTGTCAGCAGTTCCGTTCAACGGAAATCCGCGAAGTACCCTTCGTCATACTTGCTGAAGTCCACCATGGTGCCGAGCACCTGCAGGTAGGCCACCAGCGCATCCATTTCGGTGATACGTCCACGCTGACCGTCATAGTCCTCCGTCAGCGCCTGGTGCATCAGGTTCTCCTCGGCGTGCAGGATGTCGAGCTGGTCGGCAGCCGCGGCGCCGAACTCGGCCACGTTGGCATCGTACTCCTGCTGGGTTTCCGAGTAGGGGACACCGGTCCGCTTCAAGGCACGCATTCGTTCCTGTATATCCGAATAGTCCAGGTCAGTCTGCAGCAACCAGGGGTAATTCGGCATAATGGACTGCGGCACCACATCGCGCGGGTTGTTCAGATGCGCAACGTGCCAGGCATTGGAATACTTGCCGCCAACCCGCGCGAGGTCCGGGCCGGTACGCTTGGAACCCCACTGGAAGGGGTGGTCATACTGCGATTCCGCTGCCAGCGAATAGTGGCCGTAGCGCAGCAGTTCGTCGCGGAACGGGCGGATCATCTGGGAGTGACACAGGTAACAGCCCTCGCGCTGGTAGATATCACGCCCGCGCAGCTCCAGCGCCGTGTAGGGACGTACGCCCTCCACGTCCTCCACCGTATCATCGATGTAGAACAGGGGGACGATTTCCACCAGGCCGCCGATACTCACCACGATCAGGGTCAGGATCACCAGCAGCGCTGCGTTGGTTTCGATACTTTCGTGTTTGATCACTGTACTTTCTCCGTCCGCAAAACCGCTCAGGCACGCGCCATTTTGGCGGCAATCCTGGCTTCGAGTTCCGCGGCTTCGCTGCGCGACCTGCGGATCGTCATGAACATGTTGAAGACCATCACGGCGACGCCGGACACAAAGAACAGACCGCCCAGCGCACGCCAGACGTACGGCTTGTGCAGGAAGGCGACCGACTCGACAAAGGTGTAGGACAGGTTGCCGTAATCGTCGAAGCTGCGCAGCATCAGGCCCTGCACGATACCGGCCACCCACATGGAGGTGATGTACAGCACGATGCCGATGGTCGCCAGCCAGAAGTGCAGGTAGATCAGGCGGGTGCTGTAAATCCGTGTGTCATACAGGCGCGGCACCATGTGATAAAAGGAACCGAAGGTCACCATCGCCACCCAGCCCAGTGCGCCTGAATGCACGTGGCCGATGGTCCAGTCCGTGTAGTGTGACAGTGCGTTCACGCTCTTCAGCGACATCAGCGGCCCTTCAAAGGTCGACATGCCGTAGAACGACAGCGAGGTAATGAGGAACAGCATAATGGGGTCGGTACGCAGTTTTTCCCAGGCGCCCGACAGGGTCATGATGCCGTTGATCATGCCGCCCCAGGAAGGCAACAACAGCATGATGGAAAAGGTGGCCGCCAGTGTTGACGTCCAGTCCGGCAATGCCGTCCAGTGCAGGTGGTGGGCGCCCACCCACATGTACAGGAAGGCCAGCGCCCAGAAGTGCACGATCGACAGGCGGTAGGAATACACCGGTCGACCGGCCTGCTTGGGCACAAAGTAGTACATCATGCCCAGGAAGGCCGCGGTGAGGAAAAAACCCACCGCGTTATGACCGTACCACCACTGGGTCATGGCATCCTGCACGCCGGAAAACAGGCTGTAGGATTTCATCGAAAACAGGCCCACCGGGACGGCGAGGTTGTTGAAAATATGCAGCAGCGCAATCACCAGTATAAAGGCGATGTAGAACCAGTTGGCAACATAGATGTGTGGCTGGGAACGGCGCCGTATGGTCTGTATATAGAGGGTGAAATAGACGACCCAGGTCACCAGGATGATCAGGTCGATGGGCCATTCGAACTCGGCATACTCGCGTGACTGGGTGTACCCGAACATGTAGCTCACAGCGCCCAGGGCAACCGCCGCCTGCCAGCCCCAGAAGGTGAATACCGCCATCCAGTCACTGTACAGTCGCGTCTGGCAGGTGCGCTGCACCACGTAGTAGGAAGTTGCAAACAGGGCGCTGCCGCCGAAACCGAAAATGACCAGTGTGGTGTGTACCGGACGCAGGCGCCCGAAGGTAATCTGTGGAATATCGAAATTCAGGAACGGCCACGCCAGTTCCGAGGCAATGTAGACACCGGTTGCCATCCCCAGCAGCCCCCAGACCAGGGCCATGACGGCAAACTTCTTGATGATATCGTAGTTGTACTGCTGGATACTGCCCGTTCCCGCCTGTCCCATCGTTCCCGCCTCGTCTGCTCGCGCTGGCTTCTCAATCCCCGTGCGGGGTCGTAAAACACTACATTCTAATATACAAATGTACTAAAGACAAAGCCCATGATTTACTCATGGTCTTTGTCCGGGTTGCGGGGCCGGAATGACGGCCGAATTGCGTACAAGTGTAGTGCAGGAACACCCGCGTGCCAGCCACGACCATCCGGGACCGGCAAGGCAAATTCTGTTGACCTGCATCATGTCCTGGCACCAACCGCGTTATTACACTGCAACGACATTCAGGAAGCCGTGAACCGCCAAACGCAGTGCACGGATTACCCGGGGCAAAGACGTCAGGATGATACTGTCAGACTATGTGAACACCTTCGGCCAGGCGATGCGGAAACGCCACGGTGTACGCGTGCACAAACTGGCCCTCAACGCGAGTTTTACCTGCCCGAACCGGGACGGCAGCAAGGGCCGTGGCGGCTGCACCTTCTGCAACAACGTTTCTTTCAGCCCCAACGCACGCCAGCCGGCACCGATCAGCACACAGATCGCAGCCGGAAGACAGGTCATCCGCAAACGTACCGGTGCACGGAAATACATCGCCTACTTCCAGGCCTACACCAACACCTATGCCAGTGTCGACGCGCTGGCCCGGCTCTATGAGCAGGCGCTTGCCGAACCCGATGTCATCGGCCTGTCGATCGGCACTCGCCCGGACTGCGTCCCCGAACCGGTGCTGGACCTGCTGGCAGGCTACCAGGACCGTGGCCTGGACGTCTGGCTGGAACTGGGACTGCAATCCGCCTGCGACGACACCCTGGAGCGCGTCAACCGGGGGCACGGTTTCAGCGAGTACGTCACCGCCGTGCGTAATGCACACGCCCGCAAGCTGAAGGTGTGCACGCACCTGATCATCGGTCTGCCCGGCGAGTATCACTCGCACTGCATGACCTCGCTGCAACGCGTGCTGGAACACGGTGTAGAAGGCCTGAAGCTGCACCCCCTGCACGTCGTCAAGGGGACCCGGCTGGCCAACCAGTGGCGACGCGGAGAATACGAACCGCTGACACTGGATGAATACATCACCATAGCGGCCGACCTGGTTGAACACACACCGGCCGATGTCGTTTATCACCGGGTAAGCGCGACTGCCTCCCGTTCCATCCTGCTGGCGCCGCAGTGGTGCGCCTGGAAGTGGCACGTCATCAATCTGCTTGCGCAGGAACTGAAACGACGGCATACCCGTCAGGGCAGTGCCACAACGCCGCCAGCGCAACCCCGCCCGGAAACCGTACACGACCGCGTGCACGCCGGCATATTCAGTAACACAGGGGATCAACCGCAGCGTGCCTGAACCATCCGAAAAAATGGAGCTGGTCTGCCCGGCGGGCAACCTGCCGGCCCTCAAGACCGCAGTCGACCACGGTGCCGATGCTGTGTATATCGGCTTCCGCGACGATACCAATGCCCGGCATTTCGCCGGCCTGAATTTCGACGAAAAACGTTCCCGCGCCGGCATACGCTATGCGCATGAGCATGGCGCAAAGGTCTTTGTCGCCATCAACACCTATGCCCAGGCGGCGGGCTGGTCGCGCTGGCAGCAGGCCGTGGACCGGGCGGCCGGACTGGGTGTCGATGCGTTGATCCTGGCGGACATCGGCGTGCTGGACTATGCCGCCGGCCGCTGGCCGGACCTGCGCCTGCACCTGTCGGTTCAGGGCTCTGCCACCAATGCCGAAGCGATACGCTTCTACCATGACTGCTTCGACATCCGACGCGTGGTACTGCCGCGTGTACTGTCGCTGAAACAGGTGCAGCAGGTAGCCGCGCAAAGCCCGGTGCCCGTCGAGGTGTTTGGCTTTGGCAGCCTGTGCGTCATGGTGGAAGGCCGGTGTCTGCTGTCCTCCTACGTCACCGGGCAGTCGCCCAATACCTTCGGCGCCTGCTCCCCGGCTTCCGCGGTGCGCTGGGAGGAAACAGCTGCGGGACTGGAATCGCGCCTGAACAATGTGCTGATCGATCGCTACGGGGAACATGAACCCGCTGCCTATCCAACACTTTGCAAAGGGCGTTTCGAAGTCCGCGGCAACACCGGCTATGCCATCGAGGAACCGACCAGCCTGAACACACTGGCCCTGCTGCCCGAACTGCAGGCCATGGGCATCGCCGCCATCAAGATCGAGGGTCGCCAGCGCAGTCCGGCCTACGTCCGGCAGGTAACGCAAGTGTGGCGCGCCGCACTCGACAGTTGCCACAAAAACCCCGGGCAGTACCGACCAGACAGCCCCGGGCTGGAGGCATTGCAAACCGTTTCCGAGGGCTCCCAGACCACCCTGGGCGCGTATCACCGGCCATGGCAGTAAGCGCAGCGCCGCGCCTCTCGCTCGGCCCGGTACTCTATTACTGGGGGCGCGACGAGCTATTCGATTTTTATGCCCGTATCGCCGCAACCGAAGTCGACATTGTGTACCTGGGCGAGACTGTCTGCTCCAGGCGTCGCGCGCTGCGCAGTGCTGACTGGATGCAACTCGCAGAACAACTGCAGGCCGCGGGCAAGGAGGTCGTGCTGTCCACGCTGACACTGGTCGAGGCCGCATCGGAGCTGGGCGCCATGCGACAGCTTTGCGGCAATGGCCGCTTCTGCGTGGAAGCCAATGACATGGGCGCGGTCAACCTGCTGTCCGGCCAGCAGACTTTTGTCACCGGCCCGGCCATCAATATCTACAATTCCCGCACCCTTCAGGTCCTGGCCGGGCGCGGCCTGAAACGCTGGGTGCTGCCGGTGGAACTCGGTCGTGAAGCCCTGGCGGAGATACAACGGCAGCGACCGCAGGGCGTCGAGACCGAGGTGTTTGTCCATGGCAGGCTGCCGCTGGCCTACTCGGCGCGCTGTTTTACGGCGCGCGCACACAGGCTGCCCAAGGACGACTGCCGCTACCGTTGCCTGGACTACCCGGACGGCCTGCTGATGTCTACCCGGGAAGACGAAGACTTCCTGGTCCTGAACGGCATACAGACCCAGTCCGCACGAACCTGCAACCTGCTGGCAGAACTCGATGACATGCTGGCACTGGGTGTTGATGTGCTGCGCATCAGCCCGCAATCCAGGCACACCGAACGCATTATCCACACCTTCCATGAACGTCTGCACGGCGCCTGTTCCGTCGCTGCGGCGCTGCGCATGCTGGAGACCGTCACAGCAGGCGACCGCTGCAACGGCTACTGGTACGGGGCGCCCGGCATGGACGTATGCAACACCCCGGAGGCCGCATGCCCGTAGAAAACCCCGTGTACCCGGATGATCCCTTCGATCCGGATAACCAGGCCGCGTACCAAAGGTGGAAAGCGCGCAAGCTGAAAGACTATCCGCAGGATGCCGGCGAACTGATGGTGGACATCGATGACCCCTGTAATCTCGGCGAGGCCGAGCGGGAAGCCATCCTTTTGCGTTGTGCAAAAACCAATATGGTCATTTACCGGGGCCACACCGGCACAGATCCCGACAAGCGGATTCCGGCCACCCTGGGTGCACAACTGGGGCTGCGCAACCTGGACCGCAACATGGGCGCTGACGACGACGGCATCACCGCGTTGCGGGTAGTCGACCGGCAGTGGCGTGAACGCTATATCCCCTATACCAACCGCCCAATCCATTGGCACACCGATGGCTACTACAATGGACTGGACCAGCAGATCAACTCGCTGCTGTTGCATTGCGTCCGGCCGGCGGCCGGGGGCGGTGAAAACGCCCTGCTCGATCACGAAATTGCCTATATCCGGCTGCGCGATATGAACCCTGACTTCACCAGAGCGCTGATGGCCCCGGACGCCATGACCATCCCTGCCAACATCAGCGAGGGACAGCTGCTGCGGCCGGCCCGCAGTGGACCGGTGTTTTCCAGCTTCAGCCCCGGCAACCTGCACATGCGTTACACGGCACGCACACACAATGTGGAATGGAAAGACGACCCGCTGACCCGGGAAGCGGTCCGTGCACTGGAGGCCCTGCTGGATGCCGACGACCCGTTCATGTTCCGTCTCGCCCTGCAGCCGGGCTGGGGTCTGATCAGCAACAATGTCCTGCATAACCGCAGCGGGTTTGAGGACAGCCCCGACCGGCCGCGCCTGTTATACCGCCTGCGCTACTTTGAACGCGTCACTGTAATGAGCCAGGCACAGCCATAGCCGTTGCGGCACTGGACCGGCCGTGTTGATTCAGGCGGCCGTACCGGCTGCGCTATACTGTGCCGGTTCTGTTTGATTACGCTGTTACCGGATGCGATGGCCGCATGGAAAAATGATCGTCAATCGCCTGGTATTTCGCAGGATATACAGCTGGCTCGCGGCAGGCGGGACGTACCTGTCCGGTGGCCCGAAACACAACCCGCATCCCGCCGTTATCGACGAGGATTTTATCGATTCCGGCCCGGCACACGCCATGAGCCATGCCTCGACGATTGCCTCATCGGGCGGGCGCCTGGTGGTCGCCTGGTTTGCTGGCTCGCTGGAATCCCGCCCCGACGTCCGCATCCTGGTTGCACACAACGACGGCAACGGCTGGTCGTTACCACGGGAGGCAGCCAACGGCCGGCAGCGGGACGGCAGCCGCTACGCATGCTGGAACCCGGTGCTGTTCCAGCCCGAATCCGGCCCGCTGATGCTCTTTTACAGGGTCGGTAAAAACCCTCGCAGCTGGTGGGGCATGAGCACCGAATCCAGCGATCATGGCCAGACCTGGAGCCCGCCCGAACGCCTGGCCGATGGCATCCTCGGCCCGATCAAGAACAAGCCGGTCCAGCTCGCCAGTGGCGAGGTACTGAGCCCTTCCAGCACCGAAAACGGGGACTGGCGCATTCATATAGAACGCAGCAACAACCTGGGTGCGTCGTGGACACCGGTGCACCTGCCCGGAGGCGGGGTGTGCGTAGCCGCCATCCAGCCCAGTATTCTCACCCACGCAGAAAATCGTCTGCAGCTCATGTGCCGGACCCGGCAGCGGCGGATTGCGGAAAGCTGGTCGATGGACGGCGGCAGGAACTGGAGCCCCCTGCAACTCACCTCGCTGAAAAACCCCAACTCCGGCACAGACGCGGTGAGTCTTGCCGATGGCCGTCAGCTGCTGGTCTACAACCGCTCCGCCAGCCGGCGCACACCGCTGAATATCGCCCTGTCCCGGGATGGAAGGAACTGGCGGGACTGCCTGGTGCTGGCAAGCGGTTTCGGCGAGTTCTCCTACCCCGCCGTCATCCAGAGCGGGGACGGCCTGGTACATATCACCTACAGCTGGAACCTGTCACGTATCCGGCACGTTGTGCTGGACCCTGCCAGGCTTGAATAAGCCCGGTCGATCCCGCATTACGAACGGCCCACCGCTTCCCGGGGCATGCCGGCTTCCTCGAACAGGTCACAGACTTCGCGCACGGCGCCGTGACCGCCTGAAAGCCGCGTCTGGTAACGCGCTTCGCAGACAATATCCGGGTGCGCGTTCCTGACCACGATCGGCAGCCCGACACAACGCAACACCGCACGATCATTGATGTCGTTGCCGACAAAGGCCACCTGCGCGAGCCCGATACCCAGTTCGCCCGCGACACCCTCCAGCACGGCCCGTTTATCCCCGACATCCTGCAGGCAGCGGATCTTCAGCTTGGCCGCCCTGGCAGCCACCACCGGGTTGGCCTCGGTGGAAATGATAATTGCTTCCTTGCCGACGCTGCCGAGTTTCTGCAGGCCGATGCCGTCGCCACGGAAACAACGCACTGCCTCCGAACCGTCCTGCAGCACGTAGACCATGTCGTCGGTGAATACGCCATCGAAATCGAACGCGACCAGCCGAATCGTGCAAACCAGTTCCCTCAGCCGGTCCTCTGCGGACATGAACCCGTCCATCATCAGCCCGTCCGCCTGGAAAACAGTCGCTGTGCCCGGCCTTTCAGCCTGCGGGCGGTATCCAGCGGGACGCGCTGGATCAGGTTCTGCATGTAGACCGAGGCATACTCGGGCTCGATCAGCGGGCCGGGACTGAGTTCCCAGTCTTCACTGTCATATCCCATGAGTTGCATGTACGGCGTGTAGACCGGCCTGAACAGTTCCACGTCCGCCGCCGTGAACCAGTGCCGCCAGTCGCCACTCGCCTTTTTTCGCACCACCTTGGCCTTGCCGGTTGAATCCGGCACTTCCCGGTCGCCCTGCACCTCGAAACCCAGGTAGTCGTTCAGGCCGTTGAAATCGCCGTCGAGCATGGCCTCGTAGCTGAACCGGAACCACTCTTTTCCCAGGCTGCTGACAAACTCATGCATGCGCCGGTAACGCGCCGCTTCCTCGTTCACCACGGCCTGTACATCGACGGGCCAGCCGTGGCGCCCGGTATAGCGACAGATTTCGCAGAAGGGAACAGCGCGGGGATCCGCTTCCTTGCGGATGACCAGGTCGAGGTGCGCCCGGTACTGTCGCCGGTGATTCACGCAGCCCCGGTTCCAGCGGTACAGCATCCTGCTGACGGCAACATCCCGCGGATCGCGCGCCATCCAGATCCTGCGGTCGTAGTGCGTCTGTTGCAGGTGCTCCCTGTACAGTTCGAAACCCTTGCCCTTGCGTTCTTCATACGTGTGTTTGTAGATAGCGTTGATATAGTTGCCGTGGTACTTTCCCGGCCGGCCGCCGGAAAATGCCTCGCAGCCGGGCAGACCCGCTGCCAGCTTGTACAACAGCGCCGTGGTACCCGATTTTCCCAGGCCCAGTATCATTACTTTCATACCCACCTCCGGCCCTCAGGCGCTGATTCGAAATATCTGTTCATGCATCTGTTCGACCCGGATCTCTGTACGGTCACCCAGTGTCTGCTGGAAATGCGCGACGCGCTCGCGCAACTCAGCGAGGCTGATCCCGGGATAACGGTGGCGGTGAAATTCAGGCGGCGCATGGGAACCGGGAAGGTAGCGCTTCAGTTGCTTGATGAAGTAGCGCCCGTTCGCCAGCGCGCTGCCGGCAAGGCGCATCCGCCACCCGGGAGCGGGCAATTCGCTTTCACCCATACTGATTTGTTCCAGCACATCGACCATGCGCTCACACGCCAACGGACCGTCTCCTGCCACCATATAACGGTCAAACAGTGCTGCGCGCCGCTTGCCGCCGGCGGCACCCAGCGTTCCTTCCAGCACCTGGCCCAGGGTGGCTCTCAACTCCTCGAAACTGAAACACTGGTAACCCAGTTCATTCGGAAGCCGGTAAAAACCCTGGTCGATCTCTTCATTGACACTCGGGCGGTAACTGATGGCAGGAATCCCCATGCGGTAGGCTTCGACGGCCGTGGTACAACCGTTATGAACCAGCGCCTGTGCCGCCATCAGCCAGGGCACCACGTTGCCTTCATTGCTGACAACGACTCGCTGGCAGACCTCCGCTATCCGCCGATAGACCGCCTGGTTTTCGGTCGGGTGGGGCCTGACCACGATGGTATAACCCGGAAATGCCGCCTCCAGCATCGGGATCAGGGCCCTGAAATGATCGAACAGGATCTGCTTGTGATCACTCAGCACCTGCGCGAACGCGCTGCTCATGCCCTTCGCGGCTTTGCCGAAGCACCGCCTGGCGCCGCGTCCGGGCGATGGCCTGAATAGATTCTGGGCCGGGAAAAAGGCGTTGACGTGATTGAAGTTGGTATTGACCAGGATGTACTTGCCGTACTGGCTGCGTAACTCATCCGCATCACGCCGGTAAAACGTGCGCATCTCGGCACGCAACAGGTCGCCGCGCGGATTGCCCGTTACGTGGATCGGCATCTCCTTCGGCATCCGGGGGTACTGTCGCCACAACTGTGCATTGTCTTCACCCCATGCAAACAGGTGGGAGACATACTGCAAGGACTGCGCTGACAGCCGCCGGGAGTAATACATGTCCGCGGGCAGGTGAACCAGCGCCTCCTCGTCCCAGGAAACGATTTTCTGGCCAAGCCTGTGCATGATCCTGAACATCTTCAGGTTCATTACCGTGAAGCTTTTACACAGGTACAGGCTCCTGGGGAGCGACGCGATCCTGAAATCTATCCAGCGATGCGAACCGATGATGGAGGCGAATCCCCTTCTGGCCGCGACACAGGCGAGCAACAGCTTCGGGTCCAGTTCGCGAACCTGGTTTTCCACCGGGATAATCAGCGGGGTCCTGGCTGTTTTCATTCCGGTTCCGGGCCTTTCAGGCTTCGACCCTGAACAGCACGTCGGATACCGGCTCTATCCGGATGGTCTTGCGGTAACCCAGCAGCTGCTGGAAACGAGCGACCCGGTTACGCACTTCCTCCAGCGGTAGCGAGGGGAAGCGATGCAACTGGTACTCGGGCCGGTTGTGTGATCCCGGCAGGCGCGATTTCACCTGCCGCGCCAGGCTGAGCCCCCTGGCCAGCACCCAGCGCTGCAAGCGGCCAGCGGCAAACCGGCGCCGGTCTGCCGCCTGCGGGTCCGACATGGTTTCCAGCACGCTCACCATCCGTTCGCAGGCCAGCGGCCCGTCCTGCGCCTCCAGGTACCGCTCGACCAGTGACTGGCACGCCTTTCCGGTCGGCACACCCAGTTCTCCTGCCAGTATCCTTGCCAGTGTCTTCCGCAGCTCTTCAAAGTCAAAACAGGCATGGCTGAGCCCGTTGGGCAGGTGGTAGAACCCGTCGTCGTAGTCCTCGTTGCTCGTCGCCCGGTAACTGACCGCCGGGACGTTCATGACAAACGCTTCCACGGCCGTCGTGCATCCATTGTGAACCAGTACCCGGGTCGCCATCAGCCAGGGAACGACATTACCCTGATTGGTCACCCGTACACGGCGACAGCGTGCGGCGATATCCCTGTATACCTGCTGATTTTCAGTCGGGTGGGGGCGCACCACAATGTTGCAGCCGGGAAACGCCTGTTCGAGTGCGGGGATCAGCTCCCTGAAGTGGGCGAACACCGCCTGCTTGTGCTCCCACAATCCCCTGGCATATTCCCGGCTCATGCCCCGCGCAGCCCGGCCAAAACGGGCTTTCCCGCCGGGTTTTTTCACCGGGCGGAACAGGTTGATGTCCGGCCCGAACGCGTTGACGTGATTGAAATTGGTGTTGATCAGGATGAAATCGCCATACTCCCTGCGCAGGGCCCCGGCATCCGCTTCGTAAAACGCACGAATCTCGGCACGCAGCATATCGCTGCGGGGATTGCCGGTTGCATGTATGGGTATCTGCTTCGGTGTGTGCGGGTACTGCCGCCACAGTTCGACGTTATCCTGTCCCCAGGCAAACAGGCGCTTCACGTGTTTGATGGTTGCCGCGTCGAGACGGCGGGAAAAGTAGGTGTGCGACGGCAGGTGCACCAGCGCCTCCTCGTCCCAGGCCACGATCCGGTGACCGAGGCGCCGGGCGATACGGAAAAACAGCCGACTGCGAATCGTCATGCTCTTGGAGAGGTAGATTGCGTCGGGAAAGGAATCGATATTGAACTCCATCTCCCGGCGTGAACCGACGATCGACGCGAACCCGCGCTGCGCTGCGACACAGGCCAGCAACAGCTTCGGATCCAGCTCGCGTACCTGGTTCTCCACCGGGATCAGTAATAATGCGTTGGCCAGGCTCATGCGGTAGCGCGTCAGGATGCCGCCTCCAGCAAGGGGCGGGGGTTGCTCCTGATCGCCTTCAGGATGCGTACGGCCAGTTTTTCGCCGCTCAGCCCGTGGTAATAGAGCACTTCCGAAGGTGTACCACACGCAGCATGACCTTCCACGTAAAACTTGATCAGCTGTCTGCCACGCAGGACATCAGACGACATGTATGCGTTCAGCAGGGAATCCCCCAGCCCGCCATAGCCGGCATGATCATCCAGCGTGAATGCGAGTTCGCAGCCGTCGAGCGCATCCTCCAGCCAGTCGATGTCCACCCGGTTCAGCCAGGGCATGTTGATCACTTTCAGCGATACACCCTGGCTGTCCAGACATTCCGCCGCCGTGATCGCCTCGTTCAGCATCACCGGACCGTAGCTGAAAAGAACGGCATCCACGCCGTCATACACCGTACTGCCTCTGCCAAAGGTCAGTCTGCCATCCCCCGCCACGGGAATCGGGCGCGGCGACGGACCGATGACCAGGCGAATCATGCAGCTCCGGTCCGCTTCCTGTACACACCAGGCCAGGACCCGCCTGGTTTCCTCCTCGTTACCGGGTTCAAGAATGACGCAGTCGGGCAATGCACCAAACAGGGAGATGTCGCGCAGACTCTGGTGGGATTTTCCGGGTCCGGCGGGAATAATGCCCGCGTAGTGACACACGTAGATGATTTTTGTCTTTTCGGTCGCGTTGTTATAGATCTGCTCATTGGCACGTGAGGCGAGGAACACCCCGAAGGAATTCACAATCGGCAGATACCCGTGCAATGCCAGGCCACCCGCCGTGGACACCATGTCCTGTTCGGCAATCCCGCTCTCGATAAACCGGTCGGGGTACTCCATTTCGAAGGGGCGCAGTCCACAGTCGGCGGACAGGTCCGCATCCAGAACAATCAGGTCTTTTCTCTCCTGCCCCAGTTCCAGCAGGGCACGGCCATACGCGCTTACTACCTTTTCCGCATGGTCCCTGAGCCTGCTCCGGTTTTTCCGGCGACACTCGATCATCTCGGTGCGCAAGGGCCCCAGCCCGTGCATTTCGAACTGCCGGTCGATACGCGCGACGACTTCCGCGAAAGCCGACTCGAACGCCTCATCATCCGGTGCGCCCGAGTGCCATGCATAGAGACCCTTGCCGTCTGCCAGCGCGGCCGGACCCTCCATGAACGACACGCCTTTGCCCTTGATGGTATCGGCCAGCAGGACTTTGGGCCGGTCCGGTACCCGGCGAAGTTCGCCGAATGCCTGTTTCAGCGCGGCGAAATCATGACCATCGCAACACGCCACGTGCCAGCCGAAGCTGCTGAACTTTGACTCCAGATCGCCCAGGTCGATGATGTCC